>ENA-ORXT01000622-ORXT01000622.1-marine-metagenome-genome-assembly--contig:-NODE-622-length-54428-cov-14.522217_pt1 | contig 54428 bp, 51 predicted proteins | sample MGYA00237868_ERZ511482 | MGnify/ENA metagenome assembly ERZ511482 | reverse complement strand
GTTCAAACGCTATCCTAATGCGCAAATCTTCACCTTTGACAAAGGCGCGTCATCACGCGCGACCATCGACGCTTTAGGCGGAGACTTCTACGCGCTAGGCGCAAAGGACACGGGATTATCGTTTCAGCCGCTGCGCAATATCTATGATGAGAACGAAATCGCTTGGGCTTTAGAATGGGTCACAGGGCTGCTCGCAGGTGAAGGCATTGAGATTACGCCCGACACAAAAGAGGCCGTGTGGTCAGCTTTGGAAAGCCTTGCAAGCGCGCCGTCCAATCAACGCACGCTCACCGGATTATCAGCCTTGCTGCAAGACGGAGAGCTGCGCCAAGCCCTCAAGCCTTTCACATTAGACGGAGCTTACGGCCATATTTTGGACGGCGATAGCGATCAGATTTCAAACAACAAAACGCAGGCTTTTGAGATGGAAGAGCTCATGCACAGCAAGGGTCTCGTTGCGCCGGTTCTGACCTATCTCTTTCACCGCCTCGAAGCCCGCTTTGATGGTTCGCCGACATTCCTTATTCTGGATGAGGCCTGGGTATTTCTCGATGACCCAATGTTTGCAAGCCGCATCCGCGAATGGCTTAAAGTGCTGCGCAAGAAAAACGTCTCCGTTATTTTTGCAACGCAATCGCTGGCAGATATTGCCAATAGTCCTATTGCGCCGGCTATTATTGAAAGCTGCCTTTCGCGCATCTTCTTGCCCAATAACCGAGCCATGGAGCCTCAGCAGAAAGTCGCTTATGAGCGCTTCGGGCTAAACAATCGCCAGATCGGGATAATCGCCTCGGCTACGCCTAAGCGTGATTATTATTTTCAAAGTCACGGCGGGAACCGATTGTTTGACTTACAGCTTGGCCCTGTGGCTCTCGCCTTTTGCGGAGCGGGCTCAGAGCAAGACCATGACGATTTAGACCATGTGCTGGATGCCAACGGCCCTGACAACTTTGCCGCCAATTGGCTGCGCTTCAAAGGCCTGGAGTGGGCCGCTGATTTGATGAGCGCTGAATTTAACTTAAATGATGAGGAGTATGTCCCATGGCTCGACGTCGCGGAATAATTACATTGGCTCTAATTGCTACCATGAGCTTTTCTCATGCACCTGCTACTTATGCCCAATTCGGCGGGGTGGTCTATGACCCTGCCAATTTTAAGCAAAACTTCTTAACGGCAGTGCGCAGCTATACGGCGCTCCTGCGTCAAGCGCAGCAACTCCGAAATGAAGCGCAAATGCTCATCAATGACGCTAAGCAATTAAGCCGCTTGGACTTTAGCGCCCAATCGCGTTTGCTCGCCATATTAGATGAGATCACATGGCTCAATCAGCAAGCTGAGAATGTTGCCTATGAGGTCAACCGCACGCGCCAGATTGTGCGCGAGACTTACCCTGAAACTTATGAAGACTTCTCTGATGATGAGATGGTCGTGCGCGCCGAAGAGCAATGGCAGATGTCGCGCCGCGCCTATAACGACACAATGATCATGCAGTCCAAAATGGTCGAAAGCATTACAAGCGATAAGGTACTGCTTGGTCAATTAATGACGAAAAGCCAGTCATCCGTTGGCGAATTGCAAGCGACCCAATCCACCAATCAGCTCCTCGCTTTGCTCATCAAGCAAATCATGCAGATGCAGCAAATGCAGGTGTCTCAAGGCCGCGCCGATGCTGTGGAGCAAGCGCGCCGCCTCGCCATTGAAAAAGAGAGTAAGCAAAAACGTCAGCACTTTGTCGGCTCTAGATCTGCCTATGCAGGGAGTGGCAAGTAATGGACGACCTCGGAATCATAGACCAATTTGTCAAAACCTTCTCAGACTATATCGAGAGCGGGTTTGGGCTGATTGATGCAGATGTGCATTTTCTGACCGCGTTTATTATCGGCATCGATATAACACTGGCAGGTCTCTATTGGGCCATGGGTTCCGATAGCTCTGTTATCGGTAAATTTCTCAAAAAGGTGCTCTATGTTGGCGTCTTTGCGCTGATCATCAATAATTTCTCAAGCCTTGCGACAATCATCTTCGATAGCTTTGGGCAGCTTGGGCTCAATGCGACAAACTCCACCATGACGGCGAAAGACCTTCTGCGTCCGGGCTTCATTGCCAATACGGGATATGAAGCTGCGCATCCACTCCTGAACGAGGTTGGCGAGCTGTTAGGGCCTGTGAAGTTCTTCACAAATTTTGTGACCATAGTTGTGCTGATGCTCGCTTGGGTGATCACGCTCTTCGCGTTCTTCTTTCTCGCGATCCAGCTCTTTGTGACCATCATCGAATTTAAGCTGACCACGCTTGCGGGCTTTATCCTCATTCCATTTGCGCTTTGGAATAAGACTTCGTTCCTCGCAGAGAAAGTTCTCGGCAATGTCGTGTCATCAGGCATCAAGCTCATGGTGCTCGCGATTATCGTCGGCATTGGATCAACGATATTTAGCGAGATTACGTCTGCCTTCACTCCCGGTGAAGTGGAACTCAAAGACGCCGCTTCCGTCATTCTAGGTTCACTCGCTATTCTCGCGCTTGGTCTATTTGGGCCAGGTATTGCCACAGGCTTAGTCTCCGGTGCGCCGCAGCTTGGCGCAGGGGCAGCCATGGGCACAATGGCCGCCGTTGGCGCAGGCGCATTGGGCGGCGGGGCGATTGCGGGAGCTGGCGCAAAAGCAGCAGCAGGCGCTACGGCCGGTGCAGTAAAGGCCGGAGCGTCAATGGCCGGCGGAGCTCAAGCGGCTTACCTCCTTGGAAAAATGGGAACTAGCGGCGGTATTAAAGGGGCAATGAGCGGCGCCGCTTCAGTCGCTGAGGCTGGCGCAAGGGCCGTGACAGGCAAAGGTATGGCCGCTGTTTCGGCTGCAAGCGGGCCCATATCTAAGGCCTATGGAAGCGGAATGCGTAAAGGCTTAGGCGAAGTCTCAAAAACCGCGAAAAAAGCGGCTGACCCTACATCTTCTGGCGAGAGTAAAGCGGCCCCTCAGTGGGCTAAAAAAGCCGGAAAACGTCACGCCCAAAATGCAGGCCGTCATGCGGCACACTCTATACGCAGCAATGGCGGCGGAAGCGGCGCTGGCCCCAAATTGAACCCCGACGGATAGGAGACAGATCATGTGGAAACGCAGCCAATCAAAATATGGAACGACACCTATTCCTGAAACGCCATACCAAAAGGCCAAACAAGAGGTTGATAACCGCTTAGGCTCTGCCTTGGTGCGCGGAAAAAACTGGCGTCTGGCTTTCTTTAGCCAAAGCCTACTTAGCGCCATCCTTGCGGGCGGGTTTATCTGGCAAGGCGCACAAGCTACCATCACGCCTTATGTAATCGAGGTGGATGCCACGGGCGGCGTAAAGGCCGTTGGGCCTGTATCGGATAGGTTCTTGCCCAGTGACGCTCAAATAGCCAATCAGCTTGCGCGGTTTGTTACAAATGTACGCTCTGTTTCTATCGACCCCGTTATCCTGCGAGAGAATTGGCTCGAAGCCTATAGCTATGCGACGGATCAAGCGTCTCTGACGCTTAACGCCTACGCGCAAGATAATGACCCGTTCTCAGATGTTGGGCAGCGCAGCGTTACAGTTGATGTGTCCAGTGTGGTGCGTTCATCAGATGATAGCTTTGAGCTGCGCTGGCGCGAGACATCATATCGCGGCGGCGCGCAGATGGGCGTTCAAACATTCACAGCCATGCTGTCCATTGTAATCCAGCCCCCGACTGATGCGGACACGCTGCACCGCAATCCGCTCGGGCTCTATGTTCATAGCCTTCACTGGTCAAAAGACCTTACTCAAACCGGAGATACCCCATGACCTATTCACGCCTTATCACATCTGTTTGTTTAGTGGCGCTTGTCACAGGCCTGTCCGGTTGCGCGAGCTTAAAAGGCGTAATGGCGCAGTTTAAACCAGGGACGACCACCACACCCGATGAGATGGCACGCTTTGTCTATGTCGAGACAGACGCGTCAACTGCCGACCAGATTGAACCAGCGGCTACAGTAATGCCAAACCTCATCATGCCGGGCCAGATGAAAGCCAATCCCGCCAATATCGAGTTTTACGATTCGCCAAGCCTAACTGGATTTCAGGCGGTGAGTTACGCAAACCGATCTGCCGTTGTGGAGCCTAATTCCGATAACTACCTTAATGCTATTCAGCTTTATCCCTACACACCGGGCTCGCTCTATCAGGTTTATACATCACCAACGCAGGTGACGGATATTGCCCTTGAAAAAGGCGAGGCGCTGACATCCGTATCCGCAGGCGATACCGAACGCTGGACAGTTGGGGATACGGTTTCAGGGTCAGGCGCAAATGAGCAAGTGCATATTTTGGTCAAGCCAATGGCGCCAAAGCTATCGACCAATGCCGTTATCACGACAACCAAGCGCACATATTATCTCGATCTCAAATCCTTTGCAGACACCTATATGGCGGCCGTATCTTGGAGCTATCCACACGACGTCATTCGGCAATTGAGAAAGTCGCAAGCGCCACAGCCAATCCTCACAAAAGCGAATTTTGTGGCCGCAGACCTAGAGTTTGAGCAAGAAGAATTGCGCTTTGATTATGCTATCAAAGGCGACACGCCGAACTGGCGTCCAACGCGAGTTTTTGATGACGGCCGGAAAATCTATATTGAATTCCCTGAAGACTTAGCCGTCTCGGAAGCGCCGCCGCTTTTTATCACCGATGGCAAAGGCGATATTGGCAAGCTCGTCAATTACCGCGTCAAAGGTGATTTTTACATCATTGACCGTCTGTTTGATTTTGCCGAGCTGCGCCTTGGCGAAAAGAAGCAAACCATCGTGCGTATTGAGCGGCAATCATGAATGGGTCTGGCATGAGTGAGCAGGCCCCAGATCTCACGATACGGGCGCGGCCAAGAGCCGTTCGCCGCTTTAGCCGCAAAGCTTTGATGGGCGGCGGGCTTATCCTTGGGGTCGTGATGTTCGGGGCGCTTGCTTTTGCTTTACAGTCACCGAGCTATGACAGTGATAACTCTGGCGAGCTTTACAATGTCGCCCATAAGCCAATGGCCGAAGGGTTTGAACTACTGCCAAAGTCATATGGCGAGATGAAGCCAAAACTTGGCCCGCCATTGCCCGGTGATCTTGGCGCGGCATATCTAGAGACAATTGGCGAGCCTGCCGCAATTGACCCAATAGCGACGAAGGCTAGACCGACCAGCCTCGGAGGATATTCACCGCCGCCCGCCAGACCACGATATGAAGCCGCCCCTGATTATTCTGCGCCGCCTGTGGAGAAGGCAAATCTGTTCTTTGAACTGAGCGGGCGCAGCGCTGAAACGCAGCCTTTAAGAACAGCAGAATTGGGCTTGGATTATTTGCCTGAAGTGCCAAACTATCCTGACATTAGCGCGCCGCCATCTGCGTTTGATACGCCGCCCATTAGTATTGATCCAAATAATCAAGGCGTGAAGCAAGCCTTCTTAGAACGGGGCTCAGACGATATTTATAATTCGCACGGCCTTGTTTCGCCGCGCTCACCTTATCAGGTTATGGCAGGCAACATCATTCCGGCTTCATTGGTGACGGGGCTAAATTCAGACTTGCCGGGGCAAGTCATCGGCCAAGTGACTGAGAACGTCTATGATACGGTGACAGGGCAGCATTTGCTTATACCGCAAGGCTCTCGCCTCATGGGGCGCTATGATAGCGTCATCGCATTTGGTCAGAGCCGCGCGCTCGTTGTTTGGACGCGGCTTATCATGCCCAACGGCGATAGCATTCAGCTCGATAATCTGCCGGGGTCAGATAGCCAAGGTTTTGCAGGGCTTAAAGACAAGGTGGATCGCCATACTTGGCAGTTCATCAAGGGCGCAGCGCTATCATCTCTACTTTCAATCGGATCAGAACTTGCCAGTGATGACGGCGACCGCCTGACGCGCGCCTTGCAAAATGCAGGACAAGACACGGCCAATATAGCAGGGCAGCGGATCATTGACCGTAACCTCAATGTGCAGCCCACACTCAAAGTGCGCCAAGGCTGGCGGTTCAACGTCATCGTCTCGCGCGATCTTATCCTCAAACCCTACGGAGCAAGCCCATGAACCAGCCTCAAATCAAATTACCCAAACTTCCCGATACCAAGCCCACCAAGCACACAATAACTGTGATGCCGGACTTGGAAGCTGATTTGGAAGCCTATGCCAAAGTCTATGAAAAGGCTTACGGCGAGAAGGCCGATGTTTCAGCGCTCATCCCGTCAATGCTCGCAAGTTTTCTTGCAGGTGATGCGGGGTTCAAAAAGGCCAAGCGCGAGCTGGCCTAACTTCCACCACGTCAAGCACAGGAGAAAAACGCTATGGCTACTATTGGAACATTCAAACCGACTGCGACGGGCTTTGAGGGCACGATCGCAACACTGATGACAAACAAGAAGGTTCGCTTTGTGGCGAATGACAAGAAGAAAACTGAGAACAGTCCGGACTACTTCGTGAAATCCGGCCGCTGTGATCTTGGAGTCGCATGGAATGATGTCACTGATCCACAGGACGACGCAGAGCCGCTGGAATATATCAGCGTGAAGCTCGACGGACCTGAAATGACCAAGCCAATCAATGCTGCTTTGTTTCACCGCGAAGATGGCGCTGACCTAGTTTGGTCTCGGCCAAAGGCACAATCTTAAGCAAAAAAATTGATGGGGTGCGCATTTAAACGCGCACCACACATTGAGGTAATAGGAGTTAAAGTATGGAACGAGAACTAGAAGGTTTGCCGCAACCAAAAAATCGGCATCGTCCAATCGATAGCCCTTATAAAACTGTAGATGAAGCTGCAGAGTATTTACGCCTTAATCCACGAACTTTAAACAATATGAGGTCAGCGGGCAGGGGGCCTTGTTTTCATAAGCATGGCCGCAGAGTGCTCTATCATATCGATGAATTAGCTAAATGGTCAGGTCTTACAAAGAAGACGATGAGGGAGCCTGAGGTAGAAACTCATAATTTGTTCGCGTAGTTCTTTGACATATCAAAACAAAAATAAAGTTGAGCCTTAAGGGGCTCATTTTTTTATAGAGGTTTTACTGACGCGAGAGGACTGACTTGTCGTGGTCGATAATCCGCAAAAACTACGGCAGGATCCAAATGGGTATAGCGTTTGAGCATTTTCCAGTCTTTGTGTCCTGTTACTAATGCAACTTTTTCAATACTTAACCCTGCTTCGAAAAGGCGACTAGTGGCTTCGTGACGGAAATCATGAAATCTCAAGTCTACAATGCCCAATTTGTCACGACCACGCCGATAGTATGTACCGATAGTCTTATTATTATATGGAAATATCCGGCCTGTTGCGCGGGACTCAAATTTCTGCTCTTCGAGAAGAGCCCATGCATCATATCCCGTTAAGTCAAGAAGGGGTACTCGTTGATGGTTTCCGTACTTGTTCCTTGGGTCCTTTCTGTCCCTAACAATGATGCAGCGAGTTCTTACATCGAGGTCTTCCCATGTAATACGGCAAATTTCGCTTTGGCGCATGCCGGTAGCAATTGCAAACTTGATAATCCGGGCAATTGGGATGTTTGTGGCGCTGAAATTCTCAAAATAACTTATAAGACGATCTAGTTCGTTCTGGGTTGGTCGTCTATCTCGTTCATTGCTACGGCCAATTAGACCTAAGCGTCTCAATGCGACTCGAGCAAGATCAACTTCTTGAGTTGTTATCTCAGCTCCATGAACTGCAGCAGCATGAATTATAATGGTGTGAATGTAAGAAATATCCGCAGCTAGGGTTGCTGGGCCAGCTCCTTCTTTAGCGCGCTTCTGTCCATACTCTAAAATCGTCGCCCTTTTCAGTCTTGATAGTTTTGTCCTGCCTAAGTTTTTCTTCAGCATTCTCAATGCAAACTCTTTGGATCGACCTAGGGGTTTGTTGACCTCAATCATGTCCGCAATATGCAAATCTATCAGTTGCCCGAAAGTCGTGAATTCAGAAACTCTAGGGGCAATAATATTTGTCCCTTGATCTGTTCGTCTGTCCGCTTCTAGTGACCAAGAGACTGCGTCAGCTTTTCTTGAAAAGGTTTTTGACGCATACTGACCCTTGCGTCTAATCTGTACGCGGTAGTTACCTGATTTGAGTTTTACTATAGTTGCCATTTCGTGTGCGATTTGTGTGCAGTACCACAGAGAATCGGGGTGATTTCCGGTGAATTTGAGTGCACACGCGTCCTTTCTAAGTGTTTGAAGTATAACAAAAAATGAAGCAAAATCAAGAGTTTACAGTCAGCGTTGCGCCCATGATGGATTGGACGGATCGGCATTGTCGGTGGTTTCACCGGCGGCTGAGCACACGCGCGCTTCTTTATACTGAGATGGTTGTGGCGGACGCGGTGATTCGTGGGGACCGGAAGTACCTGATTGGGTTTGACCCGGCGGAGCACCCTGTGGCTCTGCAAATCGGGGGGAGTGATCCGGTAAAGCTCGCAGAGGCGTCGAAGGTTGGCGAAGGCTTTGGCTATGACGAAATTAATATAAATATTGGCTGCCCGTCTGACCGGGTGCAGGCGGGGCGTTTTGGGGCGTGTCTCATGCAAGAGCCTGATTTGGTTGCGGAATGTTACGCGGCTATGGCGAAGGCTGTTGATGTGCCTGTCACAGTCAAGTGCCGCCTTGGCGTAGATGAGCAAGATATTGAGAAAACACTTCCGGAATTTTTGGAAAAAGTCTCTGCGGCAGGCTGTACGCATTTCATCGTCCATGCGCGTAAGGCATGGCTGAAGGGTTTGTCCCCGAAAGAGAACCGGGACGTGCCGCCTTTGAATTATGACCTTGTGCGGGTCATGAAGCGAGAGTTTCCCAATCTTGAAATCGTCTTGAACGGCGGGCTGAAGGATTTGGGGGCCTCGGTTGAGGACGCCAAGTCTCTGGACGGCGTTATGTTTGGGCGCGCAGCCTATCACGATCCGTGGATGCTCAGCCGCATTGATAGCGAGGTTTACGGCGATGCGGATACGGGACTAACCCGCGAAGACGTCATCATCGACTTAACAGAATATGCGCGGCAATGGGAGCAGGGGGAGCGAACGCCAAAGGCTATTATTCGGCATATTATGGGTCTGTTCGCGAAACAGCCCGGCGCGCGGCTTTGGCGGCGGTCCTTGAGCGAGGGTTTGTCTTCAGGCGCTTTGCCGTCTGACATCATTACCTCGGCACACCAGATTATGACCCGTGCTCGCGAAGCGGCATAATGGAATTTACCCCAGAACTTCTGAAACTGGCATTGACGCTTTTGGTGACAGGCTGTCTTGCAGGATTTAGCGCAGGTCTTTTCGGTATCGGCGGCGGAGCCATTATGGTTCCAGCGCTTTATTATGTATTCACGGCGCTGGGCTACCCGGCTGAAATTACCATGCACCTGGCTGTGGCGACGTCTGCCTCAGTTATTATCGTTACATCAATCCGCTCTGCTCATGGCCATCATAAGCGCGGCGCGGTGGATTGGTCGCTTGTTTGGCCAAAAAACCCGCTCAAAAGTTGGGGGCTTTGGATTGGCGTTGGGGCGTTACTCTCAGCCGGATTTTTAGCCGATAAATTAACAGGGCCACAGCTTACCTTATTGTTTGGTATTATTATGAGTGTGCTGGCTTTGCAGTTTATTTTTGGACGGCCTGAATGGTCACTGGCCGAAGATGTCCCCATTGGTATTGCGCCGCCATTAGCCGGGATTAGTCTTGGCGGGTTGTGCGCGCTTATGGGTATTGGGTTTGGATCTATCGGGGTCACCTTGATGATATTGTACGGGCGTAAAATTCATCAGGCCATAGGCACGGCCGCGGCCATAGGCGTCTTTATTGGTTTCCCGGCAACTCTAGGATATGTCATCTCAGGGCAGGGCGTGGCCGGACGTCCGCCGCTTTCGCTCGGATATGTGAATGTGCTTGGGTTTGCGATTATGGCGACAGCAACATTTCTTATTGTGCCCCTCGGCGTGAAGACGGCTCACCGCCTCAGCCAAGAAAAACTACGAATGGTCTTTGGTATTTGCTTGCTGTTGCTTGCACTTAATATGATCCGCAAGGTCGCATTTTAGAGGCGCAAGATCAGGCTGTCTCTTGTAGCTTCGACTTTTTGAAGGTCGCCCAGATATGTCATGCCGAGCAAGGACACATGCAGCCCGTCTTTGACCACCAGTGCATCAACATCACGGAGCGTAATCGGGCCAACAGAAATTGACTTGAGCGTGACACGTGCCGCTTTGTTCTCCCCGCCTGCCGTATGAATAACGATGTTAAAATCAAGTTCGTGCTCGCGAATGCCAGCCTTCTTGGCGTCGTCCAAGGTTAGGGCGACACTCGAAGCCCCTGTATCAACCAAAAATTTTACATGGCCACTATTGACCCGCGCATCTGTCCAAAACTGGCCGTCGCGTTTTGATTTTGGGATGGATACGACAGAACCGCTAACAACTTTAGTTTTGGCGACTGGCGGCGGCGCGGCGACTTCTTCTTGCTGTGTTGGAATTTCCAAGCCGACAAGCGCGTAGACCTGCTGCCTGTGCGTCAAAAAATAAGCGAGCGCGGCGGCGCAAGCAGAAACCACTAAGGCGTCACGTATCAAATTATTACTCATCCATAGTCTCTACCTGAACAGGGTTTCAGGAACCTAAATTTTTGCAAAAAATCTTATATGCCGCGTGGACTTGCGCGCAAACGGGCATAATGTGAGGTAAACCTAACGAGAAAAAGATATGCCAGACGGAAATCCCTTCGACGATATACGAGCCTTAATTGAGAAAATGCCGCCGCCAAATACCGAAGCCCGTCAGGCTGTATCCGGTGTCTTGGCGCGCGTTGATGGACCGCGTAAGCCTATAGGGGACACGGATGTTGTGGTGACATGGCTTGCGGGCTGGCAAGGCACAGCCGCGCCGGCTGTAAACCGTCCGTTGATAGCCGTCTTTGCCGGGTCTCACGCGGCGGCCAGTCATGTGAACAATGATGATGCCATAACGCGGGCGAAAGAACGTGTACAGAATGTATCGGAAGGCGCGGCTGGGGTTCGCGGCATGGCCGCCTCCATGCAGGCGGCTTTCAAAGTGTTTGAAATGGGCCTTGAATATCCCGCCGCAGATTTCACTCAAGAGGCGTCTTTATCGGCACGGGACAGCGCCGCGGCGATTGCTTTTGGTATGGAAGTTGTGGCTGAGGGGGCTGACATTATTGTATTGGGGAATGCGGGTTACGGCTCTGCCACAGCGGCGGCGGCCATGGCCCGCGCGCTTTACGGCGGGTCTGCGGAATATTGGTCCAGTGGTTATGGCAAAACGTCGAAACTACGGGTAGTCGCTGTCGAATCCGGGGCGGTTCGCCATAAAGACGCGCTCGGGGATCCGCTTGAAATTCTGCGGCGGTTTGGCGGCAGAGATATTGCGGGCATGGTCGGCGCTATTTTGGCGGCGCGGCATCAATCCATCCCCATTGTGCTCGACGGCTTTGTCGTCTGCATCGCCGCGGCAGTCCTTCACGCGATTAACCCGGCAGCGATAGATCATTGCATTGCCGGTCACTTATCGTCCGAGCCCGGACACCGCGCACTGCTCGACCGATTGGATATGGAGCCGCTCCTTAGCCTCGGTATCGGCCTTGGCGATGGATCAGGGGGCGTATTGGCGTTAGGCGTAATACGGTCCGTGTGCGCAGCCGTTGAAACTTTGTCATTGGCATAGACCTGCGCGCGAAATTTCCTCTCTATTTTCGCAAATATATAGAATGAACTGCCTTTCCTGTTCATCTAGACAGATTACATTCCTGCCTGGAGCATTTTAGATGGCTATTTTTTCTCATCCCGATTTTGACGACCACGAGGGCGTTTACATGGCGAGCGACCCTGCTTCGGGTCTGAAGGCTATTATCGCGGTTCACAGTACATACCGAGGGCCATCGGCGGGTGGGACACGGTTCTGGAGTTATGCCGACGATGAGGCAGCGCTCAAAGACGCGCTTAGGTTATCCAAAGCCATGAGCTATAAAAACGCAATGGCGGATATTCCTCACGGCGGCGGGAAAGGCGTTATATTGCGCCCCTCTGGTGAGTTTGACCGTGAGGCTCTGTTCGCCGCTTATGGCCGCGCGGTGAACCAGCTAGGCGGAAGCTATTATGCCGCCGAAGATGTGGGCGTGTCTCCGGATGATATGGAGAACGTAAAAACCGAAACGAATTTTGTAGCGGGTCTTGATAGCGGTAAAAATGCGTCCGGTGATCCGTCGCCTATAACGGCGGACGGCGTCTTTCGGTGTTTGAAAGTCGCCGCGCAAGAGACATTCGGAAGTTCTGATTTAAAACAGCTTCGTGTTGCGGTTCAAGGCCTTGGTCATGTCGGCTATGCGCTCTGCCAGCATTTATCGAAGGCCGGAGCGAAGCTAGTGGTTGCGGACATTAACACAGGCGCCGTAAAACGTGCGGAAGCCGAATTGGGGGCAAGCGCTCACAACCCTGATACTATTCATGCCGCTGATGTTGATATTTTTGCACCTTGCGCCCTTGGCGGGGTCATCAATGAGAAAAGCGTAGGCGACATCAAAGCGGGGATTGTTGGCGGCGCTGCCAACAACCAGCTTTCCACGTCCGAGATGGGCGAGGCATTGCGCGCGCGCGATATTCTTTATTGTCCGGACTATGTCATCAATGCAGGCGGGATTATCAATGTCGCCGCTGAACTCTCAGGTGATTTCAACCCGGAATGGGTTGAGGGGAAGCTGGACGGCATTACACAAACGCTTATAGATATTTTAGCTGATTCTAAATCCAAAAATCTTGCAACTAATTTGATCGCGGATGAAATGGCGCGGTCCAGAATTGGCCGAGCGGTCTAGGCGTTCATATAACCTACAGGCGCAATAAGAATATACTTGTTAAGTGCCTATAAAAATATGCTTTAAGCAAAAGCGGGAGACCCAGGTGTCAGTTTTACAGTTCAGTTTAAAATCCTTTTTGAGCGCGGCTAAAAAAGAAGAAGATTTCACCAATATGAATAAAGGTGAATTTGAGCTCGGCGCTGAAGGGTATCTGACGTCGTTCTACTCAGACGCGCTTGAAAACGAATTTTTGGATTATGGCCTTGATGATTTGATTGCGCTGGCTCGTGATTTCTGGATGACAGGGGATCGCCGTCAACCCGGCGAAGATATCGTCAAGGTGAGCCTTGCGCAGGAGCGCCAAGGCAAAGGCCGCGCGGATACCCGTATTGAAATCATCACAGACGATAAGCGTTTCTTGGTAGACTCTGTTATCGACACAGTCTCGTCATTCGGGATTGACGTATTGGGATTGTTTCATCCGATCGCGTCCGGGTTTCGCAATGGAAAAGGCCAGTGGTCCAAGACTGGAACACCCATCAAGGAATCCATGATATTGGTGATGATACCGCCGCAAAGTAAGCGTCAGCGAGAAAAACTACAGGCAGAACTAGAGCAAACTCTCAAAGACGTAGCTGTCGTAAATGCTGATTTCTCGGACATGGTCACGGCTGTTAAGTCAACGGCTCAGGAACTACAAGCTGATTACGGCGCTGCGCCAGGACCTGAGATTAGTGAAGCGACTGAGTTTCTAAATTGGATTGCCGAGGGTAATTTCGTGCTCCTTGGGGCCCGCCGTTATAATTATATGAAGTCGACTGTTAAGGGGGCGAAACTCCCGGATTACGCTCACCCGACAATTACCAAGGGCAGTGCGCTAGGTGTCTTGCGAGATGAGGGTAATCAGGTGCTACGTCAAAGCAGTGAGCCATCGATTATCTCGTCAAATGTGCAGTCTTTTATGAAGCGCAATGAACCTGTAACGGTTGCGAAATCAAATCTCTTCTCCCGTATCCATCGACGGGTCAGAATGGATTATATTTCCATCAAGCACATGAATAAAGGCGGCGACATTACAGGTGAAACACGTTTTGTGGGTCTATTCACCGCCACAGCGTACAGCAAATCCTCTATGGATATTCCGCTGATCAGAAAACGCGTGGGAGCTGTGATTGAACGGGCGGGCTTGACCCCCGGAACGCATAATGCGAACCGCTTAAAGTACGTCCTCTCAAGCTATCCCCGTGATGAGCTTTTCCAAATTAGCGAAGATGAATTGTTGCGGATATCAACGGGTATTGCGCAGGCCTTTGATCGTCCGCGCACACGCATCTTTGTACGTGAAGATCCCTTTGACCGCTTCGTCTCGGTTCTGGCCTATGTCCCGCGCGAAAATTATAATACTCGTAGCCGGGAGCGCATTGGCACGCATCTTGTCAAAGCGTTCAATGGCCGCCTATCGGCGTTTTATCCTCAATACAGCGATGCACCGATGGCACGTGTGCATTTCATTATCGGGCTTGAGCCCGGCACAAAAACCGAGCCTGACATTGATGATTTGGAAACCGAAGTTGCGGCTATCGCGCAGCCTTGGTTTGAAAATGTTCGCTACAATGCCGAAGCTTCTGAAACGGGTGATATTGCTGAACATATGGCTGGCTACGAGACTGCATTCTCTTTGGCGTATCAGGATAAGTTTACGCCAGAACAAACTTTGGAAGACATCTCGGCCTGCGAGAGCCTGTCCAAGGATTCGAACACGGCGATTAAAGTCTACAATGTCTCCTGCGATAAGACCTGTACGCTCAATGCTAAAATATACCGCCTTGAAAACCGGATTGAGCCTTCGCTGATTATGCCCGTTTTGACCAATTTTGGTCTGCATATTGCTCAGGAAACGGGATATCTGATCAAGCGTACTGGCAAGCCCGTTGTCTGGGTTCACGATTTCGAAGCGACATTGCCATTTACGCCCGAAGATCCGGAAATGGTGTCACGGATATTTGAAACGGCCTTTATCAATACATGGCACGGCAAAAATGAAGACGATGCGTTTAATCGCTTAGTTCTGCCTCAAATGGCAGACTGGCGTAAGATTGCCTTTTTACGATTGGTTGCGCGGTATCGGCGTCAAAGCGGGCTCGATCCATCAGAAGCTTCGCAAATCGAAGCCTTTAACCATCATCCTATTTTGACGGGGCATTTACTGGCTTTGATGAGTGTGAAGTTTGAACCCGATATGTTTGAGACTTTTGAGGCCAGAAAACAAGAGGTCGAAACCTTGATGGATACTATCACGGCCGGCCTCAATGATGTGGCCTCGCTTGACCATGACCGCGTTATTCGCCGCTGTGCTAATGTGATTATGGCAGGCCTGCGCACGAATTTTTATCAGAGGCACGATAACGGCGAGGTTAAGCCTTACATTTCTCTCAAGATCAACAGCCAAGCCTTGGATGATCTTCCTGCGCCAAAGCCATACCGCGAAATTTATGTCAGCTCGCCGCGCGTAGAAGGCGTACATTTGCGCTTTGGCCCCGTAGCTCGGGGCGGCCTGCGTTGGTCTGATCGCCGGGATGATTTCCGAACAGAAGTCCTTGGCCTTGTCAAAGCGCAGCAAGTCAAAAACGCGGTCATAGTACCTGTTGGGTCTAAAGGCGGTTTCTTCCCGAAAAAGCTCCCGGTAGGCGGCGACAGAAATGCCGTGGTTGAAGAAGGTATCGCCGCCTATACGGTCTTTATCTCTGGCTTGCTCGACCTCACGGATAACTACAAAGGTGAGGAAACAGTGCCGCCTGCCAATGTGGTCGCATGGGATGACCCTGATCCTTACCTCGTCGTCGCCGCCGATAAAGGCACAGCCACGTTCTCCGATATCGCGAACGGTATCTCGCAAAGCTATGATTTCTGGCTTGATGATGCCTTCGCGTCCGGCGGGTCGGTGGGCTACGACCATAAAGCGATGGGCATTACAGCCCGCGGCGGCTGGGAAGCCGTGAAACGTCATTTCCGGGAAATGGGCAAAAATATCCAATCCGAAGATTTCACAGTCATTGGGATTGGGGACATGTCCGGCGATGTCTTTGGCAATGGTATGTTGCTGTCCAAACATATTCAGCTACTGGCCGCATTTGACCACCGCGATATATTTATCGACCCTACGCCCGATGCGGCCAAAACCTTTAAAGAACGTGATCGCATATTCAAACTCGGACGTTCATCTTGGCGAGATTATAACACAAAGCTTATTTCCAAAGGCGGGGGCATCTTCTCTCGGGGTGATAAGTCCATACCACTAAGTGATGAGATCAAAGCCCTCACCGGATTATCTGCGGAGGCTGTCACGCCTGACGAGCTGATAAAGTCACTTCTGAAAGTTCAGTCTGAGCTTCTCTGGTTTGGCGGGATTGGCACTTATATAAAAGCTGCAGAGCAGTCCCATTCCGATGTGGGCGATAAGGCTAATGACAATATCCGCGTTAACGCCTCCGAAGTCCGGGCAAAAGTAATCGGTGAGGGGGCAAATCTTGGCCTCACGCAAGCGGGCCGGATTGCCTATGCGCGTAAAGGCGGGCGTATTAATACGGACGCGATTGATAACTCGGCGGGTGTGGATAGTTCTGATAACGAAGTGAATATCAAAATATTGTTACGCGGCGCGATTGAAGCGGGCGAGCTGAAGGCCGCGAAGCGAGATGCCTTGCTGGCAAAGATGACGGACGATGTGGCTGCTTTGGTATTACAGCACAATTACGACCAGACCGGCGCGCTCTCACTGGCGCAGTCTCTCGCACTCGAGGATCATAACTCTTATGAGCGTTTTATGGTCAATCTTGAAAAAGCCGGACGTCTTGACCGTAAAGTGGAGGGCTTGCCCAGCACGGAATTGATGCTGGCGCTCCAAGCTGATCACAAAGGTCTAACCCGGCCGGAGCTGGCTGTGATTTTGGCTTATTCCAAGATTGTTCTTTTCGATGATTTGATTGAAACAGATGTCGCGGATGATCCGCATATGGATCATGTGCTGGACGACTATTTCCCAAAAGATCTTGGCAAATTTGACACCGCCATGGCCGGGCATCGCTTGCGCCGTGAAATTATTGTGTCGCGTCTTGTGAATAAGATTGTCGATGTCTGCGGGCCGTTATTTGTCATGCGCTTAACTGAACAAACACAGGCGTCCGTTGCCGATATTGCTAAAGGTTTTGTCGTGGCTTACGAAGCCCTGCTTATTGGTGAAATGCGTAATGAAATTGAAGGTTTGGATAATATTATTGATGCGAATTCGCAGATACAATTGCACGAAGAAATTGCTTTGGTCATGCAGCGCGTCGTCGCGTGGATGGTGCGCCGGAATGAAGCGGGAACTCTTGGGGAGCGCATAAATAAACGCAAGCAACCTTTGACACATGTGGATAGCGGATGGCTTGATTTCTTGTCGCCATATGACAGCCGCCGCGTCGAAGCCCGGATTAAGCGATTTGTTAAAGGCGGCGTCCCCGAGGACCTTGCGGCAGATGTTTCTCTACTGCGCTCCAGGGCGTCCGGCTTTGACATCATTGCGCTGTCTGAACGCACCCATTGGGACGTCCCGCAATCTGCAGAACTTTTCTACGAGATCGGAGCCCGGTTTAAAATTGACCGTGTCCGCGCGGCGCTGATCGCAACAGAGGCAGATACCCATTGGGATCGCCTGGCTCTGCGGCACTTGGAAGAAGAGTTTTTCGAAGCCCAGGCCCGGTTCTCTCTCATGGCGGCAAAACATCACGAGAATAGTGGCTTGAAAAAAACCGAGTCCTCAAAAGTTATTATCCAAAATTGGATTAAAGAAACGATTCCGGGGATGAAACAATACGAACATTCTTTGACTGCAATGATGAGAACCAAGGAGTGGACAGTTGCGAAATTCACTATTATTAACGCTCAACTACGCGAGCTAAAGCAAGGTAGTGACTAAAATAAGTGTTACAGAGTGTATCATTATGTGATGATACGCTTTTGAAGATATGTTAGCGGTCTCTTTACAAATATCGTTGAATCTTCATAAAACAACGAACTAACAGAGTGCATAGACACTCGTTTGAGGCGGGAAGCCCTATGACAAACCCAACTCCAACAGCACGTGGCCGTGCTGTCAGGCAAGGCGATTTTACAACACTGGTTGAGGCCCTCGATTATGCGGCCACCTGTGATACGGGCTATAATTACTTCTCCGGCAAGGGTGAACTTGTAACGGTCCTGCCATATTCCGAGCTCCGGGAGCGCGCGATTGAAACCGCGAAGCGCCTCGTGCCATTTGCAAAGCGCGGGGCCCGTATCGGTATCTGCGCTGTATCCACACCTGAATTTGCTGTTCTCTTCTATGCTTGCCAATATGCTGGCCTTGTTCCGGCACCGCTGCCACTGCCTGTGACCCTTGGAGGGCGCACAAGCTATGAACGTCAATTGCAGCGCATGGCTGACACCGGTGATTTCCACGCGCTCTTCACGCCGACGTCTATGGAACCGATCATCAGCGCGGCGTTAAATGATGACAATATTCCCGTTATGACCTTTGAGGAAGTTCAAGCTTTGCCCAAAGGCGAAGACATACGCCCACACGGCCCGACAGGTCAGTGCTATATTCAATATTCATCCGGCAGTTCCAGCTCGCCCAAAGGCATTATCGGGACACAGTCCAGTGTGAGCGCTAACTGCCTTGGGATTACGAGAGACGGCCTTAAAATCGGCGACGGTGACCGCGGTACGTCTTGGCTTCCTCTTTATCACGACATGGGCCTGATCGGTTTTATGATCGCGCCTATGGCGTGCCAAATGTCGGTTGACTTTATGGACCCACAAGATTTCACGCGTCGCCCGATTACGTGGTTGCAGCTCATCTCGGATCACGGCGGCACATTATCTTACAGCCCGACATTTGGGTACGAGCTCTGCGCACGTAGGTGGCGTGACGACCGCGAACTTGATCTGTCCGCATGGCGCGGCGCAGGCATAGGCGGCGACATGGTGCGCCCAGAACCGCTGATAGAATTTGCTGAGCTCTTCGAGTCCATGGGTTTCCGGGAAACAGCCTTTACGCCAAGTTACGGCCTTGCCGAAACTACGCTTGCAGCGACATTCGCGCCTGCTGGCCAAGGTCTCCTAAAAGACACCATCGATATGCGCCGCTATGAGCTTACAAGCGAGGCCGTGCCTGCCAACGATTTAACGCCCGAAGAACACAAACGGACATTCGTAGCCTGCGGCCAAGTTATAGCCGAGCACGAAATTGAAATCCGAGACCATGACGGCACTATTTTAGGTGAGCGGCAAGTCGGCCGTATATGCCTCAAAGGGGCAAGTGTCTCGCCTGGGTATTTCCGTAATGCGCTCGCAACGAAAGCGTCATTCACGGCCAATGGGTGGTTGAACACAGGTGACCTCGGGTACTGGCTTGGCGATCAAGTGGTCGTAACGGGCCGTTATAAAGACCTTATTTTGTGGCATGGCCGCAACATTTGGCCGCAAGACATTGAGTGGGCTGCGCAATCTGCCGCGCCCCATCGCTGTGGCCGTGCCGCCGCATTCTCAACCGGCGGAGCGGGTGACGAGAAAGAAATTATGCTCCTGCTTGAGTGCCGGACACGGGACGAGAACCTTCTGGCCGAAATTCACAAAGTTGTGACCGCAGCTATCCGGCTCGAAGTCGGCGTGCCTGTACAGTTACAACTCGTGCCGCGTGGATCAATGATTATCACGTCCTCAGGCAAATTATCCCGCGCCCGCGTGAAAGAGAAGTTCCTGCAAGGTGGTCTTGTGGACCTTCAGGCCGAGAACCCAGTCAAAATCGTTCAATCCGAGGCAAAATAGCTCTTATACGGTTTGGTGTTATTCTCAGTAGTTTACGTCACCAGCATATTATCACGCGTGTGTTGAGCAGCGCACTTGACCCTAGGAAAACTAGGCGAGTTCCTTTATGACGGCGGGAGCCGCACAGACCTGATTCACGCCGAAGCTCCTGTGACCAAGTCTTTGCATAAACACGATACACCGGCCTCCCGGGCTAAGTGCCATAAGGAATAATACTATGACCTCTCCAGCCCCGGAGAGTATCTTTGAGAAAATCAAAGAACTCCTGAAACCGTACAATCCCCAAAACCGTCCGATTTTGCTGCATAGCGGCATCATGTCTGACCTAGAAGTCGACTCTGTGGCTGTGTTTGACCTTGTCATGGGACTTGAGGATTTTTACGATATTTCTATTCCGATGGAGATGGTCAGCGACATCAAAACCGTGGGCGAGCTTGTGAACGCCGTTAAACAACTGACTTCAGAATAAAAACCAAGAGCCTTAATATGAGCCTGTTCGACAAATATGCCCCCCTCAAAGCGCGCGTAGATATCATGATGAAGATGGGGCGCGACGCGCTCGGGGTCGAATTCGATGATATACTTGGCACAACGCGGGGCCGTATTGGTAACCGCGAGATTATTCTTGCGGGGACGAACAACTATCTCGGCCTGACATTTGATGAAGACTGTATGGCTGCCGCTGTTGACGGTATTACGCGCCACGGGACGGGAACAACAGGTAGCCGCATCGCGAACGGGACTTACGCGGAACATGTCGACCTTGAAAAATCCCTCGCGGAACATCTCGGCATGCCAAGCTGTATTGTCTTTACCACAGGCTATCAGACGAATTTATCAGCCATATCCGGCCTTGCGGGTGACAAAGATGTTATCTTTATCGATGGCGACGCCCATGCCTGTATTATTGATGGGACGCGCCTGACAGGCGCATCGACAATACGCTTTCGCCATAATTCACCTGAAGATTTGGATAAACGCCTGCGCCGCCAAGGCGAAATTGAAGGCGGCCATGCTTTGGTTGTTATCGAAGGTCTGTATTCAATGTTCGGCGATGTGGCCCCGGTAGATGAATTTATTGACGTCACCCACCGCCACGGCGGATATCTCTTCATCGACGAGGCCCATTCTTACGGCGTGTTTGGCCCTACGGGTTGCGGCATCGCTGAACAGCAAGGCGTTTTAGATAAAGTTGATTTTATTTCCGGGACATTCTCGAAATCACTTGCCTCTGTTGGCGGGTTTTGTGCATCGCGTCATTCTGAGTTTGAACTTCTACGCAAAGTTATGCGCCCTTATATGTTCACAGCCTCTGCAACCCCGTCCAATATTTGTGCCGCGCTCGCCGCTGTAGAAAAAGTCAAAACCGGCGGTCATTTGCGCGATAATCTGGCGGCCCGGGCTAAGCAGCTTCATTCGGGGCTCTCCGAAATGGGTTTTGACCTCTGTTCCGACGCCAGCCCGATTATCGCCGTGCGCCGCCCAAACGAGGCGGTGGCTGCGATGGAGTGGAACTGGCTGTTGGAAAATGGTGTCTACGTGAACCTCGCGGTCCCGCCGGGTACGCCGCAAAGCTCATCACTGCTTCGGATTAGTTTGTCTGCCGCTCACACAGAGGCCGATATCAATGCAATCCTGACAGCGTTCAAAAGCATGAAAGCGGCTCAGGGCCAAATGATGCAAGACATGAGCGCGGCGCTTTCCGCCTAGCTGAACGCGCCCAGCCGCCACAGCTTCCAGCCAATTTTAGGCGAGAGCAGAACGTAATGTTTTCGTTCGGCTTTGGTTGGCTGGTAATCCACCCCTGAATGATTTTTGAGTTTGCGCAGAACGTAATCTAGTCCGCCGTCAAACGTCGCGGCGCTGTTGACGACCCGTATGGCGGACGTAGGTTTTCCGACTAAGCGTCTTAGGAACCAATGAAATTTAGCGCCTGATTTTCTGTCCTTAGGCAGAAAGGTAACGCCGCGATCAGTCTGATAGAGTATCTCGGTGATGCGGCGGTAACGCTCTTCATATCGTTTTACAATTTCGGTGGCGCGCTCAACCGAGCTTTCCGGACGGAGCTCTGTTCGGTAGCTTTCATAAAAAGCCCGGCCCCATAAATCGACAGGTGTTGTCGTCTCTCCGAGCAGGGGAATTGTTTCCGCCGCGATATGACGAACAGCATTTTCACGGGCAGATATAACGCGTTTTACAATGGCCTCTGTTTTGGGGCGAAGCAAAATGCAAGGCTGCGAGAACCGTCCCCAAACTTGCGAAAGAAGAGCGCTGCCTGTGCTGCGTCGTTCAAAGGCTTTGAGGGATAAAATAGAATACTTACATGTGCTTATGACACCGTTCGCATGTTCATGTTCGAGATAATAAACGGCGGGCGGAATGATGGTATTCAGGAAAGCCCGTATCGGATTGCGGTGTGTTTTACGGTAGCTATCCACCAAGACGTAGAAGTCTAGCATCTTGTCCGGGTTATCAAGTTCGCGCAATGACGACCCATAATAGATGAAGGCTTGGACTCGTCCAGCATGGGCGCTTTCAATGAGATCGCAGATCTCGCTCACGCGCTCAGGGACATCCATAATTTCTTCGCGCAGGATATCAGCGAGCGTTTCCGGCCTGTTATCTGAAGCCTCATCGGGCATCAGTATACAAACCCAATCGGGTCTGTTGAGGTAAGTGAAAATTCATGGCTTGGAAAATCCAGAGCTTCGCCGTCCAGCACAACGGGCCCGGAATAGTGATAATCTATTTTATGGGTGTTCCAGCTTTTCAGGCCGTCTTTCGATCGGTCCTTGGATTTCTGTCCGGCCCATAATCCGGCCACATGTTTGTAGAGCCGCCGAGTATCGCCGCGTCCGTAAGTCACGCGAAGCGGCGCGTCCTCTGTTCCCCAGAAAGGATCCAGGCCTAGAATAAGGCCGGGCAGGGTTGTAACAACTGTGCCCAGATGATCTTCGCTAATTGTCTGCCCATTAAGCTCGAGCGTAATTTCCGTCGGATACATAACGTCTTCGCGCTTACCCGATATGCCGCGCAAGATACCGCCCGCCACAGCTAGAGAACCGCCAATGCCTTTATTGTGAATATTAGACTTTGTATATTCTGTAATCATCGGGAGGCCGCCCGTTGAAAATAGAAATCCGTAAAATGGATCATGGTCCGGACCAGCAACACTTAAGAGCGGGACTGTGCTTGTAGGAGCCTGAACGTGCGTCATTGTTTTTTCAATTAAGCTGCGCGATGCGGATATTAGGCCAATATTTTTCGCAACTTGATTAGTCATACCGCCGGGGACAATCGAAAACGTAGGAAAGGCTTCGAATTGATCTTTGCGCCGAAGGAAAGCCGTCAATACGCTTTGCACAGTTCCGTCGCCGCCTTCGATAAAGATATGCGGCGTTTTATTTTTTGCGGCCCGTAGCACGGTATCAGGTAAGTCTTCGAAGTTTCCAAGCGTGTGCAAAGGTGTTTGCGTGTCACCTGAAATAGCTTCCAGGACAGACCCTTTACGCGCGACCCTTTCGCTGAGGTGATTGACGATAAAGAGGGTGTTTGCCGGGCTCATGGGCGGCCTATTTTAGGCTTTCCGTTTTGAGGCACATATACACCCCGCCGAACCCAAAAACGACAAGCGGCATAGATATCGCCCAGAGGGGTGCTATGGCGCCGGACGCAGCAAATGTAGCCATGGCCCCGTCAATGATCAGATACACGAAGCCCATAATAATCCCGAGCATAAGCGCTTTGTCCCCTGTGTCTTCACGGCCCGTGCGCTGCATCATGGGCACAGCGCAGATGAGCAAAATTAGCGCGGCAAGAGGACGCGTGATGCGGTGCCAATACCAAAAGGCATAAGCAAAGCTGGGCTTGCTTCCGGATTTGCCTTTGGTCTGAAAGTTCTTCATGTCGGAAAGGGCGAGGTCACGGGGTTCCGCAGCCAGGCGCGCAATTGTTTCCGGGGTTTGCCGTGTGGTCCAAACTTTATTGCCGGCGTCCCGTTTGGCTTGTCGCGGCTCCCCGTTTGCGCCGTCTATAATCAAGGTTTGTACGCCGCTGAGCGTCCAGCCTTGGTTCGCATAGACAGCGCGTTCCGCCCACATAATAGAGGTGACTTGACCGGTGTTATTGCGGTTGAAAAATTCAAGGTTGGCGAGTGTGGTCATGTTTGACCGAGCAGACGCGCGTACAATTAACTTAGCATCTTCCATCCAAAGGGGATTATCTTCGGTGACATTTTTCACTTTGTACTCCCCAATGCCCCACGCCTGAAGCGCTCTCACGGCGGGCGGCATGGCAGTATTAATGAGGGTTATCGAGGCGAGTGACGCTAAGAAAACGGAGGGTATCATAAGACCGATTTGCTTAGGCACAGATATGCCAAACCCTAGAAGTGCTACGAGTTCATGCTGCCGGATTAATTTTACGAATGTCAGCAATATGGCAACAACGAGAGTGAAAACAAAAATACGATCGAATATGACCGGGGCGCGGTAATACATATAGCGAAACGTGTCTGTGAAGGATCCGTCATTCGCCATAATTTCACCGCTAATGGCGAGCGAATCCATAAGACCGATCAAAAACAAAAACCCAAAAACAACTGTGAACCATGCAAATAAGAAGGTTTTGGATAGATATTTTGCAAAGTTCCACATTATAGCTTAGCGGCCTTTGGCCGGGTCAATGACTTGAATTTATCGACCACAGCATTCTGAAAAGTTGTAATGTAAAACGCAAATGTAGTGAGCGGGGGTTGTCCCATTTTGTAGGCTGTTTTTCTGAATATATAAAACGCGAATAGAGCGACAATAACGATGATAGGCCATATCCCCAGCCAAGGTGCTACGGTCCCGCTTGCGCCAAGGCTTTGCCCAAATTCCATAGCTTTCTGGAGAGACACCAGCAGGACAATGCCAACAAATATCCCGGCAGAAGAGGGATTGCGCCCATAATTTAAGCCAAAGGGCACAGCGATGAAGGGCAATATTAACAGCAATGCGGATCTTGCTAGTCGTAAATGGAGCGTGGCATTGATTACAGCGGGGTCAACGTCTTTGTATTTATCGACACCGCCATTGCGATTTTTAAAAAGTTCCAGCGAGGTCATTTCCCGTTCGTCGTCCCCGCGGGTACGGAACCCGTTTTCTGAGGCTGCGCCGGAAATGGCGCTTCCCTTGAACCCAAGGTCTCCGGAAAGTTGGCGGTTTTCTAGTATCTGATAGGCCTGACCTTCGGCGAGTTGAAGGACAGGTTCATTGGTTTCTTCCCGTACAATCAATTTGCCTTCTTGAGCTGTTGTGATGCGCAGACCTGCTGGTGCGCCTTTATCTGTGAGTTCTTCGTATATGAAAATGGGACCCATGCCTTCGCTCTTCCTGTCCGTGCCAGCAAAGAATGTCGTATTTCCCACACTCGTAAATGTGCCCTCACGTAATGCTGCCGTAAAAGATTGCTGTTTTACAAGGTGTTCGACTTGGCGGTAATTGTAACGGCCAATAGGCTGCATATAGCCTTCGATAAATAATGTAATGACGGCAAGGGCCGCGGCAATGACCATAAATGGTTTCGTCATGTGTGTGAGAGAGATGCCCGCGCCCAGAGCTGCGGTAAGCTCACTTGAGCGGGAAAACCGATCTACAGTCATCAGAATGCCGAGTAAAAGGGCAATGGGAACCGCCATACCCAGATAATATGGAAGCAGATTTATAACCATAGAGGCGGTGTTTTCTGCAGGGTTAGAGGTATTAGAGACAATCTCGAAAATACGGAGTAATCGCTCAAGTAAAAGCACGGCAATGGCGAGGACAATAAGCCCGCCAATGCTAATCAAAGCGCGTTTCATGAGATATCTGTTAAGCCTGCCCATCACATTTATTACTGTAGAATCACCTTTACTTAGGGGGTCGTCATTACCATATCCAATATATAGACACAGGCAGCACTGCCTAGGCCATATAGAGACTAATTTGTGAAAGCAATTCTTAGCTACATACTAATCCCTGCTTTACTGGCACTGACAGCCTCGGCGGGCTCGGCTTCATTTGCATATGCAGGTGATGACGACGACGATGACCAGTCCCAGCTAAATGATGGCCGAGGCCCTGTTGTTCACCCGACTTTAGAATTATACGGCAATGACGCGACTGACCCTTGCGTTGCGGGATCGCAACAAATCCGCATAACCGTTAACGGTATTAACAAAGAAGGCATTTTAAAATTTGAACTCTATAGCGGTGATGATGATTTCCTGAAGGGTAAGGGGCGTCTGCGCAGTTTGCGTATTCCGGCTGAAAACGCGCCACAAATTGCGTGTATAAATGTGCCTGAACCGGGAGCGTATGCCGTTGCGAGTTATCATGACCGAGACGGGAACCGGAAACTTAAGAAAAAATGGAACTTTACCCCGCGCGAGCCTTATGGGTTATCCAACAATCCAGAGTTTGGCGAATTGCGTATGCCTAAGTTCTCCGAAGCGGCTTTTGATGTTCCCGTGAACGGGGCAGATATCGTTCTCAATCTTGTTGACCTGAAAGCTCTAAAAAAGCAAAAGAAACGGGATAAAGAAGCCGCCGACAAAGATGGCGACGACGAAGACTAAATTAGTCGGCATAGGCCCGGCGTTGGAGGGCCTGTGTCATCGCACGCAGTTGAGATTATTCACGCCGACAGTCCGGCGCTTGTCAAACAGTTTTTGCAATTCCCATACGATTTGTATGAGGGCGACCTCATGTGGCGTGCGCCTTTGCGTATGGAGCGTAAAGAAAATCTCTCAGCCGCGAAAAACCCCAAAGCCAACGTTCTTGAGCGGCAGTTTTTCCTAGCGAAGCGCGGTGAAGAGATTGTGGGCCGTATCGGGGCTTTCATCAATCCTGCTCACCAATCTATTCATAAAGATGATGCCGGACATTTTGGGTTTTGGGACTGCAAGAACGATGCAGATATTGGGTCTGCTTTACTCGTGGCGGCCGAGACTTGGCTTCGCGGGAAGGGCGCTCAGAAGATTATTGGGCCGACAAGCCACACAACGAATGAGGAATCTGGTCTTTTGATTGACGGATTTGATACGCCGCCCGTCCTAATGATGCCTTATGGCCGACCTTATTACCAAGTTATGATTGAGAGGGCTGAGTATAATAAGGCTATCGATATGTATGCCTATCTGGCGGATTTGAATGAAGGCTATCCCCGTCCCAAAACGACAACAATGATGGTTAGGTTGGCTGAAAAAGACCCCGCGATTACCTTTCGGCCAATAAATTTAAAAGCCATGAAGGATGATGTCAGAGTGATTATGGATATCTTTAATGATGCGTGGTCAGATAATTGGGGTTTCGTGCCGTTTACTGATGACGATATTGAGCAACTTGGCGCGGAGTTGAAACCTATCCTCATTGCGGAAACGTTTCTGATTGGTGAAATTGACGGCAAGCCAGCGGCCTATATTGGCATGCTGCCGGACGTTAATGCAGCTGCGCATGGCTTAAACGGGCGTTTACTTCCTTTTGGCTGGGCGAAACTGATTTACCGCCTAAAGGTTCAAGGCGTTAAAACGTCTCGTATTCCGCTGATGGGTCTTCGCAAAGAGTACCAGAACACACGTCAAGGCTTGGCCGTAGTGGCCAAACTTTGCGAAGATGTTTTTGAGGCGGGCCGCAAGAAAGGGTTTACCCATTGCGAGCTATCGTGGATTCTTGAGACGAATAAAAGTATGATTCGAATTTGCGAACAGGCCTCTGCCCAAAGATATAAGACCTACCGCATGTACGAGAAAGCCCTGTAACACATGGACGATGTTTCCGTACTTATCCTCGCCGGCCAAAGGGAAGGCGTTGTAGACCCTTTATGCGCGGCTGCGGGCATAGAGCGCAAAGCCGTGTTGCCGATTAATGGCCGTCCCATGATTGACTACGTCTTGGACGCCTTGCGCAATGCGGGGCTGAAAAGACCGTTTCATGTGTCAGGTTTTGGGGCCGAATATAATATGGAACTCGCTCAGTCTCCGTCGGCTGCCGGTCCTGCAGGGAGCGCTTTGGCCGCGCTTGAGGCCGGTATCACTACGCCTGTCCTTCTCACGACATGTGATCATCCTTTATTGACGGCGGAAATGGTGAAGGCCTTTATTGTCGCTGCCAAAGCTAGCGGCGCAGACTTTTGCGTCGGGCTCGCGGAAAAGTCTGTGATTGACCCGGCTTACCCGCATGTGAAGCGCACCTATCTAAATTTCAAAGATAAATCGACATCCGGCTGTAATCTTTTCTATATCGCGAACGACGCAGGCCTTGCCGCTATACGGTTCTGGCAGAGCGCGCAGCACCACCGCAAGAACCCGCTTAAACTCGCAAGCCAATTCGGAGTGGGTATTTTCTTTCGCTATTTATTTGGACAATTGACTTTGGATGGCGCATTTAAATATGCGTCCAAACGTATGAAAATCTCAGCTAAGCCTGTTTTACTTCCCTTTGCCGAAGCTGCAATTGATGTGGATAAACCGTCCGACAAAACCCTTGTTGAAGAGATACTAAAAGCGAGGGACGCCCGTGGCTGACCTCTCCGTTCACTCGAAACACACCGTCGGAAAACGCATCGCGGCTAATACCAGCGTGTTAGTCCTGGCCAAAGCTCTGGGCGCTGTGCTTGGGCTCTTTACCCTCATCATTGCGCGCCACGCGCTCGGTGATGTGGCGGCACTTGGTATTGTGGTCTTCGTCCATTCTTACATGTTGTTCTTTGCTGAAGTGGCAACGTTCCAATCTTGGCAGTCGCTTATCCGGTTTGGGACTGAAGATATTCAACGGGACGACGTGAAAGGTTTTTCCAGTTTGATAAGGTTTGGAATACTTATAGATTTTATCTCAGCTATTTTAGCTTTTATTGGCGCAATTGCGTTATTCGGCGCTATCGTGTGGTTTGTTGAGACATTCCCGCAGCTCGGCATAGGAGAAAGCGCAGGCGACGTACCTCTACGGGATTTGCGCGGTTATGTTTTTGCCTACTGTATACTTGTTTTGTTCAAACAAACGGGCACGGCCATTGGTATTTTCCGTCTCTTCGATAAGTTTAAAGTTCTGGCGGTTAGGGCTTTAGTTCTGCCCGTGGTCCGGCTTATCGGGTCAATTATTGCAGCTCTCATGGGGTGGGGCATTGAAGGGTTTTTGCTAGTCTGGTTTGTAGCCTCATTATTAGGCTATGTATTTCTCCCGATTATGGCGTTCATTGAAGTTCGTAAACGGGATCTTTTGGCCAACATACGCCGCGCAAAAGCTGATTTTTTCAAACCACGAGAAGGTCTCTGGCCATTTGTTTGGAAGTCAAACATCGACTCGACACTTGCGGCCTGCACCACCGACCTACCGCCCCTTATGGTGATGACAGTCTTTGGCCCAGCCTTTGTTGCGATTTACAAAATAGCCGAAGAAATCTCTAAACTGCTGTCCGAGGGCGTTAAACTTGTCGACCAAGTTATCTACCCAGAACTCGCTCGTATAATGGCCGCGGGCCGGGCCGGCGAAATTTGGAGACTTGTAACGCGCGCAGGGCTCATCTCTCTCGGAGTAGGGTGTGCGGTTGCGCTTTTCGTTTGGGCTGTTGGTCCGTTTGTAATTGTTTCGTCCTTGGGCGAGGAGTTCCGCTTTAGTGTAACGCTGGCTGTGCTCCTTGTTATCGCCGCCGCCATTTTTGCAGCCGTAGCCCCGCTCTTTCCGGCCTTTTACGCAGCAGATAAACCCGAGCAAGCCATCTATGCCCGCGTCGCAGGTCTGGCGGTTTACATTCTGGCCTTCTTTGCCTTGAGCCTGACCATTGGCGAGCTTGGCCCCGGCATTGCGCCTATTCTGGGGAATTTAGTGATGGTGATACTCGTCACATTTTTACTCAAGCGCACCCTGAATAAAGTCGTAAAAAATATGGGCGCCGTCCCGAATGCATCTAACCAAAGTACAGAAGTGGCTGTGCGGTTCGCAGGGAAAAGTGACAAGAAAATTTGGGGATTGCCGGTATTGGAATGGCAAAGCCGGGCGTTTAAAAAAGCAGGAACTGTGCCTAATAACACAGCGACTTCTGGCCTCACTGTCGCTGTGAATTGGGTGCTTTCCTCTGCTTTGGCCGCTGCGCTCGTTAAAAAAGATAAGTCTGCGCTTGTGCAAGAAGGCACGATTGTTGCGATTAACGGGATGGATTTCGCTTCTGCGGAGCATTTTGTTGGACAGCCTTTAAAGAGCGCTGACTTGGCAGGCTTGACGGTTGCCTATCCCGAAGATCTCGCGGGGACTTATAATAAAGCTCTGCGCAAAAATGAGCCGCCATACGCGCTCAATATTGAAACTACGCCGATTAAAGAAATCCTCTCACGTCAATTCGCAAGCTCCTATAAAGGCATTACGGATTTTGTGACTAAATTTGTCTGGCCTGTGCCCGCCTTCTACGCGACCCGGTTTTGCGCGGCCCTGCGGATTACGCCCAATATGGTGACCACGCTGAGCTTGGCCATGGTGTTCGCCGCAATGTATTATTTCGCGCAGGGGCAGTGGGCGCTTGGGATTGCGTGCGGTTGGTTTATGACCTTCCTCGATACGGTTGACGGCAAGCTTGCGCGGACAACCATGACCTATTCTAAATGGGGCAACGTCTATGATCACGGTATTGATCTGATCCATCCGCCGTTCTGGTATATCGCTATGTATTGGGGGCTAGGAGGGCGGTTCGAGCAGCTCGATCTTATGACTTGGGCGATCATTATTGTGTTTATCGGCTATATTCTGGACCGCCTGATTGAAGGCCTATTCATAGCGCAGCATGGATTTCACATCCATGTCTGGCGTCCATTTAATTCTGGCCTGAGGTTTGTTACAGCCCGCCGGAACCCAAACCTGTTTATTTTTATGATCGGAATTATGGCGTCTGTCGCTATCCCTACGGCTGCGTTATGGGGCTTTTATGCGGTGGTGATTTGGACATGGGTCTGCATTTTTATCAATATCGGCGTTGTGATTGTGGCTATGCTCAGCCGTAAACCCGTTGTGTCTTGGATGAATTCTTGATGACCCTGGCTATTTTTGATTTGGATTACACCCTCACCAAACGCGGGACGTGGGGCCGGTTTGTGTGGTCGATGATAAAATTCCGCCCGCACCTTTGGGTGCCATTGTGGGGCAGCGCTGGGCTGACGCAATGGAAATACAAGCAGGGAAAACTCCCGCGTGTGGCTGTAAAGCAAGCTATGATGCGTTGGTGCATGACCGGAAAAACCAAAGAAGAGATGCTGCGGCGGGCGGAGGCTTTTGCCGACAATGAAGTGCGTAACGGTATGCGTCCGGGCGGTCTCACTGTGCTACGTGAGCATCAAGAACGAGGCGATACGGTCATGATTGCAAGCGCCGCTGTCGATATAATTGTGGAGGCTATCGCAGAGCAGTTAGGTGTGGTTCATGTTGTCAGCACTAACATGTCATGGAGTAAAGAGGGAAGATTAAGTCATGATTTCAAATCCGAGAACTGCTACGGGCCTGAAAAACTCCGCCGCGTTCAAACGTACTTAACGGAAAATAGCTTAATGAAACAAAACCACACAGATATCACAATGTATTCAGATAGTTATTCAGACCTTGATATATTAACTTTTGCAGACTTATCTGTAGCTGTACATCCAGATAAGCGCCTTGAAAGCCATGCGAAGCAGCACGGCTGGCCGATTAAGAACTGGAACTAAAACCTGTAAACGGCGTTTTTGTTTCTAAGGGGAAGTTATGAGAGCTATTATTTTAAGTGCAGGCCGCGGATCGCGTCTTCTGCCACTAACAACAGATTTACCGAAGTGTCTACTGCCGATTGGCCGGACAACCGTGCTTAGTATGCAGCTCGATACATTGTTCCAAGCGGGCATTGAAAAAGCCACGGTTGTGACAGGTTTCAATGCGGACCTCGTCGAAGCTGAGCTTGCGAGCCGTAAAACAGGTCCAAAGGTCAAAACAATTTTCAACCCGTTTTACCAAGTTGCTGATAATTTGGCCTCTTGCTGGATGGCGCGCAAAGCGATGAAGGAGGACTTCCTTATCATCAACGGCGACACATTGTTCAGCCCGCACATTATCAAAACTGTTCTTGAGGCGCCTAAGAGCAATGTCGCGATTACAATTGACCAAAAAGATCACTATGACGGGGACGACATGAAAGTCACCCTCGACGGAACCCGCCTCATGGGTATTGGCAAGACGCTCCTGCCGCAGCAAACGCAGGGCGAGTCGATTGGTATGCTGCGCTTTATGGGCGACGGCACTGACTTATTCCGCAAGAAATTGAAATTCCTGATGCACCGACCGGAAGGCACTGAAAGCTGGTTCCTTAAGGCCATCGACGATCTCGCTAAGTCCGGCGAAGTTATCAATACGACGAATATCAAAGGCTCCACATGGGCCGAACTTGATACGCCTGAAGATTACGAGATTTGCCGGAGACTTTTTGGGGATTCTGAAATGGCGCGCAAACGCTTCGCTGTCATTTAAGTGATATAATAGAGGTTGCCCCGAACACTGATTTTGGGGCATTACTGGCACCCTAATTTGTCAGGACAACCATGAAACTTTTAAATTCCATGATGGCTCAATTTGTGAAAGTTGGGCAGCTAACAATTATTGATGCGGACGGCAACGAACATGTTCACGGGCCAGGCGGCCAGCCCTCGGCAACAATCCGTATTACCGATAAAAAACTTTATAAAACGCTTTTCCTAAACCCTGAGCTCAAAGCGGGCGAAGCATATATGGACGGCACATTAGTCTGCGAAGGCAATGGCATTCGTGATCTGCTCGAGGTTTTTGCTCACAATCGCGGCGGCTTGCGTAACCAGCCTCTGCAGAAGGCGCTCAAGGGTTATCTCAAGAAAATTCGCCGTTGGCATCAGCGTAATAAGACCTCAGCGTCGCGCAAAAACGTGCAGCATCATTACGACCTTTCTAATGATTTTTATAAGCTCTTCCTCGACGAAGATATGCAATATTCTTGCGCCTACTGGCCCTCGCTCGATATTACGCTGGAAGAGGCTCAAGAGGCCAAAAAAGCCCATATCGCGGCTAAGCTCGCGCTAGAACCCGGTATGACTGTCCTCGATATTGGGTGCGGGTGGGGCGGCATGGCGATCTACCTCGCCAAACATTGCGGCGTCAAAGTCGTGGGCGTCACGCTGTCGGACGAACAACATGCGCTGGGCGTGCAGAGGGTCAAAGACGAAGGCCTTGAGGGCCAAGTTGATATCCGCTTGCAGGATTATCGCCATGTGCCGGAAACCTATGACCGTATCGTATCAGTTGGCATGTTCGAACATGTAGGCATCGCCCACTATCTCGAATATTTCTCCAAAATCCGCGATCTCCTCAAAGACGATGGCTCGGCGCTTGTCCATTCCATTGGCCGCAAAGGCGGGCCGGGGACAACAGGCGCGTGGATTCGCAAATATATCTTCCCGGGCGGGTACTCACCGGCCTTGTCCGAGACCTATGCCGAGATTGAAAAAGCGGGCCTGTGGGTCACGGATATGGAAATCTTGCGCCTTCATTACGCTGAGACATTGCTCAAGTGGGATAACCGCTTTCAGGCCAACCGCGCCGAGGCCGCAGAGATGTTTGATGAGAAGTTCTGCCGGATGTGGGAGTTTTACCTCATTGTGTCAGAATTCTCTTTCCGTCACGGTAAGCATATGAATTTTCAAATCCAATTGTCCAAGGATGTGAACGCCTTGCCAATCACCCGCGATTATATGATAGACGCCGAACGTAAACTCAGTTGAGATAGTCATGGCCACCCAAGTCGAAAAACCTAAGAATCTAAAAAACCCCCGCCGGGCTTTTGTGAAAAAGACGGGCAAGAAACTCGTGCGTAAAATCGCGAAGTTTCAGACCGGGCAATCCACCGTTCCAGACACGCCAAAAATCAGCAATGAGCACTTTGCATTTTTGGACGCCTTTACAGACAATTGGGAAGTCATCCGCGACGAAGCGCTAGAAGTTCTAAAATTCCGCGACGCTATCCCAGGGTTTCAGGAAATTTCTCCTGACCAGTATAGGCTGGCTACCGAGCAAAACTGGAAGACATTTGTGCTTTTCGGTTTCGGGCAGAGGCTAGAGAAGAACACACAGCTCACGCCGAAAACAGCCAAAATTCTTGAAGGCGTGCCAAACCTTCAAACGGCCATGTTCTCTATCTTAGCCCCCGGATATCATATCCCAGCCCATAAAGGCGTGACTAAGGGCATCCTACGCTCGCACCTTGGCCTCATCATTCCCAAGGATTTCGAGAATTGCCGTATCCGCGTTGATGACACGATAACGGCTTGGCAGCCGGGTGAGATTTTCGTCTTTGATGATACCTATGAGCACGAAGTCTGGAACGATACGGATGAAGAGCGCGTCATCCTGCTCTACGATTTCGACAGGCCTATGAAATGGGGCGGACGTTTTCTAAATAAAGCCTTCCTTCAAATCATGAAGTTCACGGCGTTTTACCAAGATCCCAAAAAGAATCTAGAAGACGCGGAGGCGCGGTTAGAGGCGGCTATCCGCCAAAACGACGCGAATATTGAAGGCATGAGCGACCAGGCTTGAGTTAAATCTACACAAAACTAATGCTGAATAATCGTCACGGAGAGCCGACCGGATATTGTCTTCGGGTCTAACGTCTTGTCGTATTCCGAGAGGTGTGTCCCTATGGCGGATGTCTGAAGATACATCTGCCCCTCTTTGAACGCCCCAAAATCGGGATCAAATAACATCAACGTATTTTTCGGGCCGTATGTCCCATCGGAGACGAGGGCGAAGAGCGCTTTCTTGTGAGTTGCCCCTGGCAAGTAGCCTTCGGGCTGAATATCGTCAATTTCAGCAATATGATTCGGCCACTTATAGACAGGTATGTGGCGAATCGGGGCGTTCAGATAGTCTAAAGCCGGGCTGGCGGCGCCCGTATGTTCGCCGCTAAGAAGCCAAACCGTGTCGACATCCAGGGCTTCGCTGATACGCTCCATGGCGGCTTGACGCGGAATATGGCTGCCGCTTTCCCAATTCGCGACCGTTGGCTGACTGACACCGGCCTTTTCAGCCAAATCTGATTGTGAGAGCCCCGCTTCGATTCGGGATGATTTTATACGTGTATGGAGGTCTGACATGAATGTATTTCTCTTATTTCGAGAGAAATATAAGTTAAACTAATAAAATGTCTAGGGATTTTATTGTTTTTATTTATCGTGCGTTCATAAAAAGGCCAATAACTACGCAAGTTATCATGAATATTATGTAATATTTACGCCTGTATCATCGAAAATGAACGGAACCTGAAAGTGACCCTCACATCTAGGTTACAAAAAAGTTATAAGTAAAACCTATTTTTTCACTTGAAATTGCCGCAATTATTTCCCAGATTATAGACACGGGTGGAAACACATTCACTGCGGCGTCCAGGGACGGAAGCTGCGTCACGACTGAGGTAACTATGAAAAACGATTTTTGTACACGTGAAGGCGCAGAGCGCTTAAAAGATAAAATCGAGGCCTATTGGGCTGAACGCGGACATGACGTCCGGATTAATCTTGTATCAGGCGGCTTTTTGGCCTCCATGCGCTCCGCGCGAACAGACGTCCGGTCTAATATGATAAATGGCGTTCCGACCAAATCGACTGAAAACTTCGCTTAACTGAGAACCTCATTAAGCGCTGACGGTAATTCGCGGAAGTTTCGTAGAATTCTGTCAGCGCCTAATTTCATAACCGGCGTGGCTGAGTAGCCATACGCCATGATTATAATGGGCACTTTCGCGGCCCGAGCTGCAAGGACATCCGGTAAGCTGTCCCCGATCATAACAATAGGTCCCCGGCGTCTATGTCCGGCCGCTGCCCAAATGTGATCCGCATAAGGTTTGTTACGTTCTACATCGTCACTCCCGACTATGCGTTCAAAATATTGCGACATTCCAAGCGCGTCCAGTAACGGGCGTGCAAGGTAGCCAGGCTTGTTGGTGCAGACAGACAGGCGTGCGCCCGCGCGCCTCATCTCATTCAAAACCTTCAAAACACCCGGGTAGGGCTTGCTTAGCTCTGCTATATTTTCTGCATAGGCGGCCAAGAATAGCTCGCGTAGCTCTTGAATGCGGTCTTCGCTGGCGGTGTGTCCACAGCGAAAAAAGGCATTCTTAATGAGCGCATATGAGCCGTAGCCCACATCTAAACGTGCTTTTTTATAATCGGTTTCGGGGAGGCCTTCGAGCGCAATGATCTCGTTTGTGACGCGCACAAGGTCGGGCGCTGTGTCGACTATTGTGCCGTCCAGATCAAAACAGATAGAAAGATCAGTTAAAAAGCTCATATTTGGGTCAATCGAATCGTGCGCTGTGGTTTATCTTCGTTTACACCACATAACAATAGAGAGCCGCGAATCGCGCTGAGCGAAGAAAGAACAGCCATGACGACAAAACGTGCCGCCGTAATCCTCGCCGCGGGTAAAAGCACCCGAATGAAGTCTGCGACGTCCAAAGTCCTCCATCATGTCGGCGGACAAAGTCTGCTGGCGTGGGTGGCGAACACGGCGCGGGAGGTGGGCGTTGATAAAATCGTTTGCGTGGTCGGTGAAATGAACGCGGATGTACGCGCCACCGCCGAAGAGCTCGGCCTTGCGATTGCGGTGCAAGAACCGCAACTCGGGACAGGCCATGCCGTCTCTGCCGCTCGCGGGGCTATGGCTGGCTTTGACGGTAATGTCGTTGTGCTCTGCGCGGATGCGCCGCTCTTTACTGTTGAGACTCTAAAAGGTGTTTTCGACAGTTTGGAGCAAGGGGCGGATGTGTCCGTGCTTGGTTTTGAACCGGAGGATGCGGGGGCTTATGGGCGGTTAGTTACTAAAGGCGACGATCTCCTCGCGATTGTCGAAGCCCGTGAAGCCACCGCTGAGCAGCTAAAAATTGGACTGTGTAATAGCGGTATGATGGCGGGCGATGCGACGCATTTGTACAAAGCTCTTCAGAAGGTCAATAACGACAACGCGAAGGGTGAGTATTACCTAACCGATGTTGTAGAAATCACGCGCAAGATGGGCGGAAAAATCGCGTTCAGTGTTGCGGACGCTGATGAAACCTTGGGGGTTAATTCCCGCGTTGATTTAGCGAATGCTGAGCTCGCTTTTCAAAACCGCATGCGAACACACATGCTCGAAAGCGGCGTCACGTTACGTGATCCCGCTACGACTTATTTCTCACATGATACGGTGATTGCGCCGGACGCGGATATTGGCGCGAACGTCGTTATGGGGCCGGGCGTCAGTATTGCCAAGGCCGCGGTTATCCATCCATTTTGTCACCTTGAAGGGACCAGCATAGGTGAAGGCGCGCAGATAGGCCCGTTTGCAAGGTTGCGTCCCGGCACAGAAATGGGCGCGGGAAGTAAAGCGGGTAACTTCGTTGAGACGAAAAAGGCAAAGGTTGGAAAAGGCAGTAAAATCAATCACCTCACATATATTGGTGATGCAGTTCTAGGCGAAGGCGTCAACATAGGGGCGGGGACAATTACCTGTAACTACGACGGCTATTTCAAACACGTGACGCAAATCGGGGACGGCGCATTTGTGGGATCTAATTCTTCGCTCATTGCCCCTGTTAAAATCGGCAAGGGGGCTTATCTAGGGTCAGGCGGCGTTATTTCCGACGACGTGCCTGACGACGCTCTCGCGATAGCCCGGGCGCCGCAAACACACAAAGAAGGCTGGGCGAAACGCTACCGCACGGCCCAGGAAAAACGTAAAGACCAGAAACGAAAAGCAAAGAAGACTTAATATGTCCCAAGCCAAAGAAAACGCCGCGCTCGCCGCTCTGGATATGGTCGAAGACGGCATGACGCTGGGCCTGGGCTCCGGCTCTACGGCGGAGATATTTATTGAGAAACTTGGCGAGCGCGTGGCGGGCGGTCTCAAGGTTCAAGGCATCCCCACATCACACAATACAGCGGCCTGCGCGAAAGAGCATCAAGTACCGCTCATTGAGGCTGACAAGGTTGAGCGCATTCACTTGACGATTGACGGGGCGGACGAAGTTGACCCAGCGTTTAATCTTATCAAAGGCGGCGGGGCATGTTTGCTGCGCGAGAAAATCATTGCTTATGCCTCGGACGTTATGGCTGTGATTGTCGACAACTCAAAAATGGTCGAGACCCTTGGCGCGTTCCCGCTGCCTGTCGAAGTCGATCCGTTCGGGATGGCGCTAACAGCAGAGCAAATCTACACGGCCTTGAAAACCACGGGCTGCCACGAGGCCCAAACAGTGCTTCGTCAATTGAAAGACGGTTCAGGCCCTCTCATTACCGATGGCGGTCACTACATCCTCGATGTCAAATGCGAGAAAATCCCGAACCCGCTCGATACGGCGCATCTGCTCAATCAAATTCCCGGCGTTATGGAGCATGGCTTATTCATCGACCTTGCCGACGTCATCATTATCGGCGAAGCTGATCATGCCAAAGTTCTGGAGCTCGCCCGTGAGTAAATATGATTTCGACCTCTTTGTAATTGGCGCGGGCTCTGGGGGCGTGCGGTCTGCGCGGCTTGCGGCGCAGCTGGGCAAACGCGTGGCTGTGGCTGAGGAAAGCCGTCCAGGCGGAACGTGTGTGGTTCGGGGCTGCGTGCCAAAAAAATACCTCGTTTACGGTGCAGATTACGGCGACGCGATGAAAAAGGCGGCCGGATATGGCTGGACAGCAAAGGATGTGTCCTTTGATTGGGCGACTTTAAGAGATAATATCCAAAATGAAGTCAGCCGTCTGTCCGGGATTTACGCAGGTATACTTGAGAAAAACGGCGCGACATTGTTCAAAGAACGTGCCGAGTTTAAAGACGCGCATACGGTTGTCCTGAAAGACAGCGGCAAAGAAGTGACGGCAAAGACAATCCTAATCGCCGTGGGTGGACGGCCTTGGTCCCCTAATATTCCGGGTATCGAGCACGCCATATCCTCTGACGAAGCTTTCACACTGCCTAAGCTCCCTGAGCGCGCGCTTATCATAGGCGGCGGTTATATCGCGTCTGAGTTTGCGGGTATTTTCGCAGGTCTTGGTGTGAAAACCGTTCAGGCTTACCGCGGTGATAGCCTGTTGCGCGGCTTTGATGATGATGTGCGCGCCGAAGTTGGCCTCGTACAGGAGCGCAATGGAATTAAGCTTCGGTTCGGTATTTCGCCTAAAGCCATTAAAAAGGTTGGCGGTGGTTTTAAAGTCAGTTGGGATGACGGAACCGAAAGCGGGACGGATTTAGTCATGTTCGCAACAGGCCGCAAAGCGCATACAAAGGGCTTAGGCCTCGAAAACGCAGGCGTGAAAACGGATGGAAACGGCGCGGTAAGCGTTGACGAATTTTCGCAGTCATCCGCCAAAAATATTTATGCCGTAGGGGATGTGACAGATAGGGTGAATCTAACGCCAGTCGCTATACGCGAAGGCGCGGCCTTTATCGAAACTGTGTTTAAGGACAATCCAACCGCCTATGATCACACCCAAATCGCAAGTGCGGTCTTTACGCGTCCGCCCGTCGGCACCGTCGGCGAAACCGAGGAAGAGGCGAGGGCGAACCATAAAGACGTTAGTGTCTACAGCACGAGCTTTCGGCCTATGGCAAATATCATCTCCGGCTCCGAGCACCGCTGTCTGATGAAGCTCATTACGGTAGGCAAAAAAGAAGTCATAATTGGCGCGCATATTGTCGGGGATTATGCGGGCGAAATCATTCAGGCTGTGGGCATAGCTGTAAAGGCTGGCCTGACCAAAAAAGACTTCGACGATACCTGCGCCGTGCACCCAACCTTGGCAGAAGAATTAGTGACGCTAAGTAAGCGGTCTTAGCTGCGACAAAGATTTTCACGGATAAAATCTATTACAAAACTTTGCAGAAGGGTGCTCGGTTTTGCGGGTTGCGACTTTGTATATGTAGTAGGCCCGTTTTCCCAAGAGATAGATGATGACAAGCCCAAACGAAATCGCGCAAGTCGTTTGATTAGGAGGGGAAATTATAAGAGTTCCCTCAGACGCCACTAGATTATGCAGTCCAATAAATAACAGATAAACAGAGCTCCCCATAATGACAGGGCGAACCTATACGGCTTTATACTGGTTAAAGATTCACCCTAGTCCAATGTCTAGGGCTGTTAGAATAAGTACTAATAGTATCATATAGTTACCTTAAGGTATTTACGTCGTTAAGCGCAGGCCTCTAGCCAGGCATAAGCATCGTTTATCTCTTGCATGTGGACTTGCGCTCGCTGAATGTCGGCTTCAGACTTTCCTTGGGCCACGGCTTTGTCCGGATGAACCGTCATGGCGAGTTTCCGGTAAGCTTTCTTGATGTCTTTAAACGACGCCCCGCGCCGAAGTCCCAGTGTGCGAAGATGAATATCCTCTTCTGTGAACCTTGGCTTGCCCTCTGGGGCGTGGTCATGGAAACTTTTTTTCTTGTTAGAATAGTCGTGTGCTTGTTCTGGCTGATTATAATATTTTTTTTGCCGTTCGTAGTTTTGTCTTGATCGTATGAAAGCTGCCCATCCTATATCCTCATGTTGAGGCGCGTCTTCGGTGATGCTGAAAAACAGTTCAGAGCATAGCCGTGCGCAGATATATATCGTGATTGTCAGCCAGGTTATCCAAAGCGTTCCGTCCGGCATTTGGAACCATTTTCGCGCGCCGGCAAGGGCCGTGTTTGAGCCTGCTGGCATAATGATGAAGTAGCAAAAAATTCCGGCGAGCGGGAGGATAACGGGATCAATGAATTTTGTACGCGCGCTCGACCAGCCCAAAAGGCCGCTACAAACCTGCACAAATATGTAAAAAATACCCACGATTTCACCATTATTTTAAAGCGATACTAGCAAAAATAGGTTGCGTATTTCTGAATACAGGAGTTGGAAGGTCGCACTTTTCAAACAAACGCGGTATAGCCAGTCGCGCAAATTCTGTGCTATGAGATAGGATATAATGGCAAATTATGCCAAATTTAGAGACTGAGTGACGACATGACGAAATGGACCCCCTCGAGCTGGCGCGCAAAACCTGCCAAACACATTCCCGACGATTATCCGGATATGGATAAGCTCGCAGACGTCGAAAAGACGCTAAAAGGCTATCCGCCGCTCGTCTTTGCCGGCGAAGCCCGCCGCTTAAAGGCGCGTCTTGCTGATGTGTCCCAAGGCAAGGGGTTCTTGCTGCAAGGTGGTGATTGCGCTGAGAGCTTCCGTGAGTTCCATCCGGACAATCTGCGCGATATGTTCCGCGTCATGATGCAAATGGCGGTCGTGCTTACTTACGGCGCAGGGCAGCCTGTTGTGAAGGTCGGCCGCATCGCCGGGCAGTTCGGCAAGCCCCGCAGTTCCCCGATAGAAGTCCGCGATGGTGTGACTTTGCCCAGCTACCGCGGTGATAATATTAACGGCATGGATTTCGATGAGAAGAGCCGGATACCTAATCCTAAACGTCTCTTAAAGGCGTACGGTCAGTCAGCCTCGACCCTGAACTTGCTGCGGGCCTTCTCAACGGGCGGGTATGCGAACCTGCGTAATATTCATAAATGGACGCTCGGATTTGCCGATACGTCTGAGCAGACCGCAAAATACAAAGAGCTTTGCGATAAAATTTCTGACGCGATGGATTTCATGGAAGCTTGCGGCGTCACGCCGGAAAGCACGCCGCAAATGGCCGCTACGGATTATTACACGTCCCACGAAGGCCTATTGCTAGGCTACGAAGAAGCCATGACGCGTATCGATAGTACGACGGGTCGCTGGTACGACACGTCGGCGCATATGCTTTGGATTGGGAACCGCACGCGGAGCCTGGATGAGGCCCATGTGGAGTTCTTCCGGGGCATTGAAAACCCTATAGCCATGAAAATAGGCGAGGGGCTGGAGCCGGATGAGCTCTTAAAGCTGATTGACGTGCTGAACCCCGCGAATGAGCCCGGTAAGCTCACGCTGATTGCCCGCTATGGCCATGACAAAGTTACTAAAGGCTTGCCGATACTCGCTCGGGCTATCAAGAAAGAAGGCCGCCATGTGGTTTGGTCCTGTGATCCGATGCACGGCAATACGATTAAGACCGCCAGCGGCTATAAAACCCGCCCCGTTGATAATATCATGTCCGAAGTTAAGTCTTTCATGCAGGTCTTGCATTCTGAGGGCTGCTGGCCCGGCGGCGTGCATTTTGAAATGACCGGTCAGAACGTGACGGAGTGCCTAGGCGGCTCTGCCCGCGCCGTGCGCGAAGAAGACCTCTCCTCGCGCTACCACACGCATTGCGATCCGCGCCTAAATGCAGACCAAGCGCTCGAGCTCGCATTCTTGATTGCGGAAGAACTTCGCGGTTATCGCCGGGAAGAGGCGGCTAGATTGGCGGGTTAAAAACTCACAAAAAAAGCCGCTATGGAAGACCATAGCGGCTTACTGATACGTGGGAGTGTATCCTAGTTGTTTTTGAGGTCTTTAAGACCTGCAGACGGTTTAAACTGACAAGCTGTTTTAGCTTTGCTCATCATTTGCTTGCCTGTCGCCGGGTTGCGCATCTCGCGCGCTGGACGATGCTTAGCAATAAATTGACCAAATCCGGGGATAGCCACGTTGTTGTCTTTTTTAAGTTCACCAACAACAGTTTCGCAAAATGCGTTCATAAATTCACCAGCTTGTGCCTGTGTGGCTCCGCACTGATCTGCAATCGCGCTAACGAGTTCTTTCTTGTTCATTTGTAGTCTCCATTTTTAGATGTCCGGCCCCGTACAAAACGTTCGGAATCGTTAAGAACATCCTAGTGATTAAGGTTAACGATAGGTTAAAACCTGCAGTATAACTGGGTTTTACGCAAGTCTTGTCTGCATTTCGCTAGGTTCGCGCGGCAGGAATAAATACAGATTGCGAGGCGCGTAATGCCGTAAAAACTCCGCTCCTTATTCTGTCTGATGTTGTGTATATTTATGGCGTAAAACGCAAATTCCGCGGGCCGCATGCACGTATGAGTGAACGATGGAAAATACTTATATTTTACATAGACTTATAGAAAGACGATTTTGACTTGAAAAGTTTACAGGCGAGTGCAGGACGTGGGCAGCGAAAGAGCCGCGCGTCTCCGCATTATCCCTGGGTTTGACCATAAATGTCAGGTCTAGGCATATGAAAGAAAATAGCGCTTAAATTAGACGGTTATTTTTTTCTCATGAAGTCTATTTTTCTGCAGTTTTAAGGCGTTATCTGGGAGTTTACTGCACTTTTTTCGAATCGAAAACCTACGATTCGGGCACAATCGGGAGGCGATTCTCTTGATTCCGGTCCTAAATTAAGCCTTGTCAAAAGCTCCGGAGTGCGTGTTTATGTGGCAACGCCAGGGGAAAACTATGAGTAAAATTTTGATGCGCGCAGGGCTGGGATTCGGCCTGTTGATTATCATAGCGGTCATCGTGATCGCGCTAAACTGGGCCAAGATCCAACGCCTCAAACGCGTCACGACATTATTTGAGGCGGATAATATCGTCCATAATTTCTCTAATATGGACGAAGTCCTGTTCTCGCGCCCTTTAGAGGCCTCAAGCCCGCCGTATGTCTGGCCAGAAGCGCCGGCGGCTCTGCCGAATGCGGTAATGATTGGCGGCAAAGCGGGCGACCTCCCGGACTTCCTGCAAGATACGGAGACAACTTCGCTGCTCGTGATACGCGACGGTAAAATATTGAATGAAAATTACTATTTGGGGACAGGCCGGGAGGATCTGCGTATCAGCTGGTCTATGGCTAAATCATTCCTCTCGGCCATGATGGGGCAAGCGGTGGAGAGCGGTGAGATTGAGAGTCTTGACGACCCAGTCACTCAATATGTCCTCGCTCTTAAGGGCACAGCTTATGACGGCGCGACAATTCGGAATGTGCTTAACATGTCGAGCGGCGTGAAATTTAATGAAGACTATTTGGATAAAGACTCTGACATCAATAAAATGGGACGCGTCCTTGCGCTTGGGAAATCTATGGACGAGTTTTCCGCGACCTTAATGGAGCGTCAATATGAGCCCGGTACGGCCCGGCAATATGTCTCCATCGATACCCATGTCCTCGGCATGGTGCTGCGCGGCGCAACGGGCCGCGAGATTGTTGATTTGTTTAATGAGACTTACGGCCCCCTTGGCTTTGGCAAAGCGCCTGTCTATTCTACGGATAAGCAAGGTAACCCGTTCGTGCTCGGCGGCCTTAACCTGCGCACGCGGGACTATGCTCTTTTCGGTCAAATGATAATGCAAAGCGGGGAATGGAACGGCGAGCAAATAATACCCGCCGATTGGATTGCGCTATCCACCGCCGCCAGCGCCCCCGAACCTGACCTTGATAAAACCAATGTCGATTACGGCTATCAATGGTGGGTGCCTAAAGGGTCAAAGGAAAACGGAGATGATTTCTTCGCCGTGGGTATTTACGAGCAATATATCTACATCAACCCGGGCGCAAAAATGGTCATTGTAAAGACGTCCGCGAACCGCAAGTTCAAAGACGTGTCTCCAAGCGGTGGGTCTTATAAGGAAGACAGCATCGACGTGTTCCGCAGCATGGCGGCGTATTACACCGAATAGGACGGCCTTCGGATGAGGTCTGTGTGGAGAGGCGGTTTATCACTTGCCGCTCTCTTGCGCCGCCGTTAAACCACACCCATGACAACAACTCTTAAAATAGCCTCGGCGCAGCTTAACCCTTGCGTCGGTGACCTCTCTGGGAATATCGCCATAGCGACAGCCGCTTTCGAGCGGGCCAAATCAGACGGAGCGGATATTTTGGTGCTGCCCGAACAGTTGATTATTGGTTATCCGGCGGAAGACCTTGTGCTCAAACCTGCCGCCGTTGAAGACTGCCGCGTTCTCGCCGAAGATTTTGCAAAGCTGACTAAAGACGGCCCTGCAGTCGTCTTTAATCTGCCGTGGCTTGAAGACGGCAAGCTATATAACGCAGCGCTATTTATGCGCGGCGGGGAAATCACAGATGTGCGCAAGAAACATCATCTCCCGAATCACGGCGTGTTCGATGAAGCGCGCATCTTTACCAAAGGCCCGCTTCCCGAACCCATCATTTTTAAGGGCGTCACCATTGGTCTGCCCATCTGCGAAGATCTTTGGCAGCCAGGCGTGGCAAGCCATCTTGCCGACCTTGGGGCGGAAATGCTCATCTCGCCGAATGGGTCACCTTGGCGGCGCACTGCATTGTCCGAACGGGTTGAGGCGCTCGGCGATAAAGTTCACAATGAAGGCCTGCCGCTGATTTACGTCAACCAAATAGGCGGACAAGATGAGCTCGTTTTTGACGGCTCTAGCTTCTCCATGAACGGCGACGAGACTATCGTGCAATCCCTCAAAAGCTTTGTTGAAGATTATGATATCGCGACGTGGGAGAAACAGGACGGCAAATGGGAATGCACCCAAGCCAAAATCGAGAAACAACTCACGGGTTATGAAGCAGACTGGCGCGCCATGTGCCTCGGCCTTGGCGATTATGTCAATAAGAACGGGTTCAAGCAAATCGTGCTTGGCCTCTCGGGCGGCGTGGATAGCGCAGCTGTCGCCGCCATTGCTGCAGATGCTCTCGGGCCGGAGCGCGTCTGGTGCGTGATGATGCCGTCGCGTTATACGGCGGGGGAGAGCCTTGGCGACGCGGAAGATTGCGCGAACCGAATTGGCTGCCGATACGACGTCATCGCGATTAAGCCTGCGTTTGATGCGTTTAAAGAGATGCTCGCGCCGCTCTTTGGTGACCTGCCATTCGATACCACAGAAGAGAATATGCAATCCCGTAGCCGCGCGCTGACTCTCATGGCCATCTCAAATAAATTCGGCCCTATGGTTGTGACAACAGGAAACAAATCCGAAATGGCGGTGGGTTATGCGACGCTCTACGGGGATATGTGCGGCGGCTACAATCCGGTCAAAGACATTTATAAAACCGAACTGTTTGCACTGTGTAAATGGCGAAATAAACACAATCCCGAAGACCTGCTCGGCGGTGACTATCCTATTCCCGATAATATCATCACCAAGCCCCCGTCAGCGGAACTCCGTGATGATCAAAAAGATAGCGATAGCCTGCCTGAATATGACATTCTCGACGACATCCTCATGGGTCTGATTGAGCAGGAATTGCCGGTTGAAGATATCATCGCGCGGGGGCATAAACCCGCCGTGGTTAAGCGCATTCAACATTTGCTCTACATCGCAGAATACAAACGCCGCCAAGCCCCACCAGGCGTGAAAATCGGCAACAAAAACTTCGGCCGCGACAGACGCTATCCGATAACAAATAGATATCGGGATGCTATCCCGGAAGAAGGTTAGAATGTCCACAATCGTCCGTTTCGCCCCGTCTCCGACGGGTAAGCTTCATGTCGGAAATGTCCGTACGGCTTTGATGAATTGGCTGTTTGTCCGCGAGACCGGCGGGAAATTCATACTGCGCATTGATGATACGGATTTGGAGCGCTCGACGAATGCGTATGAAGACCAGATCAAAGAAGATATGAATTGGCTCGGTCTGAACTTTGACGAGACGTTCAACCAATCCCACCGTTTTAAAATGTATGAGGACGCGGCGGAAAAACTGAAAGCCGATGGCCTGCTTTATGCGTGCTATGAGACGTCTGAGGATTTGGACCGCCAGCGCAAATTACAGCGCGTGCAGAACAAGCCGCCCGTCTATAACCGCGCCGCGCTTGAGCTAACCGACGATCAAAAGACGGCTTATGAGCTTGAGGGCCGTACGCCCCATTGGCGGTTTAAGCTGTCGGGTAAACCCGCGAAGTGGACCGATATGGTACGCGGCGATCAGAGCGTGGACACAAGCTCGCTCTCCGATCCGGTTTTGATACGAGGGGACGGCTCGTTTCTTTATACGCTCCCAAGCGTAGTCGATGATATTGATGCCAAAATTACCCACGTTATTCGCGGCGAAGATCATGTGACAAACTCCGGCGCGCAGATTGAAATCTTTCAGGCCTTATCCGACCATCTGCCAAAGTTTGCGCATACGCCGCTTTTAGTTGGAAGCGACGGGAAGGGGCTGTCGAAACGTCTCGGGTCGCTCTCTATGGATCAACTTCGAGAGCAAGGGATTGAACCTCTGGCGATATGTTCGCTGCTGGGCAAAATCGGCACGTCCGACCCGATTGAAGCGCGCCCGTCCATGGAAGTCCTCAAAGACGAGTTTTCCTTTGGTAAAATTGGCCGGGCGCCTGCGCGCTTTGACGAAGCCGAGCTGGCGCTGATCAACGCGCGTCTCTTGCACGAAACACCTTACGCCGATGTCCGGGACCGTTTGATGGAAATGGGGATTGAGGACGATGAGGGGTTTTGGCTGCTTATCCGTAATAATGTTGAAAAAATTGCTGACGCAGCGGGATGGTCGACTGTTATTCACGCGCCTATGCCGGGGCAAATTGACGACGAAGATATTGAGTTTTGTAAAATCGCGGCGGAATGCCTGCCGGAAACCATTGGTCCGGACACGTGGCATGAGTGGACGCAAACCCTCAAAGAAAAAGCCGGCCGCAAAGGCAAAGGGCTGTATTTACCTCTGCGGCGGGCGCTCACAGGCCGCGGTCGCGGCCCGGAGATGGATAAGCTGCTGGTCCTTTTGGGGCGTGAGAAAGCTAAAGGCCGGCTCGAAGGACAGTCTGCCTAGGGCGTATAACCATGGGCAGACCCAACAGCTTAAATTGCAAAAGCCAGGCGGGATAAACCTGCCTTCTGCGTGCGTCCCTCAAATGGACTTTTGGGTCTAGTCTTCTGGCGTGAGCGCTTCATCAGCGTCTGCGTCAGTTTCGCCTTCAAGGACTTCGTCCGGGTTAGAGATAATTACCGCCTCGGGGCTTTCGACAACGATATCGCCAGCTTCCATTTTCAAGGCGTCTATCTCCGCTTCTGGAAGATCAATGATGATCTCTTCAGTAGCCTCGTCTGACCATGTCGCAACGATATTTTCCGCATCCTCAGCGGAAGTCGCAGCGTCCGGGTCGGCATTAGGCATGACAGAACTATCGAGCGTTGCCGCGTCGTCTTCAACGACAATCCGCTCGATTTTAGTTTTCGCCTCTTCGGCCTCTATTTTAGGATTGTCCGGGCCTGCGAAAGCTGTCCCGCCAAAGATGGCAGTAAGCGCGATGGCAGACGTGATTTTTAAAGTAGATGTCGTAAGTGATGATGTACGTTTCATCAGGTACTCCTGAGTAACGCCCCCCGGGACGGTTCCTATAGCACTTCTTTTCTAAAGTAATATCACGAACGTGTGAAACTTATTTAATGGATTGTGGCCGTAAATTGGCCATATTTCGCGCAATTTGAAAAACTGAGAGAGAGACCAATTATGCCCTCAAATATACAAATACCGCTATTTTTCACACGGCTAAGTATCGCCTATTTCCTCCTGCCATGGGTACTTATGCGCTTCGTGAAGCCGGAAAATGCTAAGGGAATTGCGGCGAAATACTATAAAATTTCGTCCATGCCGGAAATTGCCACGACAATTATCGGTGTTTTGTGGCTGCTTTTGCTGGTGGCTTTCGTCGCGGGCTTCAAAAAACGTATCAGCTATGGTCTTGTTTTAATCATCCATACGGTCGGAACGCTATGGACATTGCCATACTTGATCGTGGGAACCAGCACTGCGAACCTACTTTTCTTCGCGGCCATTCCTGTTATTGGCGCGATGTGGCTTCTCTACGCTCTGCGTGAACACGACACGTTCTTGTCGATCAACAAATAAGTCACTATTTAGACATAAGCTGCCACGCGTTTCGCGCGAGGTGGTACCACGTGCGGTCAAGAAACAGGATTGCCAAGATAACAGCCAATCCAAATATCCAGTGGGCGTCCGTAAAGTAGAGCCAGAGAAATATCCCAATCATAATGGGATAGAAGAAATAAGCTCGGAACAGACGCCACATGACTGTGAGAAATGTTTTGGGCCCGATCTCTGACATTACTCCAAATCCCGTGGTAAAATGATATCCACGGCGCGCCAGCTTTCCGGCGCGAGCCAATCTCCATCGCCGACCCGTTTTAAGACGCAGCAGGCGGCGGTCGGAAAGGCATGGGATTGACCTGTAAAAATCTGGAAAAGTTCTGACCAGCCCGGATTGTGCCCCAAGAACATAAGCGCATTTACGTCTGGTTCGCCTTGCTTATCCGCGTAACGAAAGACCTCTTCTGCGCTGGCGTGATAAAATTCAGGAACATAATTGACTACCTGCGCACCGGGAATGGCCCGTATAAGCCGCATAGCCGTTTCGCGCGTGCGGGTGCTGTCGGAGCTCCAGATAAGCTGAGGTGCGTGCCCTCGTGCGGTTAAGGCTGCGCCGACATCCGTCGCCGCGCGCTTCCCGCGCTCATTCAGCGGTCTTTGATGGTCTGTGAGCTCGGCATCCGACCATGAAGATTTTGCATGGCGCATTAATAGAAGTGTCTGCAGTGCCATGTGCGTCCTCAAGTTTATGAATCGCCTCACGATAGAGCTCGTGAAAATCTCTGTCACGAATAAAACTTGCAAAACAATCTAAAGGTGTATTATAAGTTTATAAAACTATCTTGCACTTAAGGCGCGTATTCTTCAATGACTTTGACAACGGACATGTCTTTGCAGGCCCGGCTCCTGGCGACAGAGCAGGTTATGGCGAAATTTCACATGCGGTTTCCCCGCGATAACGAGATGGCCCATCTGCATAATACTTTTCAGCCGATGATTGCTGCGCCTATTACGAGTGATGCGCAGGTGGCAGCTATTCAAGCTCAGACCGGACAATGCGTTTTTGTCCATCAAGACGGGGGCGGGAATTTAACGGGGAGCATGCTGCTCATCCAGCTGTCAAAACCGGGACTGGCGCGGCTTATATTTCAAGGTGGTTTGGGGACGGATATCGACGCGGACTGGATATGTACCCCGCACGATACGCCGTCGGCTCTTCTTGTGTGGGGCTTGCTGGGCCGAAATGCTTGGTTCGCGGGACGTGTCCTCGCCTTTTCATTGGCGCTCGCCCGCGAGGTGTACGCAGATATACCCATTCTCACCTATGCCGCGACGCCAGACGGGGCGCGCATCATGGAGCGCGTGGGCTTTCGGCCTTCAAATATATCCGGTCTCTACCAATTAGATTTATCCATTCGCAAAGGAGGTTCACATGACGAAACCTGAGAAAAAAGATGTCGATTTAGAGCGACTCAAAGTCTTCATCGTGGATAACCACAACGATCTGATGCGGGTCTTCGCCCTGCGCTCTGTCGTTTATATGGGCGGGCAGGTGTGTCCGTTTGACGAGGAGTTTGACGGGAACGACATTGCCGGCGCGACCCATGTGCTGGCGACCTATGACGGGGAACCTGTTGGCACGTATCGTCTGCGCTGGTTTGGCGATTTTGCCAAAGTTGAGCGCGCCTGCGTCAGTCCAAACTACCGCGCCAATAAAATCATGTTCGCCATGACCACCTATGGCCGCAAGATGATTGCGCAGAAGGGGTACACATATGTCATTATTCACGCCCAGAAACGATTGACCGAATATTGGGAACTGCACGGCTTTAAAGTCCGGGACGGGCGGCCGAGCTTCTTTTTCTCAGATTATGAATATATCGAAATGGGCATGGATTTGTCTACGAATGAGGCTGTCATTCATAAGGATATGAGCCCGATGGTGCTCAACCGCAAAGAAGGCGAGTGGCACAAGGCAGGTATATTGGAAGCCTCGGCGAAGCGTTCATGAGAGAGGTCTATTAAATTTATTTTATGCAGTGATTTGCAACGCGCGCTGAGTCGTTCAGTTAAAATTCAGGGCCGATGGGCTAAACGGCGTGTATGATATTATCTATAAATCCTAAGTCCAAACTCAGATTTGCGAAGTTCGCCTGTGTCCTTTCGGCCGCCTTATTTGCCGTCCCAGCCCTTGCGCAAGATCAGTCTATCGACATTGAAAATGGTCTCTACGCCTACACCAGTAATATTGCCATGAGCGGTAGTATCTTATTGGACGAGGCCGGAGAGCATTGCCTGACCGATGAGCATACGACGCTTACCGTGGATGAATTGCTCGGCGAACTTAACCAAAATAGTCTGTGTAAAGTTTCTAATGTTGTGATCAAGGATCGCCGCGCACAAGGGGATTTAACCTGCACCATAGACGCTTTAGGCGGCGCGACGGCGACGGGTAAAGTCATAGCGGGTTACAGCAGAACAGAACTTGCGGTGAAAGCGGAGGGCCGAGTCGCGGGATTTCTCCCTATTTCAGCGACGTTAGTCGCGCGCCGTATTGGAGACTGCCCCATGACCCAGCGCCCTAGCCCGACATAAGGTCCGCCGTCGCCTGATACAAGCTACGAGAAAGTCTTATATTTTCGTACCGCATAAAAAAGGCCCTCTCAAATGAAGGGCCTTTTCGTTTTAATTCGTTTTAATTTAGTTGATCGTGTAAACGACGCCGACACGTGTTGTTGTGTCAGTTTTCTTAACGCCCGCAGGGACGTCGGAATGGTTGTCGATACGGTAAGACGCACGAGCCGCCAAGTTACCCATCAAGTTCGCTGTAATGCCGACTTCGTTCCAGATATATGTATCGCTCTTGGAATATATGATCTCTGTATCGTTATAGAGGCTCACATTCTCGTTGAACTGATAATCGAAGTCAGAGAAACCGCGTAGCGCGAGATCATTCTGTCTCTCTCCCGGCACGTTTGGAAATCCAGCCACGACCGTGTCACGAGCTTTTTGTGAACGATAACCAGGGCCAACTTCTACGTTCCATCCGATTGGATCAGGAAGGATGACCTTGTAACCTATACCACCGCCGAGGAAGTAGCCGTTTTGGTACGCGCCAAAGTCGTCATCATAGTAATCTGCATTACCATAGACATATGTGCGGTCATTAAGATCACGATCAATTTGGTAGCCGAGGCCCCAAGCTTGTTTGTTCTTTAAGCCGGAAACTTTGCCGTAATCGACATAGCCTTTAAACTTATGACGCCAAAGGTCAGTCTCTTTTTTGAGCTTGATGGCACCGCCAACATCAGTCGTTTCAGTGTTACCCGTTGTGTTAGAGCCGGAGAGTGACGCTTCGCCTGACCATCCATCTTGTGCAGCTGCAACGCTTACCATCGAAAATGATAGGGCTGTGCTCAATAAAATTTTCTTCAACATGATTGATTCCTTTCGGTTGAGAGAATAAAGGCTGAAATAGTTGAACGTGGTGAACGGAATGTGAATATTTGGCGGTAGTCACAGTTATGTGTAAATTGTATTTTTAAGTGTGGTAAAATTGCCACAACTATTATGTGTCCACATTGGTTTTAAGTTTCTGCATCTCATCCCGTAAGCGTGCGGCCTCTTCAAACTCCAGATTCTCCGCGGCTTCAAACATGCGTTTTTCGAGATCGGCGAGGACGGCGGTGAGGTTGCCGCCGATATAAGTCTCTTTCCCGGGCTCGGCCATTTCCATGGCGGATTTTTTAAGCCGCCCGGACGGAGTCCAACGATTGGCATCGGCTTTAATATCTCCAGCGCTATCGCTATCGCCGACGCGGCCCATAACGCCGCGCAGCACAGTTTGCGGCGTGATTCCGTGTTCGAGGTTATGCGCGACTTGCTGTTCGCGGCGGCGATCTGTCTCCGCCATGGCGCGTTCCATTGAGCCTGTAATTCTGTCGGCATAGAGCACAACATTGGCTTCTGAGTTTCGGGCGGCGCGGCCAATGGTCTGAATGAGGGAGGTTTCTGATCGCAGGAACCCCTCTTTATCCGCGTCTAATATGCCGACAAAGGCACACTCTGGAATATCCAATCCCTCGCGCAGTAAGTTAATCCCGATGAGCACATCGAAGACGCCCATGCGCAGGTCGCGGATGATCTCGATGCGCTCCAGCGTGTCCACATCCGAATGCATATAACGCACACGTATGCCTTGGTCGTGCATATATTCGGTCAGGTCTTCGGACATCTTTTTTGTCAGGGTTGTGACAAGCGAGCGGAACCCTTTGGCGGTTGTCTTGCGAACTTCGTCAATCACGTCATCAACTTGGTTTGCCCCGTCAAGCGAGACCGGACGAATTTCAACAGGGGGGTCAATCAAGCCCGTAGGCCGAATGATTTGTTCTGTAAACACGCCGCCGGTTTGGTTCATTTCCCAATCCCCGGGCGTCGCAGATACGTTGACCGTCTGCGGGCGCATCGCCTCCCATTCCTCGAATTTCAGCGGGCGATTATCCAGGCAAGAGGGCAGACGGAAGCCGTGGTCTGCCAGAGTAGATTTACGGTTGAAGTCACCTTTACTCATCGCGCCAATCTGCGGCACCGAGACATGCGACTCGTCCATGAAAAGAAGTGCGTTTTCGGGGAGGTACTCAAACAGGGTCGGCGGCGGCTCCCCGGGTGCGCGTCCTGTCAAGTAGCGGGAGTAGTTTTCAATTCCCGTGCAAAACCCCTGAGCGGCAATCATTTCCAAATCAAATTCCGTGCGCTGCGCAAGCCGTTGGGCCTCGAGCAGGCGGCCTTCGCTCTCGTATTCTTTCAGGCGTTGCTTTAATTCTCGCTTGATGCCTTCCATCGCGTTTTTCATCGTCGGACGAGGGGTCACATAATGGGAATTCGCATAGACTCGCACGCTGTCTAACTGATTCAGGCTCTTTCCCGTCAAAGGCTCAAAAGCCGTTATCGTGTCAACCTCATCTCCAAAGAAATCAATCCGCCAGGCTGTATCATCATAATGCGCCGGGAACACTTCTACGGTATCCCCGCGCACTCGGAATGTGCCCCGGGTAAAGCCCAGATCATTGCGTTTGTACTGGAGCTGCACAAGTTGCTGCATGAGCTGTCTTTGATCTTGGTGCTGACCTTTCGTGATGTCGATTGTCATAGCTGTATAGGTTTCGACCGAACCGATGCCGTAAATGCATGAAACTGATGCGACAATAATACAGTCATCACGCTCCAATATGGCGCGTGTGGCAGAATGCCGAAGGCGATCAATGGCTTCGTTTACGGAGCTGTCTTTCTCGATAAATGTATCCGAGCGCGGAACATAGGCTTCGGGCTGATAGTAGTCATAATAAGATACAAAATACTCGACCGCATTATCCGGGAAGAAGGATTTGAACTCCCCGTAAAGCTGCGCGGCGAGGGTTTTGTTCGGAGCCATAATGAGAGCAGGGCGTTGGGTCTGTTCAATGATCTTCGCCATCGTGAATGTTTTACCGGAGCCCGTGACGCCTAGCAGAACTTGATCACGCTCTTTGTCAGCAATGCCTTCGCAGAGCTCTTTAATCGCGGCAGGTTGATCGCCTTTGGGTTCAAATTCTGAGACAAGCCGAAATGTCTTGCCGCCTTCCACCTTTTTGGGCCGGGCCGGGCGATGGGGCACCCAAGTGGCAGGGGCCTCGCGGACCTGAATTTCGGAAGGTGTTGTCATCGAGTTAATGTAGGGCACGTGAGACGGTTTTCAAGGTTCTGATTGCGTATAACTGACACCCTTTTGTCAGGAGAGAAAGTGAGCGATTTCCTGTCAGGGCGTAAATAATTTCTAGCGCGCCGTCATCCTCGGACTTATTGCGGGGATCCATATGCCGAAGCGACCTCTTGCATATGGATCGCCGGCATGAGGCCGAGGATGACGAGCGAAGGGGACTGCATTTAATTTTGATGTCTTGTTCTTTCCTGCGCGCAGGTCTTTCGTGCGGCTCTCCATCGCGTGAGAGCGGGTTTCATGTCCTGCCCCATACAAGAGGCGGGACGACAGG
>ENA-ORXT01000621-ORXT01000621.1-marine-metagenome-genome-assembly--contig:-NODE-621-length-54430-cov-4.499218_pt1 | contig 54430 bp, 46 predicted proteins | sample MGYA00237868_ERZ511482 | MGnify/ENA metagenome assembly ERZ511482 | reverse complement strand
ATTGATCCACCAAATACAGAGTTAAACAGAACCACAAAAAGCACAGGTTGTATAGTTGAAAAAACAAGAACCTGAGGTGTGCGAAATAGCCTAAGCAAATTGCGCCTAGACATTGCTAATGAGTCTGAAAAGAAACTACCCATCTTTTTTCTCCGAACCAGTAAGCCTTAAAAAAACTTCATCAAGAGTAGGTTTGGCCATAGCAATATCGCTGATAACAATTTGTTTTGATTCCAGAATTTCAGCAGCTTTTACAATCGCTGAAACCTCGCCTTGAACTTTCAGCACAACTGCAGATTTTTGTTCATCAATTCTTGGAACAGAAGAATTCAAATTTTCTAAAGCATTTTTCACTTCAATAATCTGGGCAGGATCTTTCGGCGTAACTACCAAAGTTGCTCCCCCAATACGATCTTTTAATTCATCAGCAGTACCTTCTGCAATAATTTTGCCTTCATCAATAACTGTTATTTGATCCGCTAACTCATCGGCTTCCTCTAAATACTGGGTTGTTAACAACACAGTTGCATTATCAGCTACAAGATCACGCAAAAAATCCCAAAGATCCATACGAGTTCGAGGGTCTAAACCCGTGGTTGGTTCATCTAAAATCAGGACCCTTGCTCGACCTACTAAAGCGGCTCCTAAGTCTAATCTTCTACGCATACCACCTGAATAAGTACGTACTTGGCGATCAGCAGCCTCAGTTAATGAAAGACGATCTAGGGCTTCTGAAGCTCGTTCTTTCGACTCATTTTTAGAGAGCTGATATAGAGATCCAACAATTTCAAGATTTTCACGTCCAGTCAATAGCTCGTCAACGGCTGCATATTGGCCAGCTAAACCAATAACAGATCGAACCTTATGGCCTTGTTTTGAGGTATCGTAGCCAGCTACAAATACGTCCCCGGAATCTTGTTTCAAAAGAGTGGCTATAACATTAACTAAAGTTGTTTTACCAGCCCCATTAGGGCCGAGAAGGGCACGGACTTCGCCCTCTGATACAGACAAGCTAACGTCGTCTAAGGCTTTCAGATCCCCAAACGATACTGACACATTAGAAGCCTGAATTATTTGAGAATCAGTTATGTTTTTTGAATTCACTTTGCAATGATAACAGCCACAAACCAAGGAACGACTCAAATAAATTAGAGCATCCGATTAGTTCTATTCAGCAATTTCAAGGCGAATCACGAAGTGGAACCCTCGTTCAAATGCCCAACAAGTCTTATTGCATCACTTGGCCTGGATCTGCGCAATGATGCGAAACATCTACAATTATGCCCTTTTCGTATTTATTATTTTAAATGGCAGCTTTTCTCCATCATAAATTTCGTAGTCTATTTCACAAGTTTGTCTATCTAACACATTTGAGGCTTCGAGAAAATTACCAGAACTAAATTCTACGTTCATTCACGTTACATAAACATCATATGTCACTACAAGGCATATAATATAGCAATGGCGGATGAAACAAAAAAACAGCGACCTGATCAATTTGAGGGACGGCCTGAAGTTGCCGCTATAGGTAAATATTTCGAAAAGAACAAAGAACTAGATGACTTAAAGGCCGAGTTTGCAAAGACCCAAGATGCGAAACTAAATATACCTATAAGTAATTTAGAAGCAGAACTTGAACAGATACTTAAAGATCCATATCTTGTAATGTTTTTGGAAGTTACTCAAGCCGACACCTCAAAGCCAAGTCCTTTTCCTGCAGGATCAAGAAAGCAATCTGCGTTTGCAGATTGGCTAAAAGCCGAAAGAGGGCATAAGGGACTTGAAGCAAGACAAATAACCAGACAGGCGTTCGAACATCTGGTATACGGAAATATTGACCCTACAAGACCGTCACGAGGTCTTTGAAAATAATTCAAACGACCATAGACATCTTTAGCAGATAGTTAACTTAATATATTTGATTATTTCTATACTCTGTTTAAGAGCCGTTCAAGGATAGAAATAAGCATACACTATCGGTCTAAAAAATCTGCCTTTACTAGAATTTAGTATTTCTGCGTTAAACTATTCAGATATGTCTAAAACTAAAAATCTTTACATGGGCGTTGACGTTGGCGGAACAAAAATCCTGGGGATACTAACCAACGGAATTGACGCAGAGATAATTGATCGCCTTCAAGCCCCCACTCCTAAAGAAAATCCAGATGAGGTTGGACCAGCGATATTAGCTGTAGTAGATGAACTCTACAAAAAAGCTCAGAACGCTGGCAGTATTGTAAGAGGCGTTGGTGTTGGAGTACCTGGTTTAGTAGACAAAAATGGAGTACTTCGATATGGGCCTAATGTACAAGGCGTTCTCAATTTAGACATTACATCTATGATTCGAGCAAAACTAGAAATACCAGCAGTAGCTGAAAACGATGGAACTTTGGCGGCACTGGTTGAGTCAAGAGTCGGAGCAGCTCAAGGCCACGACAATGCGGTTTTAATAACTCAAGGCACAGGGATCGCAGGCGGCATTATCATTGACGGAAAAGTTGTCAAAGGCGCAAACGGTTTTGCAGGGGAACCAGGCCACGCCTTGATTGACCCAAACGGCCCCATGTGCGCTTGTAAACAAAAAGGGTGTTGGGAGGCTCTTTCATCTGGTGCTGGCTTGGCAAACATAGCGAGACTAATTGTGGAAGAAGGTAAAGGTCAAAAAATTCTTGAACTTGCTGGTGGAGATTCAAAAAATATACGAGGAGAACATGTAGCTGAAATGGCTGAGAAAAATGACCCAGATGCTTTAGAGGTTTTTGATACTTTTGCTACATGGGTATCTATCGGTCTGTCAAACATCAGTGCGCTACTTGACCCAAGCATCATAGTTCTTGGAGGCGGGTTAGCTTCTGTCAGTGACCAATTTATTGACAAAGTAAGAGAGCGCCTTCCTAACAGATTAATAGGGGCTGAATACAGACCAAAGATTGAAGTTGTCCCAGCCAAATTTAGTAAAGAAGCTGGAGCTATAGGCGGGGCAATCCGAGCTCGAGACTTCGTAATTAACGGAATCTGAATTCTAATCCTAGATCTATGTGGGCAGCATAGATCTACCTAAATATTTTCTAGATCCCAAGCCATTTCAACTTGAGCATCAATTGAACTAATGGCTGGAATGTTAATTAGATTCTCGTCTACTACTAATGGAATTTCGGTGCAAGCAAGCGCAACCCCATCAAGATGTGAATATGAGTTAATAAGTTTAGAAAAGAAATCAAAGAATGAAGGTTCTATATGACCTTGAGAAACAAGAGTCTGAATCTTTTGCACCTGTTTAATTTCAGCTTCATCCGGCAATACAACTTCAATACCATTTGCTTCTAAGCGTTTCGCATAGAATCCATCTTTAAGGGTAAATTCTACTGCCAGGAGAAGAAGACTCGAAATACTTTTTTGTTTAGCCACATTCGCAACAGAGTCAACAACATGAACAATTTGACAGTCATACCCTAAATTCTCGCCATGGATTTCTTCAAGCTCGTCATAGGCTTTATGTAGTGTATTGTTACAGATAATAATTGCTTCAGGATCTAGTTTTGCCAACTCATCTAACTGCGATTTCAAAAAAGATCTAACATATGGCCAGTCTGTTGCGTATCTGGATCGAACCGGATAGTAGTCAACGCTTTTTAGCCATAAGTCAGCCGAGTGGCCTGAGCCTAAATCTCGTTCAGCTAAACGATTTAGTTTTTCATAGTAAATTGGTGTTGATGGCCAACTAGTACCACCTAATAAAGCCAACATCAATCTCTCCCTAATAGGTCTAGAGATAACCTATCCACCTTAGTCTAAAAAGAGTGATAGTTAGTACCAAAAGAATGGAGACTAACTATCACTAACTAATATTCAAATGTAATTTGATTTATACAGCCTTGGAATATGTTTTTCTTCTCAAGAAGAAACCAGAGAACACAAATCCCATAGCAATTGTGACCATAGTCAAAGTACTAATTCCAGTTATCGCTAATATCTGACTACTAGAAGATAATACAAGTTGCGCCTCGTCATGATCGTCTTCGTCGCCTTCAGAGTTATCAATAATATCATCTACTAAAGTATCTTCATTTACAGCATCTGGGACAGAATCGATATCTGGCAGGACTTTACCATTTGGCATAAGTATTATTTCGCCAGAAGAAGTAACAGGTGTAGCACCAGTTATTTCAGCCTGGTTCACAATACTACCAGAAGCATCTTGATCTACTGTAAAGTCAATTGGCACGACAACAGATTCTCCAGCCGCAATTGTTACACCAACAAGTGAAATTGTAGCGTTCCCATTCGCGTCAAGAGTCCAATCAGAATCAGCCAAAGTCAACCCTACAGGAGTGTAGTCAATAAGTGAAGGTTCAAAAGCATCCACGCTACCTTGGTTAAATACTTCAATATTGAAACTTACTGTGTCACCGGCAACAACTTCGCCAATATTGGTTCCATCATCTAATTGTTTACGTAAAGCAAGATCAAAGACTGGTTGATAGAAACCAAAGTCAACAGTTAGATTCTCATTCGCATCTGCAGTATTTGGATCATTATCTGGATCTTCAGCTAACGGCTCGTTGCCACTAAGGTCAACTGGACCTGACCAAACATAGCCATAAGGGCCTGGAGTACCATTGTCATCATTATCAATATCATCATCTGGGGTAACAGAAGTTGGGGTGCTTGAAAGATAACCATAAAGCGGTCCACCTGCATCCCATTCCATTGGAGGAATACCAACAATATAATCACCAGCTTCTAAACCATCGAACAGGTATAACCCATTTGCATCTGTTCCGGTAGTGGCTATAGCATCATTAACATCGATGACACCATCCATGTTTGTGTCGTCAGGCAAACCATCGTTGTCATTATCTGTGAAAAGTTCCATCCAGATACCTTCAAAGAAGCTCTCACCTGCATCAATTAAACCGTTATTGTTATCATCAGACCAAACCTGATTACCCAAACTATACGTGTCTGGTCCTGGTTCTGGTTCTGGTTCTTCACCAACAACACCAGCCAAATCATGATCATCTTCATCACCAGTAACAGGATCTAGCCCATCACCATTACCATCAATCTCGTTATCGCCTGGATCATCAGGATTCTCAGGTTGAGCATCATTAGCTTGAGTCTCATCAGGAGTTGAATCTTCATCTGTTAACTGAGTACCAGATCCAGCTTGGCTAGCATCACCATCAGAAGAATCAGTATTGTCATCAAAGTTAGAAATTTCAGCCCAGTTCACAATTTCAGAACCGTCCCAAGAATCTTCGATTTTCAGAGTAATAGGAATTGTTATTGTTTCATCTTTAACAAAAGTTTCAGTACCAGAACTAGGTCGTATTTCAACAACAGGAGCTGTGTCACCGGCAGCGCCACCCCATGTGTAATCAAACAAATCTCCGTTTCCTGAATCAGTGGCTGTACCAGCAGCATTATCAGCCGGATCGTATTCAAACCCAGACTGAATATAATCAACAACATCAATTGTTTGAACATCAGAACTCTGGTTAGTTAAAGTTATATCAAATGTTACTAGATCTCCTGCAGCTGGTGGAAGAGTTGTACCAGAGTTAACAGTTTTTTGTAACGCAAGATCGAAAGAACATTCTGGCATGCTATAAAGAGAATAATATACGTGACCATTTGATTCATCAGAGTTCAAAGTCATGGTCATGCTTACCACTTCTTTATCTGGTTGAAGAGCAACGAAACTTCTATTCGAGTTAACATCTTCTGTACTAGTTAATTGACCATTAACAGCATCATAGTTAAGTGCAGCAGCTGGATCAGTACCAGGAGTTGATTGGATAGACATATCACCGAATCCACCGAGCACAGTCCATGCAGACAAATCACTAGAAGTAGTGCCGTCTTGATACAGAACTGATACATCAACTTGATCTGTACTGTCCACATCGGTAATAATCAGAGCAAAATCACTTGTGGGCGCAGAAAGAGTAAGAACTGTTTGAGTCGGTGTCAGATCTGAAAGTATCTGGTTGTAGAAAGTGGGAACGTTTGAAAGAGTAGGATTAAACCCTAAAGCCAAATAAGCAGGTTTCAATGCTGCAGCTGGTGCAAGACCATCAAAGGTATATAACATCCTAGAGTTACGATGTGCGTTAACTCGGTCGACTTGAACAGTCCCTTGAGAAGGAAGGGGGTAAGTTCCCACAGTGTCAGTTCTTGGGCCAGAAGCGCCACCCGGTTCATCACCAGTTGGAGTTTCCCAATAACCTGGATCACCACATGGAGCAGCATATGCAGCACTAGTTACAGTGGTTAAGGACACACTTACAACTAAAGCGGCAACTACAGACTTTAGAACTTTTGAATTTAGTATTCGTTTCATATCTTCCTTAATGCATATATCTATTGAAGAGTCGGCAAATATACATACAACTTAAATACATTAGCTCGTATAACTTATGTTTCGGTGGATCTATTCGTAATCATGCATTTATATAGACAAAATAAAGCTAATTACAGAATCAGCTTCTATAAGTTGGGCCTTTATATCCGGGTGCGAACCCATTTGACAATAGCAGCTCTTTAACTTCAGACATCTCAGAAACTGGTTGGCCGTTTGCAATGCGAATCTCGACACCTTTTACCTTCTTCTGATCTACTAAATTTATCAAAGACTTAACCCAGGAATTATTAGAAAAGCCTTTTTCAAAAACAACAATGCTGCGAGCCCCCCGCTCTAAGAAACAAAGCGGTTCCCCATCATAAAGAACAATGTAAGCACCAACAGAACGCGAAGGTCTACCATTATTTTCTGGCCAAACTATTGCTGCACCATAAGGCTGAGCCGGGTCTGTGGCTGCTAGAACTAGATTCTGATTTGATCCAGAATGAGATCCTGCAATTCCTGCGGAATGCAGGATGACGGAACCAGGTTTTTGTTTATAATCACGCAAACGATCCACCGCTCCAGGCAGCGCAAACTGTGCAGCACCTAGGCCTTCAATAAAATATCCTCGACGAACTTGGCCTCGCTCTTCCATTTCTTTTAGAACAGGATAAACACCTGCAAACCCGCCAACAATACCTTCTGCCAATGCCATTTCTCTGGTCAAGATACCATATCGCTCTAATAGTTGACTAGCTAAATTAGCAGACACCTCGGTATGTGTTGTTTGGCTAAATAAATTATTTGTTAAAGTCCATCTTCCATTTGCAGCTGCCGGGCCTGTTCTAGAAAGTGAACTCGGACTGCGTCTAGTTCTACCTCTAGAAGACCTTCGTTTAGATTTAGAACTCAAACCACCAACACCATATGCCCTAACAGGGGTAAAAGAATCATTTGTAACATGACCTGACCAAACAAGATCCCACAAACAACCCAGAACAGAGTGATCTGAATAATCACAGTCTGCATCTTTTACAGCTACTTTCAAATCTGGCCAGAAAGACGCTCCCCTTTCTCTCAAAAAAGAAAGAAGTGCCATATGAGTTTCATTGCCTTCTTCAAAGTCATCTTGAGGTTTTGAAAGCAATCCTGAATCACGCCAAAGTAAACGGATGCGACCATCATTTGAATGTAATGGGCTTGCTCCAAGCCAAACAAGTTCACCTGCAGTTAAAAGAATATCAAGATAGCTGGGTTCATAATCTATAACACGACTCGACAAGATCTCGGATTCAAGTACAGATACAGGCAATGCGGCGCCTTGTAAATTTGTTAAAACCTCAGCCAAACCATCAACCCCACGATGTTTAGAACCAACATGTTGCCAAGCAGGCAAAAACCTAGCTAACACATTTGACGGGACAGGTTCAACCTCTTTGCGTAACGCCGCTAAAGAGCGTCTTCTTAAAACCTTGAGCACATCAGAATTGATCCACTCTTTACCCTGACCGTCAGGCTTGAACTCTCCCGAGATTACACGGCCTTGACGAAATAGACTTTCTAGAACTCGCAAGGAAGCCTCTGAATTAACACCTAGAGCTTCATTTAATTCTTGAATGGTAAAAGGACCGTGGGTTCTACCGAATTGGGATACTAGGTCACTCAAAGGATCAACAACAGAATCTGTAAAAGCAGCAGGTAACCCGGGTGGTAAAGCAACGCCTAAAGCATCACGCAAACGAGAAGCCTGTTCAGCTGAGGCAAAACATTTTTTTCCTGCAACAGCTACTTCAATAAGTCTACGTTCTTGAACTAGCTGAGTAAGACTTTTTTTAACATCAACCCCAGAGGCACGTTCATTAATCGCAGTCTCAGTTAATGGGCCCAACCAGCGCAAAAGCTCTTCGATATGCTCAGTTGACTTAGCTTTCCAAGAGTCATCGGTGCGTTGAAGTTCAGCCTCGTATTGAGTTAACACCTGTGGATCTAATAACTCACGCAACTCCTCAGCACCCAACAAATCCCGCAACAAGTCTTGGTCTAATGAAAGAGCAGCAGCGCGACGTTCAGCCAATGGAGCGTCACCTTCATACATATACTGGGCAACCCAACCAAACATTAATGATTGAGCAAAAGGTGAAGCGGATTGAGAATCAACAGGAATAATTTTTACTTTACGACTCCGAATCTGAGTAAGCAGCTCTTTAAGAGCTGGCACATCAAATACGTCATTTAAACACTCACGAGAAGTTTCCAAAAGAATAGGAAAGCTTGGATAGTTAGCGGCAACCTGCAATAAACCTGCAGCCTTTTGGCGTTGCTGCCAAAGTGGAGTACGTTTATCAGGCCGAAGTTTAGGCAACAATAAAGCCCGAGCCGCACACTCTCTGAACCTTGCAGCAAACATTGCAGAAGTTGGCAACTGCTCAACAAGAATCGATTCAATTTCGTCAGGGTCAATAGATAATTCTTCAATAGGTAGACGATCAATTGCTTCTGGCAGACGAATAATCATTCCGTCGTCGCTCCACTGCATCTCAACTTCAATCCCCCAAGTTTGAGACAACACATGTTGCAAAGCCATCCCCCACGGAGCATGAACCTGAGCGCCAAAAGGACTAAGTATACAAACCCGCCAATCACCTATTTCATCTCTAAAGCGTTCAACAATAATTGACTCATCAGTTGGTAAATGTTCGGTTGCTTCTTTTTGATCAGATATAAACCCAACTAGATTTTTGGCGGCAAGTTCATCTAAATCATGTTCATTTACTAATACTTTTTGCGCCTTGGCAGGTTTAAGGTTTTGCAATTGAGAAACTAAGGCACCTATAGCTCTACCCAATTCAAGTGGCCTACCAGGGCCATCACCATGCCAGAACGGCATTTTGCCGGGTTGGCCTGGGGCTGGAGTAACAACTACACGTTCGTGAGTAATGTCTTCAATCCGCCAAGTACTTGCACCTAATAGGAAAGTTTCTCCTACCCGAGATTCATACACCATCTCTTCATCAAGCTCACCCACACGAGTACCATCAGGCAAAAAAACTCCATATAAACCACGGTCTGGAATTGTTCCACCACTTGTAACTGCTAAACGCTGCGAGCCGGGTTTGCCTTTAATAACTCCAAGTGTGCGATCCCAAATAATTCTTGGTCTCAGCTCTGCAAACTCGTCAGAGGGGTACCTACCCGACAATAAATCGAGCACGTTATCAAACACTTCGTCAGACAAATCACTGAAATTGGCTGAACTTCTTACCAAATCTAAAAGCTCTTCAGTGGACCAATCATCCATGGCACATGCGGCAACAATTTGTTGCGCCAATACATCAATTGGGTTTCGTGGGTATGTTGTTTTTTCGATTTTGCCTTGCGTCATCCGCTGAGAAACAACAGCTGCCTCTAATAAATCTGCACGATGTTTAGGAAAAAACTTTCCAACACTTGGCGCACCTACTTGGTGACCGGCTCGACCTATCCTCTGCAATCCCCTGCTAACAGCGCCTGGAGACTCAACTTGAATAACTAAATCAACAGCGCCCATATCGATACCAAGTTCCAAAGAAGAAGTTGCCACCAAACCTTTTAACGTTCCAGACTTCAGTTGATCTTCTATCTGTAAGCGTTGCACGCGACTGAGCGACCCGTGGTGGGCCATCACAAGTTCTTGTGTTGGAGTATTTACTAAAAGTTCAGAACCCTCCGATATTTCTGCTCCACCTGTGGTTTGTGAGTCGGCTGCTTTTGATGATTCATCATTTAAGTCTTCTAAGTAAAGTTCGTTAAGCCTGGTAGCTAAACGTTCAGCTAAACGTCTCGAATTAACGAATAGAATTGTTGAGTTATGGGCTTTTATTAGTTCTAATAGCTTGGGATGCATTGCAGGCCAAATACTGCGTCTGACTGGCCCACCTGTATCAGAATCAGATCCTTCGCCTTGTACAGGCTCACCAAGTTTTGCCATATCTTCTATAGGGACAATAACTTCGATATCTAACTCTTTTGAAATACCGGTATCAACTATTGTTACCGGCCTAGGTTTCTGCTTTTCAAAACCACCTAGAAAGCGAGCAATCTCATCGAGTGGTCTTTGAGTTGCAGAGAGACCAATTCGTTGTACAGGTTTATCTGTAATGTGCTCAAGACGTTCTAAACTTAAAGATAAATGAGAGCCTCTTTTAGTTGCTGCCAAAGCGTGTATCTCGTCAATAATTATTGTTTCAACTCCAGCTAAAGTTTCTCGAATTTTAGAAGTCAACATCAGATACAAAGACTCAGGGGTAGTTATTAAAAGATCAGGAGGATGATTGGCAAGCGAACGACGTTCTGCTTGGGAGGTATCACCAGTGCGGATTCCAACAGTTGGTTCATAATATTGTTCACCTATACGCTGGGCTGCTAGCTTTACACCCTGCAAAGGGGCACGCAGATTTTTTTCAACATCTACAGCTAAAGCACGCAAAGGGGAAATATATAAAATTCTTGTTCGATGATTTTTATCTTCAGGTGTAGGTTGGCTTGTAAGTTTATTTAATCCCCAAAAGAATGCGGTTAAAGTTTTACCAGAACCAGTGGGGGCAAGAATTAACGTATTATCACCAGCAGCAATTGCAGGCCAACCCTGACTTTGAGCCAGCGTAGGTTCAGCAAAAGTTGTTGAAAACCATTCAGCAGAAGCTTTACTAAAACCTTTCAAACTCAAATCATTTTTGTCCACATATTTAGACTATCTGAGAACAGGATGAACTTTGATTCTAATTCTGCATCTAAAGGTATTTCTTGAACCACTCAAGAGAAGGTTGAATGAACATTTCAAGTTTCGGCACCAATTCATGTGTTCCACCTGCAATTTCAACCAGATCAGAATCTTTGTTAAGGACATTTATTGCTGATCTAGAGTCTAATATTGGCACATCTTGGTCTGAATCGCCGTGAACAATTAGAACTGGCACATCGATATCAGATAATAAAATCTGTTGATTTATATTTTCCCTGTCCGTTAACATTTGAGTTGGAATATTCACATGTGTTCGATTTGTGTCACCGCTCACAGCAAAATTTATGAAACCATTTTCATCAATTTGTTTAAGATCCTGTTCTGAATATCTTGAACGAGAATCAGCTACCTTGTTGGTAACTGGTGCCCAGACAACTAAACAATTCGCCTCACTGTGTTGATTTAATGCAGTTAACCCTCCTAGCGAATGACCTAAAATCCCAATTGAACTAGCACCTTTAGTTCTGACAAAATTTAGAGCAGCACCTAAATCTGATTTCCATGATTCAACCTTTAATGGAGCATCCTGGCTATCTCCAGATCCGCTGAAATCAAAAGCTAAAACACTAAAGCCAGCTTCGTGGAAAGTATTTGCAGCTTGTGTAAACTTTCCGTGTTCTAAGCGATCACCAGTGAACCCGTGACAGAGTATTATCACTTTACTGGCTCCTTGATACCAATCGCCAATAAGTTGCAAACCCGTATCGTTCAAAAATTTCACTAGTTCCGGCATCTTTCAATATTACCTTCACTAGAAACGATTTAAAATCCCGAAATATTTTGATCCGAAAATTCCTAAGCAGATTATGCTAACCCTAATTCTTTGAATCCTTCGAGGAAATGCAGACATTTGACATTATCAATTTTCTGTGTCGTAGTATCCAAAGAAAAACAATAGTATTTAGCGTCATGCAATTCTTTGGCCAAACGATTTAGATTTTTAATATGAGAATCTCTTATACGAGTTGCAGACTTTATTTCAATAAATATATTTGGAGTATTTGGTTTCGTTATGACAAGATCGACTTCTAAGCCGCTTTCAGATTGATAATAAAATAGTTTGTCTGTTCTTCTAGCGTAAGAAAGCCTTCTATAGATTTCTTGAATAATATATTGTTCGAATAGCTCACCATAATAAGAAGTACCTGGTGATATATCAGATTCGAGAACTCCAGCTAAGGAACGAATTACTCCGTTATCAAATAGGAAATACTTCGAAGCTTTACGTTCTTGTTTGCGGATAGATGGATGATACGAAGGCAGAGGAAATCCCAATAAGGTATCGGTTAAAATATCAAAATAGTTTTCTACAGTCTGAGATGCAACACCCACATCTCGTGAAATACTAGAATAATTTAGTATTTTGCCAGACATTTGAGCCGCTATAGGCAGAAATCTTTGAAATGGTTCTAGCTTACGAATTAGCTGCTCCTGAAGAATTTCTTCACGCAAATATGTATCCGAGTATGCGATTAAAAACTCTCTGTAATCAGTTTTACTTTCTAAAGAAAATATTTTTGGCAAAGAACCCCATTGCAGGGTTTTGTCTAAATCGAATTGCTCCCCGAGTTCTAATGCCGTTAATGGAAACAGGTTATGAACTTGTGCTCTACCCGCTAATAAATTTGCACCATCTCTTTTTAATTTCCTAGCGCTCGATCCAGTCAAAATAAACTGGATTTTTGGATAATCCTCAATCAATGCGTGAACTTCGTTTAATAAGTTTGGAATTCTTTGCACCTCATCAATGATGACCTTTTTAATAGTTTCAGAAGCTTCAATCTGATTTCTTAACAACCCTGGATTTAGCGAATAGTCATTAAAGGCTTTTGACCTAAGTAGATCTACAGTAATCGTATTTTCATCAAGATACTTATCTTTTATTAGCGTAGTCTTACCAGTACCTCGAGCTCCAAATAAGAAAAAACTCTCTTTTTTTGGTAATTTAGCAGATCTTTTAAAGTATTCTTTAACCATACTTTAAATATACCAGGTATATCTAGAGTATGGTTGATACTTGGCTGTCCAGACTGTTTAGCCCCTTTTCCAGCGAAGCCACCTTTTCAGGCTAACCGAGAACTGGACCTTCTGGTCCTTGCCCACGACCGAAAAACTCTCTAATTGCACCAAACAAGTTGCCAGCACTATATCTCGAGGAGGCAGCAACCGAACTCGAAGCTTCATCAGAGATATCGGCTAAAGCAGCACCGAGACTAGCAAAAACATCTTTGTTCCCATTGACAAAATCTTGGTCTTTAAATATGGCAGGTATGCCATACGAGACACTGGTATCGAGAGATTCAGGAGAAAGATTTTCTAATGGTTGTTTAAGTGATTCTATTGCTTTCGCTACTAGAGGGAATCGTTCTGCCAGGGGATTTTCATTTATGATTGACTTTATATGATCAATAAGAAGAGCGACTCTATCTATGTTCTGTTGACTTTCATTTGGTTTACACGCATCACTTAGCACGGCTTGGAAGTCTTCATAAGAGCAGCTAAAACATCCTGAAGGTGTGCATTACCCAAAAATCCGCTTTCTACATCACTACGGTCTACAAGTTCGTTAAACTTATTATCAATAATCTTCTGTCAATAGAATTAGTACTAGAACCCCACTCATAGGCTTCTTGAATGTCAGGATGGATAGGTTTCTGAAGTCTCGGAGTACCACTAAATAATTTCGCCATAGTTTCTACCTAGAATAAACCGCCTGCATCTATATTAACTATAGCATTTTTGTAGAAATGTTAGACCTATCCTAGATCTGTCAGAAGTGCCAGGCAGACCCCCTTGCAAAGGACAGGTTCGTTAATAGAAAACCTTGCAAAGGTGTCTGACCCCATTGCAAGGTGAAACGATTTTCATAGGCAGTGAAAGAATCTTGCAGTTAGAGGAATTTTTGTTAGATCTCATGAATATCAGTTTTTTTGATTAAAACGGTGGTTTATCCATATTTGGCATAGGCTGAAAGCTATGACAATAACAGGTACCGTAAAATTTTTCAATATGGATAAAGGCTTTGGCTTTATTTCCCCAGATGAGGGAGACAAAGACATCTTTGTTCATATCTCTGCCGTTCAAGAATCAAATCTTGATGGTCTTCAAGAAAATCAAAAAGTAAGCTTTGAGATGGAAGATGACCAAAACGGCAAAGGACCAAAAGCAGTTAACTTAACAGCTTTATAAATTTTATTTAACAAGACAATTTAATACTAAAAAATGTGCCTACAACATTAAGTTGTAGGCACATTTGCTTTTCCTAGATCAATAAATAGTATTTGAAAGCAAATTCAAAGCCTTGCACACAATTATAAAATAAAGTTACTCAAACATACAACAAGCTCATAGCCTTAAATTATGAAATATCTTTCATCTGAATGGATCCAAGCGGCTGACGACATACTAAACCAAACCAAACCCATATGCGACGCTGCCATAAAAGTCCAGGTAAGTAAAAAAACAGAAGCAAAAATCAAATACTACGTGACCCTCGGCCCAGAAAAAGTTAACTTTACATTCACAGAACCAAATAATGTAAAACTGGAGTACTCAACAGATTGGGATACAGCTACTGCGATTGCAAAAGGTGAGCTAAGCAGCCAGAAAGCCTTCTTGGAAGAATCTTTAACAATCACAGGTGAAGTCAACTTGCTCGACAAATATTCAAAACAAATAGCCGAAATTAATGATTCACTCGGTCAATTAAGAGACAACACAATTTGGGTATAGAAATATGAAAACAATTTGATGTCAACTCTTGACCCAGACAAATAACTAGGCCAAACTCTTTTCAAGTCATCCATATATGACCTTCAGGAACATTGTCTAACGAGTGGAAACACACGGTTGAGGTAGGCTTGGCGGGGCCAACTGATCTGTTTAGACCCCTGAATACAATAGTGCTTCTGGCTGTTGAGTTTTCAGCCAACTGCCAGAAGCACTTACCAAATTGCAGGTAATCTTTTTTAATTATAGATTATCTCTAATAATTCGCTCCGCACAAGACATTCCACGTAGACACCCAGCAAATTCTCAGCAAACTAGAATAGTTACAAACACTAAAAATCTGAATTGATCTAATCGATTACGAAAACAGTCCGACTTGTAAGTTGTGAGTTTTAAAAAAACATTAGCTCTAATAATTTACATTACTTTAGTTGTCTCAGCGTGCGCCAATTCAGTCAATAGTGCAGCCAACGGCCCCCAAGAGATACCGTTTGTAGAACTTGAAACTACAACGACTACCCTGCGCTATAAAGTTTCCTTGGGCGATGAAGAAATTCCATTCACAGAATTAACAGAACATTCAGAGCCACAAGCGGGAATAACCCCAACAGGAGTCGTTGTCCCCATTCTAAATAAAACTGATAAAGAATGGGAAGTCTTAACTTCCTGCCAAAACGTAGCAACCGTAAACAGTTTAGAGCCCATTAGTCGCCCGCACGTAATCCTAGATGCTGGACACGGAGGAAATGAAAGTGGCGCAGTAAGCATAGATGGGGTCAAAGAAAGCGAACTAAACCTCCAAGTAGCACTTAAAACCAAAGACATTCTTGAAGAAAGGGGCGCTAACGTTGCTCTAACAAGATCAAAAGACTACGCAATGACTGTAGGAACTAGGGGCTACCTTGCAAAAAAATTAGACCCCGCTCTCTTTGTCTCTATCCATCACAATAGCGGCAACCCATACCCAAGCCCAAAACCAGGAACAATGGTTTATACAAAAACTTCAAGCGAAAACTCGAAACAATTCGGAGGTATCTTCTACAAAAATTTGACCTCAGAGCTTGAAACAATTGCGGAATCTAAATCTGAAGAATACCAGACCTATAAACAATTATTAGATGACCATGAAGCCGCAGTTGACGCTTACGACCAATCAGTTGATGCAAGAAACAAAGCATTGTTTGAAAACGATCAGATTGATACTCCAACTACCATTCCAAAAAACGAAGAACCACCAAGACAAAGAATTCAGAACACAACAACTACGCGGCCAAGCACTTCTGAAACAACTGTAAAAGTTCCAGATTCTATAACTCCCCCAAGCTCGTTCGAACACGAAAAAGTTGAAGAGTTCTATTGGGTGGGAGGCGCAAATGCGGGAGTTAGATCTTGGACTCAGGATGACGGCAAAGATTATCTGGGAGTGCTGAGACACAGTGGAGATGTGCCAGCTGCTCTTGTAGAATTTCTGTACCTATCAAACGAGTCAGAATCAAAACTATTATTAGATCCAGATTACGTTAACCTACAAGCTGAAATATTAGCTAATTCAATTACAGATTATTTTTCGCAAACAAACGACGGAACGGGATTCGTTGAAGACGAACACGGATTTCAGGACATAGGAAACAGTGGCGGGAGAAATCAGTGCGTAGAACCTGAGTTAGAATAAGAGCCAGAAGTAGAATCAGAATCAGATTTTTTGAACTCTCTCCAAACAATCTTCAAAAATTTTGGAGATCGAATAAAGTACCTGTGAAATAGACGAGTTGGTTCTTGCAAAAACCTATGGAACCATTCCAGACCACTTTTTTGCATCCATAACGGTGCCCTACGCTGTATCCCTGCATAAAACATATACGAAGCCCCCAAAGCAAAGAAAAGAGGAGGAGGGCTGTCACTAAATTTACTCCACGAAGAGTGAACTCCACTAATAATTATTGAATCTCGAGGCTGACCGATTCCACAAAAAATTATTCTTGACCCATTAGCTACAGCCTTCTTTGCAACAAAATCTACAATTTCGGCTACAGCAACTTCATCATCTGGATCGAACCTAGGTGGTACGTGAAAATTAGCTAAATCATACTCGTTACTAAAAAAATCTTTAACTTCGTCCGAAGATGCAAGCATAGTAACTGGAATTTTTAATTCCATGATCGAAGGCCAAACTTTAGAAAACAAGCTACTGCCAGGCAAACGAGCAGCAAGAGACTGACCAAGAAGTTTCGACGCCCAAACAATTGGTTGCCCATCTGGCAAACAGTATTCAGCAGATCTATACACTGCAGCTTCTGTGCTATCAGGGCTTTCATCAAGATCAATCAAAATATCGACATTGGGGGTTACTACCACCGCAGTTGAACCAGTAGAAGCCAAATCAACTAGTTCTGCTGCAACATCATCGAGCTCAGGTTCGTCTAAAAAATCTAATCCAAAGATATTTTCTCGTTTTAAATTATTTTTTGTTAACGGCATTCACAGTAAAACTAATCGGTTTTCATAGCAAACGCCAGACGATCAGCCCATTAGGTTTCAACTATGTACAAATACAGTTTAAATTTGAAGCATGTGGTGTTGTTTAGTATACGCCTTGAGCCCTCATTGCCTCAGCTATTTTAATGAACCCAGCAATATTTGCGCCTTTAACATAGTCAACAGAACCATCTTCTAAAGACCCATAATCAACACAACTTGAATGAATTTTTTTTATGATTTCCTGCAATTTGTCATCAACTTCTTCAGCAGTCCATGACATCCTTAACGAATTTTGACTCTGCTCCAAACCTGAAACACTAACCCCACCAGCATTTGCAGCTTTCCCAGGCCCAAACGAAATACCATTCTCAGCAAATATATCAATTGCCTCATTTGTTGAAGGCATATTTGCACCTTCAACCAACGCTATCAACCCATTTGAAACCAGATTTTTTGCATCAGATGCTTCTAACTCATTTTGGGTTGCGCAAGGAAAAGCAAGTTCGACTGGGATATCCCAAGGCCTACCTTCCTGAAATTCGCATCCAAATTTTTCACTATATTCTGAAATTCTGCCTCTCCTACTAAACTTCAAATCCATTAGCCATTCTAATTTTTCAGAATCTATCCCATCTTTATCATGAATAAATCCAGAAGAATCTGAAGCCGTCACAACTTTAGCTCCGAAGCTAACCAATTTTTCGATAGCGTACAAAGCAACATTTCCAGATCCAGAAACAGCAACAGTTTTCCCATCCAAAGAATCCTTCTTATGCTCTAACATTGCTTTCATAAAGTAAACAGAACCATACCCAGTAGCCTCTGGACGGATTAAAGAACCTCCATAAGAAGGCGCCTTACCAGTTAACACACCCACGAAACGGTTTTGAAGGCGTTTATATTGACCAAATAGATAACCAATCTCTCGAGCCCCAACTCCAATGTCACCTGCAGGCACATCGGTGTCTTCCCCAATATGGCGACTTAGCTCACTCATGAATGCCTGACAGAACCGCATCACCTCACCATCAGACTTACCTTTAGGATCAAAATCCGAACCACCTTTTCCGCCTCCCATAGGCAAACTGGTCAAACTGTTCTTGAAACACTGCTCAAAAGCTAAGAACTTTAGAATCCCTTGATTCACACTAGGATGAAATCGCAGACCACCTTTATAAGGTCCAATAGAATTATTAAACTGAATTCTGTAACCTCTATTTACTTGAGTTTCTCCCGAATCATCAACCCAACTAACTCTGAAACTGATAACTCTATCTGGTTCAGCCATTCTCTCCAGAATCGCTTGAGTATTGTATTCTGGATTGTCTTCAACAAAAGGAACAACTGACTCCATAACTTCTTGAACAGCTTGTACAAACTCAGGCTCGTTAGGGTTCTTTGCGACGAGATCGTCCATATACACAGAAACTTTACTGTTTACACCAGACATGAATACTCCAATTCTAATTCCTATTTCTTCTTATTTTAGATCTAAGGATAGCCTGTTTATCACAAATATTGCTGATTGATATAACAACGAAGTAGCAGATATACTTGTTATATGGCGGCGGAACAAAAAAATAATGACACTCTCGAAGTTCCAAACATATCAATAAGTTCAGATTTAGACGAATTTCTAATTATTGAAGAGGCAAAGAAAAAGCTAAAAAATAAAAAAATTCAACTCAGAAGTCGCAAAGTTAGAGAATTTGAAGACGAGAATGAAGGCAGTGAAGACGACACCTTTGACTCTTTAACAAGAATAACTACAGAATTAGCTGCAATCTTAGCTGGAGCAGCAGTTGGGGCAACGGGGATAGAATCAACATCGCTACCAATTGCAGTTGTAGTTTTTGCTTCCGCTGCGAGCACGCTGATGAACGTTTTGACCTCAAGTTTTTGGCAAGACAAACCAGGTTTACTAGCCTCAATAAAAGACCTCACAAAGAAAAATAAAGATCGAAAACAACACAAACGCCAGATGCAAGCCAGTTTACATGCAGCAAACGAAATGGCAAAAAATCTAAGTTTTTCAGTAAACACCAAAAGTTTAATTGAGATGCAAGAGTTTCTATTATTCCTCCCAGATCTTGCGTCATACACTAGTGAAGCTAACGTATTTGTTTCCGACACCCAAGGAAACTTAATATCAAATTTTCCGCTAGACGAATTTTCACTTGAAAACCCTCCAGAAGGACTACAAACGAAAATAACCAACTTAGTAAATGCCGAAGTTACCAAATCACAAACAAAAACAGAAACTGCCTTGACTCCCCCCGAACCTGCCAGCAGCACAGCGTTCAACCAAGATTCAACACCAAACCCAGCTAGCTCTTCAAAAACTCAGGATATAACACAAACATTTGAACAGGCTCCTGAACAGAACAGAACAAAAGGTTTATAGCCAAGCTTTTAGAATTCTAATAGTATATTAACTGCACATGTCAAAACTCTCGAACAGAATCAGCTCTGCGCTAATGCTGATAAAAAATTCAGATGTAATAAATTGGCACCAATTTTCAAACCCAATATCATCCTTCACCGCATACGATAAAGAATCACTAAACAAATTATTCGACTTTATTGAAGATCAACAAACTAAACGACGATGGATTGTTGGATATCTAAACTACGAAGCCGGAATACATATTGACGAAGCCTTTGCTGCTAACACAGATTCAAAACAACCAATCGCAACATTCTCTTCATTCTCTGATTCAATAATTATTGATGGAATAGAAACAGATATTAAGCAACTCGAACTCGAATTCAAACCAGAGATTTCAAAAGAGGCATACCTCAAAAATATTCAGAGAATAAAAGAACATATCCAAAATGGTGAGACCTATCAAGTAAATTATACATACTTTCTTAATTCGAAATTTAAGAACAAACCCGCTGATCTGTTTGCTCTCCTACATTCCAACCAAGAATCAGAGTACAGTGCATTTTTAGAATCAGATGAATTTGCAATCTGTTCAGCATCCCCAGAACTACTATTTAGCTACAAAGATGGAGAAATAACGACTAAGCCTATGAAAGGCACACGCCCATTTCACAATAACCCATCCATGAATCAAAAAATCGTCGAAGAACTCAAAACATCTCAGAAAGACCTGGCTGAGAACACAATGATCGTTGATATGGCAAGAAACGACCTAGCAAAAATCGCAGAACCAAACACTCTAAAAGTTTCTAAGCTATACGAAATTGAAAGCTACCCAACCGTTAATCAGATGACTTCAACAGTTACAGCAAACACAAAAGCAAGTATCACTCAAATCATAAAAGCAATCTTTCCAGCTGCATCAATTACAGGAGCACCAAAATTTAGAACCAGCAAAATAATCGCTGATTTAGAAATATCTTCAAGAGGAATTTATACTGGCTCAATTGGAGTTATATCGCCAAACAATGAAGCTCAGTTCAACGTAGCAATAAGAACAGCGGAAGTAGATAAGGTAAACAAAAATGTCAAATACGGTGTAGGAGGTGGAATTGTATGGGATTCTGACCCAGAATCGGAATGGCAAGAAACACTAGACAAAGCAAAAATTCTAGAACCACAACTGCCATTTAAATTATTTGAAACAATTAGATGGGAATCAGGACACGGCTATCTGCTTTTAAGTTACCATTTAGAAAGATTAAAAAAATCTGCTATCAAATTCGGAATAAAATTTCCTGATAAACAGATTCAATCGGAACTAAACAGAATTATAGATTTAGAAGAATTTACGACGCAAACAAAAACAGTTATAAGACTGACCCTTGATTCATCTGGCAACATCGAACTTCTTACCCGCCCACTTACTAAAATACAAAATAGAACCATATGCTTCGCAAAAAATCCAGTCTCAAAAAATGAGGTCTACCTACAGCACAAGTCGAATTATAGACACACCTATGAAATAGCTAAATCACATTTCCCTGATTTGTTTGATGTAATCCTTTGGAATGACTCCGAAGAAATAACTGAATCAACATTCTGTAATATTGTTGTAAAAATTAACAATACCTATTTAACTCCAGATTCCACTTCAGGTTTACTTGCAGGAACACTTAGGCAAAAAATGTTAGACAAAAAAATAATCCAAGAAAAAATACTATATAAGCAAGACATAGAAACAGCGTCCGAAATATTTTTAATAAACTCTGTTAGAGGTTGGACAAAAGTTGAACTACAAAGCCAAACTTAAACAACGTATAAAAAGCAAACAGGGGAGGAACCAAATGGTTCCTCCCCTGTTGCATTGAATCTATTTAAATTAACTCAGATTACGGAGTGTTCGCAGGATCAATAGCATCTCCAACTTCGGTAAACTGATCGTTAGCGAATCCACCAAGAGCAGTAACCGCACCAATACAAACAACTGCAATCAAAGCTACAAGCAATGCATACTCCACAAGAGAAGCTCCTCTTTCAGAATCAGCGTGTGCTTTAATCCAAGTCATAAGTGTGTTGTAATGTAACATAATTTTTCTCCATTTGATTATTTTATTCTTCCCCCGAAGGGCTTAAAGAATTAATCGTCGCCAGATACAAATCTCTACATAAGCTATACGAATCATTGAAGTTGGGTAGACGCATACATTAAATGTCGTAACCAGCCTCTATATTGGTCTTTATCGTAGTTTCGACTACCAATATTGGATTATTGGAGAAGAAGCCGTGCACCTATTTAGCAGATTAGAGAAAGTAAAGACCCTAGAAGACGCCTTAGGAATAGCATTCAAAATTCAACACAACTATGGTTACGGCCATTTTGCATTACAAGCCACCCAAGACGGGCAGCTAATTTCTATTGGCATATTTGACAGACCAAACGATACCGTAGTTGAAGCAGTGAGATTCCTATCACAACTTTTACATGATCTTCCGAGCAGAGAGTCAAACAGTTTAATAATCTCGATAACAGAAAAAAATCCAGACAATTTGTCAGATGCCGATCTTAGCATTTTCACTTGGGCTTCAAATATTCTCAACAGTAGAGACAACACGTTGTTAGATTGGATCGAGATTAATGACGAGCTGTTCAGATCGTATTCAAATACTCTTACCCCAAACCAAGCCTGGAACTAGTTCTAACAAATACAGATCTTCTAAATTTTATCCATGATTAAACCCATGTGGGTCCATCCCAAAATTAGTGTCATCAGAAATTATAGGAACATCAACATTGCCAAACCTATGATTTACAATACTCAGTGTCTGTTCTTTTAAATAATGTTGAAGCTCAATAAAACCATTGTCGGTTACAGGAGCAGTATCAATAAATATTTTTTGTTTATTGGCCCATTGTCGAAGTTTTAGTTCAACAGATCCAAGAACACGAATCCTGTCGATCTTATTATCTTCATGAACTTCATCTTCTAGCCTTTCGATAAATTTTTCGATTGTTTCTTCTTTCGAAGACGAAAGAAGAAGATTTACTCCACAAATACTCGCTGCTAGTTCTATACGTTTCAATTCAACACAATTCAATTCGTTGTGGGTACGAACCGCAACACAATTTAGCCTTCTATAACGAAATATGTTTGCTTCTGCTTCCAGGTTAGAATCATCCCTAGCGATACAAAACTCTTCCAACCAAGCAGCTTTATCACTCCTAGCTGATTCATCTAACCATTCTTGATCTCTATTTGAATTTACATTATTCCAAATTCCTAGTTGTTGGATATAGTTTCTCCCACCAGATTTAGCACCTGGGCCCATACCTAATCGGTTCCAACCACCAAATGGCTGACGCTGCACAATAGAACCAGTAGTGGCTCTATTAACATAAGCATTTCCAACTTCAACGTTCTTCAACCAATACCTGACTTCCTCTTCACTTACAGTATGGATCCCACCAGTCAAGCTGTATTCAGTCGAATTCTGAACATTAATAGCAGTTTCTAAATTATCGACCGAAATGATTCCTAGAACAGGCCCAAAACATTGAGTTTGTTGAAACCACGAGTTTGGTTTAACACCGTATTTAATTCCCGGTCTCCAAAGCTGACCAACGCCATCAATATTGACAGGTTCAATCAGCCAACTCTCCCCCGGCTCCAATGTGGTCAATGCTCGTTCTAAATTTCCAGAAATAGTCGGCAGACATGGACCAATATCTGTGCCAAGATCTATAACCGAACCAACCTTCAGACTCATAACGGCATCAATTAACTTATTCCTAAAAAATTCAGAATCAGTTACACCACCTACCCCAATCACAATCGAAACAGACGAACTTTTCTGACCAGCATGACTAAAAGCAGACTTTACAATATCTGATATTGCGTGATCTATATCTGCACTGGGAGTCACAATTATTGAGTTTTTGCCTGCAGTTTCACCAAATAGATGAATACCATGCTTCCATTCTTTAAACATCGAAGCTACATCTACTGAACCATCAAAAATCACTGCGTCGCTACCGGTAATGAGCTGACGACTAGCGTCACCGTCAGGCATAGGCAAAAAACGTAGCAAATCAAACGAGATCCCTGCAGCCCAACAACACTCCGCTAAAATTTGTGCACAGATTGGCGTATAAGGAGAAGGTTTGATAATAACTGAATTACCAGCAGAAAGAGCTGCAAGGATTCCGCCGGCTGGAATTGCAACCGGGTAGTTCCAAGGTGGTGCAACAGCGATCACTCCAAACGGAACAAATTGTAGATTTGAAGAGTCAGCGAATTTTTCTAACTTGTTAACCTGAAGTCCGTAGTAATTTGCATAATCTATTGCTTCAGATACTTCAGCATCAGCTTCATGGAAAGTTTTTTTAGCTTCGATCATCATTGCAGATATTAAATCACCCCTTCGAATTGCAATTTGGTCAGAAATGGATCTAATTAAACGAGAACGGATCTGAAACGGCAGCTCCAGCCAATCAACCTGAGCTTTCTTAGCTCTATGTAGTTCTTTATCAACTACATTAGAGTCGTCTACCCAAGCAATTCTCGGTGGAGTGTGCGAACGCAATTCCTCACAAATACTATTAGCCCATCTCCGGTTCGAAGGAATCACAGGGTCGGTATCAGGTTCGTTTCTAAAAGTATCAGAAGAAGAAAATACTGCTTCAGTTTGCGGTCTTATTTGAACCCTTTTGGGCGTTGATTCAACATTCCAACGATTTTGCATAGAGCTTCTAAAAGCTATTTCTTGTTCTTTAATCTTATTACTATCTTCTAAATTTAAAAGAGCATTGAGGAAATTTTTAGGGCTAGACTCCTCTTCTAATCTACGAAAGAGGTAGCTAATAGATACTTCAGGATTCTTCTTACCAACTAACGGCGTGTAAATATTCATGGAAGAATCGGTTTCTTTTTGAACCAACCGAGACAAAGCAGGTGCCATCCCGTGCAGCATTTCAAAATCAACTCGATCTAATACTTTTCTTTCGACAGCGAGTAAGTAACACCAAGCAATATCAAAAACATTATGAGTTCCAATACCAAACTTCACACCAATGAGTCGATCTCTAGCAAATGCCCAATCAACACATCTTTTATAATTTGCATCAACTTCTTCTTTGGAGCTATATGTAGTTAACTCCCAACTGTTAATCTCAGCTTGCACTTTTTCCATTGAAAGGTTGGCACCTTTTACCAGACGAATTTTTACTTCTCCGCCTCCACCTATCCGACGCTTGTTTGCCCATCGGATTAACTCTCGAAGCACATCGAAAGAATCAGGAAGATACGCTTGTAAAACAATTCCAGCATCTTGTTGCCAAAACTCTTCTGTGTTTAGCAAACCCTGGAATGCATCAATAGTTAAATCGAGATCGCGGTACTCTTCCATATCTAGATTAATGAAAGTTTGAGGTTGGCAAAGTTGGCTAGCTCTATAAAGTTCAGACAATTTCTCTTTAAATAAGGACAAACTTGTCTGATAATCCCAGTAAGGGACTTTTGGAACAACTGCCGACAATTTCACAGACACTTGTTTGGTATCAGGATCCATAATTAGATTCTTTATTTCTTCAAACTTATTCGCAGATTCAGCGACTCCTTCAACTGATTCTCCCAGTAAAATATAATTTCTTTTAAGTTTAGAATCTTGAACATTTCGAAGAGATTTGAATTCAACAGCATTAGAAACATTTACAGTAAGCGTGCCAATTATTTTAAAAATTCTATTCCGAACAAACCTAACTACCATATTAGAAAACTGTTTTAAACAAATTTTGCAGATCTTTAAAAGTTGAAAATTATACTTTCCAACAAATTCAGGCGGATCAGATTCCAATAACTGATCAAGTTGTTTTGCCGACACTTTTAGATCAACAGGTCTTGCAACGTTGTCAAGGAATCTATATATGAAATTTAAACCTTTAGGATCATCAATAATTTTTTTTAATCTTTTATTGTGATGGATATCTTTCCGAGTCCGTTCACCCTCGAGTGCCTTCAGCCAAGAATTTGCTAATTCGACAGATTTATCGATTAACTTAGTTTCCGCTGAAGACATAGTTTAAGAGACTATATCAGATCAGATCAAATATAGGCCATATCGCTCTGCTTACAATCTAAAGAAAATTTGCAATAAATTGTTCTGGCAATGGGGCTTCAAACAACTGAGCGTCACCAGACCATGGCAAATGAATCTTTAGTCTAAATGAATGAAGGTTAGGTTCATAATTTTTTGATTCACTAGTTGATTTAAATAAAGGATCACCAAGTATAGGGAATCCTATCCAAGCCATATGAACTCTAAGTTGATGACGCCTTCCAGTCTCAGGTATAAGAGACACAAAATGGATATCATTGTGTGATAACAAAGTTTTAACCTTAGTAACTGAAGGAAATATTTTTTTATCTTTCAAAATATGTCTCTTCTTAATTTTATATGAGCTGTTCGAATCGCTAAAGATGATTGAATTTCGTTCTGCCGCAATTCTTACCCGACCACTTGAGGCTGTCATTAGAGGTAAGTCAACATTAAAAACTTTTTTGATTGATTCAGAACCGACAACAAGAGCCAAATACTGTTTTTGGACTTGCCTTTTAGCAAATTGTCTTGTTAAAGGACCATGACTTTTAGAGTCCTTAGCAAAAGCAATCACTCCAGAAGTTATCTTATCTATTCTATGAGCAGGAAATAATTCTTCATTATCATCTCCAGCTAATGAGACAACATCAGGCCCGTTTCTCTCACCCATTACGCTTATCCCAGAAGGTTTATTTAAAACCAGACAATGATCATCTTCAAAAATAACAGACTGATCTCTAAGTTCTTTCCACACAAATTTCATACGAATCACTAACTAATACAGGGCAACTATTTGATCAACAACCTCATCAATTGTTAGATGAGTTGAATCGATTTGGTACGCATCATCTGCAGGTTCTAGAGGTGCAACCTCCCTAGAAGAATCAGCTAAGTCTCGGCGTTCAATGTCCGCAATAATTTCTTCTAAAGGTTGTTTGGTGTCATGGGTTCTTCGTTCTGCCCGCTTAAGAACATCAGCATATAAATATATTTTTAATCTAGCATTAGGAAATACTATAGTTCCAATATCTCTTCCATCAAGCACTCCTCCACCATTCGACTGAACCCAACTTCTTTGCATATCCAATAATGTTTTTCTTACATCCGGATTAGCAGCAACTACAGACACTGCTTGTGAAACCTCTGCCGTACGAAGTTCATCACGCAAAACATTACCATCAATTATTGCAGAACCATCCGAAAGAATCTCTAGGTCGATTGAATTTACAACGTTTGAAACTTCATCATATTTAGCTAGGTCACATTCGCTTTGCAAACAGGAATAAGCAATCGACCTGAACATCATTCCTGTATCTAAATATTTGAGCTCAAGCCTTTTGGCTACAAGAGGAGAAACAGTCGACTTACCGCTGCCTGCAGGACCATCAATTGCTACAACATTATCAGACATAATCTCCAACATCTTATCTTCAACTACGAACTAATTTATACTAATTCTAGTTTGAGATCAGCAATAAAATCTTCAGAAGACATCAACCGCTGGTCATCAATATATACAATTATTGGTTCAGCCACTTTTTGAGACTGTGTTCTTTTTCTACCAAATACACTGGCGCTATTTGGGAAATCAGAACGAAAATGAGCACCGCGACTCTCTGTTCTTAAAATCGCCGCTTCAATTATCTGGCTTGCCACAAAATGCATAACACTTACCCTGTGCGATTCAAATCCACTAGCAGCAATAGACTGAAGAGTATTTTTAGCAGATAAAAGATCTAGACCCGTTCTAATTACTCCGACTTTCTCCCACATCAACCGTCGCAGCTCAAGCTCTTGGAGTTCGGCTAAAGATTTACGATCTTCAGAATATTCTTTAAAAGGCACTATGCTCAACTCTATAAATGGCACTTGTGTAGGTTGTAACAAAATTGATCTTGCAGCATAAGACCCCATTACTAAACCTTCTAGAAGAGAGTTCGAGGCTAAACGATTTGCACCATGTAAACCGGTTGAAGAAATTTCGCCCACAGCCCAAAGACCTTCTACGGAGGTACGACCATTTATGTCAGCTTGAACACCACCCATAGTGTAATGAGCAGCCGGTGTCACTGGAAGAGGTTCAGTTACAGGATCGAAACCAGCATTCAAAGCAATTTTGTATACTGTAGGGAATTCAAACTCAATTTGCGAGCCAATAGAATCGGTTGCATCTAAACAAGGATCCAGACCTAGAGTTCGCTGCTCGTAGTTTGCTCTAGCTACAATATCACGAGGGGCTAACTCGCCGTCGTCATGATAATCTTCCATGAACCTACTACCATATTTATTAACAAGCTTTGCACCCTCACCTCTTAAAGCTTCCGTCAGCAATGGCAACTTTTGTGAACCGGCTATTGCTAACGCTGTTGGATGAAATTGAACAAATTCCATATCTACAAGATCTGCACCAGCTTTTGCCGCTAAAGCAACACCATAACCAACAGAGCCTGCTGGATTCGTAGTGTTTTTATACAAATAGCTGTATCCGCCGGTGGCAAGAACCACTGCATCTGCTAATAATATTTTATATTCAAAGTCTTGTGAGTCCCCCGACTTAGTTAGTATCCCAACAACTCGTTTTTGTGTCGAACTCATCACTAACTGAATAACTTCTGTTTGTTCCAGAACTTCAATATTTTCATTTTCATAAACAGCGTCAGCTAAAACCATCGCTAGTTGTTTACCTATCGAATCACCATTTGATTTTACTATTCTACGTTGACTGTGCCCAGCTTCTTGACCCAGTACAAGATCACCGTTCTCATCTTTATCAAATCGCGCACCAAGTTTTTCTAATTCTTCAATTGCAGATTTACCACCAGAAATAATAGCTTGAACTATTTCGATTTCTGACATCCCAGCAGAAACCTTAATGGTATCATGAGCATGTGAAAGCGCTGAATCTTCGGCGCCGACTGCTGCGGCTATTCCACCTTGAGCCCATTCAGTAGAACCTCCAAGACCTAGTTTTGAAGCAGTTACTAAAGTACATTTTTTTAAATTATGGGCAGTCGAAAGCCCAGCTACTCCACTACCTACTACGATGCGTTTGTGATATTCAAGTTTAATATTTGAAATATCAAAAGGGATACCTGAACTAGTTTCTTTAGACATTGTTAAACTTTCACAGCCAGCATACGCTCAATAGAATTAAGCGCCTTAGCAGAAATTTCTGGTTCAATATTTACTTCATAAGTCATATTCTGAAGTGATTCTAAAATATTATCCAAAGTAATTTTTTTCATATGTGGACACAGATTGCAAGGCCTGACAAATTCAACATCTGGGGTTTCTGCTGCAACGTTATCTGACATAGAACATTCAGTAACCATCACAACTTTGTTTGGGCGTTTATCTTTAACCCAGCCAATCATTCCAGCTGTTGATCCCACAAAATCAGCTTCTGCTAAAACATCTTGCGGGCACTCTGGATGAGCAATTATTTTTATACCGCTATGGGATTCTCTGTATTGTTTTAACTCTTCTCCGGTGAACTGCTCATGAACCATGCAGCTGCCTTCCCAAAGAATAATTTCTTTATCAGTTTGCCCGGCAACCCATTGGCCTAAGTATTTGTCAGGTAAAAAAATAACTTTATCGGAGTCAAGAGACTCAACTACTTGAACAGCATTACCAGAGGTACAACAAATATCAACTTCTGCTTTTACTTCTGCTGAGGTATTCACATATGCAACTACTGGAACCCCTGGATATGTTTCTCTAAGAAGTCTAATATCTGGACCTGTTATAGACTCTGCCAATGAGCAACCAGCATTTGGATCAGGGATAAGAACTGTTTTTTCTGGGCAAGTGATTTTTGCTGTTTCTGCCATGAAATGCACGCCTGCAAATACAATCACGTCTGCTTTAGTTTCTTTTGCTGCATATGCCAAAGCTAGAGAGTCACCGGTGATATCAGCCACAGTATGATAGATATCTGGAGTCATGTAATTGTGGGCCAGAACCACAGCGTTGCGTTCTGCTTTAAGTTTATTAATTTCATTTATCGTTGGGGCTAGAGCAGCAAGTTCAATATCTGGTAACACCTTTTGTAGTTGGTCAATATTTGTCGACTTATTGATAATTAAATTCGTGTTCACCTAGTCGCCTCTTTCAAGTTTAACCCCTCAAAGAGATTATACTCAAATTGAGCACAAGGGGCAACCTTTAGTATACAACGTAGGCCACTTGATCTACACCAGCTAATTCATCAAACTGATTTCGAAATTCATTTTCAAATTCTGGTTCTATATAAACATGAAAATATTCCGAAAATGAATCTCCGGCCAACTCCAAAATAATGGGATTATCAGCATTAAATTCGGTGAATTTCTTACCTGAATCTACGCTATTAATAAACTCGAACTCTTGAACTAGGTCAGATTCTTCAAGCATTTTTTCTAGCAGATTCATGGTTTTTCTGTCCGGACAATTTACTTCTTCAGCAGAACAGTTCGAATTTTTTAAATAAACACCGATACTAATATTATTTTTATTTGAGCTACCAGAACAAGCGGATACAACAAGCATGGTAAACATATAAATAAATAAAGATCTCACCCACCGCGCATCCATTAGAAACTATCTTACACCTGGCCGGGGTCTTTCTTGCAGAACCTCTCGCCGAAATTCAAACAGCTCAGCAGGACGCCCCTTTGTTGCAGCCATTTCACTAGTTCCAACGACAAGACCAGCGGATTCAACTAATCTACGAAAATTTTGTTTGTGAAGGCGCTCGCCAGACAATGCCTCCACTACAGTTTGCAGTTCTAACAAAGTAAATTTAGCTGGTAGAAGCTCGAAAACAACAGGCCTATAACTAAGTTTGCCTCTTATTCTTTCCAAAGCAGTCGCTGCAATTCGTCTATGATCCAGATGCATTGACTTTGCTTGAAGCGGATCTTGCATTACAAATTCTGTTTTATCGCTTCTATTAGATTCAGGAAGCAAAGACGCTTCAAACAAAAGTTCGTATCTATCAAGGGATCTAACCGCATCAAACAAACTCTCATCAGAAGAAAACATTATTCTGGTTCTTTCAGAACGGACTTGGCGGTCTTCCTCTAGTCCATTTAAAATGAATGGCTGCAATAATTCTTTAATTGCTAAGTTATTATCTGAAGCATTAGCCTTTCTGTGGTCTTCCCAAGGAAAAAACTTATACAAATCAATCCATTCTGCTGAATCTGATGGTTTTTCTTCACGAATAAGAGCTAAGTAGGCAATCGATAAGAGCCGCTTTTCACCAGAATCAGTTTTAACTACACGATCGCGATCACCAAATGTATAGAGCTGCTCTACATATCCAAGCTCTAATGAGGTTTGTTCTCTAACCCAACGACGTAAGGCTTCTTCAATCGTTCGATCTGAATCTTTTAGCACTCCCGATGGAAGAGAATGAGTTCGGTCAGCAGTTAAAGTAGTCAAAATTCGTGGAGTAGCATCTGACACACACACTATTACGGCATCTAAAACTATTTCGACTTCAGCTTTGACCACAAGATGATTCTATGGGCTAATTACAAGAACAAGACATTGACTCTGGACGATCTATAAGGTAGCTGCCAAGGCATCGATTGCTAAGAAGTATCCTTGTCGACCAAAGCCAGATATCGACCCCATACAAACTGGAGCAGTAAGAGAAGTATGACGAAACTCTTCTCGTGCATAAACGTTACTAATATGTACTTCTACAACATTTAGATCAGACCCAGAAATTGCATCACGGATTGCAATACTTGTATGGGTGAGTGCTCCTGCGTTCATGACAATACCAGAGGCCCAACTACCAGCCTCTTGTATCGCATTAATTAATTCACCTTCGATATTTGATTGGAAATCTCTTACCCCGATATTAGCTTTCTCAGCATATTTTTCGATAGCCGTTACTAGCTGAGGCAGAGTTTCAGAACCATAAATTTCTGGTTCTCGAGTTCCCAACATATTTAAGTTCGGGCCATGGAGGAGCAGTATTTCTTTTTTCACAACTTTAGATTACCAAAAAAAGATTGATTAGTAATAGATTTTAGGTTTTGAAGCTCAAGTTGCGCCCTTACTCATCTCAATCACAACAGCTTTTCTGACTTTTTCAAGTTCTGAAATTTGTTCTAAGTCAGATCCAGTTGGTGAATTATCTAAGTTGATATATGAAAGAGCTTCATTTCTTTCTAAATCTCTGCCCAGTCGCCATTCAGCAATATTAATGCCAAGTTCACCAAGTTTAGAACCAACTGCACCAACAACTCCAGGAACATCATCGTTTAGCATCAGAAGAACTGTTCCTTCAGGAGCTGCCTCAAATCTGTATCCAGAAATTCTTACAATACGTTGAACACTTCCATCGTAAACTTTTCCTGAAACTATTCGCTCTCCCCCATCCCATTTAACTTTGCAAGTCGCACTATTTGACCTACCATCGCCAATTCCTTGCGACCTAGTTATCTCTAAACCATTTTCCTGCCCAAGCATAGGGGCGTTAACATAGTTCAATCTACCTTCATGGCTTTCAGTCATTAATCCCTTAAGTAAACCAGCAGCAACCGGTTTAACTAAATCTTCAGACTCATCAGAGATAACTTCAATTTCAACTGATGTGATCGGGCCATCAGCCATAGCAGCTTGCAACAACCCCATCTTCTCAGATAATTCAATATAAGGCGCTACACGATCAAACCCGATCGAAGAAGAAAAATCAAGATTCACACAATTTGTAATTTTGTCGCCTCGCAAAGCATCAAGAACTTGGTTTGCAACATCGATAGCAACATCTCGTTGAGCTTCTGCAGTAGAGGCCCCAAGATGCGGAGTATGAATAACATTTGGATTATTTAGCAATGGATTATCAGGTGTTGGGGGTTCACTAGAGAAAACATCTATTGCAGCAATCTTTAGATTACCATTTTCTAATGATTCAGCTACCGCTTTCTCATCAATTAAACCACCTCTAGCAACGTTAATCAGCACAGAGCCTTTTTTCATCATCGCAAGACGTTCAGAGTTGATTAAATATCTAGTTTCGTCATTTAGAACTGAATGTAAAGACAAGTAATCACACGTTGCTAGGACCTCAATCAAATCCATAATTTCGACGCCGAGTTCTCTACCTACAGATTCACTAATATATGGATCATAAACATGAACTTTCATATCAAAAGCTTTTGCTCGTTCAGCGACAGCACGACCAACACGACCAAACCCAGCTATACCTAAAACTTTACCTCTGAGTTCAGTTCCAGCAAATTCAGAACGTCGCCACTCACCATTAGCTGTACTGTTATGAGAAGGAACTATGTTTCTAGCAGATGCAAGTATCAAAGCCATTGCCAGCTCAGCGGTAGCAATAGTATTAGCAGCAGGTGTATTCATAACTATTACACCTTTTCGGGTAGCTGCTTCTATATCAACGTTGTCAACACCAACACCGGCTCTACCAACCACTCGCAACTTTTTTGCAGCTTGAAGCAACTCAGAAGTAGCTTTTGTACCTGATCGAATTATAAGTGCTTCAAAATCACCAATAATATTGATAAGGCCAGCTTCATCTAAGCCGGTTTCAATTGTTAAATCTATATCACTAGCTTCTGTGAGAATATCGATCCCAGCTTGACCTAACTTATCGGAAACTAACACTTTGTACATTTAGATGCCTTTCATAGCATGATCAAAAGAACTCATAAATTTTTCGCCAAGAAGGTTATCATTAAATCTAATTGCCCCAGATTGTATACATTCTAAACTAGCTTCTGCAAGAGATTTATGCTTGCTATTAAGCATTTCTATAACTCTCTCTGCCCCAACGATCAGGCAAAGAGCTGGAGCTAATGATTCACTCTGAATTACCACTCGAGCTTTTTCGGTTACTGCAGGTCGATCAATCACCCCGGCGTAAGCAACAAACAGATCAACATCATCTTCAGCAGCAAGATCACTTACCCCATCTCCAAACATAACTTTCCTAGATCTATTAGGAATATGTTGATTTATGAGCTGACCTTTACCTGCAGTTTCTGTTAGCTCTCCAGATTCATAATCCAAATATGCGTCGTGCTTTAATTCAGGTATCCACCACTTTTTTCTGAGAGGGTCATAGCTTGAACCAACCGCATGAATTTTTTTTGAATCAATACCTAGCCAGATACCGTATTCTTCAACGGCATCATGTAGGCCTCCGCTTACAATCCAAGTATCTGTGTCTAAATCATTTAATGCATCGACTAATTCTTTTGCGTATGTAACTGTGCCAGCTTTATAAGCTTGCCTTAAAGCCAAGACCTCTTGTTTAGTGGGTTTAAGAAGCTCTAGACGTTGCCCGTAAACTTCAGACAAATCAATATCGCCATTCATAGCAGAGTTAGTTAGAGCTTTAACTTCAGTTTTTTTATCTAAAATGTTTGCTAGCTCGTCGATACCTTCGATGCTCGACAGGGTTGAGTCACAATCAAAAATAATAGTGTCGAACGGGCGCCATCTCACAGCATAACACTATACGATTCTTGACTGTTCGGCTGCCATTTACTCTGAAGAGATAATTTCGTTCCAAATATTTACTGTCTCAGCTGCTGGAGTAAATCCAGAAACACGCTTAACAATTTTATTATCCCCATCCAAATAAATCACATAAGGGGTACCAGTTCCGCCAAGCTCTTTAAACAAAGTATTATCGGCGTCATCGCGAATGACTTCGGGAGTCCACCCTTCATACTCTAACCAACTTTGAGGAGGGTAGTTTGCAGAGTTACCTTCTTCGGTGGCTACGTTGTAAGTCAATGAAGTCACCGAATAGATATCCATATTTTCTGGAACCATTCCTTCATCGATAAGTTCTTGCACAACTGGGACCTCAGTCTGGCAGTGCGGGCACCAATGAGCTAAAAAATAAATAGCTTTATATTTCCCATCAGGTTCAACTGAAACAGTTTCATCTTGAAAATTTGTTCCATTAAAGACAACCAACTCACCAATCATTGGATCGTCATCTATCTCCACTCTTGAGTAAGGCTCAATTGTTCCACTAACCAACTCAACTTCGGCGATTTGTTCTGCGTTTTCAATCTCTGATGTTGGTTTAAACTCTTGATCGCTGTTTAGTTTATTTTCATCATTTTTTAAATTCAAATCTTCAGTATTCTGATTTTCTAAACTAACTTTTTCAGCTTCGGAGCCGCGAATAGATGAGACTGCAAAAACTCCGACAAGGGCAACACCTAACACCAAAAAAAACAATAGTAAAATATTTCGTAAATTTGAGGAGCTATTTTGAACCTGTTGGACCTGATAGGGCTGAACGGGTTGCTGCAATAATTGGCTGCCTGTCTGAGGAGGGGGCAACGTTGGAGAGCTATCAATAGGCCGGCTAGGATTAACAAATCTTGGTTCGCTAGGAGAATCTAACTGGTTCTCATGTTCATTTGAATTTTGGTTTTCCAATTGCTTCATCTTTCGAGCTTAGACATACAAGCATACGAAATTTTAGTATAGAAAATCTTGAAATAGTTATTTCAGGTGAGAAAGAAATAAATACTCAAATGAATTTGCAATAGATAAGCGCAAAAGAAGCTTATCGAGGCAGAGGGACAATAAAGATCTTCTAAATCTAGGGCTTATTGTTGTCGTATATTGACTGTGCAGTCTAATCCATTAGCAGGTCAAGAAGTACCTATAAGCCCAAGGGCTTCGATCAACTGTACAGCTACTACTATAGAAATAGAAACAAAAGAACTAATACCAGATTGGGCAGTTATTTCTCATGAAGATACATTGCAATCTGCCCAAAACAATAGCCATATCCAAAGCCATCAAGCTACACAAACTTTCTTCACTCCTACAACACCTAATTTTTTAAAAGCTAAGACTAGTGAGACTCTTGACAAACCTAATGAAAAATATTCCACAGAAACTAAAACAAGCGATCTCTACACAAAGTTATTCGATGCAATATTATTACTATCTGGATTAACAATAATAATTGCATTTGCCTACGGTTATTTTAAACACCCAATTACTATCCTCGGGTTTGTACCAATACTAATTGTCGGCCCTCTACTCTGGTGGGTTGGTTGGCTCAAACCTAATAACAAGCCCTACTGGATAAAATCGCTTATTTTTGGCGGAAGCGTTGCGGTAATTATCTCACTACTTGTTCAAATGGGGGTATCAGTTATTTGGGAAGCACTCTTTGACTCCGGACCAAACAAACCCTCAATTGGGTACGTTACGATGCTTGCCACAATCGTTGCTCCAATAATTGAAGAACTAACAAAAGGTCTGGCAATAATTTCAGTAATCTTCCTATACAAAAAGGCCGACGGAATATTGGATTCAGTTCTTCTCGCATGCTGGGCTGCATTAGGTTTTACTGTTGTTGAAGATCTACTCTATATATACAGAGCTAGCGAATTTAGTGTAGAAGAAGGACTGATGATATTTGGGGCGAGAGCAATTCTTACTCCGTTCACCCATGTAATCTTTACTTTATGGATTGGTATTGCAATTGGTATTGCAATAGAAAAAAAACAGTCTTTGATTAGCTCTTGGTGGGGATGGTTAGTGGCAATAATTCTGCACGGTGCTTGGAATGCCCTCCCAGTATATTTAGCATCAAGTAGTCCGGGTGACTTCTTTTTTTCAAGACCCAACACAGACTTTCAACCTAACCCAGCACAATCTATGATCGCTTTTGTATGGGGTTGCGGCTTTGTTGCTCTTTTTGGGTTTACGATATTTTATCTCATTAAAAAACGAATTAAGGATAGAGAAAGCCTAGATCTAATGCTTCCATGGTTATCTCAACATTATGGATTAACAGAACAAGTTCGAATAGATTTTTCAACTTGGAAAAGAATCCAATCAAACCGTAAAAGAGTAAATAAGAACCAACTTAGTCAATTTGATCTACTCACAGGATCTTTGACTCGGTTGTCTCAATTCCACACTCAAGCCCCTACGAATAGCGATATATCGATAAACCATACAGAATCAGAAGTAGAAATTCTTGACGACTTATATAGCTCAATTTGTATGCTTTACAGCGAAACTAACCAATTAGAAACAGATATGAGAGAACCCATAGGTGTAACTCCATAGTTAAACATTTTATTGACTCACAAATATTTCTCTTAAGAATCGATAAGATATGTCATGGATATAGGTGTACCAAAAGAAATTAAAAACTCAGAAAAGCGAGTGGGGCTTACCCCACAAAGCGTTCAAGAGCTTACAGACCGAGGCCATTCAGTTACAGTTGAAACAAATGCTGGTATGGGAATCGGCGCAAGCGATGAAGATTACAAGGGCAGTGGTGCATCAATTGCTAACTCTGCTTCAGTTATTTTTGACACCTCCGACATGATAGTTAAAGTTAAAGAACCACAAGCTGACGAAAGAGCCCAACTTAGAGACGGTCAAATTTTATTCACTTATTTACATCTTGCTCCAGACCCTGACCAAACAAAAGATCTTATGGACAGCAAAGCAATTTGTATCGCATATGAGACTGTAACTAATGATGCTGGCGAATTACCCTTGCTAGCTCCGATGTCTAAAGTTGCTGGGCGTATGTCTATCCAAGCCGGCGCCCATTGTTTAGAAGCAACTCAAGGTGGAGCGGGACTTTTACTCGGTGGCGTCGCCGGTGTGCCACCTGCAAAAGTTGTTGTGATTGGTGGCGGTGTAGTTGGTGAACACGCAGTTCAAATGGCGGTAGGTCAAGGCGCTCATGTAACAGTATTTGATCGCTTAATTCCAGTTCTTGATGATTTATCTGCAAGGTTTGGTTCAGCAGTTGAAACTGTTTACTCAACTAAAGCTGCTTTAGAAGATGCCGTGATCGATGCTGACCTTGTAATTGGTGCCGTTCTTGTTAAAGGAGCAAAGGCACCCAAGCTGGTTACGGCTGAAATGATTAGGGCTATGAAACCTGGCTCTTGTGTTGTTGATGTCGCCATTGACCAAGGTGGTTGCATGGAGACATCAAAACCAACAACACATACCGAACCAACTTATATTATCGATGATGTTGTTCACTATTGTGTAGCCAATATGCCTGGGGGCGTTCCAAAAACTTCTACTTATGCATTAAATAACGCAACGCTACCTTTTGTTATCAAAATTGCTGATAAAGGTGCAGAGAAAGCAATGGCTGAAGATCCTCATTTGCTAAACGGATTAAACGTGTATAAAGGTGTAATCACTGAGCGAGAAGTAGCTGAAGCTCTAGGGCTTGAATACGGAGACCCTAAAACATTATTGGTAATTTGATGTATTAACAATTGTGTCAAAGAACGCTGCGTGTAAACACTGTTTCTAGTTATTCATAAGAAATTGCTTCAAGAACGTTCATACGTCCCGCTCTCCAAGCTGGGAATATAGCAGATAGTAGTCCTGCAATCATAGCGCCTAAAGCCAAACCAATTATTGTGCCCCAAGGCAAACTAACTGTAGTTACAATACTTTCAGGTAGCTTTTGGGCTGCAAGAACTCCCAATCCGATTCCAAGAACCAATCCAAAGAGTCCACCAAATAATGCAACTATTGCTCCTTCCCAACGAATTGATCTACGAGTCTGAGGACGGGTAGTACCAATTGCACGCATCAAACCAATTTCTCTGGTGCGCTCGAATACAGCCAGAGTGAGGGCAATGCCAATCGAAAGAATTGCTATAGCTCCAGATAGCATCAATAAAACTGTTATAACATTTAGAACTTGACTTATCTGAGTTGCTGCCTCTTCAGAAATTTCTGCTCTGTCTTGCACTTGAAGAATTGGGGCTTCTTCTTTAAGAAATTCTGTAATCGCTGCTTTAGATTCTTCTAAATCTGAACCGTCTTTAGTTACAACACTTAAGAGACTATTCTTATCTTCCAAACGGGGCTTCGATAAATCCGGCCCGCTCCAAGTTTCCAGGTTTATTATGTTTGGGCTAATAATTTTGATGAATCCGTTAGTGAAGATTCCTGCAACTTTTAATTCAACTACGTCTTGATTTAAAAAGACAGTGAAGTAGCTATCTCCAACTTTTAGGTCACGATCTTCAGCTAAGGTGTCACTAACATAGATACTTTGTTCCGAGCTGGAAAGTTCCTCATCAAAGCTAATAAATTCTGGATCGATGTGACCTTCGAACTCAGAAATTTCACTACCTATTGCGGTTTCGATCGAAATATCAATCGAATACTGTGACTCAATAGCTCTTAAAGATTCTTCGCTGGCACTAGGGCCTAGATTATCTAAAATATCTGGTTTAATATCTTCAAGCTTCTGAACTGACAGTCCCTCTCCCTGAATACTTATAAACGCGGGAACCGATGTCTTGTAATCAACTACACTTTCTACCTCAGGCAGTTCTAATAATGACTCACTCAAAGAAGTGGGGAAGCTTGAGCCATTAGGATCTTGAGATTCTGAAGATATTAACAGATCTGCATCTATAGAATTCGACAACGCATCGTCAACAGATACCTTGATTGACTCCCCTACGATACTCACAGTAGCAATCAAAGCAATACCTACCATTAAAGCTGTTGCCGTTGTTGCTGTACGATGCGGATTTCTAGCAGTATTTAACTTTGCAATCTTTCCAGTAACTCCCCATGAAGCAAGAGCCGTGCGAATAACTACATAACCAATAGGTGGAATTATTAGTAATGGAATTCCAATAATTAGTACAATGACAGCTGAAAATTTAGATCCTATAAGCTTACTGACAGGCCCAGCAATATAGCCACTTGCTTGACTTGCCCCAAGCAAAGTTAGCAGTGCTGCAGATCCCAGTAGTGCAAAAGTTTCAGTTAAGTCAAATTCAACAAAGCGCACAACAGTCAGCAATGCCACACCAAGAAAGAGCAAGGCAAACCCTGCAATTGCCTTAATTTTTTCAGAAACCAGACTAAATCCTATAAACAAAAGCAGTCCAGCCAGCACAGGCATTAGTAATTTTATTATCCATCCCGAAGCTAGGAATGTAATTACAATAAATGCTGCGCTCGCTGCTACAAGAATGAAGCCAAAAAATGGTTTTTCTACTCCTTGGATATCAGTTGTTGGGTTATCACTCAAGCCGTCTATTGGTGTAACCCTTCGCGCCTTCACTGAAGGCCAAACAGCTGAGAGACAAGTTACTAGAACACCTACAACGGTGGCCCAAAGCACAGTAAGTGGAGAAATATTTAAAACAACATCATCAGGGAAGCCAATTTGCGTTAAGGCAAATCTGAGCAGTACAGACAAATAATAACCTACGGGTAATCCAATAATGGTTGCGATAATGCCTAAAAGCAGCGCCTCAATTAACATCATTGAAGTAACTTGTGAGCCCAAAGCCCCAATTGAGCGAAGCATACTCAACTCTTTAATACGTTGACCTAAAGTGATATTGAATACGTTGTAGATTAGGAATGCACTAACTAATAGAATTATTCCAGCAAATACAAGCAAGACAGTACCAAATATGGTTACTATCTGACCAAATTGACTTTGAGCTTCCTCAACTTTTTCAGCCTCAGTCTGTACCTTATAATTATTCTCTTCAGCATCTATTGCTAAGGAAATTTCTTTTGCAAACGCCTCATCATCTACAGAGCCATTGGCAACTACCGCTATGTCATCGTATCCAATATTGTTATTGAAGATCTCTAACGACTTCTCCTCGGTAAAAGAAAGCAGCTTTGCCCCAACGGCTCTATTGGCATCTATTGCACCAAAGTTAAAAACTCCTACCAACTTATATTCTGAAGTACCTGCGAGAGGAGTTTGAACTTTATATTCTTTACCAACTTTAAAATTTCCAGCCTCAAAAGTGTCTGCATCCATAACAAAATCATCTGGATCTGTTGGGGCTTTACCTTCGATAATAAAGTTTCTTGGCTCAGACGTTCTGTCTTCCCAGTTACCGCCTATGTTAGGTGCGCCACCTAATGGGATCGCTGGTTCGCCATCACCGTCTATTACAAAAACACCAAAATCAACAATTCTTGGCTGAATCTCTTTAACTGAATCTAAAGCCAATAACTCATCAGCCACAGAAACCGGAACCGCTGGGGCCTGCAAAGAATTCCCAAAAGCTGACTCGCCAGCTATTGCAATGGCATAGCAACATTCAATATCACCAGACAAATTATTAAAGGTTGACCGTAGCCCATCTGTGAAAGTAAAAACTGCAGTAACTGCTGCAACACCAAACGTTATTGCTAAACCAGTTAAGACGTAACGAAGTGGTCTTTGCAGTAAACTTTTAATAGTTAACTTAAGAAACATATCTGACCCTACCGCCCTAGTTCTCGGACTTTATCAAGAACCGAGTCTGCGGTTGGGTCTTGTAAGGTGTCAACAATACTTCCATCAGCCAAAAATATGACTTCGTCTGCATAACTAGCACCAACAGCATCATGGGTAACCATCACAATTGTTTGGTTAAATTCTTTAACCGCTGTTCCCATAAACTCTAGAATCTCACCACCTGTAACAGAATCCAGATTACCAGTAGGCTCGTCTGCAAATATAATGTCAGGCTGAGAAGCCAATGCCCTAGCTACAGCTACTCGCTGCTGCTGACCACCAGAAAGTTCGCTTGGTTTGTGAGTCAGTCGATCACCAAGATCAACGGCTTTAATAACTCTTTCTAACCAATCTTTGTCGATAGTTTTACCACCTAATTTAGCAGGTAGGTTAATATTTTCTTCAGCTGTCAAAGTTGGCAACAAGTTAAATGCTTGAAAAATGAAACCAACCTGTTTACGTCTTAACAAAGTTAGTTGCTTTTCGTTCAGTTCCGATAAATCTGTTTCACCAATTTTTATTGTTCCTGAGGTCAATGTATCTAGCCCTGCAAGTGAATGCATTAAAGTTGATTTACCGGAACCAGAGGGACCCATAACGGCAGTAAATCTGCCTCTGGGGAAATCAATGGAAACATCGTCTAAAGCAGTAACAGCAGTATCGCCTTTACCGTAGGTTTTAGTAGCATTTATTGCGCTCGCAGCACACGTTTCATCAGGGAAGAAACTTTCTTCTTCATCAGACATATGATCCTCCAAGATAAACCGCCTTGAGGCGAATACAAAATACTCTACTGATTGTTACCCATATTTAGGACCTATGCACCTAGAATTCATCATCTGTTAAAGTATGATCAACGACCTTGGATGTTAATGGCAACAAAAAATTTCAAAATAAGAACAATCGCTCAACTTGGCAAGCTAGGAAAACGCTATAACTTTGTGAATAGCTTGCTAAAAAAGCTTGTACATATTTATGCCATCATAACAAACGGAAGATACACCAGAGGTAGCTTATGTATTATCACAAACACTAGTAATGAAATTCTATTAGTCGAGTCAAGTTATCAAAAAGGTAAAGGCTTCGTGGGTGGTCTACCAAATTCACGGAATGAACAACCAACCGAAACAGTTATTCGTGAAATATTTGAAGAAATAAACCTTACATTAGAAACAAACCCAAAATTCATTGGCCAATACGTACAAAAAAATACACGACACATCGATGCTGTCTTTTCTTATTCTCTCAATGCAGACGAACTAGGCTCAATAAAGATAAATGACGGAGAGCTAAAAAAAATTGATTGGTACGACATTGAAGAAGCTTCACAATTACTCAATCATGACGGAAAAGAAATACTGAAGATATACGAACAATCCATTAGTTGATTATTTAGTTATCTACAAAATCAAGCTCAACAATTACAGAATTATGATCACTATTATTTGCTTTACCTACAACAACTGAGTTTGTTCTGAAATGTTCAGTGTGCAAAACATGATCTAATCTTAACATTGATGGAAGATAGGTTTTTAGTGACCAAGTGTTGTCGATTCCGCAACCTTTTTTATCATGAGAATCTTCCCACCCCCTATCTAACAGCTGTCGAAACTGTTTGTGATCCTTTGTTGCGTTAAAATCGCCAACCATAAGAGCCGGTTCTGCCGTACTGAATTCCTCTAATAAATCGAACTGTTCGTTCCAAAATCCTGCAGCTAGTTTTGTAGTAGGTGCAGAGGTATGAATTCCATGAAGAACAAATGCACCAAAGGGGCTGTCAACCTTTGCTTCAAATATTGGCGCCGCCCCAAATCGTGACTGCTCAAATTCCAACAAACTATATTTAGACCAAATCGTTGGGCTGACTCTACCTAAATCAATTGTGCCATTCCTTTTATATTCATAAGAGTTGGATTCAAGATATCCAGAGAGCTCATTTAGAAACTTTTCTGATGCTTCTTGGAACACCAGGATATCTGGATTGTAAGTATCAATTTCTTCTGCTACTTGTTTCGAATTTCCAGAGCCCCATAGAACATTATGGCTAAATATAGTAAATGATTCATCAGAAGCTACTCCGGCTCTACAACCCAATATTGAATTGTGAGGTGTAAATGCAACGGCGTAACCAGCTACCAATGAAGCACTCAGAATAATGATTCTTACATCTCTAGACCTAAGTGCGATTAAAAGAATGATAATAACTGCGATGATAATAATCAGTGGACTAAAGCCTGCAACTGAAACTAGAAACGGATGAGATAGCTCAAAAAAACGAAGACTAAAAGTAATAGATACTAGGAAAAATAGACAGATAGTTACTTTAATATTTCTAGAAACAGATTTTATTCGAGAAAGCCGTTCTCTGATTAACATATGGTTCAGGTTATCAACAATCCGCCATGCTTGGCCCTGAGTGCGGTCCCAAACCACGAACCTATTAAGATCCTGCAACTACGTGCAGGATGACAGGTTTACAAAACCCCGTGCAGGATGACAGGTTTAAGAAGACAAGCTTTCTTCGCGTTCTGCTTCTAGTTCCAGCCACTCTTCTTCAGCATCAGAAATTTTAGTTTCTACTTCTGCAAGGTCTGCACCAATTTTTGCTAGTTGCTCATGGTCTTCCAACGATTTATTTAGTTCAGCTTGCAATTTACTTTTCTTTTTTTCTAACTTCTTAATTAGTTTCTCAACATCTTTACGCAAAAAATTTAGTGTGCTTGCTGATCTTGCTACTTTTTTATTATTTTCTGTCGCAGTTTTTTTAGTTTTTTTCTTTGTCTTCACAACGTCAGAAGAATCGCGACGTTGCTGGTCCCATGCCCCGAAACCTCCGGGCCAACGACCAACAAAACCTTGTCCATCAATAACTAAAGCATCCGAAACAACACGCTCCAAAAATGCTCTATCGTGGCTTACAACAACAACTGCACCAGGCCAATCTTCAAGAAAGTCTTCTAAGGCCCGCAGGGTTTCAACATCTAAATCATTTGTTGGCTCATCTAATAACAAGACATTGGGTTTTTGAGCAATCACATGCAAAAGTTGCAGCCTACGACGCTCGCCACCTGAAAGAGTATGCAACTGCGCCCATTGAGAATCTTTATCAAACCAGAATGACTCTAACAATCTAGCATCTGTCCAATCAGGATCCCGGTGTGGGCCAGCAACAAATTCTCGAGCACGAGCGTTCATATCAAGGTCAGTGGAGTGCTGATCGTAGTAACCAATTTGGACAGTTGACCCAACTTTTCGTATACCCGATTTTGGTTCACGCCGCCCAGCTATTACATCTAGAATTGTTGTTTTTCCTGCACCATTTGGGCCAAGGATTCCTAAACGTTCACGAGGGTCAAGCTTAAGATCCACCCCCTCAAACAACAAACCTGTTTCACTTGGCATAGATATCTGATCAAGTTCAACCACAACATCTCCTAAACGAGGAGTTGGAAACTCAAGATGTAAATCGCTAGGCCTGGCTGGCCCTTCGTCTTTTTGTTCGATCAACTTTGTTGCAGAAGCTATTCTGGCTTTTGGTTTAGAAGTTCTAGCTGGTGCCCCCCTACGCAACCATTCGAGTTCCTTCTTAGCTAAGTTCCGTCTAATATTTGCTGCCTTTTTAACGTCAACTTCTCTTTGAGACTTTGCTTCAAGATAGCTTGCGTAATTTCCGAGATGAAAGAAGCCGCTGCCTCGATCAAGTTCTAACATCTTTGTGCAGACTGCATCTAGCATGTGCCTGTCGTGAGTTACTAACAAAAGACCACTACGTAAAGACAATAAGTGTGATGTGAGCCAATCAATTGCATCTAAATCTAAATGGTTTGTAGGCTCATCAAGAATTAATAAATCACACGGAGTTGCAAGAACCCTAGCCAAAGCAACACGTTTTGCTTCACCACCAGATAACTCATTAGTGCTTCGATCTAAGTGGTTACCCATGCCAAGCCGACTAAGCGCAGCTTGGGCCTCCCAAGAATCTCCGACAACTTCGGCTACAGTGCCTTCAGGCAATTCAGCTGTTTGATCCAAGAAAGAAATCTTTGTGTCTTTACCAAGTAGAAGGTTTCCTTCTTGGGGTTCCTGGGTTCTTGTTAAAACACGTAGCAGGGTTGACTTTCCTGTGCCATTAATCCCAAGAATACCAACACGGTCACCGGTATTGACTGTAACGCATAGGTCTCTGAACAGATCTTTATCTGGTCTACTTACAGTAAGATTTTGTCCATCAAGAAGAATCACTATTTAACAATAGTGGTAACTGAGCACCGATCTACTAGTAGGCTCAACAAATGTTTGATACTCCAGAAATCAAGGCCGTAGCGTTTGACATGGATGGCCTAATGTTTAACACCGAAGAGCTATATAACCAAGTCGGAAAAATTGCTTTAGAACGCCGGGGTAAAGTATTTAGTAATGATCTAAAGCTAAAGATGATGGGTAGGCACGCAGCTGATGCAATGAAAATTTTGATCCAAGAAACCGGAATCTCTTCGTCTGTAGAAGAACTGTTAGAAGAAACAGACCAGCTCATAAACGAGATCTTTCCAAAACAAATTGAAATGATGCCAGGACTAGAGTCCTTACTCCTTATATTAGAAGATCTAGGAATACCTAAAGCAGTTACTACTAGCAGTAGAGAAAAAAATGTTGAGTTTGGCTTCAATAAATTTGATTTTCACGACAGGTTCCATTTTGTTCTATGCGCAGAATCTACAAGCAAAAGTAAGCCCAATCCAGAGATATACCTGAATGCAGCAAAATGCTTTGAGGTAGAACCCGAAGCTATGATAGTGCTTGAAGATAGCCCACTTGGTGTTCAAGCTGGTGTTGCTTCAGGTGCCATAACGGTTGCTGTACCTACTAAATATACCATCAGCCACGATTTCCCAGGAGCCACCCTGATTGCATCTGGTCTCAACGATCCAAAATTATTAGAACTATTTTAAGCTAGTAGTTTCTATATACTCATTTAAACCTTCGACAGATTCAAACAAATGAGCATGAAAACCCAACTCCCTCGCTCCATCTATATTTTCCTGCCTATCGTCTATAAATAGTGAGGTAGCTGGGTCAAGTTTAAAACGGTCAATCGCTAACTGATATATCTTCGCATCTGGTTTAGATAATTTTTCAGTTCCAGAAACAATCACATCTTGAAAAAAATCTTGGAAAACAGGAAATAGATTTAGAAGTCTTGGCCAAGTCTCAGCTGAGAAGTTAGTTATACCAAATATGTTTACTGAAGGATGTTGTTGCCTGACACGATCTGCAAAATCAAATGTACCTTGAATTACACCTTTACACATGTTGTCCCATTCGTACCACCATGCATCAATCAGATCATCGTATGCACCGGGCCATTCTGCTTTTTTTTCTTCTATCACTTCTGCAAAAGTTCGCCCATTATCTGTTTGAGAATGCCATGCCATAGTGCAAACGTTTTTTAGAAAAAATTCTCTTCTATCTTCGTTTTTAATTAATGTTTCATAAACATATTTTGGGTGCCAGTCAAGCAGCACCCCACCAACGTCAAAGACTAAAGTTTCTATTTGTATCATCGTTGTAAGATACTAATGCAATTCAAATCCGCTTGTACGTTGCTTTGCCATTTTTATCTCTATGCAGAAGCATCTTGGAGCAAAAACACTTATTTCCATTAAAACTCAAATACCCTGCACCGCATTATTTCCTGAAACTTGTCTTGTAGCTGTTCCAGGAATTACTTGACTCATTAGGTTTACAATACGCTGATCCGCACAATGAACAAGATCTTTTGCAAGCTCAACATCTGGTTCGTCTTGTGCATCTACTTCTAATATCATCACAACCCCCTCTAAAAAGGTCTTCTTGATTCCCAGTTCTCGAATTAAGTCTTCAGATGTAAGGCTTTTAGAACCACTCAGCAAAACGGCAACTCTTAACTTCGTTTCACAACTCTAAGTAAATAATATGCACGGCCATGCTCTTTCTTAAATACAGAGATACCCTCTAATAATCCAAGGTGCTCCATGGCAAATGTTCTTAAATGAGTGGCATTATTGCATTCATTAATAAGTTCTAGTATCCGCTCATTTAAAGCTTCTATGAGATCTTGATAATTTTCTGAATCTTCGCTCATGCCCCACCAATTACAACCAAGATATAAGTATATAAGTAGTTGGGGTGGGATAGATCTTAAAAGCTGTAAGGCAACATTGATGCTGATTTAAACAAGTCGACGGGAAGATTTTACAGCTATCGTAGAGCTAGTGAAAGTTACCGAAATAACGAATTCTGCTGAATCAAAATCATTGTCCAGACTTTGGAGATATGGATCAAAGGACCGAATACTTATAATTTGGGCGATCTCGATGTCGGTATCTAAAAAAATATTTGATATCGCTCCCGAGATATTTATTGGTGTTGCGATAGACGTAATCGTTAGCAAGAGTGATTCTTTCGTTGCAGATATTACAGGGATAGATGACACATGGCATCAATTGCTGATCTTAGCTGGGCTAAATTTTGTTGTTTGGTTACTTGAATCTTTAACACAGTATTGGGGAACGCTGGCCTGGAGAAACATTGCCCAATCAGTCCAACACGATGCCCGCATGCAAGCCTATTCGCAAATACAAGATTTAGAAATGGAATACTTCGAAGATGCCTCAACAGGAGGTCTACTTGCAATCTTAAATGATGATGTAAACCAATTAGAGCGTTTCTTAGACACAGGCGCAGACAAAATTATTCAAATGTTAGTCAACATAGTTGGTGTAACTATCATCTTCTTTTGGGTTTCTCCGCTGATCGCAGTCGTAGCATTTGTACCAATACCAATAATCCTATTTGGTTCTTTTATTTATCAGAAAAAACTTGTCCCTGTTTATGACAGCGTACGTGAGAAAGTTAGTAACTTAAGCGGGTCGTTGGCGAATAACATAAGCGGCATCTCCACTATTCGAGCATTCAATAATGAGAAAACAGAGCTATCTAGAATCGAAGCTGAATCTAACGAATATAAGCTAGCAAACGAAAAGGCAATAAAGCTTTCTAGCGCATTTACACCATTAATTAGAATTGCAATCCTTACCGGCTTCACATCAACTCTATTATTAGGTGGATGGATGGCAATTGAGGAGACAATAAAAGTCGGTTCATACTCGGTTCTTGTCTTCATGACGCAACGCTTACTATGGCCGTTAACTTACCTTGGAGAAATGTTCGACTCTTATCAAAGGGCAATGGCCTCTACAAAACGAATATTCAATCTAATTGATACCGAACCAAAGATAGATCAAGGTTCTGAAAAATTAAAAACACCTGTACAAGGTTCAATAAATTTTGAATCAGTTAACTTTGCATACTCAGATGGACAGCAAGTACTAAACAACTTAAATATCAATATACCTGCTGGTGAAACTCACGCATTAGTTGGATTAACCGGTTCTGGCAAAAGTACGTTGGTCAAACTTTTACTCAGATTTTATGAACCGACTGATGGACGTGTTCTAATCGATGGCTCCCCTATCAACAGTTTACAGTTCTCAGAACTAAGAGGTATTTGTGGGTTGGTCAGCCAAGATGTTTTTCTATTTGATGGCACAGTACGAGAAAATATTGCTTATGGAAAACTAGATGCAACTGACGGTGAAATTATAGAAGCTTCTAAACTTGCAGAAGCCCACAGCTACATAAGTGATTTACCAGACAATTATGACACAGTAGTAGGTGAACGAGGTCAAAAACTTTCTGGCGGTCAACGCCAGCGGCTTTCTATTGCTAGAGCTATTCTTAGAGACCCCAAAATCCTTATCCTTGACGAGGCAACTTCGTCTGTAGATAATGAAACAGAAGCTGCGATACAGAAATCGTTGGAAGTTGTATCAAAAGATCGTACGACTTTAATAATCGCTCATCGGTTGTCTACTATTCGTAATGCTGATCAAATACATGTGCTTGAAAATGGGACGATTACAGAATCTGGCAATCATGAAACTTTAATAACAAACAATGGCTTGTATTCATCACTCTGGAGAGTGCAAACAGGCGAAAGTCAGACAACCTAACAAAACAGGAATGATCACCCAAAAAAAAGTCGCGAAATTTAATCAAAAAGTCGACTTGTATAAGTATCTTCACTCATCAACTAGAAACTATATTTGGTGCTAAACTTATAGCCGAGGGTTTTAACAATAATAATTTCAAGGAAACCGACGAATGAATTTCAAGCAAATATTACTGAGTATAGTTATGTTATTTTCAGTTCTTATTCCACTAACTGTTACTTCAGAAGTATCAGCACAAGCAGCAAATGCTCCGATTGAATCTGTCCAAAGAGCCCCTTGGGGAATCCAAACAAGAGGTAAAGCTGATGCAGTAACAAGATGGAATGCTCTTGGATGGAGCTTAGACAAAATTGATGACACTTTATTTGTAGGTGGCGCATTCTTAGAAGTCACCAATGGAACAACAGTTATTCCACAAGGGTACTTAGCAAAGTTCGATGCTAACAGCGGACAATTTGACGCTTCATTCAACCCTACACTCGAAGGCGCAGTATACGCTACAGAGGTTTCACCTGATGGCGCATTATTTGTTGGCGGAGAGATGGATAATTGGAATGGAGAATCTGTAGGAGCGCTTGTAAAAATAAATCCAGAAACAGGAGACCAGTGGCCAGGATTTGATGTGCAAGTATATGGTGGTTCAGGAAACGTAAGAGAAATCAGATTAGAAGATGACGGCTTTTTATATGTTGTTGGTTCATTTACTACAGTTGGATATGGGGGAACCGCTCATGCAGTTTCTAATGCAGTCCGGTTGAATCCAAACACTGGAGCAATTGACACCTCTTGGATTCCACAAATAACTGGTGGAACTGTTCAAGGAGTTACAAGATCAAAGACTAAAAACGTTGTTTACGTCTCTGGTAAATTTACAGATGTTAATGGATTAGGAACTGTACGAAGTGCCGGGTTTGTAGGGTTAGACGATTCAGCTCAAGTTGTTCTAGAACGACCTGCTGAGACAAAAAATAATAATGGCGCTGCTAGTCTCGGTGGAACATGCCCTGATGACAGACTGTCTTTGGCTTATTGCCATCAGATAATGGACGTTGAAGTCACTCAGAACGGAAACATTTGGATAACTGGAATCGAACATGCAGTATTCCAAATCAGAGAATCCGACTACCAAGTACTTCACTCAGCAATCACTCTTAGATCACAAAGGTGTCAAGATCTCACTGGAGCACAGAGACTACTAGACGATGAATGTGTTCGCGGTGGTGGCGGTGACGGCCAGGATCTTTACGTTGATGGCGATGACGTTTACTTAATGTGTCACTGCTTCGGTACTATTTTTGAATACGATGACGCAGCGGGAGTAAAAATCGGGGTTGGTAATGATCCTAGAACAGTTCCTGGTACAAAAATAATTAGTGGTGTTGTCAGATTCAATGATTTAACTGGAAAGACTGATCCAAACTTCTCACCTTGGATGTCAGGGACCTCGGGTGGTTGGGACACTGTAGTTAACGGAGATGGCTGCATTTGGACCACTGGACAATTTAATACCGTCGGAAACCCAGCGATTGAAACTGTTTACGCAGCTAGGGACTTGGTAAAACTTTGCCAGCAAGGCTTCACTCCTTTACCTGGGAACATCTCATCTCCTCCAAGTTGTACAGTTACAGCTGTTGGAGATCAAGCAACGGTTACATGGGAATCATCTATTGGTGCTACTAAATACAGAATTTATCGATCAATTGACGGTGGCAACAATTACTGGAGAGGGGCAAAACTAGCAACTGAAAGCGAGTTCACCGACACTTTAAATTCAACTGGTGTCCACACATTCTATGTCGCATCTGTAGCAACAGGATCTCGGTCAGATTTCACAGAATGTTCTCCTCCAATCAGCCAAGTTCAGAATCTTCCAGAAATTCAATCTTGTACTGCTCACAGAGAAGCGGGTCAAGTAGAGATTGATTGGATAGCGAACAGCGATCCCGATAAGTTCGTCATTAGAAGAAGTGTTGATAACGGAAACGTTTTTTGGAGAGGTGTAACACCTAGTTCAGATCGACAGTTTATTGATTCAGACAGAGACGGCGACTTACGATATTTTGTTGAAACTGTGATTGGTGATGCTAGAGAACAAACAGAATGTAGTGTCACAACAGAAACTATTTCAACTAACACTCCAGCATCTTGTGAATGGAATGTTGTAGGAACCCAAGTTAATTTAACATGGGCTTCTACTCCAGGTGCTGACAGAGTTATCGTACAACGTTACGCATCTGACAGTGGAAATTGGTTCTGGAGAGGCAATGCACCTGCTGATGATTTATCCTTTATTGATAGTTACAGAAGTGAAATAACTGACTATCGAGTCAAAGCTAGGTATCTTAGTGGTGACAGTGACTACATTACTTGTAGCCAAAACTAAATTATTGTAAATACTTTTACATAGACTTTAGTTATGCCTGAAATGCCGGAAGTCATTGCGCATAGCGAACGTTTAAACAACTCTATTGCTGGACAAGGTTTAGTAGAATTTCAACTACTAAACTTTGCCAGTTTAAAGACATTCGAACACGATTCTTCTGAACTTGGTTTAGTTGTATCTGTATTTTCAAGAGGAAAATACATCGTATTTGAATTTGAAAATAGCATGTTTTTGGTCATCCATTTAATGCAAGCAGGGCGATTAAAAAGTGAAAATATATCTAAAATATCTTCTAAACCAAAATTTGGTTTAGCTAGATTTATTTTCACTTGTGACGATGGTAAACAGTCTTGGATCTTGACAGAAGCTGGCAAAGAACGAAAAGCAGGTATATGGATTATTCGTGGAGATATTGAATCACAGCTGCCAATTAGTAAATTGGGTCCGGATATAGATAAATTGACGGTCGAAGAGTTTACCAAGATATTGGAGAGTCAATCAAAAAGAATTCACGGGGTTCTTAGGGCTCAACAGACATTTGCCGGAGTGGGTCGTTTACTAGCAAACGAAATTTGCCACGCTGCTAAAATTTCACCATTTGCTAACACATCAAAATTGGATGAGAATGAAATTGCAGCTTTACACAAAGCAATTAATAATATATCCGCTTCAGCTCTTGAACATGAACGCACTCTTTCAGACATTGGCAAAAGCGCAGACCGACCTTCAAAAGTTCATAATCGCAAAGAAGAAAACTGCCTTAGTTGCAAAGAGGGCATAATTAGAACTATTGAATATAATGCATACACGGTTTTCTACTGCCCAAATTGCCAAACTAACGGAAAAATTTTAGCTGATAACACAACTAGTAAATTCTTGAAATAAACAAGGTTACTGAGCTTCGTGAGCGTCAATCCAATCTTCTTTAGTTTTTTCGTCGCGTCTTTTTTGTAAACCATACCCAACAGTACCTGCGAGAAGGGTTGCCGCTGTAGCTCCCCCTACGATCAAAGCAGTATTGTTACCAGGATCGGTTTCAGACGCTATAGATATACTTTTAGGATCTGGTGTGATTTCAGACCCGTTATCTTCAACTGCCTGCGAGTTAATGGTTGTTTCTGCCATTGTAGTAGTTGTGCTGTCTTCAACCAAAGTTGTGGAAGTCACTTCATTTTCTGATGTTGTTTGACTTTGATCGCTGATATTTAACCTGAGTTTAGTCACAGCTTCTGGGATTTCTGATTCTAAAATATTGAATGCAAAATCTCCAGGACACGATGTAGCAGACATTTCTCTGTGACCAGAAATTGTTCTTGCTGCCACTTTCTGTCCAACTGCCCATTTGTTTGATCCGCGTGAAGTAAACGTGATAGTTCTTCCAGGGGTGGTATCGATGTTATAAAGTTCAGCTTGCCAAGCTAAAATTTTAATTAGACTCTGTTTGGCTGCATCTGTTACAGGAACTTTGCTGTGATCTCCTATCAGGGAGCATAAGATTGCGTGGCCTTGCGAGCCGCCTGTTGCATCGCCTCTGACTGGTCCTGCTAGGCTGCCTTGTCTACCTTCCCAGATTCCTCCATATTTATCTACAAAAAAATTGTAGGCGATATCGGGCCAACCTTTTTCGTCACTTACGTGATAGTTGTAAAAACCTCTAATTTGATTTGTAACTTCTGACTGCGAATAATCATTTGTTGAGGCCGTATGGTGTACTAGCAGAAACTTTACATCATCTTCTGGGATGATTTGACCAACTGGAGGTTTGTCAGCCCAGGCACTTCTTGCAAAGATTTCCGGTTTTAGATTATCTAGCGATTGTAACCTAGCTGCTTGTACTGGTTCTAGTCCGAATCCACCTAAGGCCACTGCTGCTACGGTGGCTGAACCTAGCCCAATGGCTCGTCGTCTGCTTATTTTTATATGATTATTCTTAAAATCATTCATGATTATAGCCTTATTCAAATTCCGCAGCCGAAGTTAGTTTAGTTCTATTACGGCCGATAAAGGAGTTTGTTAGAATAAATATTTGACGAACACATGAGTACAAAAATGCTTTATATTAACAAACAACTCCAGATACCTGATAATGAGCTGATTTGGCGATTCAGCACTTCTGGTGGCCCTGGTGGACAACATGCAAACAAAACAAGTACTCGTGTTGAACTAGTTTTTGATATTTCAGAATCCGAGACATTAACTAATTACCAGCGAATAACTTTAAAATCAAAATTTGGTAGTCAGATTTCTGTTATTTGTAGCGATACTAAATCTCAATATCGGAACAAAGAAATAGCAACTGAGAAACTTATTGAGAAGTTGAGAAAAGCTTTTCATAAACCTAAGAAACGTAGACCGACTAGGCCAACTAGAGGTTCCAAAGAACGCAGACTAAAAGCGAAACGTCAAAGGTCGCAAACTAAAAGTCAAAGAAGACGACCGATGGAATAGTTAAACGATCGATTCACTAAGCAAAAGAATTTCAATTATGTCGGGTCATTCCATTTCAAGTTCGGAAATCGCGCAAAGTCAGTGTCGGCGGATTGAAGAGTGAGACCATGTTCGATAGCTAATGCGGCAAGCATTGCATCTGGCACAAGATTTCCAGTGATTTGAATATTTTTATATAATTCAGCCAAAATCTTTGTTGTGTGTATTGTTGCTGGAGGAATCCAAACAGTGTCTAGGTTAACCCAAGATTCAATGTAGTTGAATGATTCTTTTGCCGTCAATGGTGAATCCATAACTCATGGGTGGGTGCTTATTCTAAGGAACGCATTTATTGTCTGCCATGGTAAGCCTAGTCGTCTATCACCATTTAATTTTTCAGTAAGGTCAATAAGTGGCTGCCAAACATTATCGCTTTTTAACTCATAGTTATTTTGGTAACAGATAGAATCTTTCCCTTGG
>ENA-ORXT01000620-ORXT01000620.1-marine-metagenome-genome-assembly--contig:-NODE-620-length-54438-cov-53.253233_pt1 | contig 54438 bp, 51 predicted proteins | sample MGYA00237868_ERZ511482 | MGnify/ENA metagenome assembly ERZ511482 | reverse complement strand
AGGCTTTTTAACGAAGGAACATGAAGAACAAAATAAATAATTACCGTCATTCTAAACTAGAATTGGTATTATACTTAATACCCATAAAAAATGACAAATCGCTCTACTCTATTATTTGTACTTATTATTCTAGGCGCTATCTGCTTCTTTTTTTTCGCAAAAAATAAAACTGCGCAAGGGAAACAAGCACCAGAAATAAATCGAACACTAGATAATGGAAAGTCTTTCCAGCTTTCTGATATGAAGGGCAAGTATGTCTTGATAGATTTCTGGGGATCATGGTGTCCTCCTTGCAGAAGAGAAAATCCTAATTTAGTGAAACTGTATGATAAGTATAATTCTAAAAAATTCAAAAATGCAGATGGCTTCGAAATTCTAAGTATCGCCATAGAAAAGAATAAAAAGCGTGTCCACAAGGCCATCGAAAAAGATGGACTCAAGTGGCCCTACCACATTATAGAAGAAAGTAGAATCGTCTTAAGCAATCCCCTCGCATTAAAATATGGTGTGACGGATCTGCCTAGTAAGTTTCTGATCGATACGGAGGGTAATATTGTAACTTCTTCTATGTCAATAAAAGAAATTGACGCTTATCTAGCTAAGCAGTAGTTGAGAATAAGTGATACTAGGATGCAAACACAAACCCATTTACTGATATCTTATTGCTTGATAAAAATATAAAATAGTTGTTAACCCAACTTCTCTGGGCCAGGACCAACTTTATCATTTATAATTTTACCATCGATACAGTAGGCTTGCAGCACATCTTCTTTCCAGTAAGAAACTTGCTCCGTAATATGGTCTGGGTATAAAAGATGTATATTAGGCCCTGCATCTAAGCTAAAGTATACAGGTAGATCGTATTCTTTTCTAAAATTGCGCACCTCATTAATAATGGCTAAACTTGCTGGCTCCATGAGAATATAAGAAGGCTTGCTACACATCATTAGCGCATGCAAGGTGAGCGCCTCGTCTTCGCATATTTCTCCAAAAGTAGCTAGGTCACCTTCCTGTAGAGCAAGGAGGAGTGTTGCCATTCTATCATTCGCTTGTTGGTATCGATTCGTAGCGTATATATTATCATTCATCAGGGCATGTCCCGCTGTAGAAGAAACAGATTTTTCGGTCTTGCTCACGATTAATATATCGTCGTGGAAATTCTTAAATATTTCGTCTATATGATCCGTATAAGGTACTGCGAAGTTATCCGATGCAGCAGCATGTGTTACTGACTTACCCCACATCGCCATACCTCCGTATACAGATCTACTTGCGCTTCCAGAACCTAATCTAGCTATGTAGGATGCTTTTTCATAAAATATTTTATCATCTATCAGCGTCCCATTCTCTTGCTTTTCTATATCGCACAGACATAAGGCTATAGCAGACATAGCTGATGCAGAAGAAGCAATACCTGAAGAATGTGGAAAAGAGTTTCCCGAACTTATCGCTAAATGTATGTCCTCTAGAAAAGGAAAATACGTAATAACAGAGCCTAAAAACTTTTCCAGTTTTTTCTGAAACAATTCATTCTTTTTTCCCTCGAACAAAAAGTCAATTGATATCCCCTTAGCACTTTTCTTTTCGTACTGAATAGTAGTAATCGTATGTGCCTCATCCAGTGTAAAGCTGATGGACGGATTACGTGGTAATTGTACACCATGTTTTCCCCAGTACTTGATGATGGCAAGATTAGACGGACTCTTCCATTTTACACTGGCCTTATCTGATGATATTTCTTCTATTCTACTTGCTGTACTATAATTCACACTAGCTGTTTCCTTTTGCATCTTGTTCTATTCTGTATGATACGTTAAAATCCTGAAGAACAGCATCGAGAATTTCATATTTCCCTTCCTGGTATCCTTCTTTCAGATCATAACTATATAGTTTACCAAAGTTATGCCAAGTAAAGGCTTTTATCCTTCCTCGCAGACCTTTCAGCAAATTATACATATTTTCGTCTAGTTCCCTTTCTATCATCTTCACAAGTATCTTACCTTGTAGTTTAGTCAGTCTAGAAAGTGGTTCTTCGAATTCCTCTTTCAGCTCCTCTTGGAGCTGCGCTATATATTTTTTACGCTTCTTGCGCTTCATATTCTGAGTTGCATATTCAGTTTCTCTAAATATCCTGATAGCTTCCTTAGCATAAGGATATACGATAGCCGCGTATCGTTTAAACTTCATATATTTCTTATAATCCGCGTTAGATTTAAAAGTTCTAAGGGAAGTTATAGAAATATCATCCAGTGTTTCCATGATCAGGGTATCACCTTCGGGTGTAATCATAGCCGTCATCACCCGCCCTTTTACCATTGTCTCCACTAGCTGTAAGTCATCTTCGTATCTTACTGTATCTATCCTTATGGATGTCTCTTGTACTAGAGTAGCAACTTCTACGAGTGGCATAGTGTCTATGCTGGTACTATCCCCATTGACATATTGCGAAAAAATAGTATCTACCTTAAGGGTATCTAATACTAGTTCTGATGTCAATATAGTCGTTGTATCTCCTAGCCTCTTAATCACTTGAGCGTTAAGACTGAGTGCCAGAAAAAGGCTTATTATCGATATGTATAGTTTCTTTCCCATATTATATACTACAAATTTAAACGATTAATTTATGTTAATGTTACCTTATGGTTTGTTTTCCTTTTCTTAATATTTATATCCTTCAGTTGTCAGCTATTCTTTTTAGAATATTATTTTTACAGATTATTCATAATATATAGATGTATACAAGCATAGCTAAAGGCGTATCTGTACTGTTTCACCCTCTCTTTATCCTATTTTATATCCTTTTGATATTGATGATGGTTAACCCTATTCTATTTAGTACAGACCTTAAAGCGCGTCATATCGTTGTCTTTACTATATTTATGCTGACGGTGTTCATTCCTTTGATTTCTATTTTGATGATGCGGGCGCTGGGATTTATTAAGTCTTTTCAGATGGTGGAATCTACAGAAAGGATAGCGCCACTTATCGTGACCTCTATTTTCTACTTATGGACTTACATTAATTTGAAATCCGGAAATATACTACCCCTCGCCTACCAAGTATTTGTTTTGGGCTCGACGATAGCTTTGTTTACAGCATTTTTTATTAATAATTTTAGCAAAATAAGCTTACATGCTGTAGGAATGGGTGGACTTGTTGCAGCGATATTTCTTATAAGATATAATGTCAGCTATTCGTACTTTAACGTAGTAGTGGTGGATAAGCTTGTCAAAGTGGATACAGATCTACTTGTGTGGCTGACGGTTCTGATCGGAGGAATTGTGGGTACAGCTAGGTTATACCTCAAAGCACACAAACCTACAGATGTATATGGAGGTTATATCGTAGGATTTTTATCTCAGATGATAGCATGGAATATTTTAAACTAATAAAATGATGATACAAGAAATAATAGAAAACTGCTGGGAAGATAGAGCACTTTTAGCAGATCAGAATAACCAAGAAGCGATCAGATCTGTTATAGAAGAACTAGATAAAGGTAGACTGCGTGTAGCGGAACCTGATGGAGCAGACTGGAAAGTCAACCAATGGGTGAAGAAAGCGGTCGTTTTATATTTTCCAATACAAAAGATGGAAACAATAGAAGTAGGTCCCTTCGAGTTTCATGACAAGATTCCACTCAAAAACAACTATAAAGAACAGGGCGTAAGGGTTGTACCTCATGCGATAGCGCGTTACGGTTCTTTCATGGAAAAAGGTGTGATTATGATGCCTAGTTTTGTCAATATAGGTGCTTACGTAGGCTCAGGCACCATGGTAGATACTTGGGCAACGGTGGGTTCTTGTGGACAGATAGGCCGTAATGTTCATCTATCTGGAGGGGTAGGAATCGGAGGTGTTTTAGAACCCTTACAAGCAAGGCCTACGATTATAGAAGACAACTGTTTTATAGGTTCTAGAGCTATAGTTGTAGAAGGAGTCAGAGTTAAAAGAGAAGCTGTTCTTGCTGCTGGAGTAGTCTTAACACAATCCACACACATAATAGATGTTACTGGAGAAACACCTGTAACCTTAAAAGGAGAGGTACCGGAAAGGTCTGTTGTAATTCCAGGTAGCTACAGTAAGGAATTTGCCGCTGGAAATTATAATGTAAACTGTGCCCTGATTATTGGAAAAAGAAAAGAAAGTACGGATAAAAAGACATCCCTTAATCAAGCATTGAGGGAGTATAGTGTGGCGGTATAAACGCACAAACTAGCTCGTTTCTTTGCCACTAAAAACTTACTGGTTCTAAGCTTCATAAATTTTCTTTCTTTTATGAAGCAACAATACAGGAGAAATCATAAGCTTAGAATCTTCTAGTTTAAGGTAGCCTATTATCTGGCGATATAACTTACGCCTAGCTTTGTTCATTTTTTTTCCATTGATAAAAAAAAACGAACCAAAAAAAATCTAGTCACAATAAATGCTAAACTCATGGGCTGGCTCCCGTCCGCCTGCCTAAGTACCTTAGTACGTCGGACAGGCTCCCACTATTGTGACAAGCTGCCCGCTTTTATTAAATTAAATTTTATTAAAATTGTCATCCTAGTGAAGAATATAAAAGCCCGCTAGGGATATAATATGAGTAAAATAGAAATAGCGTAAATTACTTCGTGCCGTAGGTCCCGAATATATATTGATCCGTGTAAGTGGTCACTTGAAAAATAGAATATTTAAATATCAGTGTTTCATGAATTTACCTGAGTCCTTATAATGATTTATATCATGATCTAGTCCATGATTAAATTCTCAGTATATAAATTTTAATTATTTTTTAATGATTGCATGAGTAAGAAACTTACCGTTTTTTTTCATAGTAATTAACATTGTTCCGCTTGCCTCATTGCTCAAGTCTATAGTTTTATTAAAAAGTCCGCTGTGATTCATTTCTGAAAATTCTTGTATAAGCTCACCATCTAGAGTCATAAGTTGAACGATAAGATCCCCTTCTTCTTCATAGCTGAAACTTAGATTCAGTTCATCTTCTATTGGGGTAGGAAAAGCTTTGTAATACCGTATATCAGGAGTTCCATTTCTTATACTTTTCTCTTCAGTTCTAATAGTTAGGTATAGCGTTTTTTCTCCTGTTTCTTCATCCACATCAAGTTCAGCTAAGTCTATATCCTCATAAGTAAAATTAGCTATATCTGAATCAATAACGATTCCATTCAATACAATCCGATGAATTTTGCCATCATGGTAATTTTTTTTTACCTCTTTCTTCTTAAATGTATTATTTTACAATTTAAATCTTACTGGTAAAGTATAATATACTCTAACTACATTTCCTCCCTGCTCCCCCGCAGTCCATTTCTCTTCTAACAAGTTCATATTTCTTACTACTTCCAATGCCGCTTCTCCAGCTCCACTTCCTATATCTCTTAGGATTTTTGCATTGACAATACTTCCATCAATGTCTACTATAAACTGGATGACACACATCCCTTGTATTTTGTTCAGTTTAGCCTCTTCAGGATATTTAAGATTAGAGTATATATATGCTAACATCTTTTCTTTCGCACAATCTTCCTTTTCCCTTGTAGAACCTATCATATCTTCACAACCAGGAAAACGAGGCATCTGCTCCACCACTTTATAAATTTCTCGATCTGTATCTATTTGTATATCTACTTGTTCTATTTCTTGTGCTTCTAGAGCAATGGAACAAATTAAAAACAACAATATTAAGGTCAATAATTTTCTCATAGAAGTAAATTAAAACAATATTTCTAACTAAGCAACTAAGCTCAGGAATATTATTATAGCATAATAAAATGTATCGTACAAATTATGTTATTGAAATGCTTCTAATTCTAATGAAACAAGGATTTATACCAATTCTAGTTTAGAATGACGGTAATTATTTATTATGTTCTTCATGTTCCTTCGTTAAAAAGCCTCGCCGAACCTTTGGGTTCTTTGCTAGCCCGCCCGCTAAGCGCTGTGCCTGCCGTATGCAAGGAGGCAGGGTTCTCATTTAAAGCACTATCGTACTTTATTCGACTACGTCGAACTCATTCGTTCTAGCCTTGATCCTTTTTGAACTATTCTAAATCCTTTTCCGTCATCTAAAAATAGAAATGGTATTACTCTAATTGAAAGCTTCGCTTTAGGGCATAAAAAAAGATCTCAAATCATTACCTGAAATCTTTTTTTGTAATACATAAACACCCTTATATACAAGACCCTGAAATCCTGCAGTACCCCATAGAATCTTTGCTACAGATCGTATACGGCTAGGATACAGATTATAAAATTCGTGCTTACTGTTAGAGGTAGATGGTTTATAAAGTACAAGGGAAACGTGTTATACTAGTTACGTTCAAAATTATCACTAATTTTTAGTTTTATTCTTCATGTTTCTTCGTTGAAAATATAGGTGATAGCTAAGGCTAGCCACCCGATTCTGATGAATCGGTTCTCTCACTTCATAGGTCCGTTTAGGACCTATGATCCTACGGACCGTTCGTTCATTATTCATTCGTTTCTAGTCTGTCGTTCTTGATTCAAAAGCATATTCTGTAAAATGAAAAAGGGTCAGATATTTTCTGACCCTTTTTCATTTCATTACTTTTTTCTTCTACTGCTTAATAATTGTCTGCGTTTTGCTTTTACCATTTTTACGAATCTGTATCAATAAAGTACCACTTGCTGCGTTACTGAGATTAATAATATTATTATACTGCCCAGTATGATTTTCTTCACTAAATTCTCTAATTATTTTCCCTTGTAAATCTAAGATTAAAATACTGAGATCACCAGAATCCTTACTAGTAAAACTTAGATTCAGCACGTCGTCGACAGGTGATGGGAAAGCTTTAAAAAATTGTAAATCTAATGGGTTGCTATTATTATTTACCATTCCTTCTCTCGTCAATATATATAGATCGGCGACATCAGAATTCTCTCTTTTAAAAACTTTTGACGATACTATTTTATCTGGTGATAATGTAGAAATCACTGTCTTAGTTACTTCTTTTCCATCTACAAAATACTTACCTATTTTTTCTTTAGTATCTAATACTTTTGACACATTAGAATCATTCTTCTCTAACTTAAATCTTACAGGAAGCGTATACATTACTTTTACTTGCTTCCCGCTCTGCATTCCTGGTGTCCATTTTTCCGGCAGGTCATTCATTTTTTCTATTACTTTCAATGCTGCTTCTCCTGTCCCAGCTCCTATGTTTCTAAGAACTCTAGGAGTCAGTATGCTTCCATCTTTACCCACAATAAACTGAACTACACACATCCCTTCAATTCCAGCTTCTCTAGCTTCAGCAGGATATTTGAGATTTTTGTAAATATATTCCAGCATCTTTTCTTTAGCACAATTTTCTATTTCTTTACTTGTTCCATCTATGTTTTCACAACCAGGAAAACGTGGCATCTGATCTACTACTTTGAATATGTCTCCATCTTCAGGAGCAGGTGGTGGAGGCGGTAACGAAGCCTCCGATTTGTTCATCTCTTTTTCTGACTCCCCTGATAATTTATATCTTACGGGCAAAGTCCAGAAAACATCTACATTTTTACCTTGTTGCTTTCCTGGAGTCCATAGACCGGCAGCATCATTCATACTGTTGACAACATTCAGTGCCTCTGCTCCGCAACCTTCTCCTATATCTCTAAGAATCTTTGCATTTTGGATTAGGCCTGTCCTGTCTACAATAAACTGAATAACGACCATACCCTCTACTCCTGCATCACGAGCAGTTGCCGGGTATTTTAAATTTGTATAAATATATTCCAGCATCTTTTGTTGGGCACATTTTTCTTTTTCTTTTGCACTTCCAGTTACATCTTCACAACCTGGGAAACGAGGCATTTCTTCCACCACCTTGTATATATCATCTGCTAATGCACCCTTCCGAGCAGGTGCAGAAGGTGGCGGCGGTGGTGAGGATGGAGCAAGCTCCTTAGCTCTTATACCGAACATAAATAATTCATCTTTCTTAAGAACCTTACTATGTCTATCTATTTCCTGATTAATAAAATCATAGTGTTTAGGATATTTTTTATTAAGCTCATTAACTATTGCTGATAGTTTATTGTAATCTACCCTACCATTAACGGCATCTACAAATTTTTGTATTCTAGTTTTTATCTCTTTTTTAGCCCCATCGTTAATATCTTTTTCATTAATGTCAGGACTAATATCTATTTGTTCATCTTTTGTAACTAGTGTAACAACATCATTCCAATAACTAGTTACCTGTTTGTCAATCTCAGGTTGCTCTGATATAGGTTTATCAATATTTGACATAAATAATATACCTAGAAATAGAGCTACTGGCACGATGGCAAGATACTTTGCCAGTGATGACCGACTTGAGTTTTTTTGATTCATCATAGTAATACGATTTTTTAAATGTGAGTGAAAAAATGAATGAGCTAGAGCAATCTCAATACCCGAAGGTGACTGCCCTAGCAAGAGTTGGCCATACTCTTTTTTATCTTTATGTTGAAGGACTACAGCGTCCGCAATATATTCGTGTGTTTCTCTTATCGCATTTTTGTAGAGATAGATAACTGGACTACACCAGAAAATTATTTTACATATTTCCATAAGTATCACATCATAGGTGTGTCGCTCAGAAATATGGCATAGCTCATGTTGCAAAATGGTTTCCATCTTTTCTGTCAAAGGAATTTTTTTGCTGATAAATACACCTTTGAAAAATGAAAATGGGAGATGCAAAGCATGAGTTTGTATGAGTGTATACTTTTCTCTAGGTTCCTTCTTTCCAGAAAAATATAGCTTAGCTATTTTTCCAATCCCATACAGAAATCTTAAGCTAGCAATAAGCACACCAAATAGGTATAGCTGGAAAAATAAACCCATAAAATCTATCCCTTCTCTACTTGCTTCTACAGCTATCACTTGCATCTGGTTTATCTCCTGCATCACAGGAGCAAAATAAGTCACGACTTCACTAGTAGACTGGAAAAAACTAATATACTCGACCAGTGGAATACAAGTCCCTAATAGCAGCGTAGCAACTAAGTATGCTCTATTCATATTAAAATGTGAAATCCTTTTATACAAGACTTGATACACCGCATAAAATAAAATCCAGCAGATAGAAACTTTGATAATGTAAGCGATCATGATTTTTTATTTTCTAGTTTGTTTATCAGTTTTGCTAATTCGGACAAGCTGAGATCATTTTCTTCTACAAGAAATGATACCATCTCATTCATAGATCCTTGAAAGTAATTACTCACTAAATTTTTCAATGAGTACTTACTATATGATTTTTTTTCTATGATCGGAAAATACTCATACGTTCTTCCATAAGTCTTATGATCGAGAAAGCCTTTCTTCTCTAAGATGCGAACGAAGGAAGAAATGGTGGAGTGAGGTGGACGGGGTTCTTCCATTTTTTCTATCAATACACTAACTGTACTAGGACCATGTTCCCAGAACATCTGCATGATTTCTTCCTCTGCTTTGGTCAACTTTGTTGTCTTATCTTTCTTCATTACCTCTATCTAATTATTTGATACTTTACTTAAATGATTCTTTTCTTTTAAAAAAATACGACGATCCCTGGCGTATGATTTGTACTCTTCTACGTTATCGTCAGAGTTCATATATCTTTTATAATATCGTATTGCTACGGACTTATCTTCATAATAGGCATCATAAGCTCTGGCTAGAAAAAATAATATCCTAGGATCTTTACCATATTTGTAGGCCTCTTCATAATGTGGGATTGCAGCTTTTAGATTTTTCTGCTCATCATATTTCTTCGCTAGATTTCTGTGATACTTTGCTAAATTATCTGAAGTTCCTGCTTTGATTGCTTTTTTTAGATGGAAGATGGCAGTTTCATCTTCTTGCTTGGTGTCATAAGCTTCAGAAAGATAATAATGCGCGGCTTCTGGATTTCCCTCATTGACCAGTGATCTTTCTAACCAGTAAATAGCTTTTTCTACAGAATCTATTTGCATAAGGCTATAGCCCATCATCTTACAATAGTAGTTGCTGAAATCATATATACCTCTGATATTATGTAAGGTGAGGTAAGTATTTTTATAATCCTTGAGCTTATACTTTGTTCTAGCGGCAAGAAGATTGTAGGCTATATTTGTTGAGTCTTGTTCCAGCGCTTTACTAAGTATAGTGTCTGCTTGTTCTGTCATATCCATATCTAGCAATATTTCAGACAGACCCTTAATTGTAAAAAAATCAACATTATTTTTTTCAAAAGCTTGATTATAATAGCTTAATGCTACTGTGGGTTCACCAGCAGTTCTATACTGCTGAGCTACTTTTCTGTAATACACCCCATTGTCTGGATATAAATTTATAAGTAATAGATTATACTTGATAGCGCGTCCCGCATTTTCTTCCAGTTCATATATAGTAGCGAGTTTTTTTATAGCTGCTATGCTGTCTCCCCCTGTATTCAGGATATGATGTAAATGTTGTTTTGCGTTCTTAAAATTTCCTCTGCCATATTCTAACTGAGCCAGTTCTTCTAACAATAAGTAGTTACTTGTATCACTATTATATTCTTGGTATAGAAGTACTAAGGCCTCCTCCTGTAAGCCAATAGTTAGGGGAGCATCTTCCTGATTCGTCTGTGCAAAACTAGAGAAAGTTCCGAGCAAAAAAAGACATAATATGATAAGTCTATAGATAAACATAATCCAATGTATAACTAATTTTTTAGTTATACAACTATTTTATTAGTTTATAACTAATTTTTTAGCTGAACAAGGAAATAATAGTTTATTTTTATATACATAATTGTCTAATACCAATTCTGTTTTTAGATGACGGAAAAAGATTTAGTAAGAATTGTTCAAAATGGATCAAGGCAAGAACGAATGAGTTCGACGTAGTCGACTAAGTACGTAAGTGCTTTGAATGATAGAACCCTGCCTCCTTGCATATGGCAGGCACAGCACGAAGCGGGCGGGCTAGCAAAGAACCCAGATTCGGCGAGGCTTTTTAATGAAGGAACATGAAGAACTAAATAATTACCGTCATTATAAACCAGAATTGATATAAGCAGTATCACAGTACATTTAGAGCGTTCTATATTTGTTTGTAAAAAATTTACTCGCTCCTGTCAAAAATATTTTCGAAATCTTAACGCGTAGCAAGGCACAGCAATAGACTGCATCTGCATCTTCAAAAATAGAATGGTATAAGGAAAATGCGCTAGGGATCGCAACGGCATCCGTGCTGATAGACTGGCAGTAAAGCAAGGAATAATGAAGGCTGAGCCTTAGTGAAGACAAGTTATGACTATGCTGAACGCTAGTATAACAGTGCAGATATAGTGTAGAGCCCGTCCGAAGGAGCGCCCAAAAAAAGTATTAAACTTTGCGTGGAAGAAAAATAAACTGTGCTCCCAATGTACTCAGGGAAAAAATACAAATAAAAGAATCTGGACTTTTGTAGGTCGCCTTAAAATCTCTAACCTTAGACTCGTGGATGATTTGCTTAGAAACGAATTCTTCGAGCGTAGATACATTGACAGACCAGTTACCCTGCACCTTTTCTTTGTCGATGATCGGTATACCTAGTTCTACTTCTTGCTTGTGAATAACAAAAACAGGATACTTCGTGACCTCGCTCGCCATGATACTATCTATCGCCTCCCCCATCATCTTGCGATAACCTTCTAATTCTGTTTGTAGAAAAAGATATAATTCTGGTTTAGTTACTTTCTCACTCATCCTAATTCTTTTTTTAAATGTAACAATGCAACACTCTCTACATGGTGTGTATGTGGAAACATATCCACCGGTTGGCATTCTACCACATTATATTTTTCTTTCAGTATACTCAGGTCTCTCGCCTGTGTTGCAGGTCCACAACTTACATAAACAATTTTTGCGGCTTCTAGTTGCAATAATGTTTGTACCACGTCCTTATGCATCCCTGCTCTAGGGGGATCAGTTATCACAATATCTGGCCTAGGATGTTGTGCTATGAACTCAGTTGTCAAGACATCCTTGACATCTCCGCAGTAGAAACTTGCATTGTCTATACCGTTCATTTTTTTGTTAAACTTAGCATCGGTAATCGCATCTTGTACTTCTTCTATTCCTATAATCTCTTTGCAATGCGCCGCCATATAAAGGGCTATACTACCTAGTCCTGTGTAAAGATCGTAGACGACCTCATCACCAGAAAAATTACAATACTTTTTCACAACGTCGTATAACTTTACACCTTGTAGGGTGTTCGTCTGGAAAAATGACTTAGGACTGATCTTAAATTTCAGATCATGCAATTTCTCTATAATATACTCCTCACCACTATAGAGCACTAGTTTCTGATCATAGATAGAATCGTTCTTTTTCTCATTAATAATATAGTAAATACTTTTCAGATAGGAATGGTTCACCTTTATATATTCCATCATATTTTCTATCAGCTCTTGCTCTTGCTCTCCGAAGACCATGACGATCATCCAGTCTTCTATACTGGTATTTCTGATAAACATATTTCTCAGCAGCCCCTTATGCAATTTCGCAGCATAGAAAGTCAGTTCGTGTTGTACAGCATAGTCCCATATATCATTTCTAAGATGATTAGCACGATCCGCCTGCAGGTGACAATCATCTACCTGAACGATCTTATCAAAAGATCCCGGCGCATGAAATCCTAGTGCATTTCCTCTCGTTAGTGTATCTTCTTCATTGGCTATTTCTGTTGCAGTCAGCCATCGGGTATCTGAGAAAGAGTATTCCATCTTATTCCTGTAATACCTTGTATGATCTGCTGCAAGGATAGGCTGTACAATGCTGCTATCTAGACCTGCTAATTTTTGTATTACATTCTCCACAACTTGTTGCTTACCTTGCAGTTGCTGAGCATAACTTATATGCTGCCACTTACATCCTCCACAATCATCAAAATGTGCACAGAATGGCTCTTCTCTATAAATTGAATACTTAGATACATGCATCGTCTTGCCCTGAAGAAAAGATTTTTTCTTCCTTAGAATTAATGCATCGACTACATCACCTGGCGCGGCACTGTCTACAAATACCACCTGCCCTTCTGCTGTTCTTCCTACTACTCTACCTCTATCAGCAATACCTGTTATGAGTAGATCTTTAACCATTTTCTTTTTGCGCGCCATCGTGGTGCAAAAGTAAATCAATATCTGAATTTATTACAATTTAAATTATTGGGAGATTGTAAAATTGTTTAATAAGAGAGTTTATTGATTGGAGAGATTTATAAATAAGATTTATCAGTTTAATTTTTTTTGCACGATCTGTTATGCGACCTGCTCTGAAGCGCTAGGAACTAAGCCAAGAATCACCTTAGGATTACAAATTCTGTACGTCTGTTAAGCTTTCTTCCTTCTGGTGTAGAGTTATCAGCAATGGCTTGATTTTCTCCTTCTCCCGTGTGTGAAATTCTATTTTTTTCTATTCCCGATAGCAGCAAAGCGTCCATAACGGACTTCGCTCTATTCCTAGATAGCAGTAGGTTATCAGACGCTTCTCCTACATCATCTGTATGCCCTATAATTTTGATTCTTAAGTCTGGATTTTCTAAGAGGAGCTTAGAAAGTTTAGATATTTCAAATTGTGAGGCGGGTAAGAGTGTAGCTGATCCCGTGTCAAAGAAAATATTATTCAGAACGATAGGCTTGTTGTATACAATTTCTGAAGTACTTTCTTTTTTGACTGCTATAAGTTCTATCGTTTTTATGATAGGCTCTAGTTCTGATGCCCCCTCTGGAAAAGTTACATTCTCTGAATGAAAAGTATAGCCGTCCTTCTCTACGTATATAGCATAATCGTATCCTACTGTAACCACGGTTATGAGGTCTCCACTATCATCTGATCTTGTATCTAGTAATATGGAATCTAGTGCAATTTCTTTTAGTGTCATATTAGCAGATATGCCTTCTTTTGTTTTGGCATCCAATACTTTTATTTTTACATAAGTAGTCGGCAGTGGTCTCGCATACTCAGGGAGTTCAAACTTAAATAAATCAAAATTTCCTTTTGTCTTCAGCACTCTAGAAGTATTATCGTGTCTATCATTTACATCTGAAGTATAATAAGCTGTTAATCCATCTGTACTTATAGTCAATGCTCCTTCATCTGCCGAGGTGTTGATCGGGTATCCCATGTTAGTCGGCTTGGACCAACCATCTTTTCCTAGTCTTGAGAAATAGATGTCAAAACTTCCCATACCTCTATGCCCGTTAGATCTAAAATAAAGGGTTTTCCCATCAGCATGTATATAAGGAGATTCGTCATCTCCCTTAGAATTTATCGCGCCGGGTAGCAGTCTGGGCTTAGACCATCTTTTGTTAAACAAAGTAGAATAATATATATCTGCTCCTCCCACACCTTGAGATCTTCTAGAACTGAAGTAAAGTGTTTTTCCATCAGCGGTCAGACTAGGTTGAGAATCCCATGCTTCCGAGTTGACCGTTGTTCCCAAGTTTTTAGGTGTTGTCCATGTCCCATTTCTTTTCTGTGCGTAATAGAGATCGCAAGATCCTCTCAGACCATCTCTTCTGTCACATGCTGTAAAAATGATCAATCTTCCGTCAGATGATAGACAATGTGCTCCTTCGTTATTTACGGTGTTAAGAGACGCTATAGGTTCTGCTTTTGTAAAAATAGAATCAGCTAAATGCGATATGTAAAAATCTTCTTGCCCCTGGCTTACCCTCGTAAAAATTAAGGACTTCCCATCGGATGATAGAACTGGTAGATATTCTGATTCTTCTGTATTAATACCATCTCCTAGTGGTGTTGTAGCGAAAGGCACAGGATGCTGCACCAGAGAGTCTCTAAAGTGTATGATTTCTAATTCTTGGTCTATTTCATTAGCCCTGGGTGTACCATCCGTAAGTGTTTTTCTATATGCCTTTAGATGGATCAGTGCTTCATCAGGCTTCCCTTTTTCTTCATGCATCTTATATAATGTAAAAAGCACTTTGGGCTCATAGTATGGATCGAGTTCTATTGCTTTTTCAAAATACACTATCGCTCTATTGTTCTCATTCTGGGCTTTGTATATTATACCAAGCTTAATATAAGGGTCTATAAGCTTATCATATTTCTTTAGCGCTTTTTCGAAATGCTTGACAGCTTTGTCATATTTCTTTGACTTAAAAGCCTTATTGGCAGATTTCAGACATTTCTTAGTCTTTTTATCAACATCCTCACTGGTAAGGTAATTCTGAGCGGAAATAGACTGTGTAGTAAGAAGAAAAACAAGGATGATTAAAAATCTCATTTTATTTAAGTTTGGCACCAGACGATAGGTCTGATAACTTAATACAAACAAATATACATTGATAAAAATTTCATGGAAACCCAGTGAATTTGGCAATTTTAGGCAAAAAAAGGATCAATGTAGCTTAAACATTGATCCATCCTGAAATCCATAGCCTTTAGGCAATACTCTTTAAAATAGCCGCTGCTTCCTTGTCTCCAAGACTTGCTGCGTCTTTAAGATCCTTAATATAACCTTTTTTTCCTGCTTTTTTCTTGGCCATACCTCTGTTTCGTAATTTGGAAGCTTCTGGGATTTTATCATAACCTTCTTCTAGACTTATCGATGTCTCAAATGCCTCTAGAGCTTCTATGTAATCTTCGTTACCCATCAGAGCAACTCCGTAATTAAAAAAAGCTTTCCTTCTCCAGTGTCTATTTGGATTATCCTTCTTAAAGTTTCTGTTTGTAAAAAGCTTTAGATCAAAAATCGCTTTATTCCATTGCTCTAATTCTATGTGACATTCAGATTTTATTCTTCTGGCTTTCCAGTAAACATTTTGCAATGCCACGCTTTTAAGTAACACTATCTCTAGATCTTTTATTGCCTCGGGATAATCTTTTCTTGCAAACGCTACTTTAGCTCTTCCAAAGTAGGCATAAGGATTTGTGGCGTCTAGTTTTATACTTTTGTTATAATCTCTGAGCGCTTCATCATATTTTTTCATAAGATAGTTCACCTTAGCTCTTCGCTCGTAAGCTTGAGCATGGCGATCAAATTTCTCGATAGCCTTAGTGAGTGACTTGATAGCATTCTCTTCTTCTCCTTCTTTTTTTACAAGTGACCTACCCTTGAGATAAGCCTGAACAGCAGCCTTATCACTTTTAGGCTCCATGTGCTCATGATGAAGAATTTTTCCGCTATCTACTAACCAGCTATCTAAAACTCCAGACACTGCAAACTGAGAACAGTACGCAAGAAGTGTAGCCGTATTCTTATAAGTCTTCTCATAGACTTGCTTCACTAGTCTAGGTATTTCTAATGTAAGTTTTTCTCGAGAAAAAATATCCGACTCCTCAAATAATACATCCGACTTATGATAGTTTTCAGCTCTGTACTTATACATCTTGATAACCTTATCATAGGTTTTCTCATTCCCAAAATCTAACTTTCCTTGTATAATAGTCTTAAATAGCATTCCTCCGATCCCTGTTTTCCCGTAAATAATGTTTGCGTAAGCTTAATATCTTCACCTGATTATATACACATTCAGTGCCAAGTATTAGTTAATTCCAATATCTGGTAGAAACTAAATAATTTTCTAAAGTAATTTTTCTTAGGTGAATCACAAATATCGTTGGAAATGCTTGAAAATCAAAGGGTTTTATACTTTAGTTATGCCCAGACTTTACAACCTTCTGTACAATTCGTACAAATGTCTATCTGATCTCTTCCCTTGAGTAGAGAATTTCTGAAATTTTGATAGGTCTCCCCCTGCCATATCTCTCTGAATGATTGCTGCTTCAGATCTCCCAGTCTATGAGTTGCATCCTTGTCAAAACAACACGGAACAACCATCCCATCCCAGGTAATAACACAGGAGTGCCAGAGCTTCCAACAGTGATTAAGTAATTCATTTTTTACGATATAACTACCATCCTTTTGCTGAGCATACCTAGAATACTTATCTATCGTCGGAATAAGATCATTACCGTCTTTATAATCATAGACTTGAGCGGTCTTCAGCTTTACCTCATCTATTCCTATTTCTTTTGCCAGTTTGTAAATTTCTGGGATTTGATGTTCGTTAGGTTTTACAACAAGGAACTGGAAGATTGTATGTGGCGTCTTAGATTTTAGTTTCTTTTTCCATTTCACAATATTCCTTGCCCCTTGCAGAACAGATTCTAGTTTCCCTGCTTTACGATAATTTTCATATACATCTTGAGTGGTTCCATCCACAGATATAATCATCCTATCTAGTCCCGACTCTATTGTATCTTTAGAGTTTTTATCATTGAGGAAATGACCATTGGTAGATGTAATGGTATAGATTCCTTTCTTGTGGGCATAATTGACCATTTCCAGAAAGTTAGGATTGATATAGGGTTCTCCCTGAAAATAAAATATAAGATAGATTAGCTCTTTGTACATCTCATCTATCGTACTTTTAAAAAAATCAGATTTTAGATTACCTGTAGGTCGTGTAAATGCTCTCAGTCCACTAGGACATTCCGGACACCTGAGGTTACAAGCTGTTGTGGGTTCCACTGATATGGTAAAAGGCAGGCCCCATTGCGTAGCTTCCCTCCTTGCATTTGTAAGATGAAAAGAGCTATACACCTTAGCAAGATTAGCTAACCTACTCGGTGTAAGTTTAGAAAGAAAATTTATACTATCGTTCCAGTACATCGACATTTACGCAAGATACCTTTCTTTTATTATTTCTATGTGATGTTGTACATGTCCTGCCATCATATATGGTAAAGACCTAGCCATGGTAAGATGGGCACTTATCCTAGCCGCTTTCTCCCAGTTTTTTTCTGAGAACCCTGCAAATAATACTATAGTAGAATTTCTAGTAATAGCAAAATCATCTAGAAGTAGCTGATGTGAGATATGGCTGACATCATTATTTGCTATGTAAATATCTTGATCAAATCCGGGAATATTTTCTTCATCTCCTCTACTAGCTGCTAGGGCCCTGAACGCAAAAATCCTTTCTGTTTCTATCACATGTACTATAGATTGCTTCAGCGTCCACTTACCTTCAGCGTAGCTATACTCAAGCTTATCAGCTGGGATAGTTTTTAAGAGATTTAAAAATTCCTCTTTCTGGTCTATAAGAAACTGCATAATATCGCCCTTAGGGCATTTGTTAATATAGGTCCAGAAGTATGGATTACAGTCTCCCTGTTTAGGTTTAGGTATCATCAGATTATTATTTGATGTGTAAAATTAAAAAAAAGGCTGCAATAAGATATTACAGCCCGATTTTACTAACCAATAAAATGCATTCAACTATCTTTAAGACGAGGTTTTTCCAAAAGGTGACACTTTCAGAGAAAAAATTTTCATTATTGCAGAAAATAATAACAAATCCATCATTTTTACATTATGATTCAGTGGTTTAGAAACTTATTTGGACAGAAAGAAATTGAAGATACCATGAAGTATTTAGTTGTAGGGATGGGAAACATGCATCCAGATTATGATTCTACAAGACATAATATAGGTTTTGAACTAGCAGATAAGATCGCCGCTGAGAACGAAGTAAAATTCCAGCATGAAAATCTAGGTGATCTCGGCACCTTTAAGTATAAGGGTAGAACGGTCTGGTTACTTAAGCCATCTACTTATATGAACAGAAGTGGGAAATCAGTCAAATACTGGATGGAGAAGAAAAAGATACAACAAGAAAACGTACTCATCCTTATAGATGATCTCAATCTCAAATTTGGGGATATCAGACTTAAACCTAAAGGAAGTAATGGTGGACACAATGGACTGAAAGATATAGATCAGCATCTAGGTAACAACAACTACGCTAGACTTCGTATGGGGATTGGTAATGATTATAAGAGAGGACAACAGGTAGATTTTGTGCTAGGAAAATGGGACAAGGACGAACGAGATGAGCTACCTACGATTCTAGATAAGGCAACAAAAAAGATGCAGGAGTTTTTATTTAATAGAAAGCCTAGAAATTAGTTATATTTATAAACTACCTTACTGTAAAGTACAAAATCTAGAATATTTCAGTCTACTCTCCATGTGAAGTGTATCTCTTTCTCCATCTACCCAGATTAAAGTAGAGCCTTAATAAGATCTTCAAAATCTTTCTCTGAAGCATTCTGGTTTAATGTCAAAAATCCATACTGGCCTCTTAAAAATTCTGATAGATAAACCTGTTCTGTTTGTCCTTCAGTAGGAACAAGAATTACCTTTTTATCCATATCGCAAAGATCCATTATAGAACTAAATCCTGATCTGCAAATTATAATCTTACTTTGATTTATAACGCGATTTAACTTTTCAGAATCTAAAAAATTATATTGAGTAAGCCTGCCTTTATTCGTTCTAATGATTTCATCTTTTACCTTTCCATGAACAATCACAGATTTGTATACTTCATTAGTAAGCAAGGTGATTAGTTTTTCTGAAAACTGTGATCTCTTCGGTTCAGGACCAGAGACAATCGCTAAGATATCATGGTCTAATTCATCATCCGTTTTATAAATTCTCGTAAGCGGTCCTATAAATTTTTTAGGAATACTTAATCCGCCCTCAGACATAACTCCTGACAACTTACTTCCAGGATAATCTGGCACCCAGCATTCATCAAATTTTTGGATTAACTGTTTGTTAATAAGCGTTCCCGATTTGCTAAATAACTTATTGTCTGATAGGAGATTGATTTGGTGTGTAATTATTATAGACTTGACATGAGGAGATCTTACGCCATATCTATTATCTGAAATAACTAATTCGATATTTTCATCTTCTATAATCTGAGTAGACCTCCTTTTTTCTTGCATTATAGCAGACAACATTTTTGTCGACTGTAACAACACACTCACTTCTATACTAGCATACTTGTATTCTATATCATAAGAAGGTAACGCATGAAAACTAAGATTAGGGAAGGCCCTTTTAAGAAAAACCAATGCTTCACCATCAGATCCTATATGGACTTTCTTTCCAGCATCTACTAAGGTTTGAATTAATGGAATACATCTAGATGCATGGCCTAATCCCCAGTTAAGCGGTGCGACAAATATTCTTGAAGGTAGTGCTTGTATATCTACATTAGAGATCAAGGACAAATTTACATAAAGTAAAAGACTGATCTTATAAAATATCAAAAACTAAAAACGATATAGTTTTCCATACCTTTCTTTTTTCCATTTTCAAGATGAAAAAAGTAAATCCCAGAGATAAGTTAGATATATCGATTGTAAGTTCATTAATTCATTTAATCCCTATCCATCAGCACCTTTCTACTGTAACCTTATCTCATCATTATAAGCATCAAAAAACTTGTACTCGTTCAGATGGAAATCCTCCTTGGGCACCATCTTGATCCATTTTTTGAATTTCTTATACCATTCTATCTGTTTGCTGATCAGGCCTTTCTTAAAGTAGGCATGCAAATAAGGATGTACCTGTAATAATATCTTGGACTTAGGATGTGCTGAGATAATATATTCCATATTACGCTCGATCTCATCCGATAGAACTATTGTAGCACTAACCTTTCCTGACCCTCTACATGATGGGCATTGCTCATTAGTATCTAGCTCTGTTACAGGTTTTACACGCTGACGAGTTATCTGCATCAGTCCGAATTTAGACAGCGGCAAGATGGTATGCTGCGCCCTATCATTTTTCATGAATTCCTTCATGGCTTTGTAGAGATCTCCCTTATGGGTAAAGTTACGCATATCGATAAAATCGATAATAATAAGTCCCCCGATATCTCGTAGGCGCAGTTGTCTAGCGATTTCTTTACCCGACTCTAGATTTACAGCAAGAGCAGAGGATTCTTGATCCCTACTCTGTTTCTTAGGACCACTATTGACATCTATTACATGCATGGCTTCTGTATGCTCTATAACTAGATAGGCACCACTGGCCATAGTAGACGTTTTTCCAAAGGAAGATTTGATCTGTCTGCTTACATTGTATTTCTCGAATACTGGAGACTGCGCTCTATGTAGGCTGACTATCTTCTCCTTATCTGGAGCAACGGTCTTGATATAATTCTTGATACTATGATATAGCTCCTTATCATCTATAACTATTCTGTTAAACGAATCATTGAGTATATCTCTGACTAGACTGGAGGTTTTATCTAGCTCACTGAGTAACTTCTTAGGCTGACTACCATTTTTCAGCTCATTGAAGATTTTTCTCCAGTTCTCTGTAAGTTCTCTTATTTCCTCATGTAGATCTGCTACTTTCTTTCCAGAAGCCGCAGTTCTTACAATAACCCCAAAATTTTTGGGTTTGATACTTTCTACTAGGCGCTTAAGTCTTTTTCTCTCATCTGAGTCTCCTATTTTCTTAGATATAGCGACTACATTATTGAAAGGTGTCATCACCATGTACCTACCAGGTAGGGTGATTTCACAAGTAAGTCTCGGCCCTTTAGTAGATATCGGTTCTTTTAGAACTTGTGTGAGCACAAGGTTATTTCTAGAAAAAACGCGGTCTATCTTACCATTTTTAGGATTATCAGCTTCTAACTCAAAATGATCTAGGAGATGAGTCTGCAACTGCTTGTTGCAACTCATATTCGTAAATTTTTTGAGCGAATTGATCTGAGGTCCTATGTCCGTGTAATGCAAAAACGCATCCTTACGTTGACCTAGGTCAAGGAAGGCAGCGTTAAGTCCTGGTCTTAACATCTTGATAGATCCCAGGAAGATATCTCCCACAGAAAAGTTAAAGTCTTTACTTTGGTTATGTAGCTCTACCAACCGACGGTCTTCCATCAGTGCTATATCTACATCTGTAGGAGTTGAACGTATGATTAACTCCTTTTCCACTCTATACTTGTTGTTAGCAGGCGGCAAAGAATACAGCTATGGTAAGTTTATCTAAGAGCCTAGTTCTTATAATTAAAAAAATAGCTCTGGCGATGATTACTTAGTCGTTGAAGTAATAGCTTTTATATTTTTAGACACAATATTTGTATTCTATACAGCTGGTGCTATATTATTTATTCTTTTTCTTGTGTCTATTTTTTCTTAGCCTCTTCTTTCTTTTGTGAGTTGCTATCTTATGTCTTTTTCTTTTTTTACCGCAAGGCATATTACTTCTATTATATTGTTAAATAAATTCTTATTCTTTATTGTTGCACTGTTCTAAATGCTTATTTGCTAAGGATTCGTTCCCTTGTTTGCTATATATCTGATAAAGAAAACAATTGGCGTCTCTATTTTGAGGGTCTAAACTCAGTACTTTTGTAAAACGGCCTATCGCTTTATCTATTTGATTCGTCTCCATACCCAACTTTCCTAACTGATTTAGGACAGGAATGTTCTCTGGATTCTTCTTATTAAGATCTAGTAACATAAGTATTCCCTTCATAGGATTCTCCTCAGCAGGCTTTTCTACATAACAAAGTGCAAGATTAACCTGGTGATCTACCCTATCAGGATTATAAGAAATTGCTTTCTCAAAAGCTTTTACAGCTCTGTTAAAACAGAATTCCTTCACTTCAGCATCTTCTGATCTCTGTATACACAGTGCAAATGTCGTACCTGTTATGGACCAAGCATTCTCAGAGTCTGTTTTTTCAGCAATTTCCTGAGCATATATACCACTAACCTCTTCATGTTGTCTAGTATACCAGCTAGATGCCAATTGTTCTAGATAATATAAGGAGGTACTGTCATCCCTGGCCTGTTTTCTTTCGAATTCCAAAGATTGTATGTACGCTAGATCTTCGTCACTCAATAGAGCTCGAGCTCTATCTACTAGTGTATTAGGACTTATATTTTCAAAATTGAGCGCTCTAGACTTTTCTGAGCGTATCTGATCCACCGACTTGGTTTCACAACCAAAATATAAAGTCAAAAATAACCCTAAAAAACAAACTATCGTGGCTATCTGGGACTTGTTCATCTAGTTATTTCTTAGAATCCTCATCTGGTAAAGAGTGTACATTTTCCTTCACTTGGTCTACAAAAATCTTTGCAGGCTTGAAGGATGGTATATAATGTTCAGGGATTTCTATAGCTACATTTTTCTTTATGTGTCTTCCTATTTTTTTAGCTCTCTTCTTTATTACAAAAGATCCGAATCCTCTTACGTATACATTCTCGCCTCCTGACAAAGAACTTTTGACCTCGTTAAAGAACATTTCTAAAGTAACTAGAACATCTACTTTAGGAACTCCTGTCTTTTCTGAAATCGTGGAGACCAAATCTGCTTTTCTCATTGCTTTTATTTGATTATTAATAAGTTATGCTTCTCAACACCTTCTCCTTAAGAGGTGCAAATTTCGTAATTTTATTGAATCTTAGAAATTTTACGCATTCTTTTTTTAAGTTTTTTACATTATAATTCATTAAGGCTCAATTATATAGGTATCTCGTTCACTAATCTAGTAGCTCTATTTATAAATCCTAGAGCATGAAAAATATTCTATACACCCTAAGGAAGTGTATATTTGGCTTAAAGTAATAGTGCATATATGATATATTCAATGACTGGGTACGGGCAAGCTTCCCAAGATTTTCAAGATAAAAAGATTGTTGTAGAAGTAAGAACGCTCAACGGAAAATCCACAGATCTTAGGTTCCGATTCCCTAATAATTACAAGGAAAAAGAGATAACGCTTAGAAAAATTATCCTAGACAAAGCAATAAGGGGTAAACTCGACGCAAGCATAACAATAGAAAATGACGCTGGAGAAGAATCCATTGTATTAAACAAGTCTTTATTTAAGAAATACTACTCAGAACTGAAAGGCATCATGGATGAGGAAAATATCGTAGATGGAGACCTCGTGCAGGCCATCATGAGAATTCCTAATGTACTCATGAATAAGCAAGCAGAACTAGATCAAAGTGAATGGAAAACGGTAAAGGAGCTGACCTTTGCTGCGCTAGAAAAGCTGGACGTCTATAGACTTACAGAAGGTGCTGCAATGGCGACTGATCTTATCGCTAATGTCAAAAGCATTATGCACTCTCTACAAGAAGTAGACCAGTACGAATCAGAAAGAATTAATACTGTAAAGGATAGAATTAAGAAAAATCTAGAACAATTTCTTTCTGATGAGAAAACAGATTCTAATCGTTTTGAGCAGGAGATGATCTATTATCTAGAAAAGCTAGATATCAATGAAGAGAAAATGCGACTTAAGCAACATTGTGATTACTTTTTAGAATTTCTAGAAGAAAAAACGCCTTCTAAAGGAAAAAAACTAGCCTTCTTGTCTCAGGAAATGGGCAGAGAAATTAATACCTTGGGTGCTAAGGCACAAGATTATAATATACAGCAACTAGTCATCTCTATGAAAGATGATCTAGAACGTATCAAGGAGATGATTGCAAATATAGTGTAGTGAATAAAAAGAAGTTTTCTAAAAAGGTAATGTTGGTTACAGCTCCTTCAGGTGCTGGAAAAACCACCATCGTAAAACATCTGTTAAAGACTTATGATTTTCTCGGATTCTCAGTTTCTGTTACAAATCGCGCAAAGCGAGATCATGAAGTAGATGGTAAGGACTATTATTTTCTGTCTACAGAAGCATTTAAAAAAAAGATAGAAAACAACGAGTTTGTAGAGTGGGAAGAGGTCTATGATAATCAGTACTATGGAACACTAAGGGCGGAGGTAGAGCGATTGTGGGACCTAGAAAAGTATGTTTTATTTGACATAGAAGTAAACGGTGCCTCTAATATCAAAAAACTATATGGGAAACAGGCTTATGGAGTTTTTGTCAAACCACCTTCGTTTAATATTCTCGTACAAAGACTAAAAAATAGGAATACAGAGAATCCCGCTAGTCTGAAAAAACGGATCAAAAGAATAAAAAGAGAACTTACTTTTGAAAATAGTTTTGATAGGGTATTACTGAATGATTCCCTAGATGTGTGTCTAAAAGAAGCGGAAATTCTTGTAGAATCATTCTTTTTAGGTAAATTAGAACCGTAATTTATTTTACTTATATATTTTTCTATTATGTTATATAACTGCAAAACGGCCGGAATAAGTGTAAGCGTTCGACCCAAGTTCGAGCGACTGGCCGCAGTGGATAATAGATTACAACATATATTTTCTTACGAGGTTATCATAGAAAATCACGGCGATATTACTGTTCAGCTGATCTCTAGAAAATGGATAATTCTAGATGGTCATTCCACTAAGAAAGTTGTAGAAGGAGATGGTGTTGTAGGTGAGCAACCCATTCTTCCACCAGGCAAAAGTTATACTTATAAATCATGGTGCCCGCTTATCACTCCATTAGGAAAAATGTATGGTCATTTCAGCATGATTAATGATGCTAAAATAAAATTCATGGCTGCCGTTCCAGAATTCTTCTTTTACACGCCATATTTACTTAACTGAGATGATCAGCTAGTTATCTATCTATAATTTCAATTTCAAAACAACTCAGGGGGAATGGCTTTTTCCATAAGTAATAGCTTTCTTTTCATCTCTAAGCCCAAAGCAAATCCAGTCAGTGATCCATCAGATCCTATAACCCTATGACAGGGAATCAGTATCGGCATAGGGTTCTTTCCATTAGCTGAAGCAACAGCCCTTATGGCCTTCTCATTACCCAATCTAATAGATAGTTTTTTATAAGAAATTGTCGTACCATAGGGAATTTCCAATAACATCTTCCAGACACTCTGATGAAACTCAGTGTGATTTACAAAATCAAAATAATGTAAACAAGGTTCTGTATTTCCCTCAAAATATGTTTTTAGAAAATTTAAGTAATAAAGTATGATTTTGTTTTCATTAGGTTTCTCTCTTTTCTCTACTGGAGATATGCGCATGAGACCTTTATCAGAGCCCTCCAGTTTTAATATTCCCACTGGACAATCTAGAAAACCCATGTAGACCTTTGCTTGCGTACTCATCTTAAGGCTATTAAGTATTTTATAAAGATATATATTAAGGATAGATATATGAATTACAAAGGAGGGATAAAAAAGAAATCACTAAATATTGTATAATTAAACGGGATAATCTTTGGCAGTAATAAAAAAGAGCATAAATTTGCATCGCTTTTTAAATCAGAGAAGATCTGATTTGTAAAACCAATTTAACTTAATCTGGTACCTTAGCTCAGTTGGTAGAGCAATGGACTGAAAATCCATGTGTCCCTGGTTCGATTCCTGGAGGTACCACTAAACCCTCGCTATTTGCGAGGGTTTTTTTTTTGTTTATAGAGACAGCAAAGTCGAAGTCCTTTGCGTTCTAGAACTAATATGGCTGCAATTTCCACACGACATATTTTATTAGCGTTCTGCTTACTTTTGCTATGTAATGCATGCAAACCTGATCCTGTCATTCCAGAAAGTGTCCTAGGTTTAAAACCTATATATGTACAATCAGATCAAATTATAATTACTAACTCCGAACCGAAGCCTTTTGGCAATCTAGGTAAGATCGTACTGGTGAATCCTTACATATATGTGAATGAAAAATTAGAAGGAATTCATGTAATAGATAATACAGATCCATTTATGCCTATTACGATTACATTCTGGAGTATACCTGGTAATATAGATTTTACAATAGAAGGAGATATCTTATTTGCAGATAATGGGCGTGATATCTATGTAATAGATATTTCTGATAAAGAAAATATTAGTTTAAAGTCCACTGTTCTAAATGCTTATAGCCTACCTCGTTCTGAAAAATTCTATCCACCAGATCATATTGGATCTTTTGAATGTGTAGACACATCCTTAGGGTTAGTTGTTGGGTGGGAAAGTGGCATCATATTAGATCCTAAATGTTGGCGTGAATAAAACTTAAAATCATGAAAAATTTAATCTTCGTATTTATCTGTTCTCTGTTCATTTTCTCATGTGCAGATGACATTGGTCAGAGTTTAGATAACGGTTCTTCCTCTGCTGCAAGCGGCTCCTATGCTAACATGCTAGTTGTAAATAATCACCTGTATGCAGTTAATGATGAAGAACTTATAAGTTATCAAATTAGTGCCGACGATGAGCTAATAGAAATAGATAGAAAAAATCTAGGTTTTGGTATAGAGTCTATGTTTCATAGAGCGGGTGTTCTCTTTATAGGTTCTACAGAAAGACTTTATATCTTTTCTATTACCGATTCAGGCGTACCTGAAGAAGAAAGCAGAACGGACTATAGTCAGTTTCAGGGAGATAACTCATCAGGTTTTTCTATAAACTGGGATGTCGATTTTTCTGACCCTGTTGTAGTAGAAGGCGATATTGCGTATGTTACTCTAGCTAGTAATAACTCCAATGGCATATCAGGACCTAATGAGTTAAGGTTATATAACATTATAGATTTACAAAACCCAATACTTATAAATACAGAGCAGATGATAGAACCTAAAGGTCTAGCGATAGATGATGGCATCTTATTCCTTTGCGAAGCCAATAATGGTTTAAAAATTCTAAATGTAGAAGATAGTAATGAAATAATAGAATTATATCATTTTGATGGATTCAGAGCAACTGATGTAATTGTCAATAAAGGAGTACTTCTTGTTGTAGGTCCTGGCCAACTTTATGAATTCGACTATAGTGATATAGACAATGTATTTCTTACTGCAACCATAGATTTATAAGTTAGTGAAATATATCGTTACACTTATCATTAGCACATTTTTCTTTTACGGTACAGCGCAGGAAAACATGGAAGGCAAAAACTGGAATGTCATTTATAGTCCTTCAGCTTTTATAAATGATTTCCCAGGTATACAAATAGGTATAGAAAGAAAAATTAAAAAGTTTGCAGTAGAACTAGAGGCGGCTTATCTATCTAATGTCTTCGATATCGAACAAGAATTTGTAAACCAACGAGGCTTTAGAGATGGATATAGAATAAAACTGGGAGTGAAATACAAGCTTTACGATGCCATGAGCATTAATATAATAGGTTTCTATAGAAAAACCTACCATGACGAAATAGAAACGTTTTCTATGTTCTCTGGAGCTTATTTTCAAGAAATTGAATTTAGTAGAGAAAAATCCTTGATAGGTCCTACCCTGGGTTGTACCTATTACAAAAAAATATGGAAAAACATATCTATAGAATTGGGAGGAAGTACTGGAATAGGTAGAATAACTGTTACTCAGAGTGGTATACCAGAATATGCAGAAGAGTTAGAATCTTTTGACAACAGAGGAACCTTATTAGACGGTTTTGATAATCCTGGAGTATTCCAATATCCTATCATATCAGGCCAAGCTAAGATCAAATACAACTTCTAATATTACAGTTTCTTTTTAAGCTATTTCTTTTTCTATATTTAGAGTATTCTAAATAAAACAAAATGAAAAAGTCTATCCTCTTTCTCCTATGTTGCTTCCTCTTCTCTTGCAGTAAAAATGCATTCAAGGCTTACGAAAAAGGTGAGCTCGGTGATGCATATAGTATCCTTTACAAAAAAGCAAAAAAGAAAGATATAAAGCGTAAGGAGATGACCCTCTTCAGAAAAGTGCTAAAAGAAATGATACATGAAGACTCTCTAAACTACTATAAGAATGCTTATAGAAGTACCTTAGATGGAGATATGATAGCATACAACATTCTAAGTAATATCAGCAAAAAAGATGAAGAGATAAGCGGACTCAGATACCGCTTGCCACAATATACTTTCTACAGTCATAAGACCTACGATTCTCTTTCTTATGCCGTCAGTGACAAGTTATTCGACAGAGCACAATATGCTCTTATAGAAGCAGAAACTACTGGATCTAAAGAACCAGCAAGAGATGCTTATGCAGATCTGGATAAGATTTCTGATTTCCATCTTGTGAACCCTAATCAGATTAAACGTACTAAAGCGTTTGCTAAAAAACTAGGGACAGAATACACACTAGTAAGTGCTGAGAATAAAGATTTTTTTAATAATAAATACATTGACAGATATCTGGATGTAGCTGATATAAACGTTCCTGAAGATACCTGGAGAAAAACACATTATAGAATTAAGTTAGATTATGATTACAGCAGAATTATAGAACTTATACTCGAAGATTCTGATTTCGATAATGACGAAAAAAACTCCTCCAAAAAATATACTCAAAAAGTTATTACAGGAACGACTCAGGATAGTTTACAGAACCCCATATATACAGAAGTGAATGCTACACTAAGTAAAAGATCACTCAACAGGGAATTAAGAATAGACGGTTATCTTAGAATCCAAGAAGCTGACAGTAGAACTAGAAAAGAAAACATAAGAGTCCGTTATGATCAGGATATAGAGCAATATAGTTTCTCTGGAGACGAAAGAGCCTTACCCGATAATGAGAAAAACAAACTCAATAATCAGGAGCAGTTTGCCTCTGATGAGAATTTTTTCAGAGAAGCTATCCAACAATTTATAGCGGAGGCTAATGATGAGATACGTAAGTATATGAGATAGAAGTGATGGAAAACAATTCTCGACTCTTAATTAGGATTAAGTATAACTGAGGTAGCAAAGAAAAAAATCATATCCTCTAAATCTTTTAGAAAGGTAGATTGTTTATAATTTAGATTACTGAGCCGAGGTAGATGTTCGGCATAATATCTCTGGTTTCTTATCATTTCTAAAAGACTGCAAGAATGGCTGTGTGGATATAAAAAAGTGGGATCTAGATCCAACACAAAGATGGATATCTTATCTACAAGATTTTTATAAGAAAGGAAATAACCCTCACCATTTTCTCTATCTACATCTTGTATATGGAAGGATTTAGAGCTTTCTTTTCTTACAATTTCTGCCAGAAGTTTTTCATTTATATCGGGAGCTAACTCATACATTGTCTCAGCATTAATAAGCGTATGTATCATCTTACGCATCTTCTCTTTAGGATCAGCAATATTCAGGGTATAAACAGAAATAAGATAAGATAGCCATTCCCAGTACCATGAACTCAGATAAACTAGTAAGACATGTTTGTTCTCAAAATATCGATATATAGAAGTTTCAGATGACTCCATCTTGACAGCAAGTTTCTTAAAAGTAAATGCTTCAAAACCGATCTCCGCCATCAATTCTACCGAATTTTCTAGTAGTACTCTGCCATATTTAGAGTCCTGAGGCTCCTTAATATAGGGCTTACTGGGTAAGATTATTTTCACACCGCCTAACATAATATCTTATTATTTCGACCCAAATGTAATAAAAAAGCTTTACTTAAGTCAAAAAAAGTATTACATTTGTAAAAGTAAGTATTACTAACATATAAAATTACATAGTTTATGGAATTTTTGATAAGAACCAATACTGATTTTTCTAACAGGTACATTAGGTTTCTAAAGTGGAAATCTTACTTACTTTTACAAAAGTTTGAACAAATACTTTATCTAAATGTATATATCTCCTCTGAGGGTAGTAACTTGCCCTTATATAAGGTGGTACTGAAAATCGGTGTGCCTGGTGATGATCTTATTCTAATACAAAAAGATCATAATCTAGCCACCTTATTTAAGAAATGCGCCGCTGATATGGAAAGATATCTTAGAAAAAATAAGGAAAAAAATATTGACAGAAAAAGAAGTGTATATCGGAAAAAATTTCTGATGGCGAGAAAATAGAAATTCATGAGTTTAAGTCCGATAGGTCGTTTTAAGAAACTATTACAAATAGATAAGAAAGATATTTCACAGGTATATGTCTATGCTTTTTTTAATGGGCTGGTTAATCTATCCCTACCTCTAGGTATCCAAGCAATCATTAATCTTATACAAGGTGGAGAAATGACTGCATCGTGGATAGTCTTGGTGGCTTTTGTAATAGGAGGTATTGCATTGACTGGTATTCTCCAGCTTTTACAACTCAGAATAGTAGAGAATATAGCCCAGAAAATTTTTAGTCGAGCGTCCTTTGAGTTTGCTTACAGAATTCCTAGGATTAAGCACAGCGCACTTAGAAATTATTATGCCCCAGAACTGGCTAATCGATTTTTTGACACCCTAACTATACAGAAAGGATTACCTAAAATATTAATTGATTTTTCCTTAGCCTTGTTCCAAATTATAGTAGGGTTATTTGTCCTAAGTTTATATCATTCTTTCTTCATAGTTTTTAGTTTTATCCTAATAGCGCTGATCTATGTTATTATAGCTGTCACGGGACCGAAGGGACTTAGAACAAGCATATACGAATCAAAATTTAAATATAAAATAGCTTTCTGGTTAGAAGAGATCGCGAGAACTAAATTATCTTTTAAGCTGATCAGTAATTCAGATCTTAATCTCAATACAACTAACTATCATGTAGACAAATACTTAGGCGCTAGAGAATCACACTTTAAGGTACTCATCAGTCAAGCCTTATACCTTATTAGTTTCAAAATTCTGATCGCTGCAGGTCTTCTTATAACAGGTAGTATTCTTGTATTCAGACAGGAGATGAATCTAGGCCAGTTTGTTGCTGCTGAAATAATTATCATACTTATTATTGCATCGGTAGAGAAGCTTATAAGTTCGCTAGATTCCATATATGATGTGCTTACAGCCTTAGAAAAAATAGGTTATGTGACGGACATGGATCTGGAAAACAATGATGGGCTTGCATTAGACAAAGAGATGACAGATCTATCAGTAGGTTTTCATAATGTCAAATTTAAGTATCCGGATGCGGATGGTTACACGCTTGATAATATAAACTTTCATCTACCTGCAAACACCTCCTTGTTTATTAACGGCAAGGCAAGCTCGGGTAAGTCTACGATGCTTCATCTCTTGTCAGGTATACTAGAACCAAGTGAGGGTGTAATACAAATCAAGGGAATTCCTCTAAGGTCCCTTAATAAAGATATCCTACGAGAACACATAGGTTTTGCCTTAAGTAATAACGAAATATTCCAAGGTACTATACTTGATAATATCGCTATGTCTCGTCCTAAGGCGACTCCTGAGAATGTAATGGATGCTATCAGAATGACAGGTCTTGATAGATTTGTTTCTTCAGTTTCTCTAGGGCTACAGACTGTACTAGATCCTGAAGCAAGTCAGATACCTCGTAATATTAAGAACAGAATTATACTGGCTAGAGCCTTGTGTACACTTCCTAAATTACTTATACTTGAAGATCCCCTAGATCATGTGGTAGCAAACGAAAAAGATATTGTGATCAAAAAAATAACTAATCCTAATAATCCTTGGACGATCATAGTATCCTCGGTAGATAGTAGCTGGAAAAAATATATTTCAGCTGAAATAACATTAGATCGTGGGAAAATAATTCACTCAAGTTTAAAGCAAGATCCGAATGCTGAATATTAGTAAAGTATCTGTAAATAAACACATAGACACGGGTAAATATTCCGTTTTCCAAAAACTGGAAAGACGGTCTGTTTCTAATAAGCTGATACAGCTGCTTACCGTCGTATCGATTCTAGGCGTGCTATCTATGTTTCTTCCGTGGACACAAAATGTACGATCAGAGGGGTTTGTCACAACACTAAGTCCAGATGATAGACCACAAGGCATACAATCACTTATAGATGGTAGAATAGAATCATGGGAAATTAGAGAAGGAGACTTTGTTGCTAAGGGTGACACTGTTGTGGTCATATCGGAATCTAAACAAGATTACCTAGATCCTAAATTACTGGAACGAACAAATGATCAGATAAATGCTAAAAGATCTTCTGCTGGTGCTTACTCAGAAAAAGCTGTTCTACTGGATGAACAGTATCAGAACACGCTTAATAATAAGCAAATAAAATTACAGCAAAATGAGATAAAAATAAATCAATATCTACTTAAAATCAAATCGGATAGTTTAGAATTAGTTGCCGCTAATATAAAACTAAGTAATAGTGAGAAACAGAAAAATAGGACACAAGAACTGTTTGATCAAGGCATAAAGTCATTAACTGAACTAGAAAACAAAATACTCAGTTTCCAAGAGTCTAGAGCGAAAACAAACTACTTAGAAAACAAGCTGACAGAAAGCAAAAACGAAATAAAAAATCTAAAAAATAACACCTCTATAATTGTCAATGACTTCGATCAAAAGCTCGCTAAGCTCAGAGCAGAAAAAATGTCTACCCTATCTGAAAAATATAAGGCGGACGGCGAAGCAAGTAAGCTAGAAACGGTCTATAGTAACTATGATGTAAGATCGAAGTCATATGTTATTACATCGCCTATTACTGGTTATATAAGTGAAACTGTAAAACAAGGAATAGGAGAATACATCAAAGCCGGAGAAGATATCATGACAATAATCCCTGCAGATCTAAGACGTGCTGTAGAGATATTTGTACAGGCTAGAGATATTCCACTTATCCAGAAAAATCAGGAAGTAATGATACAATTTGACGGATGGCCATCTGTAGTATTTAGCGGCTGGCCTCAAAACTCTATAGGTACCTTTGCAGGGAGAGTTGCTGCTATCGATAATCAGATCAGTAAAGTCAAAAAAGGAAAGTATAGAATATTAATTATAGAAGATGCAGAACGTGATCCTTGGCCCGAAGAAATCTTAATAGGTGGTGGTGCCAGAAGTCTAATTTTACTAAAAAATGTACAACTATACTATGAAGTATGGAGACAGCTCAATGGTTTTCCACCAGATTACTACATAGAAGAAGAAGTAGATAAGGTAAAGAAGAAAGCAGCGATAAGAAAAATAAAATAATATGAAATTCTATTCTAGAAAATTAATAAAACCCGGCGATCTGAATGCTAATAATTCTCTGTTCGGGGGTGCTCTGCTACGATGGATAGACGAAGAGGCCGGGATCTATGCGATGACTAAGCTGGGAACGCAGAAAGTAGTTACAAAGTATATGTCAGAGATAGATTTCATAAGCTCAGCTAAGCAGGGAGATGTTATAGAAATAGGTTTAGATTTCAGTGCCATAGGACGCACTTCTATAAGTTTCAAGTGTGAAGTAAGAAACTTATTTTCTAAATCCACTATCATAAGTATTGAGAAAATAGTATTTGTAAATGTGGATGATAATGAACGACCAAGTCCTCATAATCTAACCCTACAAGATATACAACCGAGCTCAGCAAATATATAATGAAGAGACTACTTATTCCTATATTATCGTTTTGGCTCGTTACTTCTTATGCGCAATCTACCGAGATCCTAAGTTATGATGACTATATAGAGATTGTCAAAAGCCAACATCCTTATCTCTACCAGTTAGATCTGCTAGATGATAAGTCTGATGCTTATCAGCTAAAAGCAAAAGGTGGTGTAGATCCCATCATAGACGCCGGATACAACACAAAGTCTTTTGATGATAAGAATTATTATCAACAGTTCAAAGGGAAGATAAAAGTACCTACCTGGTATGGTATCGAGTTAGAAGCTGGTTATGAATATAATAACGGAATATTTCTCAACGATGAAAAAACCTTACCAAGTAATGGTTTACTAAATGCTGGTGTCATAATACCTTTAGGAAATGGTCTCTTCTATGACGAAAGAAGAAAGGTACTAGATGAGGCTGAAATAATCCGGGCTGAAAATAATCTAAAGAAAATAGAAATAGAAAACAAAATTATTTTCGCTGCCACAAAGGCATATCTAGACTGGCAAATAAATTTTCAGAAGACAGAAATATATAGAAATGCCGTCATCATCGCACAGCAAAGAGTAGACAATACGATAGCATCTTTCGTGCAAGGGGATAAGCCAGCTATAGACACTCTGGAAGCGACTATTTCACTTAATAGTAGAAAGACAGAGTTACTCATAGCAGAGCAAGAACTAATTGCAAAGCGTATGGATATCAATCTATTTCTCTGGCAAGAAGGAATTATTCCACTGGAACTCACAGACCTAGTTCGTCCAGAAATCTTAGCGTTATCAAAGTGGCAGGAAGAAACTGCTACACTACGACTAGAAGATAATCTTATAGAAAGTGTAACAGATCTGCAAGGATATGAGATCTATAATAGACAGTTAGATATAGATAGAAAACTAGCTAAAGAAAACAGAAAGCCAATTGTAGATCTAAAAATAAATCCTCTTCTCAGAATGAATGATCCAGATGTGCTTAACTACTCTTTCGATGATTATAAGCTGGGGGCTAATGTATATTATCCCATTTTTACAAGAAAAGCTCGTGGAGAACAAAAATTGATAGAAATAGAACAAGAAAATAATCGTCTTTCCATGATTACTGCCAGACAGCGTATCCAGAACCAAAGAGATATCATGTTCTCAGAAATTGCATATCTAGAGGATGCATCCGATATCTTAAGAAAGAATATACAAGATGCTGCTCGAATGTTAGAAGCTGAGAATATAAAATTAACTATCGGGGAAAGTTCTATTTTTTTAGTCAACTCTAGAGAAATAAAATTTCTAGAATTTCAAGAAAAAAATCTGAAGCTAAACAAAGAACTGCTCTTAAAAAGATTAGAGTTATTGTATCTTTTACAGCAATTTTAAATCCTTCTAAAACCTAGACCTAAGTAGTTTTCTTATTCCTAACTAGCCTGAACTAGTATAAAAGTTAGCTCTTTTAAATCATATGAACGGTATAGACAACATACATACTTTTATTTATTAAGTATTTCATTCTCCTCATCCGTTAGAAGCCTTGAATGAATTAGAAAACGAAGCCCTAAGGGTATTTCTAAGGAAAAGCTTGCTCCGCGACCCTCCGTTATATCGACCGTTAAGTGGGTATGTTTCCAATACGTAAATTGATCTTTGTTCATATAAAAATTTACATCATTTAATGTTCCCAGAAGCACATCACTATCATCTAGATACATATCCCCTTTCTCCAGAATCATGGGTGCAGATCCATCACAACAACCCCCGCTCTGATGAAAAATTAATTCACCATATTTTGCTTTTAACTGTTCTAAAACTTTAACTGCCTTTTCAGTAATCGCTACTCTTTCCATAATCTAAAGTTTATAAAGGCTGAATCAAGGTACGATTCAGCCTATTATGTCGTTTTTATAATTTTTTTTTCACTAAAAGAAACCTAATTTATTCTTATCGTACGATATTAGCATGTTTTTAGTCTGGCGATAATGGTTTAACATCATAACATGATTTTCTCTACCGAAACCAGATTTTTTATACCCTCCAAATGGCGCGTGTGCCGGGTAAGCGTGGTAGCAATTTACCCAGACTCTTCCCGCTTTTATAGCTCTTGGAATTTGGTAGAGCTGATGTGCATCCCTTGTCCATACTCCAGCTCCCAGACCATATAGTGTATCATTGGCAATTTCTAAGGCTTCCGCTTCATCTTTGAACTTAGTTACACATGCCACTGGACCAAAAATTTCTTCTTGGAATACTCTCATTTTGTTATGACCCTCCAGTATAGTTGGCTGTATATAAAAACCATTAGCAAGATCTCCTGGTAAATTTTTGACATCACCACCTGTTAATACCTTTGCCCCTTCTTCTTTTCCTATTTTGAAATAAGATTGTATTTTTTCGTATTGGTCGTTAGATGCTTGAGCACCTACCATCGTGTTCACATCATATGGGTTATCCTGAATTATAGCATTTGTTCTTTCTAAAACTCGTTCCATAAATGCATCATAGATATCTTCTTGCACCAAAATTCTAGAAGGACAGGTACACACCTCCCCCTGATTAAAAGCAAACAAAACTGCTCCTTCTATTACTTTATCTAAAAAAGCATCGTCCTCATCCATCACTGAATTAAAGAAGATATTAGGCGATTTACCTCCTAATTCCATTGTAACAGGATTTAGGTTTTTAGAAGCATATTGCATAATTAGTTGACCCGTCGTTGTCTCTCCCGTAAAAGCTACTTTATTTACTTTAGAACTAGATGCTAAAGGTTTTCCAGCTTCTGGACCAAAACCATGTACGACATTAAAAACACCTGGAGGAAATACATCTGCTATCTTTTCCATTAATAATGTTGCAGTAGCAGGTGTTTGCTCTGCTGGCTTGATGACCACACAATTACCCGTAGCAAGTGCTGGCGGCACCTTCCACGATAACATTAACAGCGGGAAATTCCATGGAATAATCTGACCTACAACACCTAGGGGTTCTTTAATATTCATAGATAGTGTATGCTGGTCTAGCTCAGTAGCACTTCCTTCTTCTGATCGTATGCACGCTGCAAAATATCTCCAATGATCTACACTCAGAGGAATATCCGCGTTAAGCGTTTCTCTTATCGGCTTTCCATTATCGCAAGTTTCTACAATTGCAAATTCTTCCAGATTAGCTTCTATGATATCAGCGACCTTATTAAGTAAAGCAGCTCTCTCTGCAGCAGGCGTATTTCCCCACGATTCCTTCGCGGCATTTGCAGCATCTAATGCAAGCTCTACGTCCTCTTTCTGTGATCGAGGATACTGGGCTATCAGACTATTATCGATTGGCGAAGTGTTTTCAAAATACTGACCCCCTAGAGGTTCTGTAAACTTGCCGTTGATAAAATTAGAATATTTTTCTTTAAACTTTGGTTTAGAATAACCCATGTGCTATCATTTTTTAGTTACTAATAAATTTAAGTTTCCTAAAATAAACAAAATCTAACTTATTCCCTAGAACATATTCATCATACTCTTGAAAAAAACGCGCATTAAGGGACGAATAAATATATAATTCGTATTATTTAACATCATATCATTGATGAACCAATAGAAAACCCCACCATACCTTATCTAGAATAGAACCGTACTAAGTTCAGATTTTGCTGAGCTTTATATTTAATACCAATTCTAGTTTAGAATGACGGTAATTATTTATTTTGTTCTTCATGTTCCTTCGTTAAAAAGCCTCGCCGAACCTATGGGTTCGCCTACGTTTTTTGCCTTGATCCATTTTGAACAATCCTAAATCCTTTTCCGTCATCTAAAAATAGAAATGGTATAAAAGAAGAATGTAGTTGCAGACGAAAAAGAAAAAGCATATTGATTTCCCAGTTACTGCGCGCGAAAAGCCTACACGATGTCTCGCTCTAGGTAAGTATTCTTATAAGATTAATGAAGTAGTAGAAAAATATAATCATAATGTTGCTATCAAAAACTTACCTAGGTGTATCACCACTAGACCAATTAATCCCGGTTCTAATTCCAAACTCTATTCCATAGCTATATAAGTGTTCCTTAATCGGGGCATCAACTAACTTAGTAAAATGATATCTTAAGGTAGGTTGTCCATATATCTGAAAACCTTTGCTGAGCATATAACTAAGGCCAACAGATAATATTCCAGTTACTTGTATAGTATTAAAGTTTTGAGAGGCACTTCTACTAAAATTTACACTCGTATCTATATCAGTAATGGATTTACTTTTTGTAGTTAGATAAACCATGGGTGCAGCTCCTAATTCTATTAAAGGCCTCCACTTCTTGGTACCAAATTCAGTTCGTAGAATTACTGGAATCTCTAAAAACCAATACTCCCTCGATTGTTGGAGTTCTCTAGGGAGTGATGAGTCTGGCGTCCAGTCTCCATTAAAATCTACTTCACTTGGCCAGCGAAGATCCGTTTGCTTTTTATCTTGGTATCCTATTCTCGCGATTCGCAGACCAGACTTTAAAGACAGCGTCTTAGCTAATCTCTGGTTATAAGTAAAACCTAATCTACTACTTAACTTAGGTATTTCTCTAGTCTGCCGTCCTAGTAGAATAGATTCAGTAAATTCATTCTCAGTTTCTAAGGATAAACTACGATAAGAATTATCTATACTCATCATAAATTCTATGGATCGAATAAATTGTGCATTACCTATTTGTATAGATAGTAACAAGAGCGCTATAAAGATTGTTTTTTTCATTTTGATTGCTTTGCTAATGATGAAAATAGAATTTAAAATACAATAAAATTGTCTCTTAGTATATTTCTAACTTAATATTAATTTTTTTGTCAAGTTTTTATGATCCTATTAATTACATAACATATCGAATAAAAATATCTTGAAGAACTTTCTCAGGATCATGACATAAGCCGGGGTGTGTCTTAGAACTTTGGATAATTGTACTTCTAGAAGCAACCAACCATCTGAATCTTGAAGCCAATTCCAGCCCAGCAATTTTTCCTCCTTCAGGATTACCCGAACAAACCAGATCCCATGCTCTTAGATAATCTCTGATCATCTCTGTATCTATATCCTCTGAAAAAGCATTTAGCCTATTCTCGTCTAAAAGATGTTTTATACCCAAGTATTTTTTTCGTTTAGAAAATAGGATGACGCCTATATTTAGAAATTCCTCACGTTCCACCTTAGGGACTAGTCTTATTACCGCATACTCGTAGGTCACTTTATCTTGCATCTTCTGCTTCTTTTACCAGTAAATCGATATTAGCTAATTTCCCCATTAGAATTTCAATATAGGCGGCTCTCATTTCAGAAGAAGAAATAGTAACTGAATCATCGACTAGCCAATCTTCAGGAATTAAAGCAATAATTTCTGATATTTTATTTCTATCCAGAATGGAACATATCTCATTTGCTGCCTGGTTTAACTCACTAGCTCTTTCTAGTAAAACATGATCTGCAATACTAGGGAAAGTTCTGGTAACATGTGTTTTCCAGTTGTCCCAGTTATGGTGGAAGTATAGACTAGCGCCATGATCTATGAGCCATAACTCTTTGTTCCAGTTTAGAAGATTAGTATTCTTAGCGGTTCGATCTATGTTTGTGATAATGCTGTCAAGTAAGACAACCTTAGAGGCTGATGATGCATCAGCAATAGATACTAAGGGATCGTAGGTAATCGCACCAGATAAGAAATGCAAACCTAGATTCAGCCCCACGCTAAATTTTAAGAGATCTTGAATTTCTTCATCAGGTTCCGTTTTACTGAAGGAAGCATCGAGATTCATGAAAACTATTTCAGGCATGTTTAAACCTAATTCTCTAGCAAGCAGCCCTCCTATTAGTTCTGCAATCAAAGCTTTCTTTCCCTGTCCCGCACCTCTAAATTTTATAACATATAGAAAATCATCATTCGCCTGAACAATTGCAGGAAGAGACCCTCCTTCCCTTAAGGGTTTAAGATATTGGACTACATCTACTGTTCTGATTTCTATTTGGCTCATGTGCTTGAAGATAATTAGTAATATTTAATTGTCATTTTTTTTAGACTCCTCGACAACCATAATCATTTCTGTTTCATTAATTCCTTAAATTTCATGGCCCTAATTACATTTACTTTGGGAAATGGAATTTCCTCTAAGTTATTAAAGTGCTTATCTTTACTTACTAAGTATTTTGGATCACATGCTATTCATAGATTAGTTTTTAGGATTATACGAAGTTCTCTTATGGGTATTTGATAGCTTTTCTACCTCCTGATCATTCCAGTTATTTTTATCTCAGGCCTTATCGGCCATTTTAGTAATCTTATCTGCCAAATAGTTTACAATTAGCTTTTAAATTTCAAGCAAGTCACGCTCTTCTAATTTTCTCGAAAAAAGTTTTAAAATTTCTAAATGATGTTTATTCAAACTTCCTATCTGCGATCCAGAACTCATTTGATTAAATTTAGTGCTTTAAAAGAAATAATTAAATACAAGATACTACTTTTAAGGTTTTACTGCGTTATGTAATAACAGAGGAATTAAACTTAATTACTGATCAAAAAAGTATATAAAAGGATTATTCTAAGCCAGCATAGCTAATATCTATCTAGAATAATACATATATAACTACACCGTTTCTTCCTCGGCTAATAATGCTTTCAGTTTCGTATAGACTCCATTCGTCCATCCGAACCCATCTTGCACTGCATACTCTCCTCCTCCAGCTTCTAAGTCCATATCTACAACATTATATTTCTCTAACAGTCTTCCTGTGTTCTTGTATATACGCTCGTTAAGTGTCGTCCATCTTCTTGCGATTTCTAAGGCTAATGCTTTATGTCCATAATTCAGCAATCCTTTCACTGTAATCCATTGCAGTGGTGCCCATCCGTTAGGCGCATCCCATTGTTGTCCTGTATTATGGAGGGAGGTAACAACGCCACCTGGTTGCAGAAAATGCTTTTCTACATAGACCGCAATACTATCAGCTTGTTCCTGAGAAACCATTTCTACAAACAAAGGATACATCATAGCAAGAGAAGAAACTCCAGTTCTTTCTCCTTTGACATAATTATAATCTTCTAAAATTCCCTCCGTAGGATTCCAGCATATTTCCATGAACTGTAACCTCGTATCCATTCTATCGTTATACAATTCTTCCTCTTCTGGCGTTTCGGCTAAGTCTAATAGAAAGGACTCCATTCCATACATTAAAGCATTCAGATCTATAGGGATAATTTCCGTTGTATTAATGCTACGCAAGCGTGTACCATCTGCTAACCATCTAGAGCTAAAATCCCAGCCTGACTCACAAGCTGCGCGTATATGTCTGCAGGTAAGCGCAGGATCCGTTTTTACAAATTCTGTCAAAGTAGCATCCTCCCAGTATGACTCCGCTCGAGGTGTATCTTTCTCATCCCAGTACCGATTAACTTCCAGTCCGAAGGTCTCTACTAACCTATCTCCACTCATCCAGAATTTATATTCCTTCTGTATATATTTCTTATACTTTCTTAAGATAAAGTCTGTGCTATCTTGTGTCAATAGCTGGACCATCAGAAAAAAGAAAGGCGGCTGAGATCGGCTTGCAAAATAAGATCGATTACCATTAGGTATATGTCCACAATTATCTATCAAAAAAGCAAAGTTATCCAACATGTTTTCTATCATGCCTTTTTTTCCAGCTTCTAGTAAACCTAACATGGTAAAGTAACTATCCCAATAATAGATCTCTCTGTATCTACCACCGGGGACGATATAGGATTTTGGTAAAGCTATGAGGCTTGAATACTCATTGTCCGTTTCTGTATTTCTTGTGAGATATTGCCATAGGTAAGCTATATGTTCTTCTATAGTTCTATCATCTTTCTGCAAAAAATTATCTGTAACGCTATCGCTTGCTTCCTCTGGTAGTGTAAAATTCTTATCCACAAAAGCTCTGAGATCAAAATCCTTTTCTCTCTTTTCTAATTCATACGCATAACAAATCTCATGCGCGGGACGTAATGCTGTAACATCTACAAAAGTTTTCCCATCTGAGAAAATTCTACTAGATTGGACGGCTATAAAAAGGTCTCCATATAAGTCTTCAGGCGATATAATCATTAACTTGTTATTTGCTTAGTCTGTAGTTTAAAAAAGATCAAGTATAAGAATTAGATATTATAAACAAAAGTAATCTATTTCCTGATTAAGATTCTCTAAAATATCCAGATGAATAAAACACATATTACACCAGTAGTTTTTATAATATTATCGATATGGAATTATTCAGTATATGGACAATTTTACGTTGTAGATTTGATGGCTCCAGGCGAAGTAGGTTTATCGAAAGATTCTCTGGATAAGATGGATCTATATTTCCATAACTTGGTCGATGAAAAAAGACTAGCAGGTATTCAGATAGGAATAATACGGGATAAGAAACTAGTACATTATGATACCTATGGGTATAAGAATATAGAGAAGCATATTGAGCTGGAAGATAAGAGTATATTTAGAATTTTTTCTATGACTAAGCCCATCGTGTCTGTCGCCCTGATGCAGTTGTACGAAGCAGGAAAATTTAAACTAGATGATCCCTTACATCTGTATATTCCAGCGTTCGGAAATATGCAGGTCTACCAAGATTCTGTCTTATCTCCAGCTAAGAACCCTATTCTTATCATAGACCTTTTACGGCATACCTCTGGATATAACTACGGCAGTAGTGGCGATGTAGAACTCCGCGAATATTACAGAGCAGCTAATGTTTTTTCTTCTGTGACAAGTGAGGAGTTTGTAAAAAAACTGAGTACCGTTCCCTTGCAGTTCGAACCTGGGAGCGACTGGCAATATGGATTATCTACTAATATCTGTGGGTATCTTATAGAAGTACTTTCAGGTCATTCGCTGGACCAGTATCTGAGTAAGTTTATACTAGAACCCTTACAAATGAATGACACACACTTCCATCTCCCAGAAGATAAGGTCTCTAGATTTACCGTTGGTTATAGATGGAATGAGGATGGAGGACTTTTCGTATCAGAGCGAGCAGATAGTAATCGTTATGTCAATGAAGTAAGCTTATATAACGGAGGAGGAGGTCTTGTCTCCACTACCATGGATTATCTGAATTTCTGTCAGATGATGCTTAACAAAGGAACACTAAACGATGCCAGAATATTAGAAGCTGAAACTGTAGAACTCATGTTTACTGATCATCTGCAATCTACTAGAGATCACCAGGAAGAGAGACTAAGATTACCGATGGGCGAAGCAAGTTTTGGATTAGGTTTTGCCATCCGTGGTGAACGGGTAGATGCCTTAGAAAAAGTATATGGATGGGGCGGAGCAGTAGGAACTTATTTTAAGATAGATGTAGAGCACAACTTAGCCTATGTGATGATGATACAACTTTCACCCCATCGTCATTTAGGATTGCGAAGTAGGATACAGGAATTTGTTGATAGCTCTGTAAAGTAGAAACATGGATGAGATGCATGGATGAAGGATTCGTACGAACTTTCTGATTATGGACTACATAGTGAATAGAGCCTCGCGTAAAGGATAGGAAGTAAGCACCATAATGTAATGAAGGTGCTGTGCGTAGCACCGAAGCGAACGCGGAGTACTGGATAGCCTGACCCAAAGGGAGACGCCCAAATAATCGTACTGTAAAGCGTATTATAAATATTAATCATATTAGTAATAATTATAATATGTCGTTTTAATCCAATAAATTTGGTGTTTTATACGTATTATGATAAGTACAATAGATAAAAATACTACCCATAATTTTTTAATCAAGAAAATGTAAGCATGAGTACACGCGTAAATTCATGGATTAAATGGCTTTGGGTATTGGTTATAGTAGGAATTCTTTTTGCTATGGCGCTAGTCGTTCTCGTTTCTTATACCAAGATGCCGGATACACAAGAGCTGGAGAATCCGAAATATGAGCAAGCCTCGATTATCTATTCTAGAGAAGCGGAAAGGGAGGAGATCGGAAGATGGTTTAGCTATAACAGGCAGTGGGTGGATGAGACTGAAATCAATGATCATATTGTCAATGCGCTAGTCGCTACAGAGGACGAACGATTTTTTGGTCATGCGGGGATAGATCTAAAAAGTACTTTGCGGGCCGTAATATTTATGGGTAAAAAAGGTGGTGCTAGTACGATAACTCAGCAACTTGCCAAGTTATTTTTCACGCCTCAGCCCGGTAATTCACTGAAAAGAATATGGCAAAAACTGAAGGAGTGGGTCATCGCTACAGAGTTTGAAAAAAGATATACGAAGCAGGAAATCATTGCGATGTATCTTAACAAGTTTGACTTCCTATACGATTCTCATGGTGTTGCTGCTGCATCTAATACATACTTTGGCAAAGACCAGAAAGATCTTAATATAGTAGAGTCGGCGACCCTAGTAGGTATGCTGAAAAATCCTGACCTCTATAATCCAAAAAAATATCCTGATAATTCGCTGCGAAGAAGAAACGTAGTCCTGAATCAAATGAGGAAAAATAATTTTCTCAGTGAGGACGAATACAAAAAACTAAATGCTGAAGTCTTAGATAACACTAATTTTAAGCGGTCGGTACATTACGATGGTTCCGCCCCATACTTCAGAGCTTCCCTTTCTAAATATGTCAATAAGATACTTTCTGAAAATAATATTACTAAGGCTGATGGAACAAGGTATAATATCTACAGAGATGGTCTAAAAGTATATACTACGATAGATATGAAAATGCAACGCCATGCTGAAAAAGCGATGCGTAATCATATGAGTAATCTCCAGAAAAGATATTTTACTGTATGGAAAGGTCTAGATCCGTGGACCTACGATGCCGATAAAAATCAGAGGGATATAAGAAAGAATAATCTCAATAGACTTATAAGAGAATCTGAGCGATACAAGCAACTGAAGCAGGTCTATATGTCGGAAATATTTTCTAAGATTTCTGATGCTTTTCCTGATGCTAGACATAGGGATGCTGATGTCAATAGAATGATGCAAGAGGCCCAAAAAGAAGGTCACCTAAAAAAGCTAGTAAGTCGTAAAGTAATCACCAAGAAACAGTCACGTACCTACAAGCAAATAATGGAAAGTTCGCAATGGTCTGAGCTAGAGAGCCAGTGGATAAAGCTCAATAAAGCCACCAGAAATGCGTTCAACAAAAGACAGAAAATGCAGGTCTTCAGTTATGAAGGTAATGGAGAAGAGACTAAGGAAATGACGCCACTAGATTCTATAAAATATCATAGAATGCACATGCAGCTGGGTTCTGTTTCTATAGAACCTTCTACAGGTTTTGTGAGAACGTGGGTAGGTGGTATCGGCAATAAATACTTTAAGTATGATCACATCCGATCTAACAGACAGGTGGGCTCCACTTTCAAACCGTTTATCTACGGAACTGCGATTTCCCAACAGGCGAAGTCGCCCTGCGAACGAATACGAGATATACAGTACAGTATACCTGCTAATGATGCTAATTTCGGTCTTATAAAATCTTGGTCGCCCTCTAACTCCAGCGGTAAGTTTTCTGGAGAATCCGTTACCATGTTAGAAGCGCTGAAGCGTTCTCTAAATTCTGTATCCGTCAAGTTAATGATAGAACTGGGTAATACCTCACAAGTTGTAGACCTTGCAGCTTCCATGGGTATAGAAAGAAAGAAGATACCTAACTACCCTTCTATATGTCTAGGAACACCAGAAGTATCTGTACTAGAAATGACAGGAGCCTATGCAACATTTGCTAATGATGGTGTATATACTAAACCTGAGTTTGTAGAACGTATAGAAGACAAAAACGGTAAGGTAATCTACAATGCTGTACCAGAAAAAAGTAGAGCCCTAAACTCTAAATATAATTATGCAATGGTCGAGATGCTGAAATATGCAGCCAGCTTCGTAAAAGATAAACTAGAGATAGAATTTGGCGGGAAAACTGGAACGACTAACGATTATGTCGATGGATGGTTTATGGGTATCACCCCTGAACTCGTTGTAGGTACATGGGTAGGAGGAGAGGATCCGTGGATCCGGTTTCTATCTCTTGCTGATGGACAAGGGGGTGTTATGGCAAGACCTTTCTTTATAGATTTTATGCAACGTGTAGAGGGCGATAAGTCTATACCCTTCAACTCTCAAGCTCAGTTTCTTATCCCCCAGGAGGATCTTCTTGTTACAGATTGTAGTCAGTATGATCAGATCATAAGAACTTCTACACCACAGAAAAAGGTCATCAGTAAACCTAATGATGAGGAGTTCGAGGAAGAGGAGTTCGAAGAGGAAGAGAGTGATGAATTCGAGGAGGAAGAGCTAGGAGAAGAAGGGTAAGATTATAGTACTTTGTAAATCATGGCCTAAATGTGGTTCTATCATTAGTAGAAATAATCACTTAATTTTAGCACCTTATTGCTTTGGTCTACGTTATAAGTCTGTGAAGTGTACACTACTATTATTATTCTCTTTATATGTCAATGTGACTATTGCTCAGCAAGATAGTATTACCGTATATTATTTTATGGGTGAGGACTGTCCTATCTGTCAAGATTACAGTACGCTTATGGTGGACTTATATGAAGAATACAATGCAGAAAATATATCTTTCGTGGGTCTATTTCCTAATCGCTATTCCACTACCAAAGGAATAGACAATTATCAAAAAAAGTACGCCATTCCCTTTCCACTTAAGCGAGAATTTTTTCAGACTAAAACCAAATTATTCGACATAAAGGTGACACCAGAGGTCGTCGTCTATAATGAAACACAAGCAAAGATGATCTACAAAGGGCGCATCGATAATATGTATGCTAGGGTAGGAAAAAGAAGGCGTGTTGTGAATACATCAGAGTTAGAAGATGTGCTGGCCGAAATACAGAAAGGAGCGTTTATAGAATATTCTGAGACGGTGGCTGTGGGATGTTTTATTACATTGGAGTAGTTATAACTTAAGTAAGCCTGCCTCTGCTTGTAGACACAGAAAACGCTCGCTTACTTTATCTTGTTAGTCCTCCTAGTGTAAAAGTCATTTAATAAATCAATTATTTTTTCTGCGGTTATTTTTAGATAGTCGACATCAAAGTGTCTTCTTTTGAGCCAAAAATGGCCACTCAGATAGCCCCATCCAAGGTGATCATTCAGTCCAGATCTCACGAATAATGCTTCCGAGTTTCTCAATATCCATTGTTCTACTTTATCCTTTTGTTGTTCTTTGTCATCTATGTTCATCAGGTCTACTATTTCTTTACATTTAGCCTTGCTCAGTTCTATCGATCTTTTAAATTGTTCAATATGGATATTACTTTTTCTGAATGTATGCTCACCCGGTTCTACATTAAGGTGTGGATAATAAACTAGATCATTTTTAATAACTCTATATCCACTGTTAATAGGTTTTACATCACCCCCTTCTGAAATAGTTACAAAAAAAATAACAGCATCTGAGTTTTTGATGGTCAGAGCTTTTCGTATTCCTGAATCATCTATAATATACTTATGATAATATCTGGATTCATTTGTTTCTATAAGCCTATCCATAGTATTAAAAACGAAAGTATCTACCATCGCCTTATCAGATCCTAATTTTCTATAGATAAAGGTGTAGTTTTTATTATCATCCGCAATATACTTTGCTTCAATAATTTTGTCTGACATGATACACAAATCTATAAGAGAAAAACTTACCCCTATCTCGGCGTTGACAGGCAAGGAACATAAGGTCATAAATAGAATGAGGCTAAAAGTGAAGTTCATCGTAGACTAATTATATGTTATACTAGGAAGATGCATGTGAGTATCGAAAGGGTGTGTGGGACTGTAGTCCTTACTATTTCTTTAGAAGTCATTTTTGCAATGCCAATAATTTACGCTTAACTTAGTCCTAAGATTATCGAACTGTTATGCAAAATAAAAACTTTCCTATTAGGTAAATTTCGATGTTATGGCCGTTAAAATTCAAGAGCAAAAATTCAAACTACACCAATTATCTGAGAAAAGGCTCGCTTCGTCTTATCCGCAAGATATGGTTATTGTGGCGGAAGGAGACTCTTGGTTTAACTACCCACTAAAAAAAGATGCTATAGATCAGTTGGTATCAAAGGGCTATGCTATTAAGAATTTTGCAAACCATGGAGACACCTTAGAAAATATGATCTATGGTTCTAACTACAAAACCACTGGTAATACCATCGTACACGAAGGACCTATTTCTCTACAGATGACCCTTACTGCTATCAGAAACCTAAAACCAAGGTTTTTTCTTTTCAGTGCTGGAGGCAATGACATAGTAGGTGCTAATCTAATACAGTATCTGAAACACAAGTTTTCTAAATCAGGAAAACTACTAGATGAAAAAATCTTCCAAGCTAAGCTAGACAGTATGAAGGAGTCTATGGAATTTCTAATAGAAAGCGTCGTCAATACAAATCCTAAGTGTCATATACTGATGGATGGTTACGACTATGCTAAGGTAACAGGCAAAGGATATTCCTTCATCGGTATAAAACTAACAGGACCATGGATACAGCCCGCTATGGGCGCTAAGGCTATTACAAATTCTAAGGACCAGAATAAAATTATTAAAACACTTATTGACGGATTTAATGAGATGCTGAAGGACTTAGAATCCCAATACCCCAACTTTCATTTTATAGACCTCCGCGGTTATTTCCCTCACATAAATTCTTGGGATAATGAGATACATCTAAAAGCTAGTGGTTACAAAAAAGTAGCGGAATTGTATGATAAAAAGATGTGTAAAATTCTAAATTATAATCCTATAATAAAACATAGTGATAAGCTTATTGTGTGAAGGAATAAATATTCCATAAATCATTTTAATCCCTTAATCCTGAAAATCCTGATTCAGACAGATGAAAAGCTTAATACTATACAACGATCCGATTTTCTATTCTTTCCCCTTCCCTGCTACCACAACAACAATCTCTCCCTTCACCTTTCCTTTTTCTGTATAGTGTTGGTGTAAATTTGCAAGTTCATCTGTCGTGATTTCTTCATGGAGTTTGGAAATTTCTCTAGCGACACAAGCCAGTCTATTTCCTCCGCAATGCTCTATGAGTTGGGTTAAGCATTTGACAATTTTATGTGGAGATTCGTATAGTACAAATGTGTGTTCTAGCGTAGCAAGAAATTTAAGTCTAGTCTGTCTACCTTTCTGCGGTGGTAGAAAACCTTCGTAATAGAAACGATCACAGGGAATTCCTGAAGCAACTACAGCTGGGATCATAGCAGCTGGACCTGGTAGTACCGTTATTTCTAACTTGTTCTGCACAGCTGCTCTAATGAGTAAAAATCCTGGATCCGAAATACCTGGAGTCCCTGCGTCGGATATTATGGCTATGTTTTTCCCTTGCTGTAATTCTTCTATATGTCTAGCGGTCGCACTATGTTCATTATGCGCATGATAGGAGACTAATTTGACATCTATACCATAATGATTCAGTAATTTCTTACTCACCCTTGTGTCCTCAGCGAGGATATAATCTACATTTTTAAGGGTTTCCACCGCGCGATACGTGATATCCGCTAAATTTCCTATGGGCGTTGGTACTACATAAAGCATTATCTTATAATTTTAAGTAAGTCCAGAGTCTACCATGAAACTGGTAAAAATCAAGCTCACTGCGACAATAAAGCTTAAAAATCCGTTAATTCCCGCATTTTACAGCACAACTTGGCAAAAATATGAGTCTTATTATCGTTACGAATAGACAATATCGAAGGTTAATATTAATAATTTACTTGAAATAGTAAAAGAAGGCAAGCATATAAGCTTAGGAAATACTCTTATAAGTGTAAATGTTCTATTTTTGCAGTACAACAAAAGCATACTTCATATATGAAGGAGATAAAACGACAGTTCTTAACATTAGCTATTATCGCGATTTCTAGCATAGGATACGCTCAGGTATTTAATGACGAGTGCATTACTGCTACTGCCCTAGGAAATGTAGCAGATTATTGCTCTAACGATACCGATCTAAATAATAACGGAGCAACCGCATCAGCAGATGCCGTTCCCTTCTGTTGGTTTGGAGGATCTCAGGCAGATATCTGGTATACTTTTGTTCCGACAGCTACAGCGGTATACATTAATCTTGACGGATCTTTTGCTAGTGCAGGACTAGTAAATCCTTCTATCGTTGTATATGAGGGTACGTGTTCTACGCTCAATGAACTTGCTTGTAATTCTATAGGTACAGGAACTTCTGTTGCTGACCTAACTTTAGTAGATCTTACAATAGGTCAAATATATTACCTAAGAATAGATGGCGAAAATGGAAATAGGGGTCCATTCCGATTATGTATAAATTCTTTCTTCCCTGTTCCAAGTCCAGAATCTGATTGTCCCGAATCAGTAATTCTTTGTGATAAGTCTCCTTTCCAGGTGGCTAATCTTAACAGTACTGGTAATATCCAAAACGAACTAACTGGTCCTTGTGTCGGCGCTGGTCAAGATGGTGAAAGAGCATCTGTCTGGTACACTTGGACCTGTAAAGATCCAGGTACTCTAACCTTCACGCTTACTCCTAATAACATAAATAATCCTGAAGAAGATCTAGATTTTGTTGTCTATGAACTCCCTGGAGGTCTTGCGGATTGTAACAATAGGGTAGCCCTTAGGTGTATGCTCTCTGGAGAACAAGGTGGAGGAGTCAGTGACCCATGCTTCGGTCCTACTGGTCTACGGGAAGGTGAAACTGATATATCAGAAAGTGCTGGCTGTGCAGCAGGAGATAATAATTTCGTGGCACCAATAAATATGATAGCAGGAGTTTCCTATGCACTCATTATAAATAACTTTTCTAATACAGGCTTTGGCTTCGGAATTGAGTGGGGAGGAACAGGAACCTTTGAGGGACCAGAACCTGATTTCGACATTACTGCTGTGCAAGCTTTTGAGTGTGATAAAACCGTAATATTCGATGATCTTTCTACATCTGCAACTGATGCAATTGTTAGCTGGACATGGAACTTCGGTGTAGGGGCAACGCCTATTTCTGCATCAGGTCCAGGACCGCATGAAGTGATCTATGAGTCCTTCGGTGACAAAGTAGTGGCGCTTACGGTAGAAAGTAGCAGAGGATGTTTAGTGACTAAGGTACTAGATATATTTGTAGAAGCTTGTTGTGATGATTTTTCCCAACTAGATATTTCTGCTACAACATCTGACATTGGATGTTTTGGTCAGACGGGCCAGATATTTACAGAAGGTTCACTAGGTTTTCCTCAGTATAACTTCAGTCTAGATGGTATAGACTTTATCCCTAATACAACCTTTAACAATCTACCTGCTGGAGATTATCTTATCTATATACAAGATATTAAAGGATGTATAGATAGCACCTTCGTTAGCATCACAGAACCTCCAGAAGTTACAGTAGAAGCAGGTGACGATCAGGAGGTAGACCTAGGGTTCGGAACAGTTATAGATGCAAATCATCAGAATGGAATAGGAATGGTGACTTATATGTGGTCTCCACCAGAAGGGCTCAGTTGTACGGACTGCCCTGACCCAGATGTAATACCGCAAGGTAGCACAACATACACCGTAACCGTTACAGACGAGAATGGATGTACAGCAACAGATCAGCTTATCATAACGACTAATATTATACGACCCTTTTATGCACCTAATGTCTTTTCTCCTAACAGAGATGGGTCTAATGATTTCTTTAATTTATTTGCTGGACCGGCTGCATCGGGAATGGAAGAGCTCACTATATTTGATCGCTGGGGTAACATCATGTTTGACAGTAGATCCGTAATTCTCAGTGATCCTAATGATGGGTGGAATGGCCGGTTCAATGGTGAACTTTTACAGCCCAATGTCTATACCTGGCTAGCGAAAATACGTTGGCTAGATAATGTCGTTATAGATTATTCTGGCACTGTAACTTTAGTCAAGTGATCCGTTTATATTTTCTTATCATATTTTCTCTTTTCCTTTCTTGTACGAATGAGGTACAGGATATCAATGCACTCTTTACAGATCAGGAATTACTCACAGAAGTTGCGACGGATGTAGAAATATTGTATAGTGATTCTTCTTACGTACGTGTAAAAATAGAAGCTCCTAAAATGATCCGGCATCTAGAGAATAAGGAAAACGTAGAAGAGTTTCCAGATGGTGTAAATGTTACTTTCTATAATGAAGCAGGCAGAGCACAGAGTTGGTTAGAAGCTAATTATGCTATCCGTAAGGAAAAGGAAGGTAAGGTGTATGTCAAAGACGATGTTCTAGTATACAACAAGAAAGATGATAAGATGAGAACCTTAGAACTTATCTGGGATGAAAAAGAAAAAATTATTCATACTGAGAAGCCAGTGCTGATCATGCAACCTTCGCTGGGTGATACCTTGTTTGGTTTTGGTGTTGTAGCCAATGAAGATTTTTCTAGATTCGAAATTAAGAAGAAGATGTCAGCCATTAAAAAATTCGACGGATTATTAGAAAAAGAATCTTCTAAGAATACTAAAGCTACTTCCGGAGAAAAGCCTACCTTAAATCAAAGAAACTAATATACATTGGGACTTATATTTTTAATCATATTTTTTCTCTTGCTTTCAGCCTTTTTTTCCGGATCTGAAATAGCATTTATATCTGCTAGTAAACTGGGTGTTGCAGTAAAGCAGGAAGAGGGGGATAAGAGAAGTTCTATAATCAGTAAGTTCTACGATAGACCTAAAAAATTTCTTGGAACCATGCTTGTAGGAAATAACATAGCCTTAATAGCATTTACCTTATTTGCCTCACAATTTACAAGTAAGTTCCTATTTCCTGATTTTTCTGATGGGCCTGCCTTACTTTTGTTAAATACTTTACTGACTACAATTGTGGTCCTAATATTCGGAGAGTTTCTGCCTAAGACACTTGCTAGATTATTTGCCAACAAGTTTATCTATGCCATGGCATATCCCCTTAGTTTTTTTAAGTCTGTCCTAAGCATACCTACCAGCATGATGACTATGTTATCTAACACCTTACTTAAGTATGTTTTTAGAGCACCCTTGGATAAGATAGAAAAAGAACTTACACGATCAGATCTAGAGCACTTCATAGATTCCAATCTCAGCGAAGAAGATACTACTGTAGATAAAGAAATCCTGACCAATGTCCTTACCCTGAACCAGCAAAAAGTAAGGGATATTATGATCCCTAGAACAGAGGTCGTTGTCATAGATCAGCATGCAACACCTAAAGAAACACTAGAATTATTTCAGTCCTCTAAGCACTCTAGAATTGTAGTTATTGATGGTGACATAGAGAATGTAATAGGTTATATACATCACCAACAGCTGTTCGAACAACCGAAGAAAATAAAAAATATAAAGCTAGAAATACCCTTCGTTCCAGAGGCAATGAATCTTAAAGATCTTATGCTAGAGTTTATTCGTGATAATGTAAATATAGCTTGTGTTGTCGACGAGTTCGGTGGTATGGTAGGGATACTTACCCTGGAAGATATCCTAGAAGAGATTTTTGGAGAGATAGAAGATGAGTACGATGAAGGTATCTTTATAGAAGAACAGATCAGCGATCACGAGTACTTGTTCTCTGGTAGATTAGAGATCGATTATATTAACGAGAAGTACGAACACTTAGATATCCCTGAAGGAGAATACCAGACCCTCTCTGGTTATATCGTGATGACCTCAGGGACTATTCCCGAGTCAGGTGCAGAGGTAGCTTTCGACAACTATACATTCGTTCTAGAGCAAGTCAGTGATACAAAAATAGAAACAATACGTGTTTTCAAGAAAGAGGAAGAAGTCGTAGATTAATTGCGAGTCACATATTTTCTTAGAGTCATTTCATCTTCAATGATTGACAAGAATTTTAATATTAGTATTTTTGAATCGTGTTCAGCTTTTTCTCTTGACTTGAGAATTGTAGTGCATCCATCAATTCATTCTTCAATTCCGTAGCAGCATCCTATGAAGCCATAATATTTAAATTTTCTAATTCGATGTCTTTTTATGGTCTAATTTTATCTGAATCCATACCATCAAGTTTCGGGTGAAAGTCAATTGCACCGGTAGAGTACATAGATTAAGAATGGGGTTTGAATGATAAGCAAGTGATTGAAATAATTTTTTAGTAGACAAACATGCTGCTTATTTTAATAACAAACATAAATCATTTACTGATCAATGCAAGCTTTTTCAATGTCTTGAAGCTTAAATTATATTATCACACTTGAGCATGATCTCATTGGTATAGTAAAATAGAAACAGCTTCCTTGGTCAGCATTAGTTAACCAAATCTGCCCACCCATTTTGTTTACTAACTTTTTGCAAAAGGCAAGTCCGAGTCCACTGCCTTCGTATTCTGCCCGATTATGGAGCCTTTTAAACATTTCAAAAACTGACTCGTGGTATGCGGTATCGATACCTATGCCATTATCTTTTACACAAAACTGATGAAAGCCATCTATTTCACTATAAGTGACATCTACCTGAGGTTCTTCATTTCGATTATACTTTATTCCGTTTATGATAAGGTTTTTGAACA
>ENA-ORXT01000619-ORXT01000619.1-marine-metagenome-genome-assembly--contig:-NODE-619-length-54480-cov-33.798541_pt1 | contig 54480 bp, 50 predicted proteins | sample MGYA00237868_ERZ511482 | MGnify/ENA metagenome assembly ERZ511482 | reverse complement strand
TAGGTTCCGTGACGACGAAGCCCGCAGTGCCCCTCCGGATGCCAGGGACAGGACGTGATCGTTGCGCGTTCCCAGAGCCTGCCGGTAACGTAGTCCTCGCCGGTTGAGGACGTCGCCAAACGCACCTGCAAACCGGCCACGGCCCGCACGGGGGGCTACCCGTGGCGGGCCACTTACCTCCTTGATGTGGAGCGTGGTCCGAGCAGTCTTGCCGATCGGACCGCGCTCGGCATCGGCGCGTGCCCGGACGGTGACGCCGTTCCGCTTTCTACCGGCGCCCCACCGATCCGGCGCCGGTCAAGATCGGGACGTCAGGCGCGTGGATCGCAGAATAGTGTGAACGCCAACACCGCCTCCCGGACCTTGTCGATAGGTGGCGCCGACCATACGCTCGGGGTTCTGGTACAAGCCAATCACGGACTTCGCGAGTGGTTCACCGTGCTGGGCGTTCCGATCGGAAAGCACTGGCCGGAAGGACGCCTGTTCGACACCGAGCGCGGCTCGATCATCGTGGTGATCGCCTGCGACCTGCCGATGCTCCCCCACCAGCTCGAACGGCTCGCTCAGCGGGCGTCGATCGGCATCGGCCGGCACGGTACGCCGGGAGGGAACAACTCCGGCGACCTTTTCCTCGCGTTCAGCACGGCCAACGCGGTCCCGCTTGCCGAGCTCACAAGTGCACCACGTCGCATGAAGGTACTGCCCGACGACTGGTTCGATCCGATCTACCTGGCGGCGGTGCAGGCGATAGACGAGGCTGTCGTCAACGCGATGCTTGCTGCCGAGAGCATGACGACATTGAAGCCTGCGGGTCTGACCTGCCAGTCGCTGGAGGCGCAAAGGCTCGTCGCGCTGCTCGGTACAGGCGGTGCGTAGCGATCAACGACACCCAGCGAATGAAAGAAGCCGAAGAGTGCGGCTAGCAGGTCGCGCGCGCTGATCTCTACGCGCGCTAGCCGTGCATGGCTCCCCGCTGCCAGCAGCGGACGCATCGTGTGATCGAGAACCTGGACTGTGAACGGGGCGTTCCTGACGGATGTCCGGAGATGCTGAGCCGGCACTCTTCAAGCTCGTCCGTTCACTGCGACGATATCAAGGCGGCCGACCGATCAGGACGACGGCTCTCGGAACTGGTCGACCAAGTCTCGCCTTGCGGCGACAGCGGCGTTGACCCGCGCTTCCTGGCCGTCGTGTACACCCGTACGTGATCTGGCGAGAAAAGTTGTCGTTCGACAGTCACCCGCGGCGCGGGGATCGGTTCCGAGCGCAGGTACTGAGCGTGCGCAAGACGGTGCGTCAGCAAGACGTGCCGCTGTACCCTGTAAATGCCGGTGAAAAAGCGCGGCTATTCGCCGCTGTTGCCGGCTGACGAGACTTGGTCGAGCCATTCTCTGATCCGCCGTCCTGGCTCGTCAGTCGTCTTGCTACCGTCGCAGTGAGAGAGGCCGTCGGTGTCGTTCGAACGCACCGCGGAGTTCTCGCTCGATCTGCTCCATGACGCGGCGGAGTCGGGCGACTTGAGCGTCAGGGCAGACGAGCACCGACATGGCATCGCACGACACGGCCAGACTCTACCGATGCGCGCGCTGCGGCTCGCTGACAACGATCTGTAGTCGCTGCGACCGCGGCAATCGCTACTGCGGCGACTGCGCGCCGCTCGCGCGGCGCGAAGCGCGTCAGAGAGCGGCCGAACGCTACCAGCAGAGCCCCGAGGGGCGTCGCCGCCACGCTGCGCGGCAACGCCGATACCGTGAGAGAAAGCGCGAGGAAGAGGAGAAAGTGACGCACAAGGGTATCGCGGCCGATCGGCACGTGGTGGCCGCGGTCGAGGAGTTGAGGGCGGCTGAAACGAGCCCACGCGCGCTCTGCTCAAGGACCTTCGAGGTGATTGTCTGCGGCTTGTGCAGCGGTGTTTGCAGCGATTTCCTGCGCCGCGAATATCGCCAACGGACCGACCGGCGTCAGTCATTTCGCACTCGCAGGCGTGGTGAGTAGATCCATGCCCGGAAATCATCAGTAGCGAGCAAGGATGATGCGCGCTCGTTACCGCGGCACAAACCGACTGTCGGATAGCGGCGAATAACCGCGCTTTTACGCCGTCGCTAACAGTACCCGTTCCTGCGCCGGATCTGCACCGAGGTACTGAGCGCGGAGGGCGTGACCACACGCTTGCCGTTGGGCACTGCGCGCCTGCGGGGCTGAGCACGAACCGCTCGGTTCGGGCTGATAGCCTGCTGCGGCGCGGTCGACACGTACCGCAGCGCCTCCGCCGCGGTTGGTGGCGTGCTCTGAACCTCGCCTGTCTCGTCAATCGGGCCGGCTATCTACATCTGTCGACCGCAAGAGAAAAGAGCGACGTACCTCAGGCGTTCACTTTCGGGATCACGATGTGGGCCGAGCCAAAGCCTTCTGGACGTGCGCAGCACGGCTTTCGGCCGGAAAAAACCTCAAATCCCGGGCGTCGCGGGATCTGCAGTCGTGACGACGCTCCAATACGAGCCCTCCTTACGATCGATGTGAGTACGCAAGATATTCAAAGCAGCCGGGAGATCACTTTCCTTGACAGCCTTCGTGATCTGCATGTGCTCTCGAAAGGATTTCGCCATGTGATCCGGATGCCGACCTAATCTGTTCCGAACTGACGCCATTTTCAATGCAATGGTCTGGTATGCGTCTTCCAGAAATCTGTTGTCCGCGTAATCGAAGAAGTATTGGTGAAATAGCGTGTCTTGACCTAGATACCCCACGACATCATCCGCCTCGCGAGCTGAAGCCATGCAGCCGGTACAACGCTCGAGCGCTTCATGGAAATCCTTTCGATGATGCTTGACCGACGCGCTTAGCGCAGAGGTTTCCAGACATACCCGCGCATCACATAATTTCGCGAGCTCTCCCGGTGAGAGATTGAAAACGAAGGACCCGCGTTGCGGCTCGACGACCAGCAAGCCATCCATTTCTAGCCGATTCATCGCCTCACGCACCGGCGTGCGACTTACGTTCAGGTTCTTCGCAATCTTGGACTCGGAGAGCTGGCTGCCCAACTCGAACTCACCGGTAACGATCCGCTCCTTGATGTTCTCCGTCACCAGTTCCGTCAGAGACTTCGGCCTATCGAAATTCTTCATGATGCTCTTGTTCCTGATTGTGACAGCGTGTGAATCAACCATTCATGACCAGGAGCGGTTGACAACTTGCATACAGTATGCCAGCATCCGAACATGGTGGTGGTCGATGCCAGCTCACTGGAAGGCTTAACGTTGAAAACCGTCGAAAACTGGATCGTTAAGATAAACAGGGCTCTCGTGGCGTCGGCGCTGGCCATCGTGCTGACCATAGTGTTCGCCAACGTGGTTGGACGCTATGTTTTCGGTCAATCGTTTGCCTGGGTCGAAGAAGTGGCAAGGCATCTGGTCATCCTTGCGGCATTCTGCGGTGCCGGACTCGCCTTGCGAGAGGGCCGGCTGGTGGCGATAAGCGTGATACCCGCGCTACTCCCGGCGCCCATCGCTCACTTGCTCCGATGGAGCGTCGTCGTGACGATGTTCGTCTTCATGGCGACCATGCTGTGGCTGGGGATCCGCTTTGCTGAATTTGGCTGGGGCAAGGAGACGATGTCCACCGGCATCCCGCGCGGCATCCCCTATCTAGCCATACCCATCGGCTGCGCATTGTTTCTGATTCAATTGCTTTTTTTCGCCAAACGTTTTGTCACGGAGGATTTCGAATTCCTGGATGACGTCGAAGCTGTGGGAGATTGACCCATGGCCAAGACACTTGTTTTGCTGTTCTTCGCGACGTTATTCTTGAGCGTCCCGGTAGCGTTTACCATGGGTATCGCTGGATTGGCAGCCATTTTTATCGATGGCTCACTCAATCCACTGGTGGCGACGCAACGGATGTTCGCCGGCATCGACAGCTTTCCACTCATGGCGGTTCCGTTCTTCATACTCGCCTCGGAGCTCATGACTGCCTGCGGATTGACAAAGGCACTGCTGCGTGTCGCTAACGCATTGGTCGGGCATGTTCGAGGCGGACTCGGACACGTCAACATCCTGGTGTCCATGATGTTCGCTGGCATCAGCGGGTCTGCTCTAGCCGATGCGGCAGGACCCTCCGCTATCGTCATGCGGATGATGCGACAAGCCGGCTATGACAAAAATTATGCCGGAGCACTTTCAGCTGCTACGGCTACGATCGGCCCCATCATTCCCCCCTCTATACTGGCGGTAATCTTCGCAATCTCGACCAGTGGAGTCACGGTCGCAGGTTTGTTCCTTGCCGGTATCGTTCCAGGCATTCTATTAGGTTTGTCACTTGCCATAGCAAATCACATAGTCTCCGTTCGGCACAACTACCGAGGCAGCGAGGCAAGGGCTACATTTGCCGAACTGCGGCACGCAATTCTGGCCGCCATTCCCGCACTGTTGATGCCTGGCATAATTCTAGGTGGCATTCTGTTCGGCGTGTTTACTCCTACGGAGGCCGGCGCGGTGGCATCGGTTTATGCATTGGCGCTAGGACTGCTCATGCGTGCATTTTCCTGGCGCACACTTTACAACGCGTTTGTTCGCGCGGCAGTCATTACCTCGTCGGTTTTCTTGATAGTAGCCATGGCTTCGATATTCGCGTGGCTCCTGACATACTTGCAGATACCTCAGGAGCTGGCCGAGCTGATAAATCAGATCACGGACAGCCAGTTGGGGGTCCTTCTGTTACTGGCTGCCTTTGCGTTGATCTGCGGTTTCTTCATCGACACACTACCGGCACTGATCATACTCACTCCGATATTAGGGCCGATCGCCTACTCTGCCGGTATAGATCCATTGCAATTCGGCATGATGCTCGTTCTAAACCTGACTATCGGCATGATCACACCGCCTGTCGGGCCAGTACTGTTCGTAATCGCCTCTGTTGGCCAGCTGAAAATAGAAGCTTTGTCAAAAGCAATTCTACCACTCTTGTTGGCTGAACTTGTCGTACTGCTTCTGGTGCTCCTGGTGCCCGGAGTCAGCACGTTCATCCCCAGATATTTTGGGTTTGCAAACTGAAAGGAGAATATATATGAATATCTACGGATCGTCCAAACTGGTGACGGCAGGCGTCGTTCTCGCAATGACCGTTGCAAACGCCGCCTCGGCCAAGGATCTCAAATACGCGCACTTTCAGGCTGCAGATTTGAGTTCTCCGAAACATGCGGCCGCCTTGGCGTTCGAATCCTGCGTTGAGGGAAAAACCTCCGGTTCAATAGACGTCCAGATATTTCCTGCTTCACAACTCGGCGGTGGGCCAGAAATAATGGAAGCCTTGCAGCTAGGTTCTGTACAGATGGCCGTCATTCATGACGGCCCCATATCTGCTGTATACAAACCTTTTTCCGTTCTGGCGATGCCTTATCTCTTCGACGACCAGGCGATGGCGTGGTCGGTCATGGATGGCGAATTCGGCGATGCCTTGGAAGAAGACATGTTGGACAAGACTGGAATACGCATGTTCGGTGTAGCTGACAATGGAGTTCGCAACTTTACCAATAATGTCAAACCCATCGATGAGCCTGCTGATATGGAAGGACTCAAGATGCGCGTAATGACAGCACCTGTGTGGGTGACACTGGTAGAAAGTCTCGGCGCGTCGGCAACCCCGGTTCCGTGGCCGGAACTGCCCGGTGCGTTGCAACAAGGCATCGTGGATGGTCAGGAAAACGGCGTAACCAACATCATCGACGCTTCGCTCTACCAGCACCAGAAATACGTGTCACTGGATGGTCATGTCTTTAGCTGGCACGCATATCTGATGTCTGATGAATATTACCAGGATTTGCAGCCGGGTGAACAGTTGGCGGTCAGTCAATGTGTGGAGATCTCCAAGACCATTCATCGAGGCATGACCGCTGCGCAAGATGCGAATGCAACTGCAATTCTTTCCGAAAAGGGTATGGAGGTAGTGCCCGTCAGTCCCGAGCAGAAAGACTTGTTCCGTACTGCTGCGCAACCTGCAGTTCGGAAATACATCGTCGGGGAGATCGGCGCTGAATGGCCTGATCGCCTGGACGATGCCGTGTCTGCGTACAAAGAGCCCTGAGGTTGCTCCTGCTGCGGGATCCCCGATATGACGCTCCGATCCATTGCTGTACTTGAACCCGGCTATGCAGCTTATGAAACCGAGCGTTCGGTTCTTTCCACACATGATGTAAGTGTCGTTCCAGTAAGTGCGGATGAGGATGCTATCGAGGCCCTGCAGGTGATCGATCCGGCGGCGATTCTGGTGCGCGAACGCACCGTGAACGCCGCCGTGATCGACGCTTGTAGCAATTTACGAACCGTAGTTCGATATGGCGTGGGCTTCGATAACATCGACATCGAGCACGCGCGATCGCGAAAGATATTCGTCGCTAACGTTCCAGATTACGGCGCGGAGAAAGAGGTCAGCGAACATGCGCTCAGTCTCTACCTGGCCATACAGCGACGCATCTTATCGCGCGACGCTGAGGTGCGGCGCGGTGAATGGGGCATCGGGCAACGCGGCTTGATACCCGATCGGGAAAACGCGGCTTTAGGCCTGATAGGCTGCGGTAAGATCGGTTTATCAACTGCCAGGAAATTTCGTGCTATCGGGTTTGGGAAAATCATCGTTGCGGATCCCTATCTGGCCGATGAAGCCGCTGAAGATATGGGCGTCGAGAAAGTCGACCTGGCCACGTTGTGTCGTCTGGCTGATGTCGTCAGCCTGCATGCCCCGCTAACTACGGAAACCAGACACATTCTAGATGCGGAACACATAGCCCTGATGAAACCCACTTCGGTGGTTCTCAACGTTTCACGAGGCGGGCTTCTCGACGAGCAAGCGCTGGCGTCAGCACTCCACGAAGGTCGCATATTCGGCGCAGGCATCGACGTTTTCGAAAACGAACCGGTCAGCCTGGACAACCCATTGCTCGCCACACCTAATACGATCGTTTCAGATCACGTGGCGTGGTATTCGGAGCGTTCGGTAGTGAAGCTTCAACGGTGCGCTGCGCGCGAAGTCCAGCGCGTTCTGGAAAACAGACAACCTCGACACTGGGTGAATCCATGGTAGCGTTTCGAGACTCGACCATGCTGCGCTCGCCGGTCGTGATCAGAAGCTGTGACATGTTTCGACTCGGTATGTCCTTGTTCACGGCTTTCTATCTTGACCAGAAGCACGATTTTTCCAGGCCGCCTGCTACTTGATCGAACCGTTGAAAACTACTGGAAGATTCACGCGGCCTGGCTGCGGAAAAACTTTATTCTCCATTAACCAAAGGACGTACGCATATGAAGACGAAAGAGCTTGTAGCGGGATTTCGCGAAGTTGCCACTGCCTCTGTAGCCGATGCAGTAGACAAGATAACCGGGAAAACCGGATTCTTGCCGGAAAGCATTAAACCGCGGATCAACGAGAACAAGATCGTCGGCCCTGCTGTCACCGTGCTGGAGGGCCCGAGTCAGCAGTTTGTGCCGCCAGAACACGCGCTGAACGCTATCGACGAGGCTGATGAAGGGTCGGTCATCGTGATATCCACCAATGGGCAAGCGGAAGTTGCACTGTGGGGCGGATTGATGGCCGCCGGCGCAGTCGCCAACAAGCTCGAAGCAGCGGTCCTGGATGGTGGTGTCCGCGACCTGGTCGAAATCAAGCGAGATTACGATTTCCCGGTCTACTCGCGAACCGTCTCACCCGGTACGACACTGGGACGCATCAAGACGATTGCGGCGAATGTGGAGGTGGCCATGGGTGACGTCATTGTTAACCCTGGTGACATAATCGTGGGCGACGTCGATGGCATCGTCCGCGTTCCTCGACAGCAGGCAGAAGCGGTACTTGAAATGTCACGCGACATCGACGCCCGTGAGGCAGAACAGGCACGTCTCATCATTGAAAGTGGCTCGTTGCGAGAGGGTCTTGCCAAGTACGGCCGTATCTAGGAGGACCTTACGTGTTCCGCGCGGTTGAGGTAGCCCTCGGGCATGCGAGATCGAGACTTGTACCGGACGTTTCTCGGCATCGTCGAGTCGTGGTCAGTTTCCGACGTCGACCCGAAGTCGGATGAGCGCGTAGTCGTGGTGTTGATTCGTCAGTCGGTGTCGGTCCGGGTCCACTGTCCACGAAGCCTGGCCGTCTGGCCGCGTCGTGACAAGCGAGCGGTCCGCTTGCGCCCCCCGCTGCGGCACGCGGCAGTTTCAGCCGTTCTCGTGGCGGAGGTGCCTGGCGTGACGTGCGCCAGGCACGGAACAAGGCAGACCGATGTTCCCCGGGCCGCGGAACGCTCGCGGTTCACCACGCTGTTCGAGATGCTGGTGATCGACCGGTTAGATGAGCCGTCGATGAATGCAGTCTGCTGCCAGCTCGGCCCGGGTCGGGGTGTTTTCCACGGAATCATGCAACGCGCCGATCGGCGCGCCCTGGCTCGTCGCGATGATGTCGGACTGTACCCGGACCTGAAGGTCGATGAAACTGCGCTCCGAAAGCGCCATGACCACGTGGCGGTGATCCGCGATCCCGGCACCGGAGCTGTCACTCATCTGCGTGACGACCAGAAGAAGGCGAGCCTCGCGGCCTTACATGCCAGCCTCAGTGACGAACAGCACGACGGCATCAGAAGCATCTCGTTGGAGATGTGGCCGGCTTTCATCGATGTCCTTCCCGAGTCGATTCCGGCGGCAGAGTCGAAGATCGCAGTCGACAGCTTCACACGTCGCGCAGCATCCGTTCGTCCCGGTCGACACGGCGTACCGTGGCGAAGACAGGATACTCACGTGCGACGACAACGCGATTTTCGACGGTACCGAGCACGACTGGCTCCGAGCCGGAAACAAGGAGCCGCCATCGCGTGGCGGTTCACCCGACGCATTGTGCGATATCCCGTTGTAGCGGGTTTGCGTATGGGATTGAGAAGAATCCGCTGCGTGCCCGTGGCACTACCGCTCACGCACTCGGGCGACGATGGTTCGAGAGCCCTGGTACAGAGGCGCGATCAGGAGCTGTCTGGAGCCGATCGAGCGAACGGCGCGAATGATCGAACGGCACCTGTGGGGCTTCGTGAACGCGATCGTCACCGGAACCACGAACTCCGGTGCGGAGAGCATCGACAGCCGGATCGAGATGGAGAGGTGGGCATACTTGGGTTGCGAAACAAAAAACGGTTCAAGGCAGCGATTCACTTCCATCTCGGCGGTCTCGATCTTTGTCCCGAAGTGGCTGGACGCTGAGTCAACCCACACGATTCTCGGAAAGACCCATTTGAGATTGTGGTATTGAAGTGATTTGCGGCCACGGTGAGCGGATCGCCAACCTGCAGAATGGAGGCCGGGATGAAGAAGTTGGCGGACAGCTCTCTGTACTTGGCATTCCTTGTCCGAATGCCGGCTCTCGCTGCAAAACCCGAAGGGTGTATCTAATAGCGCAGCCTGTCATACTCGGTGAACGACGAAGACGCTGAGGGCAAGGCTACCTGGATTTACGGCGAGGTCTTTAAAAACACGCTTGCATGGGCATCCGATTCCGAAATTGCAGGTACTGCATTCGTTTTCGCCGTCATGGAACTTTCTAGTCTGGCAGCTAACAGGCTTGGAAAGCGTAGATATAATTATGCATCCATTCGAACCGGCATCGTTGTTTTATCCAGGCGCGTCCATAGACGATCAACTGACGAGAGAAAACAATGAGTTCAGATATCCTTTGCTTGGGTGAGCCGATGTTGGAATTCAACCAGCAGCCGGATGGTAACTATTTACCTGGGCACGGCGGTGACACGTCCAACGCTGCAATTGCCGCTGCCAGACAGGGCGCTAGTGTAGGCTACATAACGCACATTGGAGCAGATACCTTTGGTAACTCCTTCATGGACTTATGGGCCGAGGAAGGCGTTGACACATCGTTAGTGCGTCAAGTCCAGAGCGCCCATACGGGTATCTACTTCGTTACTCACAGCGAAGCCGGACATGAATTCAGCTATTTCAGAGCTGGCTCGGCGTCCAGTGAAATGGGTCCTGACGATCTGCCCACTCAGTCGCTTGAATCAGCCAAGATTCTGCATGTTTCCGGGATAAGCCAGGCTATTTCAGAGGCCGCATCCGATACCGTGTTCGAAGCAATTCGTGTGGTACGGCAGGCCGGTGGCAAGGTGTCTTACGATACCAATCTACGGCTCAAGCTTTGGCCGCTGGAGAGAGCCCGCGCGATTATTCATGCAGCAATGCGCCAATGTGACATCGCATTGCCGGGAATGGAAGACGCAACGCTGCTGACCGGGCTTGAAGATCCAGAAGCCATAGTCGATTTTTATCTGGAACTCGGTGCCGGAATAGTGGCATTGACATTGGGCTCGAAGGGGACCTTGGTGGCGACACCGAGCATGACAGAACTCGTACCGGTCAAGCGGGTTGATGCGGTCGATGCGACCGCCGCTGGTGACACCTTTGACGGCGCCTTTCTCTCTCGCATCGTAGCGGGAGACGATCCAGTCAAAGCGGCGTATTACGCGAATGGGGCGGCCGCGCTTACCACTCTTGGTTATGGTGCGGTGGCGCCGATGCCACGGAAAGAAGCGGTTGAAGAATTCCTCGCTCAGAGTCTGTGAAATCATGCGACATGCAGTAATAATCGGAGGTACCGGAGGAATAGGCGCGGGAGTCGGCGAGGTACTGCTGCAAAAGGGTTGGAGATTCACGTGTACCGGGTTTACTACAGAGGAGATTTCGGCTTATTCCGAACTGAACCCCGATACGGACTGCGTGCAATTGGACGTGCGCGATTCGGCAGCTGTCGCAGAATTCTTCGAGGGTATCGACACGTTGGATGGGCTGGTCAACTGCGCGGGAATATTGGCACGCGATGCTGAGTATGAGATTGAGACATTCGAGAAAATCATTGATGTCAATTTAACCGGAACCATGCGTTGTTGCCTGGCTGCATACCCGCTACTGTCAAGATCCAACGGGGCCATAGTCAATACAGCTTCCATGCTCAGCTATTTCGGAGGACCTCTAGTGCCCGCATACTCTGCCTCGAAGGGAGGGGTAGCTCAGTTGACCAAATCGCTCGCCGGCAAGTGGGCACCTGATGGAATCCGCGTCAACGCGGTGGCTCCCGGTTGGATAGAGACGGAGATGACTGAAGGACTGCGAATCGACCCCAAGAGAAACGCGCCCATACTAAGTAGAACGCCGCTCGAACGCTGGGGTAAACCTGCGGAAGTTGGAGCATTGGTAGCCTGGCTCCTATCGAACGAAGCCGAATTTGTCACCGGAGCAGTTTACCCGGTTGACGGTGGCTATTCTGCCATGTGAAGGAGAAAATCAATGACAAGTCAAAAGCAAAAAAAAGAGCTGGAGCAAGACGACGATCTGCGAATGCCCTATCAGTTGCCATTCCCCGAAGATGCACAGGAGGAAATTGTCGTCCCTTCTGCCATTCCCGACGATGAGCGCATTTGGGTCCCGCAAACGAAAACCGTTTCATTTCGGCCTTTATGCCTGAATCGATCACAAGGGTATTGGATGAATCTGTTGCGAGTTCGGCAATCCGGTGTTCTGTCGCGACATCGACATCCCCAGGGTGTCCACGGCTTTGTACTGAAAGGACGCTGGCACTATCTGGAACACGACTGGCAAGCACACGAGGGAGGGTATGTATATGAGCCACCAGGTGAAACTCACACGTTGATCGTGCCTGAGGACGTGGATGAGATGATTACATATTTTCAGGTGAATGGCGTCATGCTGTATGTCGACCCATGGGGTGAAATCAAAGGGTATGAAGACGTATTCACTAAAATCGACATGTGCAGAAAACACTACGAAGAAGTGGGCCTGGGTGCGGACTATGTCGATCAGTTTATTCGATAAACGTCCGCCCAGCGTTGCATAGCGGTGCCTGCCGAAACTATCGTCAGGCCGCGCGCTCGAGTTTTCCCAGCGCCGCGCCGATTTCGCGCCTGAACGCGACGTTCGAGCTGACCGATGACGTCAGTTTTCCAAGCGGACGGATCAACCGACCGGCAGGGTAAGTAACCTGACGACGCACGCTGCCGCTGTGCGCGGAGCGCCACAGCGGCGTTCGCCTTGCCGCCCGATCGCGCTTTGCCGTCTGGGTGCTCACCGTCAGTTCGCGCGTCAGGTTGTGCGCCATCATCGTCGCGGCCATGTCAGCGCGATTGCCGAGCCACGTGATGGTCGGGACGCAGGCCATGCCGTTCTCGCTCTTCGATTCCGCGAACACGCCTTCCTGACTTCCTCACTTGTTCATGGCGAGCTATCCGGCGCCCGCGGCTGCGACCTCGCTGGCGGCGTCCTCGCGCTTCTCGAGCTTGTGCCCTTCCTCCGTCCGGCCCAGCATCCAGTAGCTGCTGACATAGCGATCCGCCAGACCGATGCCGCGCTCACCTCGCACATAGTTGCGGAAGGCCCGCATGCGGTCGAATTCGGCGGCACACCACGCGAAGGGCCGACCATCGCGCCAGGGCAGGGCGCGTACCGCGTCGATCAGGGCATCGGTGTCGCGAGCCGGGTCAGGGTTGACCACCACCTGCAGCACGAGCCCGTCGGGTATCTCCAGACACGCCGCATCGGCTTCGTCCAGCACCTCGACGACGAGGTAACCCTCGAGCGGCGTGCCGAGGGCCGCGCGCTCGGTCAGCTTGGCGGAGATGGCGGGCAGGGCGGTCATGTCCGCGGCGATCAGGTACCAGTCCGCCGCCGGGTCCAGCGACTTGACGCTGCCGGGTCCGGAGACCCGGATCCCGTCACCCGGGCGGGCGGTGCGGGCAAAGGCGGATGCCGGGCCGTCATGCAGGGTGCCGTCTCCGTGCAGCACGAAATCGATGGAAAGACGTTGCCGTTCCATATCGAGCGACCGAATCGTGTAGGTGCGCAGCGTCACCCTGGCCATGCTGCCGGGATCGGTCGCGGGTCGGCCATCGGCATCGAAGGCGAGCTTCACGTAGCCACCCGCGCTGTCCTTCGGGTAGTCCCCGATGCCGTCGCCCTCGAGTTCGAGGCGAACCAGGTTCGGCGTCAGCGCTCGGCGGCTGGCCACGACGAGGGAGAGGAACGTGCGTCCGCGCGGTGTCGACAAGGCAGGGCTCCGATCGATCGAGAACGAGCAGGGGCGCCCGCGTCTCCCACCGAGGATATCCGCTCGATGCGCACCGCGCGGCGCGGGAGTCGACCGTCGGCTCGACGACGGACCCCGTGTTTCACGGCAATCGCTTGACCTTGCCACGATGGGAAGGTTCATCATCCCTGCCATGCCCCGCGTCGACACCCGCGTTTCCCATGCCTCGACCGGACCGGACGCGTCCGCGTCGTCGTCCGACGCAGTCGTTAGCCTGGCAGTCGAGGACCTGTCCTGTGCCTCCTGCGTCGCTCGCGTCGAGAAGACCTTGCTCGCGCTCCCGGGCGTGCACCGGGCGTCGGTCAACTTCGCCACCGGTCGGGCAGACGTCGGGTTCGCCGGCGACCGGGTCGACCCGTCGGCCATCGCGGGCGCGCTCACGGAGTCGGGCTATCCCTCGCGGGTGATCACGTCCCCGGAAGAGGACCGGACGCGCGTCGACGCGGCGCACGCCACCGAGGTTGCGAGTCTTGGTCGTGCCACCGTCACGGCGCTGCTACTGACACTGCCGGTCGTGCTCCTCGAGATGGGTGCGAACGCCGTGCCGGCGATCGGTGACTTCGTCGAGAAGACGATCGGTGAGGACGTCGAACGGATCGTCCAGTTCGTGCTGACGTCGCTGGTGCTCGCCGGCCCGGGCCGACGTTTTCTCCGCCAGGGTCTTCCGGCGCTCGCGAGACGCGCGCCGGACATGAACTCGCTCGTGGCGCTCGGTACCCTGGCGGCTTGGGGCTACTCGACCGTTGCCTCCTTCCTGCCGGCACGGTTCCCGCCAGGCACCGCCAACCTCTACTTCGAGGCCGCCGCCGTCATCGTCACGCTGATCCTTCTCGGTCGCTGGCTGGAAGCACGGGCGAAGGGCCGCACCGGTGAGGCGATCCGTCATCTCGTCGGTCTTGCTCCGGCACAGGCGCGCGTGCTCGAGAACGGCGAATTTCGCGACGTGCCGCTCGATCAGGTGCGCGTCGGCGATCGTGTCGCGGTGCGCCCGGGCGAACGCGTCGCGGTCGACGGGCAGGTCGTCGAGGGCCGCTCCCGGGTCGACGAGTCCATGCTGACCGGCGAGCCCATGCCTGTCGCGAAGGCGCCTGGTAGTTCCTTGGTCGGCGGCAGTGTCAACCAGCGCGGCGCGTTCACGTTCGAAGCCACACGGGTCGGCGCGGACACCGCGCTTGCCGGGATCGTTCGGCTCGTCGAGCAGGCGCAGGGCGCGAAGCTGCCGATACAGGCGCTGGTGGATCGGGTGACCGCGTGGTTCGTCCCGCTCGTCATGGCCGCGGCCTTCCTCACCTTGGGTCTCTGGTTGACGTTCGGTCCGGCGCCTGCGCTCGCGCTCGCGACGGTGAACACGGTAGCGGTGCTGATCATCGCCTGCCCCTGTGCGATGGGGCTCGCCACACCGACCTCCATCGTGGTCGGCATCGGACGCGGGGCGGCGATGGGTGTGCTGTTTCGCCGCGGCGACGCCCTGCAGGCCCTGGGCGACATCGACGTCGTCGCGTTCGACAAGACCGGGACGCTCACGGCCGGGCAACCGACCCTGACCGATCTCGTCATCGCCGAGGGCGTCGAGCGAGACGCCGTACTCGCGAACCTGGCGGCCGTCGAATCGCGTTCGGAGCATCCGATCGGCCGCGCGATCGTCGCGGCGGCCGAACGCGACGGGCTTGCCATCCCGCCGGCCGAAGGTGTCGAAGCGCATCCGGGTCTCGGTATCGAAGGCGTCGTCGAAGGGCACGCGATCTCGATCGGTGCAGCGCGGTTCATGGCGGAAGTCGGCGTGGAGATCGACCATCTCGCCGATGCGACCGCGCGGTCCGGCGACGCCGGGCAGACATCGTCGTACGCGGCGATGGACGGTCGGCTTGTGGCCACGCTCTCGGTTGCCGATTCGATCAGGGAGACCACGCCGGCGGCCCTTGCTGCGTTGCGTGCGCTCGGCGTCCGCACCGTGATGGTCACCGGAGACGCTCGCGGCACCGCCGATGCAGTGGCCGCGGCGCTCGGCATCGGCGACGTCATCGCAGACGTCCTGCCGGAGGGCAAGGCGGCGGCCATCGAGGCACTGCGGGTGGGGGGCGGTCGGCGTGTCGCCTTCGTGGGCGACGGCATCAACGACGCACCGGCGCTTGCGACCGCGGATGTCGGCATCGCGATCGGCACCGGCACGGATGTGGCGATCGAGAGCGCGGACGTGATCCTGACGTCGAGCGATCTCGCCGGCGTCGCGAACGCGATCGGGCTCTCTCGCCGGACGATGGCGAACATTCGTCAGAATCTCTTCTGGGCCTTTCTCTACAACGCACTGCTCGTTCCGGTTGCCGCCGGGGCGCTGTACCCCGCCTTCGGGATCCTGCTCTCGCCGATGCTCGCCGCCGCCGCCATGGCGCTGTCGAGCGTGTTCGTCGTGGGCAACGCCCTCAGGCTGCGCCACGCGCCGTTGGCCTCGCGCAGGCAGGCAGTCTTCGGCATGACGACCCCTGTCCCCGATGCGGTATCGCCCTGATGGCCGAGGCGATGACCATCGGTGAGGCGGCCGAGGTGAGCGGCGTCTCGGCCAAGATGATCCGGCACTACGAGGCGATCGGTCTGATCACGGACGTCCACCGGACGGAGGCTGGTTACCGGGTCTATGCCGAGCGTGACGTTCACACCCTGCGTTTCATTCGTCGCTCGCGCGATCTCGGGTTCTCGATCGATCAGATGCGCGAGCTGCTCGCGCTCTGGCAGGAGCGCGGACGCGCGAGCTCGGACGTCAAGCGCCTCGCGCTCGATCATGTCGAGCGCCTCGAGCGCAAGGCGGCCGCCCTGCAATCGATGATAGATACGCTCCGCCACCTCGCCGACAGCTGCAAGGGTGACGATCGCCCGGACTGCCCGATCCTCGCGAGCCTCGCCGAGCCGGGCGTGCCGACCCGGAGGCCGGCCGCACCCGAGCGCTTCGGACCGACCGGTCTCGATTCCGCTCGCAAGCGCCCTCGCGGCTAGCTCGACGGCGAGGCCCCTCGGTCGCGTCGATCACCGCAGCTCGGGGGCGCGACGGCGGGCTGGCCTAGTCCTTCGGCGCGACGAACAGCGCACAGGGCTGGTCGATCTCCTCCGATGCTGCGCGCTCGGTGCAGACGGCCATCGCCTGTCGATCGGCCTCTGCCTGTGTGACGTCCCGAGCGTCGGAGGTTCCCCAGGCGACCTTGTCCTCGTCGAGGATGCTGGCGAAGGCGGACACCGGCAATTCGGCCTTGAGCCACCGCCGGTACGCGACGGACAGTTCCGCTCGCGCCTCTCGCTTCGGGTAGTTCCAGAGCCGCGGATCCTCGGTGAGCATTCGCGGGTAGATCTCGTCGTACCACGCGATCTGCTCCTCGCTGTTCGGCAGGCCGGCGGTCGACATGAAACGGGAACGCGCGAACAGCGCCGCCTTGGGCACGGCCAGGAAATCCGGAATCACATGCGCCCACGCCTCGAACTCGATGTTCCGCCAGGGCTCGACCGTCGCGTAGATGACATCGTACTTGTCCTTGTTCGCCCGCACGAATGACTCGATGCCCGCCGGCGCGTCGACGCAGTAGCTGCAACCCGGGTCTTCAGACGACACGATGACGAGCAGCGGTGTCTCACTCTCGCCACGCCGCCGTATTTCCCCGAGCAGCGACGTCTCGCTCACGCGGGTCACGAGGCCCTCCCTCGCGAGCGTCATCGGATCGAGGTCGGGTTGGCGGATCACCACGGTCTTCAGTCGCTCCCAGGCCCGCTGGAAGATGTAGTACTGCTCGGGCCCCTGGAACGGCAGGTCGGTCAGTCGCTTCATGATCTCGACGGCCTCGGCCTGCCGGCCCTGCATGATGCGAAGCACGGCCCGGACATAGGCGCGATACCGCGAGTTGGCATCGAGCGTTTCGGGAAAGCCGATGACCCGCTCGGCCTCTTCGAGCCGGCCCTGCGTGGCATGCAATTCGGCCAGCAGATAAGACGCACGTGGATGCGTGGCGTCAGCCGCGAGCACCTTCTCGAGTGCCGCCTCCACTCGCTCGTCGTCCTCGTTCGAGAGACGATGCCCCAACGGGGTGTCGGCCGCTTCGCGTCGGGCGAGCAACCGGAGTCTCGCGCGCTCGGTGATCAGGCCGTGGTGCTCGGGATTCACCGCCAGTTCGTCGTCCAGCCATCGCCGCGCGCGCGGCAGGTCGCCGCGAATCATGGCCAAGGTAGCCTGCCCGACGATCTTCCCCGAGCGGACGTCCTCCGCAGTGGGTGCGGCGACGGTTGGCGGCGCGGCCAGTTCTCCCAGCGACGGCAAGCCGGCCGGGGCCGCTGCCAGCATCTCGTCGAGCGTCTCCCAGTCGAAATCGACACCCACCTCGCCGTCGATGAACGCACCGTCCGGCCCGAAGAAGAGCCAGGTGGGCACGCCTCGCAAGGGCCTGTCGGTCAGCGCCGCGATACTTGCCTGGACCGCCTCCTGGTCATCCGTGAAGAAGTTCGGATACCGAATGCGGTTGACGTCCAGGCGCTCGGCGGTCGATGCCCGGACATCGCCGTCGTCGAGATTCAGGGCCAGCACGGAGACCTGGTCCTCGTCCTGTCTGGAGAACCATTCCTGCAGCGCCTGCTCGGCCTCGTCGCAGGGACGACAGCCGTTGAAACGGATCATGAAGAGGGTGAACTTGCCGTCCTCGCGAAAGCGCTCGAAACCGACCGCGTCCCCCGCCGCATCCACCAGCGCGAAGTCCTGAGCGTGCGCCTGCCCCGCGAAAGCGGTCACGCAGCCGAGCGCGAGCAGCAGCGCGCCGGCTCGGCCGGCGAACCCCGACCGCCATGAAAATCGTCCTGTATGCGTCATCGGCGTCACTGTTCCGCGGTGTCCCGTCCGTCCGACGGTGGTGGCCGGTTCCGGCCTAGTCCGGCATCGTACCCGACGATGTCCGTGACTCTTCGTGCCGACGTGCCGCAGATTACCGCGCCACGTCGACAGGATCGGGCGCCATGCCGCCACCACCTGATGATCACCGGCGCCAGACAGCGGTGGACGTCGAGATCGAACGCGATCTGCCTGTCAGGGCCGGCTAGCCCGTCGAGCGATGGACACGCAGACGCATGCCGTCCGATGGTCGCAACGTCACGCTGAGCACCGGCTCGGGCGGCTTGCCGTCGGCCGGTGCGAAACGCAGCGCCGGTGTCAGCCGCGCCAGTACCAGCACCGCCTCGGTCAGGGCGTATCCCGCGCCAATGCATACCCGCGGGCCGTCGCCGAACGGCAGGTAGGCGAAACGATCGCGCGCGCCGACCGCGTCCGGGGTGAAGCGCGACACGTCGAACGCGTGGGGATTCGGCCAGAACGCGGGGTTGCGATGCATCGGCAAGGTCGCGATGGTCACGTGATCCCCCGCCGCGAGGTCGAAGGGACCGACGCGCACCGGTCGCAACACGGTGCGCACGATAGCTGCCACGGGCGGGTACAGCCGCATGGCCTCCTGCAAGGTGCGTCGATGCAGATCGAGCAAGCTGACGGCGTCGGCCGTGGCGAGCCCGTCTCCGAGCACTCGTCCGGATTCCTCGGCGAGCCGCTCGGCAAGCTCGGGCTGATGAGCGAGTGCGTACAGCGTCCAAGCGAGCGCCGCGGCAGTCGTCTCATGGCCGGCGGCGATGAATGTAAGCACGTTGTCGACGATCGCCTCGTCGTCCAGGGCGTCCCCCGTGTCGGGATCGATGGCCGCGAGCAGGCGACCCACCAGTCCGAGCGATTCGAGCGAGTCGCCGCTTGCACGCAGCGTCGCGAGTGCGGCATGACACCTCGCCCGCAGGCGGGCGACGAGCGCGAGCCCGCGCCGCCGGCCGGGTCGGGGTACGGCGTCCGGCACGCCCAGCAACGCAAGCGGGTCAGGCCGACCGAGCCGAACCAGGTAGTCGTCGATATCGGTCGTGATCGACCGGCGATCGATGTCGACGCCGCCGAAGAGCGTCTCGACGACGATGTCGAGCCCGGCCCGTGCGGTGTGCGGATAGACGGGCTCCGTGCTTCCGTCGTGTTCGAGCAATGCATCGCGGCAGGCAAGCGCATGCCGATCCATCGTCGGCACGAAGCGCTCGAGCGCCGTCGCCCGGAACACCGGCGCGAGCAGACGACGCTGGCGGCGCCAGTGCTCCCCGTCCGACGTCAACAGCCCACCGCCCATGGCGGGCTCGAGGATGCGCTGCGTGACGAACGAGCGGCCGAAGGCGTCGTCCTGCTCCAGCAGCACGGTGCGGGCGATGTCGGGCCGGGCGACGTGCACGAAAGTACGGCCGAAGATCGGTACCCGGCGAACTCCGGTGTCGTACATGTCTGCCGACCACCAGCGGGCAGGGTTCCGCGCCATGACGGCCAGGCCGCGCAGGGGCGAATACGGCCGGGCAGGCGGCACGATCAGCTGGGTACGCCAGCGTGTTGTCGTCATGCTGGCCTCCGATCCGACCGACCGCCTGCCGTTCGGACCGAACGACCAGTGTTCTTCCGCATGCAATGCACGAATTCGCTCCATCCACGCGATCACCCGACAGCCAGTAGAGCAGACTCGATCAAGGACTCGACGTCGACAGGATCGTCGTGGCCGGAAACAGGAACTCACGGGTTGGCTCGGGCGTCAGAGAGATCGTGCGCCGCTGTCCGGTCGCCTTGCGCGTGACCGTGATCGGGAGGGCCTATTCCGCGTCGTTCACGCCGAACAGGGCGATGTCGAGCCTGAGCGGGCCCGGATCCTCCCGCAGGGCGAAGCGTCCCGGCACGACGAGGTCGTCCGCTCCGACCGTCAATTCGTGGTCGGGATAGGACGGGGCGAGCATGACGCTCAGCAGCGGACGCGGCCCCCAGTGCGCGCGCTGGCGACGTGGTGGAACGGGTGGCGTGCGTGATCATGTCTTCGCCCCCGGCTAGATCACGAAGGGGCTGTCGAATACCGACGGCGCCGATCCTGTCGGCAACTCGCCCGGTACCCCACCCAGGCCGGCTGCCTCTGCGGGTGCGGTTCGCGGACCACCCCGTTAGGCGGAGGCTTGCCGGCCGCGACCTCACCGGTCACGCAGCGCTGCAGGTAGGGGTAGGAGTCAGTCGCGAAGTAGTGGTAGATGCCGCCCGAACGATCGGGCGCGACGCCGACGCGGCCTTTGCATTCTGCTCGGATCGGCCGGGCTGGGGAAGGTGCCGACGTCGTGATCCGGGATGGCGTTGGCCGTCAGGTAGCGCGCCGTGTCCGTGCAGGTCCACGCCGATTCGCTCATCGCATCGACCGAGGGCGATGCGGTGTACGCGCTGCAGCTGACGTCGACCAGCTACCCAGCGTGGCGTGGCGGCCATGCCCTACCGTCGAATTGTTCGTCCTCGAGTGTTTCGGGAAGCGACTCGTCATGTGCCGACGCCCTGCCGCTCCCGTCGCCGGCCCGTTGCCGGTGCTCGGCGGCTGCTCTTCCGTCGGGGGTTGGTGCGCGACTCTCCGTGCGTCACAGCTTCGGTTGCCCATCCAGTTCGTGGGCGACCGCGACGCGCAGGTGAGCGGTCGCTGCCCGGCGCGACAGCGGCGGAGCGCCGCTGAACACGAAGCCGACCAGTCCGTCATGCATGGCGAGGATGCGCCACGCTGCGCCGGTCGGATCCCGGCAAGTCCAGACCTTCGATTCGTTTCCGGCCTCCAGCAGCTGCTCGAGCCGTTCGCGGAAGTCGCTGGCACAGGCGCCGACGATCCTTGCCAGTTCAGGGTCGCTGCCCGCTTCCTCGATCGCTTCGACCCAGGCCCGCCAGAACGCGTCGGACTCGCTCGCGAAGGCGTCCTTGATCATCCGCTTCATGGCGCGGAGCGGGCGTCGCACGCCGTCATCCGGAAGCGCGTAGGCGGTGCCGGTTCGGGCAACGGACTCGAAGCCGAGACACCGAAGCTCGTCCCAGGCGAAGTAGTGGTTCAACAAGCCGGTGCCGACGCCTGCGCGTTGCGTGACATCGCGTGTCGTGGCGGCACTGAAACCACGTTCGAGGATGATCTCTGCGGTCACGGCGATCAGGTCGGCGCGGCGCTCCGAAGGTCGTTTGCGAATCCTGGCCACCATGGTCCCGTCGGACGTGCATGCGATGGATTGAGCACGCGCTCAACAATCGGCGTATATTGCCGAGCATGTGTTTGCCGGGAGTGTAGGCGATGGGACGAGGGGAGTCGTTGTCATGGAAGTTCGATTGTTCTCGACTCGCCCCCCGCGCGGGCCACGTGCCGGCCGGTCGATCAGGGTGCCTTCCCGAACGGGCGTCATCGCCGCAGTCCGGAGCGACGGTCGTTCATGCTCCATGCGACGAATGCATCGGTGCAATGCGCCCGGAAGCACTGACTCTGCTTGCCGTTCTGATATCGACCGCGTTTCCGGCTCTCGCCACCGCCGAACGCCGTGCTTGCGACAGGCAGGACGCAGGGCGAGGTACCGCGATCTGGATCGGAGGGACCGAGTGCCTGCTCGTCGGGGGTATTGCGAGCGTTGGCGAATCGGAATATCCCACGGATGGTGTGATCTCTGTCTGGCCACTTGTTCATCTGCGCTACGGGGCCTTCTTCTGGGAGACGACCGAGGTCGGCCACTACCTGCTGGGGGAGCAGTCGACCGGCGAGTACTGGGGCGTGGCGGGGTTGATCGTCTACCCCGAGGACGGCTTCGAGGCCGATGGCCGGCAACACCTGGCAGGTCTGCACGACCGTGACGCAACGCTCGAGGGCGGTATCAGACTGGTTGCCGGCGGCAGCTGGGGAGACATCCAGCTCGGCGTCAACGCGGACATCGAGAACGAACACAACGGCGTCGTTGCCTACGCCACCTACGGCTACGCTATCGACCGGGGCAATTTCACGATCGCACCCGAGGTGTCCTGGCGCTATCGTGATCGGAAGAACAGCGACTACTACTATGGGGTGAGCACCGAACAGGCGACTGCCGCGACTCGCGCTCCCCACCGTTTGAACGGGGAGACCGACACGTTTCGGGCCGGCTACTCGGCGAGCTACACGATCGACGCGCGCTGGAGCGTCCATCACTCCGCGCATGTGACGGTCCTCGACGACGAGATCGATGCCAGTCCGTTGACCGTAGACGACGAGCCGGTGGCAGCCAGTCTCGCTGTGTTGTACCGGATCCTTTGACTTGGCACTTCGCGATGCCCTGAGCACGTCCACAGCAGCCGGGCTTCTCGCCATGCTGGTAGTTGCGACAGGATGCTCCACGCCCTATCGGAGCTCGCGGATCAGCTTCGAGAGCCAGGGCGACACGATGTCCGGCGTGTTGACCAGGCCTACGGCTTCGGCGCAGAAGGCCGTCGCGCTGCTGGTGTTCGTGCACGGTGACGGCGCGTCGGTCGCCGATGAGTACGGCTACAACTCCATTGTCTGGAACCGTCTTGCGGAGGCCGATATCGCCTCGTTGTCCTGGGACAAGAAGGGTGTCGGACGCTCGCAGGGTGATTGGCTGGCGCAGAGCATGGATGACCGGGCCCAGGAGGTGGTGGACGCGCTGGAGCACATCGCCGATGCCTACCCGGACGCCTTCCCGACCATAGGCCTGATCGGCTTCAGTCAGGCCGGCTGGGTACTTCCGAAAGTCGTGCAACTGTCGTCGCGGTCCGACTTCATGATCATCGTGTCCGGCGCCATCAACTGGGAGCGCCAGGGTGAGTACCTGACGCGCCAGCGAATGGCCCTCGAAGCGGCGACTCAGCTGCAGATCGACACGGCGGTTCGCAGGCAGCAGCGCGATCGGGCCCTGTTCGAACCGGATGCACGTCATCGCGACTACGTTGCGGCGCTACGCGAACGTCGCGTTCGGGCGGACAGGATTTGCACGTCGCCGATGACGAAGGGCCGCTTCGACTTCGTGAAACGCAACCGCGGTGTCGATGCCACCGACGCGCTCGAACAGGTGACCGTCCCGACACTGGCCCTGTTCGGTGATCGTGACCGCAACGTGGACTATCGAGAATCGTTCGACGTCTACCGCCAGGCGCTTCGCCAGGGCCCGGCGCCGCGCTCGCAGGTGAAGCTGTACGCGGGTGCCACGCACAGCTTACTGAAGGCGACCGACTTCGATACGGTGGCGCCGGACCTGTGGTGGATCCTCAAGCTGGTTTGGCAGGGCAAGCGTGCATTCGCCGACGGGGTGCTCGACGACATCGTCACGTTCGTTTCGGACCAGGCAGGTACGGGTCGCACCTCAGCCCGCTAGCGCGTCGGCCACGGCTATCGCCGCGCCCCCCTCGGGCGAGATACGCTCGCGCCCGCCGTGGCACGCAGTAGCCGCTCCAGTGGCCCCTGACCCGCCGCACGCCACCAGAAGTCGGCGAGTGAATGGACCAACGCGTAGATCGCGCCCGCGATGCCGAGACAGGCGGCGTCGCCGACCCGCCCGTACAGACCGAGCCCATAGCCGTTGAACAACAGTCCCGCCAGCACCCCTTGGGCGACGTAGGCGCTGAGCGAGAGCCGACCGGCACTCGCGAGCGCGCGCGGGAGACAAGCCCGCCGAACGAGTTCCACGACGACGACAAGGTAGACGCTCGCCAGACACGGCCCTCCGATCGCGAGCGCAGCGAAGCCGACCAGGGCCGGAACCCCGTCCCCCGCCAGTCCGACCATCGACGACGCGTACGCGGCGTTCGTCGCGAGCCCGGTGGCCAGCAGGCCCGGCCAGCGGCTGCGCAGCCACGCGTAGCTCCCGGCACCCGGTTCGAAGAAGCCCAGCCGAGCTGCGCCGAGCCCGGCGCAGAAGGCGGCGAGCGCGACGGGACCGTTGAAGGCGAGCACGAAGCCGAAGGACAGAGGCCACTCGCGCAGCCGCTGGCGGAAGGCGTCGGCGAACGTGCCGAGGTAGCCATTGCCGTCGCCAGGTGACGTGACGGCGGCGTCGAGCACGACGCCGAGTAGTCCGAGCGCCACGAACGCCACACCCAGAAGCAGCCCGGACGCACCGAACAGGCGCGCCGACGAGGCGTCGCGCAGCAGCCACAGCAGCGCGCCGAGCAGCGCGTAGAGCACCAGGATATCGCCGGTGAACACGAACAGCGCATGCGCGACGCCGATCGCGAGCAGCGCGGCGAGGCGCCGCCCGTATGGCGCGCCCGACCCCCGCTCCTGTCTCGCCGCCGATGCCTGCTGAACGGCGAACCCCCAGCCGAACAGGAACGAGAACAGGACGAAGAACTTGCCCTGAAACAGCATCGCGGCCAGGAACGCCACCGCCCGATCCGGCGCCGCGGCCGGCGGGACCAGGGGATCGATGCCGGCGAGAAACGGCATGTTGACGACACAGATGCCGAACAGCGCCACGCCGCGGAGCACATCGACCTCGTCGCGCCGGGATTCGCTCATGTGCAGGCCCTGTCGAGCAGTTGCTCTACAGGCTACGCCCCTTGTTGAGCAAGCGCTCAATTATTTGACTGACGGCGCCTACGTTCGTTCCGACAGCAGGCGCGCAGAGGAGACGTCGGCCCGGCAACCGGGATCGCCATCGGCCTCGATACGGTGGCGAACTCGAGTCGGTTCCCGTCCCGGGGTGTCGTGCGTCGATCCGTGGAGCTAGTATTCACGCCTGGCCCCGCGACGACGCGCTCACATGAACGTACTGGTCTACAGCAACGAATACCCTCCGTACAACTATGGCGGTGCCGGCGTGCACGTGGAGTACCTCACACGGGAGCTTTCCCGCCTGGCGGACGTCGCGGTCGATGTCCGCGCCTTCGGCGATCAGGACGAACCCGGGGCCGAGCTGAAGGTCAAGGGCTATCCGGTCGACACGGGAGGCTACGGCGCACCGAAATTCCTGCACTCGATCTTCGGCAGCTCGCAGCGTGCGATCGACTACAACGCCGACGGGAACGAGGCCGACGTCGTTCACTGCCACACGTGGTACACCCACCTCGCGGGCATCATGACGAAGCTCAATTACGGCATCCCGCTGGTCGTCACGGGGCATTCGCTCGAACCGCTGCGCCCGTGGAAGCGCGAACAGCTCGCCGGCGGCTACGATTTCAGCTGCTGGGTCGAGAAGACGGCACTGGAGATGGCCGATGCCGTGATTGCCGTCTCGGAGGGCACCCGCACGGATATCCTGACGCACTTCAACGTCGCGCCCGAGAAGATCCATGTCATCTACAACGGCATCGATACCGAGGAGTACCAGCCGGTCGATCCGATGCCGGCGCTGGAGAAGTACGGTGTACCGAGCGACAAGCCCTTCGTCCTGTTCGTCGGACGCATCACTCGACAGAAGGGCATCATCCACCTCGTCGAAGCCATCAAGCACATGGACGACGGGTACAACGTGGTGCTGTGTGCCGGTGCGCCGGACACCAAGGAGATCGCCGCCGAGATGGATGCAGCGGTCGCCGAAGCGAGCAAGACCCGCGACGGTATCTACTGGATCGACAAGATGGTCGACAAGAGCGACATCATCCAGCTCTATTCCGGCGCCGCCGTCTTCTGCTGCCCGTCGATCTACGAACCGTTCGGCATCATCAATCTCGAGGCGATGGCCTGCGAGACCCCCGTCGTGGGCTCGATGGTCGGCGGCATTCCCGAAGTCGTCGTGCACGACGAGACCGGCTATCTCGTACCGGTGGCACAGCAGCGCGAGAGTCCCTTCGCTCCGCTACATCCCGCGGCCTATGCCCAGGATCTCGCACACAGCGTCAATCGTCTGATGAACGATCCCGAGAAGCGTGAACGCTTCGCGAAGGCCGGGCGCGAACGCGCCGTCGAGCACTTCAGCTGGACGAGCATCGCGCAGCAGACACGGGATCTGTACGCGTCGCTGCAGCGCTGACAGACGCCCCGCCACCGGACCTGCACGCGCGTTCGACACACGGCATCCACGGTCGGATACAGGAGAGGGCGTCGACCGAGACGTTCGGTCGCACGGCCGTCGGAGGCGTTGGCGGGCGACGCGACGCCTGCCGTGGCAAACAGGGCGGTGGAACCACGCGCGGTCTGCCGTACGCCAGCGCGCCCCGGTCGACTCGCGAGGTGCGCACGCTCGCACACCGGTCGACGAATATTCCCGTTCCACGTGAAGAACACCCTTGACTGAACGGGTTGCCGGTAGCCGGTCGCTCGACCGAACTGATCCGGACTTCCGAACCGAGAACTCCGGCTACCCCTCCGCGACGTAAGGCACCACGAGCGTCGGTATTCGCGCGCGACGCAGTACCCGCTTGGCCACAGAGCCGAGAAACGTCTGCGTGAACCCGTGGTTATGGGCGCCCAGGACGATCAGGTCGCACTTCAGTTCCTTCGCCCGGCGCAGAATGACTTCCGCCGGATGACCCTCGATGACGTCGGTCGAGTCGATCTGGGCCCGGATCCGCTCCGAGTCCTCTGGAATCGACGCCCAGAAGACCTTCAGTCGCTCGTCGAGGATGGCCCGTGCGTACTCGGTACGCGTGCCCAGCGCCTCACGCCGCGCCTCCTCGCTCTGGACGAACATCTGGATGGTGATGCGCGCGTCGTCGCTCATCGCCTCGGTGACGTGCAGCAAGTGCAAGCTGGCGTCGGTCGCCGACGCCAGTTCCGAGGCGCGCTTCAGTGCACAGGTTGAATTGATAGAGAGATCCGTGGCGAACAGGATACGGGTGAACGTCGCTGTCATGAGTCGTTGCCGGTAGGTCGATCAGTAGCCGAAGAATCGCGGGAGCCACAGCGAGATCTCCGGCACGAAGGCGATGATGAAGATCGCCACGGTGTTGACGATCGCGAAGGGCAGGGCCTTCAGCGAGATCTCCTCGATCGAGATCTTCGATATCCCCGAGGCGATGAACAGGTTCTCGCCGAGCGGCGGCGTCTGGAAGCCGATGCCGAGCGTGCACACCATGACCACGCCGAAGTGGACCGGATCGATGCCCATGCTGTAGGCGACCGGCAGCATGACGGGCACCAGGATCAGGATCGTGGCGAGCGTCTCCATGAACATGCCGACGAACAGCAGGAAGAAGATCATCAGCGCCCAGATCACGTAGAGGTTGCTGGTGAACTCGAGCAGCCCCTGCGCGATCACCGCCGGGATCTGGTTCTCGACCAGGAGACGTCCGAACACCGTCGCGGTGAACATGATGAGCAGCACCCGGCCGGTCAACCAGGTCGTCGTCTCGAGCGCCGTGAAGAGCTTCTGCCAGCTCATCTCGCGGTAGATGAACGTGCCGACGATGAGCGTGTAGAAGATCGCGACGATGGCCGCCTCCGTCGGAGTGAAGAAGCCGGAATAGATGCCACCGAGGATCACGACCGGCGCCATGAGCGCGAAGAACCCCTTGCGCACCTCGCGCCCGATGTCCCGGACGGACCAGCCGTCGGTGGTGCCCGCGTAGCCGTGCTTCTTCGCCAGGCCGTAATTCATCAGCAGCAGGCTCCCGGCGATCAGGAAGGCCGGCATGAATCTCGCGATGAAGAGCTTCGGGATCGAAACGGTCTGGAAGTTGCCGAACTCGGCGACCGCCTCTGGCGGTGGCGGCATGCCGAGGGCGGCGATGCCGAAGATGATCATCGGGATCGAGGGCGGGATGACGATGCCGAGTCCACCGGAGGAGGCGGTGATGGCCGAGGCATAGCCGCGCCCGTAGCCGCGCTCGATCATCGCCGGGATCATCAGCATGCCGACCGCGGCCGTGGTGGCCGGGCCCGAGCCCGAGATCGCGCCGAAGAACAGGCAGGCGAAGACCGTGGCGGCGGACATGCCCCCGGTGAACGGTCCGGCGAAGCTCTCGGCGACGTTGATCAGCCGGCGCGAGAGACCGGCCGCTTCCATCAGGGCGCCGGCGAGGATGAAGGCCGGCAGCGCCATCAGCGGGAACGAGCCGACCGAGGTGAACGCGATCTGGACGAACTTGATCGGGTTGTCCCCGAGGTAGAGGAACGAGATGAGGGTCGAGACCCCGAGCGCGACCGTGATAGGTGCCCCTATCGCCAGCAACCCGATGAACGAGCCGAACAGGACGAGAATGATTTCGCTTTCCATGACGGTGTCCTCCCCCTATCCCTTGGTGCTGTCGGCGCCGCTCTCGGCGATGCGCAGCTCGGCCTTGACGGCGTCGAGGTCGATCGAGTCGGGGTCGCGCATGTCCTCGTGGAGGAAGATGCGGCGGTAGTTCACCTGCAGCACGCGGACGGTCATCAGCGTGAAGGCGATCGGCAGGACGATGTAGACCCAGCTCAGGTGGAAGCCCATCGTCTGGGACGACTGGAACTTGTTCATCTTGTTGAAGATGAAGTCGATCGAGAGGTAGACGAAGACCACGTTGAAGGCGATCCAGAAGAGGTCCGCGAAGGCCTCGATGTAGACCACCACCCGCGGCGGCAGGAACTTGAACTGGAAGGTCACGCGGTTGTGGGCGTGCATCTTGGCCGCGTAGCTTGCCCCGAAGAACACGAACCAGACGAACATGTAGATCGAGAGCTCCTCGAGCCAGGAGAAGGAGAAGTCGAACAGCGTCCTCACGATGACCTGCAGGAACAGCAGGCAGACGAACACCGCCAGCAGCGTTCGACAGAGGTAGCTCTCGAGATTGTCGACGATCTTCCAGAACATGCCTGCCTACCTCCCTCTCGCGAATCGAAGCGGGGAGCGTCTTCGAATGCTCCCCGTGACGACATCGGGCCGACCGTCATCCTGACCGGCCGGCCCGCGTCGTGTCGCTACTCGGCGACCGGCTCGCGCCCGATCTCGGCGAGCACGGCGTTGAGCTTCTCGACGCCGCCGATGCTCTCGTAGAACTTCGGCCAGACCGCCTCGGTGGCGAGCTTGATGAACTCCTCCTCGTCGTTCTCCGGGTCAGAGATCTCCATGCCCTCGGCGATCAGCTTCTCCTTGATCTCGGCCTCCTTCTCGCGGAGGAATTCGGCCGAGGCCTGGGTGGCCGCCTTGCCCGCCTCGAGCACGACTTCCTGGTCCTCGGCGGAGAGCTCCTGGAAGATCTGCTCGGAGATGATCAGTGGCTCGATCGAGAAGATGTAGCGGATGTTGGTGACGTACTTCTGGACCTCGTAGAACTTCATCGCGTTGATGGTGGTGTACGGGTTGTCCTGGCCGTCCACGACCTTCGTCTGCAGCCCCGCGAACGTCTCCGACCACGCCATCGGCGTCGGGCTGATGCCCCAGGACTTGTAGGTGTCGATCATGATCTCGTTCTTCGGGACCCGGATGACGAGGCCCTGCAGATCGGCGACCGACTTGACCGGCTTCTTGGAGTTGGTCAGCACGCGAAAGCCCGTGTAGGTCCACGCGATGATGCGCACGCCGGCATCGTTGATCGTGTTCTCGGTCAGCTCGTCGCCGATCGGGCCCTGGGTCAGCTTCTCGGCGTCCTCCAGACTCAGGATGACGTAAGGCAGGGAGAACACGCCGACAGTCGGGGAGAACGGTGTCACGTTGTTGATCGCGAGCAGCGACATGTCGAGCGTGCCGATGGCCGCCTCGTTGACGGTGTCCTGCTCCGAGCCGAGCTGCCCGTTCAGGAACAGCGTCGCGGTGTGCTCGCCGCCCGAGAGCTCCTCGAGTGCGGACTTGAACCCGAGTCCGGTGGCCTCCTGACTGCTGCCGCCGCTGTCGCCGACGGCGATCTTGAAGTTCTTGGCCGAGGCGGGTGCGGCCCCCAGTGCCAGGGCCAGGGCGGTGGCGACCGCCGCCGTAGTCAGCCTTGTTGCGATCCTCATGGTTCTCTCCGTGCTATCGATGAAGACAGTCGCCGTCGGGTTCCTCGGGCGACTGTTCGTGGCGGTGCGCCCCTCCAGCGGAGGGACGCACCAAGGGGAGGCGCCGTCGAGTCGAGCGGTCGACTCACTGGTGTGGTGACAGCATTGCACTGAATCGTAGCGCAACGCTACCTTCGCGAATCGAACCAGGCGCATCGTCCTGTTGGCGCCAGCGGACGTCGGTCGACGACCACGCGGAGGAGGCAGTGGTGCCGGTCGGGCGCCCGGCCCGATGGAAAGGTGCCTGGATTAACCGTTCCTCCTCTCGTGGAGGTATCGGGAAATGGGGTTACTCACTACCGTCCGGACACATCACCGTTCGGACGCATCGGGATCCGGTCACCGCATCTCTCGATCTGCCCATCATCCGGGAGGACACCCTGCATGAGCAAGCCACTGACGGCCGAGCAACTCGCTGCGACCTTCGACGCGTTCAACCGACACGACATCGAGGCGGTGATGACGCACTTCGCCGACGACTGCGTGTTCTACACCGTTGCCGGACCCGAGGTCCACGGCACCCGGATCGATGGTGCCACCGCCATCGCCGAGGCGTTCGCGGGCGTCTGGGCCGGAATGAGCGATGCCCACTGGGATCACCACGGCCACTTCGTTCACGGCAATCGCGCGGTCTCGGAGTGGACCTTCTCCGGTACCGGCGCGGACGGTCGGCGGATCGAGGCACAGGGCGCGGACCTGTTCACGCTGCGGAACGGGGAGATCGTCGTCAAGCAGGCACTGCGCAAGCAGCGCACGAACTGAGGGACGGCCGGACGTGAGCGAAGAGGGGCAGCGAGAAGAGGTGGCGCCGATGCCCGCCCCGGGCGGCGGACGCCGTCCGAAGCACTGGCCGAAGGCGAGCTACGACCCGCACTACGATCCAGTCGTGGACGCGGGGCCCGGGCACAATCGCGCCTACGCACCGACCTACTGGATCGACACGGCCGGGGCGCCGCCCGGGGACGACGGTCCGGTCTCGGAGGACTTCGACACCGAAGTGGCGATCATCGGCTCGGGTTACACCGGGCTTTCCTGCGCCATCCACCTCGCGCGCGATCACGGCATCGAGGCTACCGTGCTCGAGGCGAACACGGTAGCCTGGGGTTGCTCCACGCGCAACGGCGGTCAGGCGCAGATCTCCTCGGGTCGGCTCAAGCGCTCGGAGTGGATCAAGCGCTGGGGCGTGGACGTTGCCCGGCGCATGCACGACGAGGTGACCGAGGCGTTCGACCTGTTCCGCGGGCTGATTGGCGAGGACGGGATCGACTGCGACCCGCAGGAAGGCGGACACTTCTACATCGCACACAAGCCCGGTGCCATGCCGAAGCTCGCCAAGGAGTGCGCGCTGCTGAACGACACGTTCGGCTACGGTGCCCGCATGCTCTCCCGCGACGAGCTGCACGAGGAACACGTGCGCGATCAAGAGGCCTGCGGGGCGCTCTGGGAGCCCGACGGCACCTGCATCCACGCCGCGAAGCTCGCCTTCGGCTACCTGCGTCTCGCTCGCAAGCTCGGGGCGAAGGTCCACCCGGCCAGTCCGGTGCTCGGCTGGCGCATCGTGAACGGCGTGCATCACCTGACGACGCCTGGCGGCGTCGTGCGGGCGAAGTCGGTGGCGCTCGCCACGGCCGGTTACACCCCGCCGGGGCTGACCAATCGCACGAAGAACCGGTTGATGCCGATCCTCTCGAACTCGATCGTCACGCGTCCGCTCGAGGACGACGAGAAGGCGGCCTGTGGCTTCCGGACCGGCTCCCCGCTGACCGACACACGCGTGCTTCGCCACTACTACCGCTACCTCCCGGACGGTTGCGTCCAGATCGGTAGCCGAAGCGCCCTCACGGGACACGATGCCGAGAATCCCAAGCACCTCGCGCTGCTGCGTGCCGGTCTCGCGCGCAAGTTTCCGGCGCTCGAAGGCATCGACCTGGACTACTCCTGGTGGGGCTGGGTCGACGTGAGCCACGACATGATGCCGCGGATTCACCGGCCGGATCCCGACCAGACGATCTACTACGCAATGGGCTACGGCGGCAACGGCGTCATGTACTCCGCTCAGGCCGGACGGCGCATGGCGCAATTGGTAGCCGGCGAGACTTGCGCCGCTTTCGACCTGCCGATCTTCACCTCGCCGTTGCCGAGTCACGGCATCCTCACGCCGTTCCGGCGACTCGGCCAGCGAGGGATGTATGGCTGGTACTGGTTCAACGACGAGAAGCTCGGCCAGAAAGGCCGCGTCCCGATGTCCAGACCCACGTCCTCGGGAGGAAACGCGCCATGATGATGTCGACCGAAGAAGCATTCATCAAGGTGCTGCAGATGCACGGCATCGAACACGCCTTCGGGATCATCGGCTCCGCGATGATGCCGATCTCGGACCTGTTTCCGGAAGCGGGCATTCCCGTCCGGGACTGTGCCCACGAGACCAGCGGCGGCATGATGGCCGACGGCTACCCGCGGGCAACCGCACCATCGGTCAGGGCGGCTTCCAGGGGACGCGGCGCTAGAGACGGCCGTCGAGGAGCAGATGAACGGCAACGTCACGACGTTCATCGAGGTGGTGCTGAACGAGGAGCTCGGCGAGCCGTTCCGGCGCGACGCGATGACGGCGCCGAACCGGGTGGCGGGGATCGACAAGGCGGACATGCGTCCCCAGCCGCTCGCCTCCTGAGCGCAGGCCGGCGGCTCGTCGAGCCGCCGGTCCTCCACCGCGCCGGTCAGGCCGGCGAATCCGTACACCGATGGTTCGCGCGCCGGTGCCTCTTCGCGCGGAACGGCACGACGCGCCCACCGTTCGAGGCGATCTCCACCACTTCATGGGTAACGACGTGTCCAACATTGCATCCGCGGCGCCGCTCGATCGCCTGTCCGACTTCGCCCGTGACAAGGGCAAGGGGTTCCTGACCGCGCTGGTCGTCGCCGTCACCGCGCAGTTCCTGTCCGAGCATTACGGCGCGCCGGCGATGCTGATGGCGCTGTTGCTCGGTATCGCGTTTCACTTTCTCGCCGAGGAGGGCGTCTGCCGGCCCGGCATCGACTTCACCTCGCGCACCGTGCTGCGGCTCGGCGTCGCGCTCCTCGGGGTGCGCATCAGTATCGAGCTGCTGATCGGTCTCGGGCCGGCGCTGATCGCACTGGTGGTCGCGGGTGTCGTGTTGACGATCGGGGTCGGCTGGCTCGGTGCCCGCGTGCTCGGCCGCGGGTATCGACTCGGGCTCCTGAGCGGCGGATCGGTGGCCATCTGCGGAGCCTCGGCAGCCATGGCGATCGCCGCCGTGCTGCCGCAGAACGAACACTCCGAGAGGAATCTGCTGTTCACGGTCCTGAGCGTGACGGTGCTGAGCACGATCGCGATGGTCGCCTACCCGATCGTCAGCCAAGTCCTGACACTCGACGACCGCGCGAGCGGCGTGTTTCTCGGCGGCACGATCCACGACGTCGCGCAGGTCGTCGGCGCGGGTTTCTCAGTCTCGAACGAGACCGGTGAGGTCGCCACCCTGGTCAAACTCATTCGCGTGACGATGCTCGCGCCGGTCGTGCTGGTCATCGCCCTGCTGATTCGTCTGCGCGGCGAGGAGACGCTCGTCGACGGTCAGCGTCCACCGCTGATGCCTGGATTCGTGGTCGCGTTTCTCGTTCTCGCGGCCATCAACTCGACCGAACTCGTTCCGCAGGCGGTGTCGGACCTGCTCGGCGATCTCTCGCGCTGGGCGCTGCTGACGGCGATCGCGGCGGTCGGGATGAAGACGTCCCTGAAGAGCATCCTCGACGTCGGCGGGCAGGCGATCGCGCTGATCGTCGCCGAGACCGTGTTCATCGCCGGATTCATCCTGATCGGCGTGCTCGTGCTGACTTGACGTGCGCACCGGAACGGAGCCGACCGCGACACGGGGCGAACCGCTGACCATCCTGGCATGGATGAACGCGTGCGCCTGGGCGAGAGACCATCACATCGAGCGACGGGAGGAACGACCATGAACGAACGGATCGAGGAAGAGGCCGGGACGAACACCGCAAGCGACAGGGCGACGTCCGTCGTCCGGTTCGTTGCGGCGATGGATGCGCCGGAGCGCCGGCGGCTGGCGGACCTTCCCGACCGGGTCCTCGACGGCGACCCGCGGCACACGAGCCAGATCCGTCATGCGGACGGCGCGCTGCAAACGGGTACCTGGACGAGCACCCCGGGCAGGTGGCGTGCATTCGACGGTAGGGACGAGTTCTGCACGCTTCTCTCGGGGCGCGTCGCCCTGATCGCTGACTCGGGCGAGCGGCAGGAGTTCGGACCGGGCGACTCGTTCCTCATACCGAACGGGTTCGAGGGCGAGTGGGAGGTGATGGAGACGGCCACCAAGCATTTCGTCATCCTGCATCGGCAGGACGCATGACCGGCACGATGTCGTCCGACGGGAAGCTGCTCGACGCCGACATCACACCGATCAAGCGACACTTCGTGCGCAGCGACGGCGTGCCGACGAACGTGAACGTCGACGACTGGTCGCTGAGCATCGACGGCGAGGTCGAGACGCCGCTGACCTCGAGCATCGCGGTGATGAAGTCGCGGCTCGAGGTCGCCTGCTCGCCCTGCAGATCGAGTGCGGGGGCAACGGCCGCGCGGCCTTCGATCCGCCGGCCAAGCGGAAACAGTGGACGCTCGGCGCGATCGGCAACTCGAAGTGGATCGGCGTGCGCCTCGGGGGCGCGCTGGAGGCCGCCGGGGTGAAGCCCTCGGCGGTGGTCACCGGGCACCTTGGTGCGGAGGCCCACCTCAGCGACCGCGACTCAGTCGCACGCCCACTTCATCGTGTGGAAGTTGTACTCGAAGCTCTGCATCGGCACCCACGTGAAGTTCTCGATGCAGTCCGACATCGCCACCTGGCTCGTCTGGGTCAGCAGAAAGACATCCGATTGCATGTCGACGAGCTTCCGCTGCAGCTCCCTGTAGATCTCGTTTTGACGGTCGACATCGGTCTCGCCGCGCGCCTCGTCGATCAGCGCATCGATCTCGTCGTTCTCGAGCCACTCCATCGACGCCCAGGTGCCCGCGGCACTGGAGTCGTACTGCGGGAAGAAGAAGCTGTCCGGGGAGGGGTAGGTGGGTCCGTAGAACACCTGGTTGATCGCGGGCGTCGTGGATGGATCGCTCGCGAGCTCGGTCATCCGGTTCCAGGGCTCGGGCCGGAGCGTGACGTCGAAGCCGATCTGGTCGAGGGTGCTCTTCAGGAGCAGGCCGATCTCCTCCTCGAAGGCGAGCCCGGCGACGTACATCACCTCGATCGGTATGGGCGTCGCGTCGGCGTAGCCGCTCGTCTCGACGAGACGCTTCGCCTCCTCGAGGTCGAAGCTCGGCATCTCGAGCTCGTCGAGATAGGCGTCGGCGAACGTCGGCGCCATCGGGCCGGCAAGCGGCTCGCCGGGTAGCAGCGCCTCGCGGATCGTGTCGTAATCGGTGGCCGCGGCGATCGCCTTCCTGATGTTCAGATCATCCGTCGGCGGAAGCTGGTGGTTGAGCTTCAGGTAGAAGTTCGTCGCGGTCGGGAAGGAATGGATACGGTAGCCGTCCATGCGTCCGATCGACTCGTAGGTCTCGAGCGCCTGGGAGTCCGACGACATCGTGAGCTCGCCCGACGCGGCGAGCGCCTTGACGGTGGCCTCCTCGGTCGTGACGACGAACCGGACCTCATCGATCGAGTTCTCGTCCCAGCCGAGGTGGTAGCCGTCGTGCCTTCCCAGCACCATCGAGGCGCCCCGCTCCCAGCTCGCGAGCCGGAACGGGCCGGCCCCGGCGCTGTTGTCCCCGATCCAGTCTTCGGCCCATTCGTCGTCCCCGCCTTCCTCCTTCGCGAGGTCGCTGTCGATCACGAACAGGATCGGGGTCGTCGTCAGGAACGGCGCGTACACCTTGTCGAGCTGGAAGCGTACGGTGCGGGCGTCCGGCGCGGTGGTCGAGCCGGGCTTCAGTACGCCTTCGAAGAGGTTCGCCGGTCCCTGGTTGATCGACAGCAGCCGGTCCACCGACCAGGCCACGTCCTTCGCCTCGACCGGCGAGCCGTCCTGGAACGTGGCGCCCTCCTTCAACGTGAAGGTCCAGGTCAGTGCATCGTCCGACACCTCCCAGCTCTCGGCGAGCAGCGGCACGATGGCACCCTCGCCGTCGAGGGTCGTCAACCCGTCGTAGAGGTTCACGCCGGCCATGTACTCGGTGTAGTCGTTGATCTTGGCCGGATCGACCGTGCCGAAGATCTGCGTCGCGTTGACCGTCGCGACGTTCTTCGCGTTGGCGGCCGATGCGGCCGCGAGACCGATGGCGATCAGGGCGAGAAGTCGGGGGGCGTTCGTTGCTGGCGATCCCATCGTGGTGTCCTCGTCGGTAGTTGTCGGTGAAAGGTGTCGGCGCCGTTCGCGGTCGCGGAACCGCGGCGAGCGTGGTCTCAGCGGGTCCGTGTCATCGGCCGGAACTCGATCTCGGGGTAGCCGAAGGCGGCGGGGCCGACGACGGCGAGCGCCTCGGGGGTGCGCAGCAGCTCGTGGCTCGGCAGCGCCAACACCGCCACGCGCTGGCCGTAGCGCAGCACCTCGGTCGTGATCGGCAGGCCCGTGTCGGCGTCTAGCACCACGATCAGGTCCGGCACCGTGACCTCGACCGCGCCGTCGCGGCGGAACACCAGAAACTCGTTCTGCAGCTCGATCCGGCCGGTCTCGCCGGCGGACGGGCCGAAGCCCTCGAGACTGACGTGCCCGACCGCGAAGCCGCCCTTCAGGTGACGCTCGAGATCGACGATCTTCGCGTTCATCAGGAACCGCCCGTCCTCGTGCTCAAGCACCGTCTCTACCGGGTCCCGGTGCTCGCGCTGCGCCTCGAGCACGGCCCGTCCGAGAAGCAGGGCCTGGGTGACGGTACCCGGGATCGCCGCGCGCTTGACGAAGTCGCCGCGCATCGGGGCACTCGCGAGCCCGGCAGCCGCTCCCATCGCGACGACGGCCGCGCGTGCGAGCGTCTCGAGCCAGACCTCGGACTCGGTGCGCCGGAACACGACCGTGTTGCCCTTATCGTCGACCATCGTCGCGGGCGTGCTCACGTGGCCATAGATCGACCACGTGGTCATCTGCATTTCGGGGAACGCCCGCCCCATGCCGTCGCCGTCGACGACGGGGAGACCTGCCTGGGCCGCGGTCAGCATGGGCTCCATCGAGTTCGCGCCGCCGATCTCGACCGACACCAGCGCGTCGACTCGGCAGTCGAGCTCGGCCTCGAGCGCGCGCAGCGCGAGCAGGCACTCGTCGCCCTGCTCGATCTTCTCGACGCCGACGACCGGGGCACCGATGCCGCCGAGCGAGACCACGAGCGCGTCGTCCGGCAGGTCGTCGAGCGAGATCAGCTCGATCGCGCGACCCTTCTTCAGCTCCTCGCGGCAGCGCAGCTTGCCGATGTAGGGGTTCCCCCCGCCCCCGGTCCCGAGGATCGCCGCGCCGATCTCGAGCGCGTCGAGGTCGTCGAGCCCGATGCCCATCCTGTCGACACCGCTCAGATCTACCCCTCCATCGCCGCGCACCGACGTCGCGTCCCGATCCGTCATTCGTCCCCCCCGAGCGTGCCGACGACTTTGGTGCGGACGCGCGTGGCGTTGCCGGGTAGGTAGGCCAGCGGCACGTCCTCCTGGTCCACGAGCTCGATCGTGTCGGCGTCGGCGCCCGCGGCGATCGCGCGCATCGTCGCCTCGCGGCGGGCCTCGGCGAGCGCCTCGTCGCGCGTCATCGAGTCGAGGCCGAAGACGCGGTCGACCTCGCCGCTGACCTGTCCGATGGCGGCGCCCACGGCGTTGGCGACGGCGAAGTGCTCGGGGCGCCGCACCTCGAGACCCGCGAGCGTGTTCGGTATCAGCAGGCTGCCCCCGCCGACGGCCAGGATCGGAACCGGTTCGGCGGAGACGCGCATCCGGTCGACGGCCGCGAGCATCATCGCGTCGATGCACGCCTTCGCGGCCTCGAGCCGCGGGCGACCGATCGCGTCGGTACGCGGGCGCTCGCCGACGTCGGCGAGTCCGAGCCCCACGGCGACGTCGGTCGCGGTCAGGGTCTTGCCGCCGAACACGAGCGCCTCGGAACCGATGCGGTAGCCGACCGAGCGCGGGCCCACCGCGGGCGGGTCGTCTGGCCCGGCACCGGGTCTGATCACGGTGCCGCCGCCGAGCGCGATCGAGTAGACGTCCGGCATGCGGAAGTTCGTGCGCACGCCGCCGACGTCGACCGCGGTGCCAGCCGCTCTCGGGAAGCCCCTGACGAGGGCGCCGACGTCGGTGGAAGTGCCGCCGACGTCGACCACGATGGCGTCGGTCTCGCCCGTCAGGAACGACGCACCGCGCATCGAGTTCGTCGAACCGCTCGCGAAGGTCAGCACGGGGAAGGCCTGCACGAAGGGAGCACTCATGAGCGTGCCGTCGTTCTGGGTGATGTAGTACGGGCAATCGAGCCCGGCGGTGGCGAGCGCCGTGCCGAAGGCGGCAACGGTGCGCTCGCTCAGCCGCTGGAGGGACGCGTTCATGATCGCGGCGCTCTCGCGCTCGAGCAGCCCGAGCCGGCCGATCTCGCTCGAGAGCGTGAAGCGGGCGCCGGGCAGCCGGGATGACAGGACCTCGCGCGCGCGGTGCTCCATCGCGTCGCTGACGGGGCTGAACACCGACGAGATCGCGACGTTCTCGATGCCCTCCGCGGCGATCTCGTCGCCGATCCGGGCGAGCTCGGCCTCGTCGAGCGGCGAGATCTCCCGGCCGTCGAACTCGTTGCCCCCGCGTGCGAGCCAGGCGCGGCCGCCCAGGGCCTCGCGGATGTCCTGTGGCCAGTCCACCATCGGCGGCAAGCACGCGGTCGCCGGCAGGCACAGGCGCACCGCGGCGGTGCGCGCCAGGTGCTGGCGCTCGACGACCGCGTTGACGAAATGGGTCGTGCCGATCATGACCGCCGTGACGCTCGCGGCGTCTACCGCGGCATCGCTCAGCACGCGTTCGAGGCTCGCGACGACGCCAGAGGTGACGTCCTCGGTGGTCGGGGACTTGGCCGTAGCGAGGATCGTCTCCCCTCGCATGACGACCGCATCGGTGTTGGTGCCGCCGACGTCTATTCCTATGCGTGTCATTTTGCCGGTTCGTGTTCGAGGACGCGGGAGATCAAACCGTCGAGGAGGCGAGCACCACCGCGCGTTCCTCGGCGGTGACGGACGGCTTCCTCGCGGCCTCGGCATCGCTGATCACCGGGATCGCGCTCATGAGGGCGCGTGTGTAGGGGTGGTTCGGTGACTCGAACAGCGCGCGGGTGTCGTTGCGCTCGCACACCCGGCCACGATACATCACGGCGACCCGGTTGCAGAAGTTCCGCATCAGGCTCAGGTCGTGGGAGATGAACACGTAGGTCAGGCCGTGCTCCGCGCGCAGCGCCAGCAGCAGCTCGATCACCGTGTCCTGCACCAGCACGTCGAGCGCGGAGGTCGGCTCGTCGAGCACGATCAGGTCGGGACCCGCGGCCAGTGCCCGCGCGATCGCCACGCGCTGCTTCTGCCCGCCGGAGAGCTCGTGCGGGTAGCGCGTCGCGTGGGCCGGGGAGAGCCCGACCTGCTCGAGCAGCTCGGGCACGCGCTGCCGCCAAGTCCTCCGATCGCTCCCCGCGAAGCGCAGCGGCACTGCGAGCTGCTGGTCGACCCGCCGCCGAGGGTTCAACGACGAGCCGGGGTTCTGGTGCACGATCTGAAGACGCCTGCGGAAGTCGGGCTCCCGGGCCCGGGCCGCGATCGGTCGGCCCTCGAGCTCGATCGACCCGGCCGTCGGTTCGAGCAGCCCGAGCATCATGCGCGCAAGAGTCGTCTTGCCCGAGCCGGACTCGCCGGCGATGCCGAGGATCTCCCCGCGCCGCACCTGGAGGTCCACCGCGTCGACGGCGGGTTCGGCGGGCGGCGCTCTCCGGAACCACCGCCCGGTGGCCTCGTAGCGCTTGGTGACGGCGCGCAGCTCGAGCACGACATCGGCGGCCGGTTCGGCGACAACGTCCCGCACGCGAGGACCGTACAGTGGCGGCACGCTGCCCATCAGCCGCCGCGTGTACCCGTCCCTCGGTGCGTCGAAGATCGCCGCGCGCATCCCCTCCTCGACGATGCACCCGTCGCGCATGACGTAGACGCGGTCGGCGGTCTCGCGCACCACGCCGAGGTCGTGGGTGATCAGCAGCAGGGACAGCCCCGTGTCGGCAACCAGCCGGTTCAGAAGGTTCAGGATCTCCTGCTGGGTCGTGACGTCGAGCGCGGTGCCCGGCTCGTCGGCGATCAGCAGCGAGGGTTCGTTCAGCAGGGCCATGCCGATCAACACCCGCTGGCGCATGCCGCCGGACAGCTGCATGGGCAACGCCCCGAGCGTGCGCTCCGCATCGGCGAGCTGCACGCGGGCGAGCGTCTCGACGAGCCGTGCACGCCGTTCGCGCCGGCTCCGCGTCCGGCCGAGACGGCGGTCGGCGAAGCGCACGATATCATCCATCTGCCGGCCGATCGTGAGTACCGGGTTGAACGACAGCAGCGGGTCCTGCAGCACGATCGAGATGCCGGTGCCCTTCAGCCGGTTGCGCTCGCGCTGGTCGAGGGTCAGAAGCTCCCGGCCCTCGAAGCGCACGCTGCCGCGCGGGATGTCGGCCGGTGGCATCGGCAACGTGCCGATGACGGTGCGCATCGTGACGGTCTTGCCGGAGCCGGACTGGCCGATGAGCGCGACGCGCTCGCCGCGACGCACGACGAGGCCGACGTCGTGAAGCACCTGGGTGCGGCGGCCGTACTGCGTGAAGCCGACGTCGAGGTGCTCGATCTGAAGAATCGGGTCCGTCACAGCTCGACGTCCATCATGTCGCGCAACCCGTCCCCGAGCAGGTTGAAGCCGAGGATCGCGTACAGGATCGCGAGCCCCGGCATGACCGCCTCCCACCAGTACTCCGGCAGGTACTCCGAGCCCGTCGCCACCATCGTGCCCAGATCCGGCGTCGGCGGCTGCACACCCAGACCCAGAAACGACAGCGCCGAGCCGAACAGGATGACGAAGCCGGCGTCGAGCGTGATCTTGACCGAGATCGCCGACACGCAGTTCGGCAGCAGCTCGCGAAAGAGGATGTGTAGGTGGCCGGCACCCGCCATGCGCGCCGCCTCGACGTAGTCCTCGTTCATCTGCGCCTTGACGATGCGGTAGATCAGCCGGGTGTGCCAGGTCCACCACAGCAGCGTGATCGCGATCATCGCGTTCACGAGGTCCGGCGTCAGCACGGCGGTGATCGCGAGCGCCATCGCGAGCGGGGGCAGGGCGAGCATGACGTCGGTCAGGCGCATGATCGCCCACTCGGTGCGCCCGCCGACGTAGCCCGCCACGAGCCCGAGCGTGACGCCGAACGGTACCGCCACGCCGAGTACGCCGAGCACCATGCCGAGCGAGACGCGGTAGCCGTGCAGCGTGCGCGAGAAGATGTCGCGCCCGACGTTGTCGGTGCCGAACCAGTGCGCAAGGCTCGGTGCCGCGTGGCGGTTCCGGAAGTCGACCTGCGCGCCCACCGCCTCGGGATAGGGCGCAAGCCAGGTCGCGAACAGCGCGGCAACGACGACCGAGGCGACGATCAGTGCGCCGATCACCGCCGCGGGGTTCCGGCTGAAGCGGTACCACGCCATGCGTCCGCTCGTGAGCGGCGCCGGCTCCTCGCCGACCGCAGGGGCAGGCGGCAGGGCTTCGCGCGTACCGGACACGCTCACCGCCGGGCCTCCCTGATGCGCTGGCGCGGATCGATGACTCCCAGCGCCACGTCGATGGCGAGGTTCGCGACGACGAAGAACACTCCCGAGACCAGCACCACGCCGATGACCGCATTCAGGTCCTTCTGCAGGATCGTGCGCACCCCGTAGCTCGCGATGCCCGGCCAGCCGAACACGAACTCGACGATGAACGCGTTGCCGATCAGGGAGGCGAACTCGAGGCCGAGGATGGTCAGCGGCGCGACGCACGCGACGCGCAGCATGTAGCGTCCCACGACGGTGCGCTCCGGAATGCCGTAGGCACGTGCGGCCTCGATGAAGTCGCGACTGGAGACCTCGATCATCGACGACCGCACGATTCGCGTGATCTGTCCGACCCCGGACATCGCGAGCGCCAGCGACGGCAGGATCAGGTGACGCAGCGCATCGAGAAAGACGTCCGGGCGGCCGTGCACGAGCGAGTCGACGAGCAGCAGGCCGGTGATGTCGGCCGTGAAGTCGAGCGAGCGGTCAAGCCGTCCGGTGACGGGGAAAAAGTCGAGCTGGTAGCTCGCGACGAGCTGCAGCACGATCGCCAGCACGAAGCCGGGGGTCACGACGCCGATCAACGCGATCACGCGCGAGAGGTTGTCGATCCAGCTGTCCCTATAGGTCGCGGCGAGCACCCCAAGCGGGATCGCTATGAGCACTTCCAGCACGAGTGTGAAGAGCACGAGCTCGAGGGTGGCGGGAAGCGCCCGCCGGATCTCTTCCATGACGGGGCGGCCCGAGAGGAGCGAGCGACCGAGATCGCCCTGCACCAGGTCCGTCAGGTAGTTCCACAGCTGCATCGGGAAGGACTGATCCAGCCCCATCTCGCGCTGCAGCTGCTCGACCTGACCCGCGCTCGCTAGTGGGCCCAGTGCGATGCGGGCAGGGTCGCCGGGCACGACGCGGGCGATGACGAAGATCAGAATCGCGAGGCCGAGGAACACGAAGCCGAGCGAGACCGCGCGCCGAGCGAGGTAGGCGATCATCGCGGCGTACGGGCGGCCGCGGCCGGAGAGGGGCGACCGCCGAAGCTAGTAGGGTGACCGGGTGGACTCATGCTCGGGACGCTATCACCGATCCTCGTCGTTCTGCCCGAACGAGTGTCGCGCCATCGGCGTGCCCCGCGCTCACGACGGCACCATCGTGGTGCGGATCCGACGCCTCCCGGCGCGCTGCCCGGCCGGCGCGCTCCTTGTCCCATCATCGAGGACGCGCTCGCCCGTGCTCTGTTCGGGGCAACTGCCGGAGAAGGAGATCTACTTGCCCCAAGTCCGTACGGCCGCCTTCGACGCTCGCGGTACACATCTGGTGCAAGACTGAATTTCGCTGCGAAATCAGCAGACTGAAGAGATGACGGCGGAGAAGAACATCACTCCGAGTCGTTGCGCCGGACTGGCTTCGAACATTACGTTCGCCGAACACGGAATCAGCGCAAGTAGCTAAATTTTCGCCACTCCTTCAGTTCGGAACCCGGCGAGCGAATCGGCCCGTGGCTCGCGATGGCAGTGGCGCTGGCGGAGATCGTCGCGTCGATCGAGAAGTTGCTCGAGCGAAAGAGGGCCACGTCGGAAGTCGGGGTCGGGGACCCGGTGCAGGCGTTGAACGAGTCCGTGTCCGTGAAGCTGCAACTGCACGAGGGTGTCCTCAGCGGTCACGACCGGTCCGATCTGCTGGAGAAGCGGGCGGTGGTGAACAGGCTGAACGATGTCTTCCGCGAGTGTGTCGGCGAGGCGTTCGAGAGCTGATCCTCGTCGGAGGATGGTGGCGGACGGTGCCCCGACAGGCCGTGGCAGAGTGCCTGGTCATCCAGGCGCGGGTAGCCGTCTAGATGAACTGCCGCGCCACCTGATACCGTGGGCGGAATACCGCCGCGGCGAACTCATGTCTGTCACCGCCGCCGAGCCCCGAGGCACGGCACGGCATAGCCGTTCCGAGCCTGAAGCCGCTATGGTCCACGCCGCTTCTCCGCCTCCTCCGCGCCGCCGTCCGTGTCCTCTCTCGAGCGCCCCACCCCTCCGCGCACCCTGGACGACGCCCTCGTCCAGATCGAGGAGCTGCGGGCACTCGTCGGCCACCTCGTCGAGCACGCCGAGAAGCTGCAGGCGAGCAATGAGCAACGAGGAGCTCACCGCCCAGGTCGAGCAACTGCTTGATCGCGCCGGCAAGAGCTCGAACCGATGCTCTGGACCTTCTTGACGGATCGGCGGATCGGGCTGACGAACAACGCCGCGGAGCGGGCGCTGCGCCCGTACGTGATCTGGCGGAAGCTGGCCTTCGCCAGTCACTCGCGACGCGCGGACCACTTCCGGGCGCGGATGCTGAGCGTGGGGACGTCGGCGCGCCAGCAAGGGGTGCCGCTGTACGCGTTCCTGCGCCGGATCTGTCACGAGGCACTGGAGCCGGGCGGGGTGCGCACGACACTGCCGGGCGGCCGAACGCCGTCGCTGGCTAACCACCCCGGCTGATCGGCCGGGCACGCCACGAGCGTGTCGTTGCGCCGTGAACGGTTACCCGCGAGAGCCACAGAGACGCTTTTCTGTAGTTTTCTGTAGTTTTCTGTAATCCACTGTAATTCGGTATGATTGTGCCCGGCCGTGCGATTGAAAGAGGGAACCCGTGGATAGTGTCTTTCACCGCGTCGAGCTAGCGCTGGACATGACGACCCGATTGCTGGATGCGCCGCCCACTTCGGCGGTCCGGTCCGGCCTGTTCCTCGCCGCGCCGCGACGAACGGGGAAGAGCACGTTCTTGCGAGAAGATCTGGTACCCGCGCTGAGGAACGCCGGAGCGCTCGTCTTGTACATCGATCTTTGGCGAGATCGTGATGCTGACCCCGGAGAGGTCATCGTCAATGAAGTCGCAGCCGCGCTAGCCGCGGAGAAGGGCGCTTTGCGGCGCGCGGTGAGCCGTGTGGGAGACGCTTCGTTGTCGGTTGGCAGTGTCTCGGTATCGCTTGGCGGTCGGGACTCTGGTTCGGCGAAGATCTCGACGACGGCAGCATTGGCGTCGCTGTCGGAAGAAACCGGGCGCGTAATCGCGTTGATCATCGACGAGGCACAACACGCCATCACGACGGAGGCGGGAACCAATGCGTTGTTCGGCCTGAAGGCGGCGCGCGATGAATTGAACAGCAGCGCCCATCACGGTCTTCGCGTTATCGCTACCGGATCGAGCCGTGACAAACTCGCGATGCTGCGAGCCTCGAAGGACCAAGCCTTTTTCGGTGCGCCGCTCGTCGCGTTCCCGCCACTCGGCAAAGACTACGTGCGCTGGTTCGTCGAGCAGCAAGCCTTCGGCGACGCGCTCGACATCGCCGACGTGACGCGTTGGTTTGAACGTGCCGGGCATCGTCCGGAGTTCCTCGGCGCCGCTGCGGAGTCGGTGAATTTCCAGTTCGATGTCGACGAGGCGAGCGTCACCGCGCGCCTCGAAGAGGCGCTCGAGCACGAGGTTGCGATGGCTGACGAGGCCATCTTGGAGCTGGTTCGTTCGCTGCGTCCTTTGCAATCAGCGGTGCTGCGAGAAATGGCGTCGAAGGGACGCGGCTACGCTCCCTTTGAAGGACAAACGATGAAACGCTACGCGGAGACGATCCAGCGCATCGATGCTAACAGTGGGATCGTTCCAAGTACGACGAACGTGCAGGCTGCGCTCGAGTCGCTGAAGCAGCGCGGGCTCGTCTGGCGCGCCTCGAGAGGTGTCTACGCGTTGGAGGATGCACCGCTCGCCGAGCTCATGCGCGCCGAGGGCATGATCGACTGATGAGTCAGCGCATCCTGGAACGAACGCTTCTATTTAACATAATATACATTATGCGCACAAATTTGCGAGCGCAATTTAGTAATATCTCACTTGGGCAACCTAAAGATGTATTGCTCCAGATGTCTGGATATTTTGTAGCGAAAAATGAGTCGAAACGCAAATTATGCGGAATGCTCATAGCAAGCGATGAATAATATTCGTAGCCCGATCGTAGTGAATATTCTCTCCGATGCTTATTGGTATCACATGCTTCTTGTCGCGCGATCGGAGATTGGCCTCGATCAGATACATCATGCGCTTTCGATAACTGTCATCTTCTTTCTGAACAATCTTCTTCTCGGCTTCAAGCAGCTCACGTGCCAGCGGCGTGGCTGCCTCGATCTCCTCCCTCAAGCGAAAAAGGCGAACAACGGATTTTGCGCTATTCGGCGCAATCCGCTCTGACGCCTGATACAGTTCACGCCCACGCCGTATATCGCCGGTACGGAAATACAAGAGACCTGCCGTGGCGATACATGTGTATCTTGGCAAGTCTATCGGCAAAGGAAATGGGATCGCGCTAAATTCTCTAAAAGCTGCTTCTAAGTTGCCACAGTACGCATGGGCAACTGTCAAATTGTTCCGTAGCATGGCTGAATGAGGTGAAGAAGACAGCCCAGCCTGCGCAAACTTAGCCGACATTTGAGGTTCCTCAACGAGCATCAACCCGATAAACGAACCTACTAGGGCAGGACGTGCGGAGTAAGGCTCATCGAGGATCCAGCCGACGCACTGAGATGCAGCGTCGCTCCAACTTTCGCTCTGTAAATATCGCCAACATCGCGCCTCGTAGTTACTCGGCAAAGAATAGGCTTCTTCCGTAATATCGATACCAGCAATCTGCGTACTGGCCCAACGAGCTTGCGCGACAGAATTCTCCGTTGCGCGCAGTAAACTAGCACGTAGATTTTTCCGCGCCGCTCGCACTGAGCCAGAACGAAGTTCGAGCATGCCAAGGGCACTGTGCAGCTCTGTCAAATATTCGGGCGCGAATGATTTCGCCTCAACCAATCTCTTTCCAACTTTGTAAAATCTCGGTCCTTTGCCGGCTACTTGTGCAACAGCAAGTTCCGCTGCTAACAACCATGGGTCTCTAGGCGTGCGCGGATTGTCTTGCAACAAGCTGTGGGCGAGGTCGGGTCTATCGATATGCAGGTAGAAGCGCGAGGCCGATCGAAGTACCTGCCGATTGTTCGGAGCCAGGTTTGTCGCCGCTCGTACCGCTCGCTCGGCATGTCCATTCTGGCCGAGAATTGTATATGACCGCGCCAGATCCAGCCACGCTAGTGAACTACGCGGATCATCATCTAACCTTCGTTTCGTGTGTCGAATGTGCTCTATCGAACTACTTCTAGTATTTAACAGCAGGGGTGGAAGATGCACGTCCGGCGTCTCCTCTGCAATCATTCTCCCGTCTTCCAGCACAGACCTCGCTACCAACTCGACGTGTCGCGTCATCGGCACGGACTGTTCGTCTAGAAGCCAAGAGGCAGCTTCGCGAGCTTCGGCCGACGGTACTCCGTTCGAGTAGCTACACAGTAGATCTATCGCGCCTCCGGGAGTCCGGTTGCGCTTCCAGTCAGATACTTTCTGCTGCAGAAATCTGCTGCTAGAATCGTCACTCCGATGCTCGCGTTTAGGTAAACCCATTCCCTCTTGAGAAGCGTTATTCGTCCTGATATACCTCCATCGAGGTACAACTCGTCGTTCCTTGTCCTCCGCAATAGAGCTCATGATGGCGTAGCTACTCTCGCGCCCCAATCAAGCCGAGCGGCCAGCACCTGAATTCGTGAGGAGAACCTTCGAAGATTGAAAGGCGCGGCGAGTGCCGCTCTATCAAGTGGGTGTCCTCGACGACTTGGATCTGGATCCGTCAGAAGACTGACGAGGCTGACAAGTTCACTTCGGACCTCGGCTGGAACACTGTCAGCGAAATCATCCAGAGCTGCGGCCCAAGCCTCTCTTACATAAGGCATGACTTCTTCGAAAGTGTCCGGCCAGACATCCCACCGGTGCTCCGGTCGTAGTTGGTTGGCTAGGTGAGTAGTCAAACTAATATTCGTGAAAAGATACACGACGAGGCCACCAAACAGATATAGATCAGCAGCCAATCGTCGGCGGGACCACTCAGCATCCCGATATCCGTAGAGTTGTTCCGGCGGTGCGTATGCGGGATCACCCCCTACTACGCCATTAATGCCGGGGCGGGAGACAGATCGATCGTGCGCATGTCCGAGATCGCCTAATTTCGTCTTCAATTCCGAGAAGATAAGAACGTTCGACGGCTTGATATCTTGATGCGCGAGCTGATGAAAGTGAAGCTGCTCTAGCGCGACGCAGGTCTGATGGGCTATTCTCAGGTTGTGCGCAGCGTTGAGCGTATTTTTTAGCGATGCATGCTCGCGGAGATCCCGATCAGCCAATTCCATAATTAGATAGTGCATTGCAGTGCCTGAGGCAGGAAGCGACAATTCTCCTTCTGCAATTAGTCGGACAACACGCCTTACACGCCTATCTTTGCATTTTTTTAACAGATCAGCTTCATATCTGAATATCGCTAAACGCTCTTCTAGGTCTTTCAATCTCTCACCGCTCGGAAGAGACCGATCAGTTGAGGGGTCGAGTACCTTCACAAAAGCGAAATTTCCGTCCGCGTCTCGTGCTACAAATCCGGCCGAGTATTTTCCCCCGGTTGCACCGTCGCAGATTCCTCGCTGGCATTCGATTTCCCAGCGGTTCTCGATCCGTATATTTACGATTTCGGAAATCAATTCTGGCGTCATGTCTATTCAACTGGGTACAGAGTCGGGAACCAACGCTCGACTACTTCTTGAGGAAACCCAAGCCGAACTGGTTTGCGGGGCCCGGTGGAAACGAGGAGCCCTCTGCTCAGAAGTTCAGACATAATTTCACGCGCTTTTCTCTCTTGAAATCCAGTTATCTCGACAGAGCGTCCTCTCACGAATTCTCCAGACAGGAGTGCTTCTTTAAGAAGACGCTCCGATCGGTCGGGAAGACGACGTGCAGCTATCTCATCCTTGCAGTAGTTCTCGATGCGCCTTGCTAAGTCCACTGGTTGCAGCATTTTCTCCATGAAGTCGATTTGATCAATGCCCGTCGACAGAAAGTACTTGCAAAAATCTATGAGAGCCTTTTCTGATCGGGCTCCTCTACCGTCATGGTCGCTTCTCCTAGGCTGATCTGCAGCCTGCAACTTATCCTTATAATCGGTAGTTGATCTCGCGAATCCACGCGCGACTGACCACATTCCTCCTCCTAGGCCGAGGTGCCTTAGCCGAGCATGCGACATCAACCTAGCAACTCGTCCGTTTCCATCTAGAAACGGATGTATCCATACAAATCGGTGATGAGCGGCCCCGACTGCAGCTATTCGCTTTATCTTTGAGAACCGCTCTTCTTGGTAGGCCTCTTCAAAACGTTTCATGTATTTACTAATTTTTTCATGCTGCGGGGGAATGTGATATCCGACGCTTACTTCTTGTGTCCTAAATTCGCCCGGCACTATCTCCTTTCTCACTCCGGACGCCGACACTGACCAAAGTGCGTCTTCCGGTAGGCGGCGATAGAATTCACGATGTACCCAGCGGGCATATCTGGCCGAGCACGGATGTTCGTCTGGAGCTTCTCCCTGATCGATCAGCCTTTGAACTTCTATATGTGCTCGAGCCTCCATCTGGTGCGCCCGTTTTCTAGGATCGGCTGAGTATCGTTCACGCAACGCGTTCTCGATTTCGCGAGGGTGAGTATTGTGTCCTTCGATCAGATTGGAGTAGTAGCAGTTCATGGAGCGAACTAGATCGGCGACGCTGTCTTGAACCTCAGGTCGCAGCTGCCTAGCCAGGGCGACAGATCGGCTGGCTAGATCGAGCGCAAGATCGTCCAACTCGATCTGCTCGGCGGGGGGAAGGCAGGGTTCGATATCAGTAAGCATGCCGATTTTTGTGCCGGTTGCATATGGCTTGTAAAGCTATGATAACTGGTAGATATACGTGTAGCGTACCATCTTCTGTGCCGGTTGTCGTGCCGGTTGTCGTGCCGGTTGTTGTGAGCTACAAAGACGCATCCTCTTGCTCGAGCGCTTTCGAGCATAGAGTTCTAAATATTTGATTTATCGAAATATTTTTTTATAACTTTCAAGACGCTTCATGAAGTAGTTCACCGGGGTTAGTTGTCTCATCGTTTGATCCGATGACGTTCAATCCGACCCGGGGATGCGCGGCTTCCGCCACTTCGGGCAACTGCCGGAAAGGGAGCATTCTGTACCCTAAGGATTCCCGGTGTCACGCAAGGTCCTGAACCCCCCTGCTTCCGGTCCGGCCGCAGGCGACCACACGTAGTCGCCCGTCAGGTTGATGTGCTCCCACCCGAGCGGTGACAGAAACGCCAGGAGCGCCTCGTCGGGCACCTCGCCGCGCGCCCGAAGGTGGCCGGTCGAGCGCTCCAGGTACACCGTGTTCCACAGCACGATCGCCGCGGTGACGAGGTTCAGCCCGCTCGCCCGGTAGCGCTGCTGCTCGAAACTCCGGTCCCGGATCTCTCCGAGCTGGTTGAAGAACACCGCCCGGGCCAGCGCGTTCCTCGCCTCCCCCTTGTTCAGCCCCGCCTGCACCCGGTGGCGCAGCTCCACGTTCTGCAGCCAGTCAAGGATGAACAGGCTCCTCTCGATCCGGCCGAGCTCCCGAAGCGCCATGGCGAGCCCGTTCTGGCGCGGGTAGCTGCCGAGCTTGCCGACCATCAACGAGGCGGTCACCGTTCCCTTCCGGATCGACGTCGCGAGCCGCAGAATCTCGTCCCAGTGGGTACGGATCCGCGCCACGTCGATCCGGCCACCGATCATCGACGGGCGACTGAGGAAAAGGGAAAAAATAGTACCTCAAGGCTCCCCGGTGGCCCGCAGCGGCCGGAACGCCCCCGGTTTCATCGGCCGCCCCGGCGTCCAGACGTAGTCGCCGGTCAGGTTCACATGCTCCCAGCCGAGCGGCGACAGATGCCCTAGCAGCTCCTCGTCGATCCGCTCGCCCTTCGCGCGCAGATGGGCCGTCACCCGCTCCAGATACACCGTGTTCCACAGCGCGATCGCCGCGGTGATCAGCGTCAGCCCGCTCGCGCGGTAGCGATGCTGCTCGAAGCGGCGGTCGCGGATCTCGCCGAGGCGGTTGAAGAACACGGCGCGGGCGAGGGCGTTCCTCGCCTCGCCCTTGTTCAGCCCCGCCTGCACCCGCCGGCGCAGATCCACATCCTGGAGCCACTCGAGGATGAACAGGCTCCGCTCGATGCGCCCGAGCTCACGGAGCGCGACGGCCAGCCCGTTCTGCCGCGGGTAGCTGCCGAGCTTGCGCACCATCAACGACGCCGTCACCGATCCCTGCCGGATCGAGGTGGCCAGGCGCAGGATCTCCTCCCAGTGCGTGCGGATCTGCCGCACGTCGATCGGGCCGCCGATCATCGCGCGGAGCTCGGGGTACGCGGCGGTGTCCTCCGGCACGTACAGCCGCGTGTCCGCGAGGTCGCGGATGCGCGGCGCGAAGCGGAACCCGAGCAGGTGCATCAGGGCGAACACGTGATCGGTGAACCCCGCCGTGTCGGTGTAGTGCTCCTCGATCCTCAGGTCCGACTCGTGATAGAGCAGCCCGTCGAGCACGTAGGTCGCGTCGCGGACATCGGCATTGATGACTTGGGTGCTGAACGGCGCGTACTGATCGGAGATATGGGTGTAGAAGAGCCTCCCCGGAGCGCGCCCGTACCGCGGATTGACCTGACCGGCGCCCTCGCCGCGATCCCCGGTGCGGAAGCGCTGCCCGTCCGATGACGAGGTGGTGCCATCGCCCCAGTGCCGCGCGAAGGGATTGGCAAGCTGCGCGTTGACCAGCTCGGCAAGACCCGCCGCGTACGTCTCGTCACGGACGTACCACGCCTGCAGCGACGAGAGCTGCCCGTAGCTCCTGCCGGGGCTCGACTCGGCCATCTTCGTCAGCCCCAGATTGATCCCGTCGGCGAGGAGCGCGGCGAGCAGCACGGTGCGATCCTTCGCCGGCTCGTCGGTCTTGAGGTGGACGAAGTGCTGCGTGAACCGCGTCCAGTCGTCGACGTCCATCAGCAGTTCCGTGATCTTCACCCTCGGCATCATCCGCGAGGTCCGATCGATCAGCCGCTGGGCGTCGTCCGGCACACGGCGCTCGAGGCCGCTCATCTCGAGCCCCGCCCCACCCAGCGTCGCGTTCGGCAGCGCGTCGTCGCGGGCCAACGCGTTGACGGTGGCGAGCTGCTGATCGAGCTCCGCCAGCCGGCGCTCGAGATAGCGATCCCCGTCGGGCTCCACCGCGAGCGGTAGCGCGTTCGATCGCGACAGCGCCGCGAACGTCTCCTTCGGGATCAGGTAGTCGTCGAAGTTCCTGAACTGGCGTGACCCCTCGACCCAGATGTCGCCGGAGCGAAGGGCGTTCTTCAGCTCCGAGAGCGCGCAGATCTCGTAGCCGCGACGATCGATACCGCGATCGGTGAACACGATCGGTTTCCAGCGCGCCCGAACGAACGCGGTCGGCGCGTCGGGCGGCACGACACGGCTGCCGGACTCGTTCATTCGGCGGATCGTATCGATGGCGGCGAGGACCGCGCGAGCGGCCGGCGCCGCCTCGAACTCCAGCACGGCGAGGAAGTGCGGCGTGTAGCGCCGGAGGGTGGGGAACTGATCGACCACCAGCGGCAGGTGGTCGAAGGAGCCGGGCCGCGCGAGCTGTTCGGCTGCGCCGACGCTCTCGACGAAGTCCTCCCAGGGGATGACCTGCTCGATCGCGGCGAACGCGTCCTCACCGGCGTCGCGCGCCTTCACCAGTGCCTGACCGACGGCGGCGTAGAGTCGGACCTTGTCGTTGATCGCGCGGCCCTCGTTCTGGAAGCGCTGGAGGTGCTTGTTGCGGGCCGTGGCGAACAGCCGCGTCATGATCCGGTCGTGCAGGTCGATGATCTGGTCGGTGACCGTCGCCCGTCCCTCGAGGGCAAGCGCGGCGAGGGTCGCGTGGCGGCGTTCGTCATCGAACCGACCGAGGTCTCGCGGCGTCATCTGTGCCCCTTCCCGTGCGATCTTCAGCAGTCGATTCTGATGGACGTCGCGACCGGTGGTGCCGGGCAGCGCGAGCGCCTGATAGCAACGAAGGCGCTCGATGTGCGCGAGCATGACGCGTGAGCTCGGCGTCATCGGCGAGCGTCGCAACCAACTCAGCCAGGTGACCGGGCCGCCAAGCCGGATCGCGAGCAGTGCATCGAGTCGCGTTCGGTGTTCGTCATCGAGATCGCGGGTCAGACGGCGGTGGAGGATGCGGTTGGCCCGGTGCATCGCCTGCGAGCACACCCGGTCGATCACGCGCAGCGGCGGCACCACGATCCGCTGCCGTCGCAGCGACGTGAGGGCGTGCTCGGCGAGCACCAGGCCCTTGTCGCTCTGCAGCGCGATATCGACGAGCTCGCGGACAAGCGCGCGGAACGCGGACAGTCCGAACGCACCCAGCTGCAGGTAGGCCAGCAGCAACTGTCGGTGCTGACGCCGTGTGGTATCCCGAGCGGCGTACTCGACCCACGCGTCCGACTCCAGCCACAGTGTGCTCGCGACCCAGCGGATGAGCGAGTCGTCCACGATCTGCCCGGGCGCCAGCGCCGCGCCGGGGTAGCGCAGCAGACAGAGCTGAACGGCGAAGCCGATCCGGTTGGCGTCGCCGCGTCGCTGGCTGATGAGGGCGAGATCGGTGTCGGAGAAGGTGTAGAGCCGGATCCGATCGGCGTCGTTGTCCGGCGGCGCGAGTAGCGTTGCACGGTCGGAGGACGACAGGACAGTTCGTCGCGGCATGGGGTCTCGGGAAACGGCGTGCCGGGGGCGGTCACCAAGGCATCGTGGGGCCCGGGCGTCTAGCCGGCACGCGAGGGTCGTGGCCGGGCGCGACGGGGAGGCGGGAGGGGTCGTCGTCCGCCTGGACGCCTCGGGCGCACCGGAAGGCGATCAGGGGCTGTCGGCGGTCAGCGCGAGGTGTTCGACGTAGAGCCCGACAGGTTTAGGTCGCGCGCCGTGCGGTCGATGCCCAGTCGGCGTCTACCGATGGCGAGCGCGCTCGGCAGCGGAGAGGTGGCCGCGAGCAACAGTCGGGAAGAGGCCTCGGCGCGAGGCCAAGCCTGGCCGGCGTGCGCCGTGCGGGTTGCCGGGTAGGTTCTCGGCGCCGCGTGTCGCCGAGGAGCCTTACGGTACTATTTTTTCCCTTTTCCTCAGTCGCCCGGAGCAGAGCATCAACGACGCCACCCACGCGTTGAAGGCGAGCGCGATCGCGCACGTGGGCGAGATCCGGCAGGTGATCGCGGACGACCCGTTGACGGTGTGGCGCTCGAGGGCGGTGTTCGTGCTCGGGATGTTGGCCGCGATGTGCCTGGGGTTGGTGGTGGCGTTCGGGGCGAGCGCGTGGTGGCTGGGGCTTCAGACGAGCGAGATCAAGCGGCAGCGAGCGGTGATCGCGCAGTTGGAGAGTCTGGGCGGGAAGGTGGATCTGAAGACGTGCCAGGGAGAGCCGCTGCGGTTGTGCGTGGCGGTGGCGACGGACGAGAACGCGCGGTTCAAGACGGGCGGGGGTCAGACGTACATGGTGCTGGAGGGTTACTGAATGACGCGGATAGAAGAGCAGCTGCTGAGCGCGCTGGAGGGGTTGCAGAGCGACTACGAGCGGCAGCATCGCGAGTGGCAGGAAGCTTCCGGGGCCTTGCGAGAGATATTCGAGCGCACCTCGGCGGAGAACGCGGCCTTGCAGGAGCGCGTGGAGCGCTTGAGCGGGCAGGTGACGCGTTTGAGCGAGGTGTTAAGTCGCTGACGGAGCGGGTGCGAGGGCGCGACGTGGAGCGAGGTCGAGGGCCCGGTCTCGGTCGCTAGCTGCGAGCCAACAATCTGTGTAAAAAGTGGCTCTTCAGAAAAATACGTGGGTAACCTTCGGAGTCGGAAGGTCGCCAAGGGCGTGATATAGCGCGGTTTTCTCG
>ENA-ORXT01000616-ORXT01000616.1-marine-metagenome-genome-assembly--contig:-NODE-616-length-54665-cov-29.665604_pt1 | contig 54665 bp, 45 predicted proteins | sample MGYA00237868_ERZ511482 | MGnify/ENA metagenome assembly ERZ511482 | reverse complement strand
TCGACAGCCAGGCCGTCTTCCGTCACATTGATCTTGGAACCCGGCGCGCAAACACGCTTCACACAAACAAGAATCTTCATCGCTATGACTTCATCCGGGCGTCGGTTGGGTCAAACACGGGGGTGGAACCAGCGGAGGCAACCTTCACGGGGTACAGCTCGTTCTGGTACATGACCTGCAGGTCCTTGCCCTCAACAGCGTGCTCCGGGGGGAGGTACGCCATGAGCAGGAACTTGCCCACGGACGGACCATCAGCTGCGGTGGTCACGCGGGACACACGGCCGTGCGAATCCAGGATGCGATCGCCCTCAAGCGTGAGGATCGGCTCGTTGCCACCCATCGGGAAGCGGGCGTAGCCAGCGGCGCACGTCTGATCTTCCATGGTGAGCGTGCACATGATGGCAGCGGGGCCGTCTTCGCGTGCCTTCACGTAGGCAGCCTTGCCCTTGAAGTCTGCGTTCTTGACCTTGGGGCGGGCGAGCCCAGCTTCAACAACCGTGTACTCGGATTCGAGCTCGGAGCCCATCAGGCGGTAGCCCTTCTCCACACGACCGGTGCCGCCGTACACGCCGATACCAACGGGGCGGATGTCGAACTCTTCGCCTGCTTCACGCAGTGCATCCCACACCTTGGGAGCTTCGTCCCATGGGCAGTAGATCTCCCAGCCGTTCTCGCCGACGTAGGAGATGCGCAGCATCTGCACTTCGACGCCAGCAACCGTGGCCGACATGACCGAGCCGTACGGGAAGTTCTCGATGTCGAGCGGAAGGTCGGTGAGCTTCGACACGGTGGCGAGGGCGTTCGGGCCCCAGCAGCCGATGGTGCTCCACTCTTCGGTGACGTTCTTGAACGTGACCGATCCGTCCTTGGGCATCTCGTTCGTGAACCACCATTCGTCGCGGCCGCCGTCGAAGGCGCCGGTGACAACCATGTAGCGATCGCTGGCCACACGCATCATGGTGAGGTCCGAGTGGAATCCGCCGTCGTCGTTCAGGAGCGGCGTGTAGATGGACTTGCCCACCTTCACCTTGCACTGGTTGACGGCCATGTACTGCACGAAGTCGGCAGCGCCCGGACCGGAGATGTCATAGATCTGGAAAGCGGTGAGGTCGACCATGCCAACCGAGGCTCGCATCTGGAGGTGCTCGCCGGAGATGATGGGGCTCCACCAGCGGGAGTCCCACTCGTGGGTGCGGCCCTCAAGGTTGTAGCGCTCGACGAGGTCCTCGTTCGAGTTGTACCACTGCGGGCGTTCCCAGCCGCGAGCGTCGTAGAACTCGGCGCCCAGTTCTTCCTGGCGGGAGTAGTACGGGCTCTTCTTTTCGCCGCGTTGTGATTCCCACTGCTCACGCGGGTGGACGATGCCGTAAGTCTTGATGAAGTGCTCGTCGCAGCGGGCATTGATGTGATCCCAGGTGCGCTCCCACGGGTAGAGGCGGGCGATGTCGGAGCTTTCCGGGTCACACATGCGGGGGTAGCCGTAGGTCATCCACTCGGCGACCAGCTGGCCGATGGACGGGCCTTCCTTCACCCAGACCGCAGCAGCGGAGAACATGTTGTCCACTTCCTGCATCGGGCCAAGCACCGGCATGGCGTCGGGGGTGAGAGAAAGCAGACCGTTGATGGCGTAGGTGATTTCGGCGTCGCCGAGCATGTCCATGAGCTCGATGGCAGTTTCCATCTGCGGGTCGAAGTCTTCCTGCGTGAGCGGAAGCTCGGTTGGCGTCAGAGCGGTTTCGCCGATGGCAGGGATGTCGTCCGGGTGCATGAGGATGGCGCGGTGACCGTAGGAGCCGACCTCCATGGAACCGGCAGCCTGACGCTCGTAGCAGAACGTGTCCATGTCACGGATGATTGGGTAGGCCAGTTCCTTGTTGGACTCGACGAGGATGTCGATGGGGCCAACGTCGGCCATCTGGTGCACAGCCGGGGTGAGCGGAATGGTGGCGCCGGCCATCTCCGCAATGCGGGGGCTCCACACGCCACAGGCCACGGCCACGTAGTCGCACATGATGGTGCCCTTGTCGGTGACCACGCCGGTGACCTTCGGCTTGCCGCCTTCGCCCGGCTCCGTGAGGATGTCCATCACTTCGGTGTTGGCGAAGACCTGCATGCCCTTTTCCTGGGCCTTCTTGCGCATGATCGTTCCCATTTCCAGGGAGTCGACCACAGACACGCTCGGCGTGTAGAAGCCACCGAGGATGACGTCCTCATTGATGAAGGGGACCATCTCTTTGATCTGAGCTGGCGTGAGCATTTCGGACTCGACGCCCCAGCACTTGGAGCTGGTCATGCGGCGCTGGAGTTCTTCCATGCGCTCTTCGGTGCGGGCCACTTCAATGCCGCCGCACGTGTTGTTCATGCCGGCTTCTTCGTACTGGCGCTGGGACTCCCAGGTGAGGTACGCCATTTCCTTGTTGTGGTCAACCGGGAAGATGAAGTTCGACGCGTGACCGGTGGAGCCACCGGGGTTGGGCAGCGGGCCCTTGTCGATCTGGACCATGTCGGTCCAGCCCATGTCGGCGAGATGGCCGGCAAGGCAGTTGCCGACAATGCCGGCTCCAATGACGACAACCTTGGCTGAGGTTGGAAAATCGTCGCTCATAGCTTTCCCCTGTGTTCTCTGTAATCCGGAGTGTTTCGAGTCGCTGTGATAGACAGCTGATATATCACTCGTGTATCATTGCAGCATAGAGGCGCACTCCCCCGCCGATCAACCCCCAATGGCGTCAATTGAACCGAATTGCTTTTGGACCGATTGGTGGTATTCGAACCGAACCATGAATGAGCAGAATGTCCGACGTTGAAACTCAGTCGCTTTCCGAGCAGGCCTACCAGTCGCTCCGCAAGCTCATCGTGCGCCTGGACTTCGCACCCGGCGACGTACTGCGCGAAGACGAACTGCGTGAACGCCTCGGCATTGGGCGCACGCCCATCCGCGAAGCGCTGCAGCGTCTGGAGCGCGAACACTTCGTCAACGTGATCCCGCGCCGCGGCATGTTCGTGGCCGGCGTGGATGTCACCGAACTCTCCATGCTGTTCGAAACCCGGACGGTGCTGGAGCCCTATGCCGCCAAGCTCGCTGCGGTGCGCGGCACCGAAGAGCACTGGGCCAGCATGGACGCCGCCATCAACACCGTCACGAAGAAGATGTCCGGCAACGACCTGCTTGACGTTGACCGCACCTGCCACGAACTGATGTGGGAAGCCAGCGGCAACCACTTCCTCATTGACACCCTCGACATGCTCTACGCCCAGAGCGACCGGTTGTGGCACCTGTACCTGGCCGAAGTGGCCGAACCCGCTCACGCCGTGGAAGAACACATTGCCATCATGAACGCGCTCCGCAGCGGCGACGCCGACAAGTCGGCGTCTCTCATGGAAGACCACGTCAAGGCCTTCGACGCCGAAATCCGCGCCGCCGTCAGCGCCCAACTCGAAGCCCCCCTCGCCGGCTAACGGACATGCAATCCGGTTGAGCGCTGCGCACGCATGCGGACCGACGTTGTAGTCACATTGCACTGGTAGTGTGACCACATGGATGTTGGCGTGCGTGAACTGAAGGCGAAGCTGTCGGAGTACCTCCACAAAGCAGCAGCAGGTGAACGAATCACGGTGACTGACCGGGGCAAACCGCTTGCTCAACTTGTTTCGATGCCCAACTCGAACTCGCAGGTTCAACGAGGCGTGGACGAAGGCTGGATAGAACCACCGCGTCGAACCGCACTGACCGAACCCGTCCTTTTCAACGCGGTTGAATCCACTGCTTCGGCCCTCGACGAAGACCGAGGTTGAGACGGTGGCGCTCTATGTCGATACGAGCGCGCTCCTCAAGCGCTACGTGCGCGAACGCGATTCCGAAGTCGCAAGGCAACTGATGGCAACCGACCCCGTTCTCGTAACCTCGCACCTCACAGAGGTTGAAGTGCGGCGGAATCTCGCTCGACTACTCAGCCCCGAAGATGCTCTTGCTGCGAAGCGACGGTTCGTCGAAGATCTCGACGCGTTCGCCCTCGTGAACCTGGACGCTACGACCTGCTGCGAAGCGGCTCGGATTGCAGAACAGACCATGTGTCGAAGCCTCGACGCACTTCATCTCAGCGCGGCACTGCGCTCGGGTTCGGCAACCACACTGCTCACGTTCGATATTCGGCAAGCCCAGGCAGCCCGCACCCTCGGCATGACCGTGGTCGGCACATAAAAGGGAAATGCTGATGGCAGCCTGCTCGTGGCACCAACGGCGAGCCTTGCGGTGACGGGGGCTGCCGAATTGCTGTTGTCGTAGCCCGCGCCGCCAGTTGAGTTCCTCATGAAACCTGGGATGCCGGGACCCGTCAGTCAGCGAGCGCTGGATTGAAGGCTTCGGCCGGCTTGGCACTCACCTCAAGATCGGAATTCTCACGCCCCGCATAGGCGTCGATGCCCATCTCATGACGGAGGGTGCCAGTCGTCGCAACGACGAGCTCGTCGAGTGGGATACCAGTTCCCTCGGCGACTCTCACGTAGCCGTGGAAGATTGCGGCCACCGCTGCGGCCTCCACGAAGAGGGCTTCGCCGCCAGCCGCAAGCAACGCAAAGCGATGCACTCCAAGGTCATCGGAGCGGCTCGCTACGGCCAGCGCGAACGCTTCGAGTTCCGCACCAAGGTCCACACCTTCGGTTCCGTTGACGGTGTTGCTCGCACGGAGCAACGAAGCATGCCACGTCGTTCAATAGAAGCACTCGCTGGCCGCGGAAACCGTGGTGGCAACGAGCTCGGCCTGCGGCCGGGTAATGGGACGATCCCATGCGAGATCGAGAAACTCGCCGTCGTGATAGAGCGCCTGGCCAACATCACGATAGAGACGGTTCCCCGTTGGACACAGCGTCAGCGCCCGGCCAACATTCGGCCCGGGAAACGATTCCAACATGTCGACGTACGCCCCGATGTCACCCACACCATCGGGAATTTCGCCACTGGGGCGGCCGGCGTCAAGCGGTTCACCAGGAAGTGGCTCAGACGGAACGCCAAGCCCTTCGGCCAACGCGTCGATTGCCGCCATCGTTGCGGCGATAGCGACAAGCTCGACATAGGCCGCATCACCAATGACATCAACTGAGCGTTGGGCCCACTCCCGGTCGATGGTGCGAGCGTCTGCGGCGAGCTTGAAAATCGCATCCCGGGCTGCCGGCTCAATGCCAGCGGCGTCCGCCCGAGCACGCTCCGCATCATGGTTGCGCAACCATGGCGCTTCTGTGCGTTGGGCAAACGCCGAACGAGCCAGACCGGCCAGCGCCAGCTGCTGACCGGCCGACCACCAGGTCCCGGGGCGAGCGAGGCGATCCCATGCCTGGTGCAATGCGTCGACAATGCGTGGAGGCATACCCGGCACATCCCGATGCGAACCGAACGGCGCAGAATCCATGTCCCAAGAGTAGATCCCGGGTGGTGTCCGAAAACGCAGGAAGCGTGCACCGGACAAACCGGCGCACGCTGTGCGTAAGGGACTCGCCGCCGCTATGCGGTCTCTCGCCGCTATGCGGTCTCTCGCCGCTATGCGGTCTTGAGCAGGGGCAGGAGATGATCCGGGATCGGCACCATCGGCACCGTGTCCTCGGGACGAGGCACCTTCGGCGGGCGACCCACACGACGGCGAATCATGACAACCTCACCCTTTTTGAAGAGCTGGCCGCCCCAGACGCCCGAAGGCTCCTGGCGCAGAATTGCTCCCTCAAGGCATTGGGCCATCACGGGGCACGTTGCACAGATCGCTTTGGCAGCTGCGACGTCAGACATGTCCTCCGAGAAGAACATCCCACCCAGAGGATCATCAATTGAGGCACAGGCAGCTTCATCAAGCCACAGCGTCTCCTTCATGTCCTCTTCCTCAATAACAACCAGGCCGGTGACCATGGCAATTCGCATCTCTTTCTGTCTGTCTTTGACCACGAGGTTTTGCGGTGTTGCGACCTCGTGACTCCATTGAATCCAGTTTGGATACGTCGAACAAGATGAAAATGGCGCACATAGGGCTCCTCTTGCGCTATTTTTGCGCAGGCACGCAAATGTGTAAGAACTGGGCAAGGATCTCGTCTACTGCTGCATGTTTTTTGATCAGAATTGCGTTGTTCACGGCGCATTCGGACGGATGCAGCCCTCTTGCAAGGAAGGACCGCCATGGGAACCCGACGATGGTCAGCATCAGTGCAGGGCCGCATGCGCGCCCTTGGAGTCTCCAACCGTGCGCTGGCCTCCGCATGCGGAAAGAGTGAAAGCACTATTCGCCGATGGATGAACGGCGTTGACGAACCGCGCGGCGGCGACGTCGTCAAGATCGCCGATCGGCTCGGCGAAGATCCACTCAACGCGTTCATTCAACTTGGGTGGCTTCCCGGCACCGCAAACGAGGCGCTGAAGCTGCGCATGATTGACCAGCGGTTGCGCCAGGCAATTCTTCGCCAGGTCCAGGTCGATTCCGAGCCGAGGACGCCACTTGGGGCGTTCGTCGACAAGGTTTCAGAGCAACCGGGGTGGGCCGCCATCACCTCCCACGTCGGGCGGGGTGCGGAGTTCCGTGTGCAGTTTGAAGATCATGTGGAGCTTGTTCCCACCAGCAAAGAGGTCCATCCACCACACCGCGATGCCGTCAACGAGTTCCTTGACCCACTGATGAGCGTGCACGACGCAAGCTGGTGCGACGATGCTCCACCCACGCTCGGTAACTGGCCTGATGGGGTGATCAAGGTTCCCCGCGTTCTGGCCGCACATCCGCCCGGCGAGAACCTGATGCCGTTGACCCCGCCGTCGATCGTCGTCATCGGCTCGCACCTCACGGGCAACGCAAAGGTGGGCTCCCTGATGGCCACGGCGTTGGATTACGGGTTCGTGCAACTGGCGACAGCGACCCGCCTGGCATACGGCGTGCGAGCAAACTCACCGGACAGACGCGCCGACCGCCTCGAGGTGGGTCGAACGCTTTTCAACGACCCGGAAGGTGTCGGTCGCCAGATCGTGTGGACGATGAATACCGCTGATGGCGCCGAGTTGGTGGCTACAGCCATCGCAGCCGGAGACACGACGATACGTCCATTTGTCATTTACTGCCGGCCGACAGATCCGCTCATTGACGCAACGGTCCGTCTGAGGTCGGGGCCGCGAAGTGCCTCACGACGCGAGATGCTTGAGGCCCGTGATCACATGGACCGCGTGCTCGCCCGCACGCGGGCGAACACCCTGGTAATCGACGCACAGCAGGCCATCGGCCGAGGCTCGTTCCAGGATCAGTACTGGGATGAGCACGTCCGGCTCTTCGGCCGCATAGTGGATCGCGTCGGTGCCGACTGGGCCCTCGAAGAAACCGGCGCCCTCGTCACCAGAGTCATCGATCTCTGGCAGTAACGCGACGGGGACGTTTTTGCGCTGGCAAAAACTCCGTCAGGGCTTCGGGCGGAACGCACGAAACCGGCATCGATCTTTGGCAATAACGTGATACGAGGGCTCTTGTAACGGTGTGTCTGACACCGCGCCTCTGTTGGTCAGAGGTCGCGGAGGGCTGTTCCGCGGATGTGCAGAACGAGCACGATCAGGAAGGCGACAACAGAGCCGCCAGTCACGGTTTCGGCAACGCCCGCCCAGGTGGCCACCCAGCCCAGTCCGAGGGCGCCGAACGGTAGAAGGCCAGCCTGGAACAGCGTGTAGAGACCCATGACCCGGCCCATCAGATCGGTTGGCGTGTTGGCCTGCACCAGACTCTGGTTCATATTGATGAAGAAGCCGCCGCACAGGCCCATGATGAACGCGAGCACGATCAGCTGCCAGTAAGCAGTCGTTCGCCCCATCAGTGCAATGGTGGTGGTTCCGCCGAGCATGGCACGGGTGAAGAGTCGACCCTTGTTCTCCATGTCGCCGCGCCGCATCACGTAGATGGACGAAACAGCGATGCCGGCACCCATGAGCGCGAACAACAGGGCGGCATCGCCGGCGTCCCTGCCAAGCTCCTCCTTCACAAACGCCTGCAGGGTGACGAACATGATTGGACTCATGATGAACCCGGAGACTCCAAGCAGCACCATCAGGGTGCGTAGTGCCCGGTGGTTCCAGAGGAACATGACTGCGTGACCCAGCGATGTGAACATGCGGTCCGTTCCCATGCCTGCTTCGGCGTCGCCCGCCTTCAAGTCGGTAACCGGTAGGGAAGGCACGTGCAGTTGCGTGAGCGCTACCAGCCCGAACACGACAAGGATTGCGAGGTACCAGAACACGCCGTCGAAGGAGAAGAGGTCGCCGACGAACTTCGCGGTCACCGGCCCGAGGATGAGTGAGGAGGTCATTGCCAAAGCACCGAAGGCAATACCGCTCGACAACAGGTGCGGCGGCAGAACCTCAGGAACCAGGGCCACCCGCACTGGCGAACCCACCGCCGATGCGGAACCAGCAAGCAGGGCCGAGATGGAGAGCATCACCATCGAACCCTGTCCGGTGCCCAACAACACCGCAGTGCCAATCATCACCAGGCCGAACGCCGCCTGGGTACCCATGAGCATCCTGCGACGATCCATCCGATCTGCCCACACGCCGGCGGGAAGCAGCAGGAACACCATGGGAATCCCGAGAGCAAAGACCACGAGGCCCTGCTCCAGCTCGGAACCGTTCAGCGCATCGAGCACCACCCATCCGTAGACGAATCGGATTGCGTTGGTGACGAGGAAGAAACCAAGTTGGTTGATCCACAGCCAGCGAAACGCCTGAATGCTCAGGGCATTGGTTCCGTTTGGGGATGCCTCAACCCCTGGGGACTTTTGGCCAATGGTGGTCACCGATCAAGCATAGATGCGGGTTCGGAGCTGCTCATCGACGTCGAGTTCTCCTCAGAGGAAGCGTCACAAGAGGGCGCAAGGCCCGACGGAGCCGGTGGAGGACTCTGCTGACGTGATCAGTGACGGGAATCAGTGACGGGAACTGCCCGGAATGGTTGCACCAGAATGCGACGCCTCGAAACCGCAACTCAGGACCAGCCATTTTGCCCGGTCTCCTGCCGCTGCTGCGGGGGTTCACCCTCCGCAATGTTATGGCGACAGTGAGGGCCTGGCTTCGCCCGGTCGATCGTGTATCAGAGTCTCACCCCAGAATAGGTCCGTAGGCGCTTGTGTCGCCCCGATGCCCTGTTCTACAGTGACGTTCTGCATAGTGGAACGGTTCCGCATTATGGAACGCTGATTCCCCGCCCACCACCGAGTTCACAACCCTCGAAAAGAGAACTGCTATGTCCTTTCCTTCAGATCTTGAGATTGCGCAGGCGGCGACTCTTCAGCCGTTGGGTGACGTGGCCGCTCGAGCTGGTATTCCGGCGGAGATGTTGGAGCAGTACGGCGAGGGTTCGGCAAAGATCAAACTCGACGCAATCGAGGCAATGAGCGACCGGCCCCGCGCCAAGTATGTGGTGGTATCCGCCATCACGCCCACGCCGCTGGGTGAAGGCAAGACCACCACCACTGTTGGTCTCGGCCAGGGCTTTTCCCACATTGACAAGTTGGCAACCATTGCCATTCGTCAACCGTCGATGGGGCCGACCTTCGGCATCAAGGGCGGCGCCGCCGGTGGTGGCTACTCCCAGGTCGTCCCGATGGAGCTGTTCAACCTGCACCTCACCGGCGACATGCACGCGGTGACCGCCGCCCACAACCTCTGCTCAGCCCTGCTCGACTCCCACCTTTACTTCGACAACGAACTCGGCCTCGACATGGCCCAAATCACGTGGCGTCGTGTGCTCGACGTGAATGACCGGGCTCTGCGTTCCATCACCATCGGCCAGGGCGGCAAGCTCGACGGCGTTGAGCGTGAAACCGGTTTCGACATCACCGCAGCGTCTGAAGTCATGGCTGCGCTCGCCCTGTGCACCTCGCTGCAGGACCTGCGCCAGCGTCTCGGCCGAATTGTGATCGGCTACACGTCTTCCGGCACGCCGGTTACCGCCGAAGAGATCGGCGCCGCTGGTTCCATGGCCGTCATCCTGAAGGAAGCCATCAAGCCGAACCTGATGCAGACCCTCGAAGGCACCCCTGCCCTCGTGCATACCGGGCCGTTCGGCAACATCGCCACCGGCAACAGCTCAATCATCGCCGACCAGATCGGCATCCACGCCGGTGACTATCTCCTCACGGAAGCCGGTTTCGGTGCCGACATGGGAGCCGAGCGCTTCTTCAACATCAAGTGCCGCTACTCCGGCCTCGCTCCCGACGCCGCCGTTCTGGTTGCCACCGTGCGCGGCTTGAAGGCCCACTCCGGAAACCACAAGATTGTCGCCGGCAAAGATCTGCCTCCTGCAATTCTCGAAGAGAACCCCGAAGAGGTTCACCAGGGCGGCGACAACCTGCGCAAGCAGCTCGAGAACATGCAGATCCACGGCGTCACCCCGGTGGTCGCCATCAATGTGTTCCCCGGCGACCACGACGCAGACATCGCCGCCATCCACGAGATCGCCGAAGAATACGGCGCACGCGCCGCCGTCTCCACCCACTTCACCGACGGCGGCGCCGGCGCCGCCGATCTCGCACACGCTGTTGCTGAAGCTGCCGAAGAAGAGTCCAACTTCGAAGTCCTCTACCCCGATGAGATGGGCCTCAAGGACAAGATTATGACGGTGGCCACCAAGGTCTACGGAGCCAGGGACGTGGAGTACACCGAAGAGGCATCGGCCCAGATCGAGAAGTACGAGAACGCCGGCTTTGGCAACCTCCCCGTGTGCATCGCCAAAACACACCTCTCCACAAGCCATGACGCAAAGCTCAAAGGCGCACCCACTGGCTTCACCCTTCCGGTTCGCGAAGTTCGCGCCAGCGTTGGTGCCGGCTTCATCTACCCCCTCTGCGGCGACATGCGCACCATGCCCGGCCTCGGACGCGTGCCCGCCGCTCACGCCATCGACATCGATGCCGACGGCAACGTCATCAACCTTTCCTGAACCCCAAAGAATCCTGACCGTTCGCACTCAGCGATGTTGTGAGCCCCCGGCGAGCAACTCGGTTAGTGAGAAGGCCCCCAAGGCCGCAGGAACGGCATCAACCTTTCCTGAACCCCAAAGAATCCTGACCCGTTTACCAGCACCAGAACACCAGAGAGATCAGCTGATGGAACTCACCGACGGCCACCGCACGCTTCTGCAGAACATTCATTGGGAAGTCATCCCGATGAAGAATCTCCAGAAACAGAAGGCACACATTCCAGCCGGCGCGCCGGTCTCCGTCACGTGCTCACCGGTAAAGGGCATTGACGAAACCGTTCGCCTGACGAAGGAGTTTTGCGAAAACGGTCACCCGGTCACGCCGCACTTCGCGGCCCGGATGATGGAAAGCCGCGAGCATCTGGCCCGGTCACTCGACGCCGTCGAGCAGGCCGGCTGCACAAGCCTCTTCTGCATTGCTGGCGATGGCGAGGAACCGGCTGGCCCATACAGCGACGCGGTCAAGTTGATTGAGGACGTTCTGAACCTTTCGTCGTCGATCACACGCATTGGTTTCGGGTGCTACCCCGATGGTCACGCGTTCATTTCGAGAGAAGACCTGCACGCTGCGTTGCACGCCAAACAGGAAATGATTTCACAGGCCGGGATGAGCGGTTGGGCGAGCACCCAGATGTGTTTCGACGGCGCCACCATCCGGGAATGGATTGAAGCTGAGCGCGCCGCTGGGTTCACCCTGCCGTTCTACCTGGGCGTCGCCGGTGCTATCGATCGCAAGAAGTTGATGACCATGGGCATGCGTCTCGGTATTGGAACGTCGCTCAGCTTTTTGAAGAAGAATAAGAGCACGATGGGCAGGCTGCTCGGCGCCGGTTACGACGCCAACCAGTTGATTGCGGAACTCGCGGACGATGCGGAGCGGCTGGACATCGCCGCAATCCACGGATTTACGTTCAATCAGATCGAAAATACCGTGGCGTGGCTCGAAGAATCTCAGCGCTGACCCAAGGACCATACCGACGCTTGCAACGCAACGTTGCACGCCGTTCGCGCTGGCAAATACCGCACCGCAGGCGAAGCTGAGCCACATTCTTCTAAAGTTTTCCCCTATTTGAGTCGATCACTGAATAGTGACTCGCAGCCCCGTGTCCACGCAGAAAGCCATCCCCGCTCAGGGAGATCCTCGTCCAGCAGGAACCTCGCGCCCTGACGCCTGGAACGGATTCAAACTGGTCGATGCCGTTGGCCCGGCGCTCTTTTCGCCCTCAGTGCTTGCGCTGCTTTGGGCACATGCCAATCAGGATCGTCTGACGCTCGTTGCTGCCATCCACTTTCTGCTTGTTGCAGTTCACGTTCCATTACTGCTGGCTTCGGTCTCGTCGCCGGAGCGGGCCCAGAAAGTGCAGGAATCCTGGGCCGCCTCAGGAGCGTTGGTAATTGGCGTGCTGCCCTGGGTCATTCAGGCAAGTCCATCTGCCAGTTTCCCGCTGGCGATCATCATCCTCACCCTCATTGCGTTCGACACCATGTACATGTCGCTGCGCAGCAGTGCATGGTGGCGGATCCTCCTGGTTTCGGAAACAGTGTCCTACGCGGCGTGGCTCGCATTCCACGGCGAGGTCGTGCTGACTCTCGGGGTCATCGCCTTCGGGCTCCACATGCTCGATGGTCAACAGGGCATCAGGCGGGTGCTCGCCGCGCTTCGCCGCGAGCAGGAACACAGTGAAGTGCTGGCGAATACCGACCCGCTGACCGGGCTCCTCAACCGTCGCGGTCTCGCCGCCGTGCTCGACGAACACACCGCGGGCAACACCGGCGCCTCCACCCATGGCATCACCCATGCCGTGATTGACGTTGACAACTTCAAGCAGGTCAACGACCGATTCGGCCATGAGGAGGGTGACCGGTCGCTGCGGAGCATCGCTCGGCGGATCCAGGACATCCTCGGCCCGACGTGGTCGGTGGCGCGCACCGGCGGTGACGAGTTCATGGCAGTCGCGGCCAACGGCTCCATTGCCGAACTGCAGAAACTCAAGGCCGAACTTGCCGCCCACACACGACCAGTGGGCGAACGGGCTGTCCATCTCAGCATTGGAGTCGCCAGCGGCTTTCCATCCAGCGACCTGGTCAGCGACGCAAGCGAGGCTGTCCATCAGGCCAAGCTGCGAGGTAAGAACCAAATCGTCGTCGTCGATACAGAGCTTCGCGAGCGCATCCGCTCCGACCGCCGGCTTCTCGCGCTGCTTCCCCAAGCCTTGAACAACGGGGAGATCTGCATGTGGGCACAACCGATTGTCGAGGCCGATTCGAACACGATCTTCGGCTTTGAGTGCCTCGCCCGCTGGCACCAGGCTGATGGAACAGCAATTGAGCCTGACACCTTCATCCCGCTCGTTTCCAAGGCAGGACTCATGGGCAGGATGGGGGAACTCGCCCTGCGCGAAGCATCACAGTTTGCGCTCAAGATGCCAAGCGGAACGAAGGTAACCGTCAACATCTCCGCTGGCCACTTGCTGAGCGAAGGTTTCCTCAATTCCCTCAGGGCAATCATGCATGAAACCGGAGCCAGCCCGAGTGCAATGATTATCGAGATCACTGAGTCCGAAGGCCTCGACAACACGCTACAGAGCGCAGCAATTGCTCGTGAAGTTCGTCGGCTCGGTTTCGGCCTGGCGGTCGATGACTTCGGTAGCGGCTACTCATCCGTCGAACGACTCATCAAGCTTCCACTTTCTCACCTGAAGATTGACCGAGTGCTTGTACAGACCTGCACCAACAACGCCACGCGCCACCTTCTTGCCGGCGTCACGCACTTCGCTTCGAAGGCGGGCGTGCTCGTTGTTGCTGAAGGCGTCGAAACCGTCGCACAAGCAGACGCACTGACCGAGCTTGGACTCAACCTTCGCCAGGGCTTTCTCTACGGTCGACCCGAGCCCATGGAACAGGTTCTCGATGGCTTGGATGCAACGCCTGCGACGGCACACCGTGAAGCTCCGCCTCGTGCCATCGTGCGTCCACTCACTACCGAAGCTCTGATGGCAACGTCGCAAATCGACCGGATTCCGTAAGGTCGATCAGCGGCAGCGACACGAGATCGGCGACATGGAACAGAAGTTCCTTGCCCGGTCGGTCCACCAGCACCATCGCAGAGTCAGCGGCATCCTCCAGCGTGATTGTAAGCGGCACCGTTGCCGCTGATCCCTGGTGGGGCTGCGTGGTCATCTCGCACAGTCGGTCCCAGCGCATACCGAGGGCGATCATCATCTCCATCACGGCTTCTTCGAGCAGACAGATCCAACGATTGCCGCCGAGCTGGAGCGAGTGCAGATACGTGGCATGCACCATTGCGACACTGCACATTCCGTTGCCGCGGTACGCCTCGCGCAGTGCGACGGTTGCGACGTCGAGGATGCGAGTGGGAGCTTCGTCCCAGCCGTGGTGCCGGTAGGCATCCACCATGGAACAGCCCCAGGCCGGGTACTTGCTCGTCTCCGTGAATGTTGGAAATCCATAGTCACTCCAGCGAACCACACGGACCGCGCCCGCCACCGAAGCCCTTGCTCGATCGACCAGAATAATGAAGTCGGAGGCAGCGTCGTACGCGCCGTAGGACGCAATGACTTCTTCGCGACTCCAGCCGTAGGTCTCCATGAAGACATCCTGTTCAAGCTCAGCCCCCAGCGCAAAGAAAGCGCTCCCGACTGGCGCGATATGTGCGCTGAATGGTGCATCTCCGTCTCGTGGCTCAGCATTCAAAAGGTCCGATACAGCGTTGTTCATTGGAAGCCCTCCCGCGGGCAGCGCATGTTGTTGGGTGTGCCACGTGCGCACGGCCGAGCAATCGAAGCGGTTCAAAGGCGACCGAGGTGGCGTTCAACTACTGTGGAAGGGTCGATTTGATGGGTCAAGCCAGCCACATCGTTCGACCTACAAGGATGCACCGTTCGACCCATTTGGCGACGACGTTCCATGAGGTCCACGACCCACCGGTGAATGATCGCGTAGAGCGGCGCGTATCCAATCGAGAGTCCCGGGCACCGGGACTGGCACTGTTGGCCCTTACCACTACGGTTACTGGCCATGAGACCAGATCTGTATCGTTTCGACACACTGAGCCTGCACGCAGGCCAGCAGCCTGACCCCACGACCGGCGCCCGTGCGGTGCCGATCTATCAGACCACGTCGTACTCCTTCGACAGCGTCGACGCAGCAGCAGGCATGTTCAACCTCGAACAACCCGGCCACATCTACTCGCGCATCTCCAACCCGACCGTGGCGGTGCTCGAAGAGCGTCTTGCTGCGTTGGAAAATGGTGTGGGCGCGGTGTGCACAGCGAGTGGGCAGGCGGCTCTGTTTCTGGCGATCTCCACGATCACCAGCGCGGGAGGCCACATCGTCGCCAGCCGCAACATCTACGGCGGAAGCCACCAGATGCTCAACATCACACTCCCCCGGTTTGGGATCACCACGACGTTCGTGGACCCACGCAACCACGACGAAATTGCCGCGGCAATCAGACCAGAGACCACGCTTGTGCTGGCAGAGGTCACGGGCAACCCGGGCCTCGAAGTGCTCGACGTTGATGCTGTTGCCGACATCGCTCATGCTCATGGCGTGCCGCTCATGGTGGACTCCACCTTCACAACGCCGTATCTGATTCGCCCCATAGAGCACGGCGCCGACATCATCATGCACTCGGTCACCAAGTTCCTTGGCGGTCACGGCGTGGCCATTGGCGGAGCGGTTGTCGATGGTGGACGTTTCGACTGGGCGGCCGGTGACCGGCACCCCACCCTCACCGAGCCGTACGTCGGCTACCACGGCATCTCCTTTGCTGACGAATTCGGACCGGCGGCCTTCAGCGCCCGGGCCCGCGCCGAAGGGCTCCGAGACTTCGGCGCATGCATGAGTCCCGCGAACGCCTTCTATCTCCTGCAGGGCGTGGAGACGCTTCCAGTACGGATGGCCCGTCACGTTGAGAACGCGGAGAAGGTTGCGGCCGCTCTCAACGAACACGAAGCAGTGCACTGGGTGAAGCATCCGTCCGTGGCTGATCATCCTGATCACGACCTCGCGAAGAAGCTGCTCCCGAAGGGAGCCGGCGCCATCCTCAGTTTCGGCATCAACGGTGGCCGAGCCGCCGGCGAGAAGTTCATCGAGTCCGTGCAACTCGCCTCGCACCTGGCCAACATCGGCGACGCCCGCACACTCGTGCTGCACCCGGCGTCAACCACACACCGGCAGATGAGCAGCGGCGATCTCGAAACAGCGGGCATCGGCGAAGAACTCATCCGGGTGTCTGTCGGCCTCGAAGACCCGGCCGACATCATTGAAGATCTCACGAGCGCTCTGCGCGTTTCTCAGAAGGGACTCTGATGACAACACTCACGCTCAGCACCGGCGGCGAAATGAACGCTGCACTCGGCGGCCGTGCAGACATCTCGGGGGATGACCCGGTCGTCGTGCTCGTCCACGGCGCCGCCATGGACCGCACCGTCTGGCAGATGCAGACCCGCTATCTCGCGCATCGCGGCTATCGGGTTGTTGCCCTCGACCTCCCCGGTCACGGCAGAACCGGCGGCAACCCTCTTCCCAGCGTGGAAGCGAACGCCGAGTGGTTGGCTGGCGCCATCGCCGGTCTCGATGCCGGACCGGTCCATCTTGGTGGGCACTCGCTGGGATCGTTCATCGTCTTGCATCTCGCCGCGACCAATCCGGAACTCGTTCGGTCCCTGCTTCTGTTCGGCATCGCCGATGCAATGCCGGTTCACCCAAAACTGATGGAGGCAGCTCAGGCGAACGATCCGCTTGCCGGACAACTGATGAGCGGATGGGCGCTGTCCACCGACTCCAAGGTGGGCCGGCACTCCAGTCCAGGGTCAAGCATGGTTGGAGGAACCCAGGCGCTCATCGAGTCAGCCGACCCGGGCGTACTCGCAAACGATCTCGGCGCGTCAAGCAGCTACGAAGGCGCAGTCGAGGCAGCGTCCAAAGTTCAGGCTCCCACCACCCTCATCCTCGGCTCGGCCGACAAGATGACACCCGTGCGCAACGCCAAAGGATTGATGGAGGCATTGGAGGATGGTCCGGCCGCGCTGCGGACCGAGGTCATCGACGGCTGCGGTCACATGATGACCCTCGAAGCACCGGCACAAGTGCGCACCATTCTCAAGCGCGTGCTCGCAGACGCCTGACCAAAACGGGCACGGCGCCCAGCCCATGAGAGCTGGGCGCCGCACCGACGTATCACAGGTGGCTCATCCGTATGGGTTGCAGATGAACGCCTTTGAAACCTGAGCATTGGTGTAGAGCAACCGTCCCGAGGCGTCGAAGATTCTCACCGCCACCGCGGATCCACATTGCTCGCGGTCGTACTGAGGAAACGTCATGTCCGGTGTACGCAGCTTGCATACGTGGTTGCCCGAGTTCCCATCAAAGGCGGGGCCTTGGCACGTCACCGAATCACTGAACACGACATCGCCACCGACGACGACTGGGCGGAAGCTCGAAAGACCCGGATCCAATCCGAATTGGCAAGCATCCGTTGAGTTGCCGCAGGCGACCACGATCAGACTCACCTCATGCCGGAGGTTGTCCTGCGCACTGTGGCTCCAGCCCTGCCAGACAATCGAGCCGCGATGGTCTTCGACCCACGTTTCGGTGTTGAAGTCACGGCAGTTCAAACCCGGAACATTGTCGCTCGCGCTGGTGCAGTGCGGAGGAAGCTCCGGCGTTGAAGTTGGGAGAGGCGGAGGTGTCACGGTCGGGACAGGCGTCGGAGTGACCGGCACTCCGGTTCCGGTTGTCTTGGTACGCACAGTGACCTTGCAGGTACCGACGGCTCGGTTGACGAAGTCGAAGGCCTCAATCTCGACGGTGTAGGTGGTGCCGGGGCGCAGGTCATCAAACCGCAGTGCCCGTCCACGGTTGTCCGTATGCTCCGCGTCGCCGACCTGCTCGCCGAGGTGTCGGATCGTTCCACGGAAACTCAGTCCAAGAGCAACAGGCGAGACGTTCCATCCCACGGTTGCGCTTCGATTCTCGACGGTTCGCACAAAGCCTGCGTTCCGACAGTCCCAGCTGAGGCGGGGACCGACATTGGTGCTCGTGGTGGGTGCGGTCGGTTGAGAGATGGCTGGTGTGACTACTTCCTGCACCTGTTGACCAGGCTGGTTCGTGTTGATCTCAGGCGCACCCTGTTGAGCCACGTTGAGCTGCAGACCAGCTGGAAGATCGTCGAATGCAGGGGCAGGAATCGTTCCGTAGAGCGTGTCAGAGATATTGCCGGCTCCATCGACAACGCGCACTCCCACCTTGTGTGAACGCGTGGGGTCGAGATCCCCGATGTAGATGAAGGACTCGAACGGGCCATTCAAGCTCGACTCCTGCTGACGAGCCGTACCGTTGACATACCCGCGGAAGCTGTCGTTGATGTCCACCTCGAAGCCGTCAACCACGATGGCGCCGTTGTGGGGGTGCTCCCACCATCCCTTCCACACGAGGTCCACACCAAATGTTCCCTGGGCGGGTTCGAGTGTGGTGTGTGCCACCTGAATCTGCGGCGGGGATGACGGCTGCCAATATGGCGCAGTGGTGTCGGCAGGTGTTCCGACGACGACCGTCGACACGGTTGGTGTCACGACCCCAAGACAGCTGTACACGCCAGGAAGGCTGTCTGCACGCCCAGTGGTTCCCGCCTTGGCGGTGACCGATGCGCAGATCCTGCCACGTCGTGAGCCGAACGAGACCGAGGTGGTTTCCTGGTTTCGACCAACAGACTTATCGGTCCATGCCACGCCGTCGTCCAACCAGGTCACGGTGTACCCACGGTTGAGCGAAACTCGGTCCCATGACGCGCTGAGCTGACCTGTATCGAAGTTGAGCACCAGATCGGGAGCCCGCGGCTGATCCAGCGGTGTCGGTGTCGCAGGAAGCGGCGTCGCGGTGGGCCGAGGTGTCGGAGTCGGTGGTACGGGTGTCGGCATGGGCAGCGCATTTGATGCACACTCCTGCGATGTCCAGGCGCCGGTAAGGAAGCTCCCAGAGCCGATAGCACGGACCCGAATACACCACAGGCCGCGCTCCGAAATGGAGTAGAGCGCCTGGCGGCTGAACGAACCCTGGCGGATCGTGAGCGTTGACTTGAGCACCCCATCCAGACGGACCTGCGCCTGATAGCTGGTCGCGTCGGGAATCGGGTGAAAGAAGCCGAACACCGTGAGCGGATCGCCGTTTGCGTAGTTGTTGGTGCGAACTGGATTGGATGACGTCCATTCAGGCACGGGCAATGCAACTCTCGGCGTCTCGGTCGGCCGAGCCGTGGGAGTGGGCGGAATCGGCATTGGAGTTGGCGCAGCGATCGTTGTGCAGCTCTGCGTTGTCCACGGACCTGATGTGAACGGCGCCGAACCATTAGCCCGAATGCGCACACACAGCGAACCGTTGCGGGATTCAAGTTCGAAATACTCAACGAAGGACGAGTGCGCCGTGTTGGTCACCGTCATCGTGTCAACAAGTCGACCGTCATCGCGAAGCTCCAGGGTGTAACTCGTTGCCTTGCGCACCGTTGCCCAGTCCACGCGGAGTCGTGACTGCCACTGCCGCGTTCCATCACCGCCGTTCAGCCAGCGCGGAGCCTCCAAAGCGGTCTCGAACGCCACGGTCACGCATCGTTCCTGGGTCCACGGACTCTGTGCCTTGCCGGGCGAGGCCTGTGCCCGAACTCGGACACACCAGTTACCAGCGCGGTCTTCGACGGGCGACCTGAACCAGACGTAGGCGTAGCGGCCATTGTCGGAGGTGATGGTGTCAACGAGCACTCCATCAACACGGAACTCTGCGGTGAACTCGTCCACCGTTGAGTCAGCGAAGATCGCTGCGTCGATCGACTCCGGGTAGCCGCTGGCGTTGTAGGTCCTGACCGCACTCGTTGACTTCCAGCGAGGTGTCCGTTGCGTGGGCACGGCAGTGGGCTGTGGGACCGGCGTTGATGTCGGAATCAGCGTTGCGGTGGGGCGAGGCGTCGGCGTGGCGGGCACTTCGACTGTGGCGTAATAGCCGCGTGTCGAAGAAATGTTGCCGGCAGCGTCCATTGCCCGGACCTTGACGTAGTAACGGCCGGGGGCAACGCCACGGAAGGTGTGGTCACGCGCTGCGGGGCTCAGGTTGATGAGCAGATCGAGTGACGAAATTTCCACCCGATAGATGCTCACACCGATGTTGTCTGTGGAAGCGCCCCAGCGGATCGTGACGGAGCTCGGAGAAGGACTGTCCTGGGCCGCCCAAAGCGGTCGGCTTGGTCGCGTCTCGTCGCGTGTTCCAACCTCGATGCACTGCATCTCAGACCACGGGCTGTTGAGTGATGCATCCCGAGCCTTTGCTCGAACTCGAACACACCATTCACCAAAGTTCACGCCAACGCCTGCGCGTTCGAAATACTCCTCCTGGTAAGTCACGCCCTGGATGCGCTCGGTGTTGCGAAGCACGCCGTCACGCCAGTACTCCCAGTCGTATCCCCAGGCATCGCGGACTCCGCTCCAGCGGACATCAACGGTCTGCGGATTTGCGGCGGACGGCGAAACTGTCACGGGACTGAGCCACCGCGGCGCCTCGAGCGCAAGGCCGGCTGCGATCTCAGAAGCGGTTCGGGTCGTAACGAAGTGAACCTTGGGATAGCTGGGGGTGTAACAGGATCCCCAGTTGGTCAGATCCTGTTCCGAAACGGCATCACTCGATGGAAGCTCGGTGAAGACGCCGGCCCGCAGCGTCGTTCCCGTACCGCAATGGGCGATGTAGTAGCGCTGCGCCTCAACGTCAGCGAAGCTCGGATCCAGGTACCCCCCGCTGATCAGCGTGTCCGAGATCTTGACCGGCATGTTCACGTTGGTGAAGTTGAAGGGTCCGCGACCACGGGAACCTCCGGCATCGGTGAACTTGTTGCCGTCAGCGACAAACCGCTCGAGCGCCGAGGCGATGGCTGCGCTGTCACTCTTGGACGTGTTGCGGTCCTGACTCGACAGCACCGTGAAGTACTGAACGATCGAATACCCCTGATTTCCGGCAGCATCGAACGCCCGGACGTACACCCGATAGTCGCCGGGTGCCAGGCCTTCAAACGTGTGCTCTGTCGCAGTCGCTCCGACAGTCACGGGAGTGCGGTCGAGGGTCACGACGTAGCCCGCGACGCGAACATTGTCGACCGATGGCCGCCAAGCCATCGTCACGGAATCAACGTCAGATGACGGTGTGCTCTTTCCGGGCCGGGATGGCCGCTCGACATCAATGGGGTCCGCCGCTGCAGGTGACGCAGTCAGCGAGACGCCAAGCGTCAGGTACGCGAAGGCTGCCAGCAGTGCGGCGACGACCACGATGGTTCGCCTCGCCAACGGTTGCTGGCATCGTTCGATGCTCGACCTTCGTATTTCGACGAGGTCTGACATGTTTCCGCCCATGGGGGATCTCTTTCTCTGATTGACGCTGAGGTGCGTTGTGATCGTGAGCGATGGTCACACTCCGCACAAGGGGGACCGCTCCCCTTCCAGCGCGCGGCGCGGTGTGGATCGGCCGAACAAAAGATGCTCGATGAGTGCAGCGCATGGGGGAGTTCGCGGCCTATTCTTGGCTCTACAAGCACCACTAATTTCTGAGGAGACATCAATGAGCATGCGCGATCGCGTCAAGGCCGCCCTGACCGCCCCCACCGTCGAGGCACACTGCGACGGACCGTGCGGTGTCTATGACCCTGCATCGGCCCGCGTAACAGCTGAAGCTGTGCTGTCGATGACCAAGAAGATGCTGGACCTGCACGTGCCCGAAGGCAGCGACGACGCCGCCTGGGCCAGCTACCTCAACACCATGAGCCGCTTCGCTGCCATCAAGGAAGAGCAGGCCGAATTGACCAAGCATGAACTGCTCGTCCTCTGGACCGACTACTTCAAGCCGGATCACCTGGAGACCTACCCGGATCTCCACGAAACCTTCTGGGCTGCAACGAAGCTCTGCTCCAAGACGAAGCAGAACGTCGACGTGGACGCAGCCAACGACCTGATGGCATCGGTCGAGAAGATCCACAAGATGTTCTGGGAATCCAAGAACCGCGACGTGGCATGGACCACGGCAACCGGTTGAATCTGACCCTCCCAGTCACGTTCTCATCTGGCCCATTCTGATCTCAGAACTGTTTTTCTGGGTGCTGCGACGCCGCCGTCAATGGCGCGTAAGCGGTCCGAGCATGGAACCCTCGTTCGCCGACGGAGACCTCGTACTGATCGAGCCCGTCGGTGTTCGCCGTTTTGGGAAGAGACGCAGGCTCAGGCGCAGGCTCAGGATCGGCGTCCGCATCACCGAAGGTGATGTTGTCGGTGGGGCCGCATCCGCGCCAAAGACACACGAGTTCGAGACCGGCGTCCGCATCACCGAAGGTGATGTTGTTATTGCCCGGCATCCTTTCAAGAAGCTTGACATCATCAAGTTTGTGTCTGAGATCCATGAGGACAATCACCTCACGGTGCGCTCGCCCAGCGGCGACGACAGTCGCCAGTTTGGTCGGGTCCCGTTCTCGACAGTCAAGGGTCGCGTCACCGCCAACCTGACGCAACGCATGGTCATTCGAGCATCAGGCAGTGACTTTGGAACCGGCGATCAGCTGGCGGCGTTGACCGGGCGAAGGAAGATTCCAGAACGGACCTTCGGCACGAAGTAGGTGGATTTGGGTGGCATGGTCATCCCGGCGTTGGCCACCGCGAACAGGTCGCCGGTTTCCAGTGGTGGAACGATAAAGGCGACGCCACCTTCGACATCGACGGATTCTTCCAGTGAGGCAATCGACTGATCCCCGGACACGGTGACGAGACGATCGTCTGCACCGGCTTCCACGATTCCGAGCAGCGGAGACAGCACTTCGTTCTGCAGGCGCACAGGATCGAGCACCGACAACGGGTCCGTTGTTGATGGCTGGCCGAGACTCAGCGTGTACCGCTGCCCGGCTGCGTAAACGCCCATGGTGCCGCGAACCGGTTCGCCTTCGTCGTCAGCGGGCATCAGGGAGAAACGTTCACCCAGTGTGCGCAGCAATTCGCTGACGACATCCGGCGTGAGGCCGCGAACCCAGCGATGAAAGCTGAGGAGCTGCAACGCCTTGTCGGGGAACAGCGCCACGAGCATCCGCCCCGCCTCAATGGGGGCGTCATCACGCGCGGCGACAGTAACGGCCGCAGCGGCCCGATGATGACCATCGATGATGTAGGCGGTGAGCGGAGCCAACGCAGCGCTGAGCGCCTCAGCATGTTCGTCTGACAAGCGCCACACCGTCTGGTGCAGGGTTCCGTCGTTCCAATCGAGCACCGGGTGTTCGTTGCGTCCAGCCCGGATCAGGTTGCGGATTGTCTCGTTGGACTCGAACGTCAACGCAATGGGACTTGATGTATGGCCGACGCCAACAACGTGATCAGCGAGAAGGTCGGCTCGGGCCTGTCGAATCTGCTCGTGAGCGAGAATGCCACCGTTGACATAGTCAGCAACTGCAGCTTCGGCGACGATGCCGGTCTGCAGGTGATCTCCAGCCGCGAGCCGGTACAGGTACATGGACGACTCGTCGGTCTCACCGAAAGCCCCTTCGGCAATCAGACCGTTGAGGACCACTGTCGCTGCGGCGACCAGAGACGCATTGTCTATGGGAGCACCGGTCGCTTCATCCTCCGGCGCACGCGTGACGTTGAGATAGGACCAGTGGTTGTTCGCTCGAAACGCGCGTCGTTGCTCTGTGCTGAGCGAGTCGTAGGCCGGCGACGGGACACGATTCAACCACTCAGACGAAACAAGCCGGCCCCGAAACGCTCGAATATCAACCACGGGAAGACCCTCCGGCTCGTGACGTGCAGTGCACACCGATGACCTCGGCAACAGCGAGGATCGCTGCGAGCGCGTCCGGTGACGGCATCGGGTCGACGCCAATGGCAGCCACAGCTGCACTTCCACCTCGAAACACCCGATTCTCCATCTGCTGTACGTTCACGGATTCGGATCGAAGCATCTGGAGCACCTCGGCAAGCACGCCGACTTTGTCCTGATGGCGCACGATAAGCATTCCGGCGCCTGTTGCCTGCGTTTCCATGTTCACGCAGTTCATAAGCTCTCCGCGAACAAAGGCCTCAATGGTTTCGACGGTGCCGACCGCCGTTGCCTTCTGCGCCTGATGGGTGGAGGCACCTATGTGGTGCGTGCCGACGACTTGCGGGTGGCGGGCAATCTCCGAATCAATGGCTCCGTCGCCTCCCTTTGGCTCGTCCGGGAAGACGTCCAGACCGCACCGAAGGTCCGTGGTGTTCAGAGCGTCAAGTAGCGCCGGGCCGTTGATGGTCGCGCCGCGTGCTGTGTTCAGGAGAATGGCTCCCGGCTGCAGCTGAGCCAGAAACGCGGCATTGATCATGCCGACGGTCTCTTCGGTGTTTGGCACGTGCACCGACACAACGTCGGACTGGGCAAGCAGCTGCTCCAGTGTGGGAACCATCTCGATACCGAGGCTCTCGACCCGTTCGAGCACGTCACTCTTCCAACTCGACCGTCTCTGGGTGACGACACGCATTCCGAAAGACCGAGCGCGCTCGGCGACAGCCATACCAATGGCACCCAGGCCGATGATGCCGATCGTCTTTCCCATGAGCCCGTCGCCACGCGAATAGAGCGACTTGTTCCATATTCCGTTGCGCAGATCCACGGTGTTTTCAACAATGCGGCGGTCGACGGCGAGGAGGAGTCCAAACGTCAGTTCGGCGACGGCGACAGAGTTGCGACCCGGCACATTGCAGACGTACACACCGCGGTCCGCGGCGGCCTGCGTATCAATGTTGTCCACGCCGGCGCCGGAGCGAACAATCAGCGCCAATCGATCCGCGTTCTCGATTGCAGCCCGACTCACTCTGGTGCTGCGCACGACCAGGACATCGATGCCTTCCATTCCGTCTTCCAGATCAGCTACGCTGCGATCAGGATCTACGGTCACCGAATGGCCGGAGGCGCGCAGCAGCGCGAGTCCTGACTCATCAACACTGTCAGCAAACAGCACGTCCATGTGCTTCCTCGGTTCTTGAACTTCTTGTTGGTAGGCATTGCGTTGGTAAGCATTGCGTTCGTAAGCATTGCGTTCGTAAGCATTGCGTTCGTAAGCATTGCGTTCGTAAGCATTGCGTTCGTAAGCATTGCGTTAATGACTATTGCGTTTGTGAGCGTCGCACTGGTGATTTGCAGTCCGTCGTGATGACGGGCGCAGATGAACAGGTGCAGGGCCGGTGAAATCTGCCAAGCTGATCTGTTGGCAATCCGATACTGTTCCATGATACGGTACTGTTCCACGATGTGGGACACCAAATCGAGAGTCGCGTGAAACACACTCCAGTCCCACCAGGGCCTCCTTCACGGAGAACCACAAGCGAAACGTACAAACAAAACCACAGCAACACCGCAAGAATCACAGGTAGCCGTCGACAGGAGCTATCGACAGCAACCAGAGAATCTGGAGAGATCCAATGACTGAGAACGAAACGCCGGACGGCGAAGAAGAAGAGATCATCCTTGCGGACCTCAGCGATGAGGATCTCACGCTGCAGATGCACGATGACCTTTACGACGGCATGGCCACAGAGCTGGTCGAGGGCACGGAAATTCTCCTCAGCCGAGACTGGAGCGCAGAGAAGGTCCTCAACGACGCGCTTGTCGAAGGTATGCGCATCGTTGGTGTGGACTTTCGCGACGGCATTCTGTTCGTCCCTGAGGTTCTCCTCGCGGCGAACGCCATGAAGGCAGCCATGGAGTTGCTCCGACCGCTCCTCGCCGAGACGGGTGTCGAGCCCATTGGAAAGATCGTCATCGGTACCGTCAAAGGCGACATCCACGACATCGGCAAGAACCTGGTGGCCATGATGCTTGAAGGCGCTGGATTCGAAGTCATCGACCTCGGTATCAACACCGACGTTGACGAGTTCCTCGCCGCACTCGAAGAGCACAAACCAGACCTGCTCGGCATGTCTGCTCTGCTCACGACGACGATGCCCTACATGAAGGTGGTCATCGATACCCTCGAGGAGAAGGGCCTGCGCGACACCTGCAAGGTCATCGTCGGTGGCGCTCCGCTGAACGAGGAGTTCGGCACGGCCATTGGCGCTGATGCCTACTGCCGCGATGCAGCCGTCGCCGCGGAAACTGCCAGCACGCTCGTTGCCGCCATGCGCGCCGCCGCCTAGCTTCTCGCGCCGGTGAAAGCAATGCGCACCAGCCCACCGCACACACTGGTGCTGGCCTGCGGAGCCCTCGCGCGCGAGATGTTGGACGTGGTGGAACTCAATGACCTCGCCATGACGGTTGAATGCCTGCCCGCCTGGTACCACAACCGGCCCGAACACATTGTTGACGCGTTGCGCGAACGGGTCGAGCGGGCGCGCTCGCAGAACACCTACGACCGCATCCTGGTGGGCTACGCCGACTGTGGCACCGGCGGCCGGCTCGACACCTTCTGCGAAGAAGAAGGCCTGACGCGGCTCCCAGGCGCACACTGCTACGAGTTTTTCGCCGGCCATGAAACGTTCGCCGCATTGAGTGATCGCGATCCCGGCACCTTCTATCTCACCGACTATCTCGTTACCCACTTCGATCGGCTCATCTGGGAAGGACTCGGCATCGCCGATCACCCGGAACTCTTCGACATGTACTTCGCGCACTACAACCACATCGTCTACCTCTCACAGGTTGAAAACTCAGAGAAGATCGCAGCTGCCGAGGCCATCGCTGAACGGATGCGACTGCGCTTCGAGCACCTTCCCACCGGTTACGGACTTATGCAGGACGTCATGGTTGCGTTCACCAGAAAGGCTGAGGCTGTATGAGCCGCAGAAGAAACCGCAGCGAACTGACCGTGATCTACTGGCGGGACATTCCCGCGCAGGTCACCGCACAGGTTGGAGCCGAACGCCAACAGGCACTCCTCCCCGATCGGTTCCAGCATGCCATCGACCGTGCGGCCGCCGTTGCCGGCCTTACCAGCACCGACGACTATGTAAACGAGTGGCGCAAGGTTGCCCGCCCACTCACTGACGAGGACCCCGCAGCTCAGGCGCAGGCCCTCGCCACCGAACTCGATACGGGTTGTCCCCGGCCGGTACTCGAAGCTCTCGTGGCCAATGGTGGCCTGAACCCTGAAACGTCGCCCTCCGCTGAACATCCCGGCGCCACAACTCTCCCAGAACAGGACCCGTCATGACCGACACCGTGCTCTCCTCTGCCACCAAAGAGGTCGTCATCGGCTTCGGCCGACCGTTCGTCATGATCGGCGAACGCATCAATCCAACCGGTCGCAAATTGCTGGCCAAAGAGATGAAGGAAGGCAACTTCTCTCGTGTCGAAAAAGATGCGCTGGCGCAGGTTGCCGCCGGATGCCAGATGCTCGACGTCAACGCCGGCATCCCGCTGGCCGACGAACCGGCGCTACTCACCCGGGCCATCGAACTGGTCCAGACCGTGACGGATGTGCCGCTGTGCATCGACTCCTCCATTGTTGAGGCACTTGAGTCAGCCATCTCGGTGTACAAGGGCAAGCCGTTGATCAACTCGGTGACGGGCGAAGAGGAGCAGATGGAACGGGTACTCCCCTTCGTCGCCAGGCACGGCGCTGCCGTGGTGGCTATCTCCAACGATGAGACCGGCATTTCTGAAGATCCGGACGTGCGCTACGCCGTTGCCGAGAAGATCGTGAACCGCTGTGCGGACTACGGCATCCCGAAGGAAGACGTAGTCGTCGATCCGCTCGTGATGCCCATTGGCGCCATGGCTGACGCTGGTCGACAGGTCTTCAAGCTCGTCGGTCGCCTCCGAAACGAACTGGGTGTGAACACCACCTGCGGTGCGTCCAACGTGAGCTTCGGCCTTCCGAATCGCCACAACGTCACCGGATCCTTTTTGGCGATGGCCATCTCCCATGGCATGACCTCAGCAATCATGAGCCCGCTCCACGCCGAAGTGAAGTCCGCCGTGATGGCTGCGGACGTGCTCAACAATCAGGACCCACACTGCGCCACGTGGATCAAAGAGTTCCGCGAGCCGGCGCCTGAAGGCGAAGGTCGCGGCGGGCGAGGCGGACGACGCCGCCGCCGAGGCTGAATCGGTCCCCATGTCCGATTCCCCCACACCAGACGCTGACACCGAGCAGCACAAAATTGTGTTTACGCCGTCGGGTCTGTCCGGCACTGTTGACGATGGCGAGACCGTGCTCTTCGCGGCTCGCCGTCTCGGTGTGGATGTGGATTCGGTTTGCGGTGGACGCGGGCTCTGCGGTCGGTGTCAGATCCAGCCGGTTGATGGTGAGTTTCCGAAGTGGGACATCAGGGCCAGCGTCGATGCGCTGAGCCCCTGGGGTGGATTGGAAGATTCGTATCGCGGCCGTCGAAAGATTGAGGATGGAAACAGGCTCGGTTGCGGAGCCATGGTTCACGGTGACATCGTCATCGACGTACCGCCCGGGTCCCAGATCCACAAACAGGTGGTCCGCAAGGAAGTCAACGTTGACAATCTTGAATTGGATCCGCTGGTAACCCTCTGTTTCCTTGAGATTCCTCCCATGGACGAGATTGAAGGTGAGCCGGTTCTCGATCGGGTGTCAGCAGCCCTCGCCTCTGAGTGGGACGTGCAGAATCCAACAGCTGACCTTGACGTGTTGCGCGTGATGCAGAGCGCAATCACGGATGAGGAGGGTTCAATGACCGTCGCCATCCATCGCGGACTCGAAGGCGAACGGCCTCGTATCCTCGCAGCCTGGCCGGGCTATGTGGATGCTGGTGTTGGCATGGCCGTGGACATTGGTTCAACCACCATTGCCGGTCACCTCATTGATCTCGGTTCGGGCGACATTCTTGCCACGTCGGGCCGTATGAATCCGCAGATCCGTTTCGGTGAAGATCTTATGAGTCGCGTCTCGTACGTGATGATGAACCCGGGCGGCGACGAAGAACTCACCGCGGCGGTCCGGGCGGCGCTCAACGAACTGCTTGGCGAACTGGTCGCAGAAGCAAACCTTGACCGCTCGCACGTGCTTGACATTGTGCTCGTCGGCAACCCGATCATGCATCACCTCCTGCTCGGACTGGACTCCGTCCCTCTCGGCCAGGCACCGTTCCCCCTTGCAACGGCCGCAGCGGTGAACACCACCGCACGATCACTTGACATCGACTGTCCCGCAACCGTGTGGGTCGGCCCGTGCATCGCTGGGCATGTTGGCGCTGACACCGCAGCAGTCATCCTCTCCGAGAAGCCTTACCAGTCAGAGCGCATATCGGTGCTCATCGACGTGGGCACGAACGCAGAGATCGTGCTGGGTAACAAGGACCAGCTGTTCGCAGCATCAAGTCCCACCGGGCCGGCCTTCGAAGGCGCACAGATTTCGGCGGGGCAACGAGCAACCGCCGGGGCAATCGAACGGGTTCGCATCGATCGCGACACCCTCGAACCGTCGTTCCGGGTCATCGGCTGCGAGCTGTGGTCAGATGAAGACGGGTTCGCCGAGGGCACAAAGTCGTCCGGCGTTACGGGCATCTGCGGTTCGGGCATCATCGAGGTCATCAGTGAGATGTTCCTCTCCGGCGTCATCGATCAGAAGGGCACGATCCTCGGGAGCAACGCCGAGAAGACATCACGCATTGTCGCCGAGGAACGCACGTTCAGCTTTCAACTGCACGAGAACATTCATGTCACACAGGCCGATATCCGGGCCATCCAACTCGCCAAGGCCGCCCTGCGGGCCGGTATCGATCTTCTTCTCGAACACGCTGAGCTGAGCGCAGTTGACGAGATCAAACTTGCAGGGGCGTTCGGGGCTCACATCGACCCTACGCACGCAATGGTCCTCGGGCTCATCCCGGACTGCCCGGTGGATCAAGTGACATCAGTTGGCAACGCTGCCGGCTCCGGGGCGGTGCGTGCGCTCCTGTCTGCAGCTCAACGCGCCGAGGTGGAAGACGTGGTCGTCAACGTCACAAAGATTGAGACGGCAATTGAACCCCGCTTCCAGGAACTGTTCATCGCCGCTACGGCCTTCCCGCACAGCACCGCACTCACTCCGAACCTCGAAACTCTGGTCACGCTTCCCAAGCGGGAGGCCTCAGCCGAACCAACGCGCAGCCGCACACGTCGGCGTCGCTCAACCTGACCCGCATCCATTCGCTGCCGGCGTTCACTCACTGGCAAAGCACTTCCCCTCTGAGGAGCCACTGTCATGCCCGAAGAAGAACTGACTTCAGAACCCGCAAAGCGCCGCGGCCGACGGACCGGCGGACGCGCCGGACGCGCAGCTGCACGTCAGGCAGCAGCAGATGTCATAGAGCGCGAGCCGTACCTGACCCGAACGCTGGATCCGATCCAGATGGTGTCAGACGAGCATCTGGAGATCATCGAGCACAACGCCGACACCGTGCTCGAGCAGGCGGGACTGGAGTTCCGCGAGTTCCCCGAAGCTCTCGACATTCTGCGTGACCACGGTTGCGATGTGGATGGCGAACGCGTTCGCTTTCCCCGAGGGCTGTGTCGTCAGATCATCAAGGACAACGCTCCGTCCATCTACACACAGCACGCCCGCAACCCGAAGAACTCGGTGAAGATTGGCGGCATGCACACGGTGTTCGTGCCGAACTACGGCTCGCCGTTCGCGTTCGATCTCGACAAGGGTCGCCGCTACGCAACAATCGAAGACTTCCAGAACATCGTGAAGCTCACGCACATGACGCCCTACATCCACCACTCCGGTGGCACAGTCGTCGAGCCCACAGACATCGCGGTCAACAAGCGTCACCTCGACATGATCTACAGCCACGTCAAGTACGGCGAGAAGCCCTTCATGGGATCGGTCACTGCCCGCGAGAACGCCGTGGACAGCATCGAGTTGGCCCGCATGGCCTTCGGAGGCGATCTTGAGGATCGCACGGTCATGAGCAGTCTCATCAATGCCGCCTCCCCGATGGTTTGGGACGCCACCATGCTCGGAGCGTTGACGGAGTACGCCCGAGCCAACCAGGCCGTGATCATCTCGCCGTTCATCCTCGCTGGCGCAATGTCACCCACAACCACGGCCGGTGTCGCCACCCAGACGCTCGCCGAGGCACAGGCCGGTATGGCGTACGCGCAGATGGTGCGGCCCGGCGCGCCGGTGATCTTCGGTTCCTTCGCAAGTTCCATGTCCATGGCAACCGGCGCCCCCACGTTTGGCACGCCCGAACCGGCACTCGTGCTGTACACCGTTGCGGCCCTGGCCCGCCGGCTCGGTGTTCCGTTCCGCTCCGGCGGCTCGTTCACCGCATCAAAGCTACCCGACGCTCAGGCTGCGTACGAGAGCGCGAACACACTCATGCCGACGGTGCTTGGCGGTGTAAACTTCGCGTTGCACTCGGCCGGCTGGCAGGAAGGCGGACTGTCGTTCGGGTTCGAGAAGTTCATCATGGACGTCGACCAACTCGGCATGATGCACAAGTTCGTCGGAGGTGTCGATATGAGCGAGAACGGTCTTGCGCTCGACTGCCTCCTCGAGAACGGACCCGGCCAGCACTTCCTGGGCACAGATCACACGCTCAAGAATTTCGAGACTGCGTTCTACCGTTCGAACGTCGCGAACAATGACAGCTTCGAACAGTGGGAGATCGACGGTTCTATGAGCGCAGCGCAGCGGGCGAACTCCATCTTCAAGAAGCAGCTTGCGGAGTACGAGCCACCCGCGCTTGATGAGGCGATTGATGAAGAGATGCTCGCCTACATTTCCCAGCGCAAGGACTCGATGCCGGACGCCTTCGGCTGATTCAACCGCACGCGCTGGGCAGACCCGCTGACGCTCTACGCCTTGTCGGCTTCCGCATCGCCTGCCAGCTGAGCAGCAACAGTCGACATCATCGTCGCCAGTGCACTGCGGTCGACCGTGTCCCCGCGCAGCTCAACCTGAACTCGGTCAAGGTCTGCGGTGACTTCCTGACGCATTGCGTCCATTGCCGCGCGGGCGCTGCCGGAGGCGCCTTGGATTGCGTTCTCCAGCCGTCCCGAGGTCGATTGGAGCTCGTTCTGCAATTCCGCAGCCGCCGCAGCAGCGTTCTCTGCCTCGGTGTCGACTCGTGTCCCCATCCTGGCGACGGCTTTCGTGCGATTGTCCGTCTCCGTCAAAATTCGGGCTTCGACATTCTCAATCTGCGCGGCCGTTGCCGCACGCAGATCAGCAATGGCGCCGAGGAGCGCCTGTTCCAGTGTGTCGATTCGTTCGTGCGTCTTGCGGACATGATCGCCGAACAGGATCTGCTGAACACGTCCGAGGTCATCGCTGGCGAAGGCAGGCGCCGAGTCGGATCCACCGACACCCTCGCCTGCGTCAGCCATCGAGCCTGAATCTGCTCCGCTTTTCGTCTCTTTGGTCATCCCTTGCTCCTTCGGTCGTGCCCTACCGGATGCATGCCCCCGCGGTCTGCCTGCACGACCATACCGGGTCCGACCTCACAACAAAATGGGCGAAAGACCCCTAAGTGCGTCGCGCTGCGTTCGGGAGTGTGTCGCCCGGGTCCAACCCCAAGTCTGGTGCGATTACAACCACGACCTTGAGGACTGTTCCAAACGTGGCGAATATGACATGGCTGAGCCCGAGAAATCAGGACGGTTCCGCCACCGTGATGTCGGTTCAGTTTCAAGAGATGGGCAGTGCTGGCACACGCCGCCAGTATCGCCCGCTCCTGGCTTTCCTTCACCGGTGAGCGTTCTGTGGCGATACGTTCTCAGCAACATTTTTCCGCGATGAAACAAATTCAGACAGGAGGTTCTCGTGAGCAGTAAAGCAATGATGCAACACATCGTCGACATGGCTCGAGCAGCCTGCGACGCCCCCTACGCCGAACTCGTCATCGCGTCAGAGCCCCGATTGCAGATCACCTCCTCCTCGGACCCGGACAAAAACCACACAGGCCTCACCCCCGAAATCACCACTGCACCCGGCCTGATTGCTGATGCGAGCAAAGCAGCAGTCAGCGGTGCAGAGGCAAAGGGCAACGGAGCCGAGTCCGGCACTCTTGCACCCTGGGTAGGTTCCATCGCCAGTGTGCCCGTCATGGGTCCGTCAGCGGAAGCCGGCTGGTTGGCTGTTGCCGACAGCCGTCCCGGACAAATCAGTGCGGAAGCACTGGCGCAGCTCAACGACGCTGTGGCCTTGATCGAGGATCGTCTCGACCGCAATGTCGAACAGGTCCGCCTCGACCGACTTGGCGAGATCCTCCGAGACAACCAGGATGACCTGCGACACACCCGAGACCGACTCGAAGTTTCCAACCAGGAACTTGAGCAGTTTGCGTACATTGCTGCCCATGAACTCGTTGCGCCGCTGCGGGCTGTGGCCGTGTATGCGGAGCTGCTCGAAAACATCGTCGCCACCTGTGATCTGGACAACGTCACCGAACTGGAAGTGACCAAGGTCAACGAGTGCGCCACGGAAATTCGCGGCGGCGTCACTCTCATGAATCGTCAGGTGCAATATCTGCTGGAGTTGTCCCGGGCGCAGGTGGACGTCGCCGACCCTGATGAAGTGGAGCTCGACTACATCGTCCATCAGGCCGTCGATACGTTGCGGGAAACACTCGACGAGGTGGGAGCCACAGTTGACGTTGGTCCGCTCCCCCGGGTGCCGGGCCGCGTGGTGCCGCTGCAAAGCGTGTTTGCCAACCTGATCTCGAACGCTATTCGCTACCGAAGCGCAGAGCGCCCGCTTGAGATATCCATTACAAGCAGGAGCGAAGCCAACTCAACGCGTATCAGCGTCATCGACAACGGAAGCGGCGTTGCCGACTCGGACGCCATGCGCATCTTTCAGCTGTTCGAACGTGCGTCAACTGACGCGCCCGGCTCCGGTATCGGCCTTGCACTGTCACGCCGCATCGTTGAAGCTTTCGGCGGCTCCATAGGCGTCGATCAGGCACCCGGCCATGGCGCCGAATTCTGGCTTGATTTCCCGCCGTTTGAACAGCCGTAGCTGAGCAGGAAGCCGGCGCTGTGTCAGCTCGCGGATCGCTCGATGATCTGACGCGCAAGCTCCTTGAACGCATCTTCCACCCCGTCGCCGGTCTTGGCACTGGTTCGGACCGGCTCCCCGGCCGCGATCTGTTCGGCACCCGCATTTGCTGATTCCCACTCGACGCCAAGATCCGACTTGTTTGCAATACACAACACTTCGGAGCGAGGTGAGACCACCTGTACCCGGGCACACAGGTCGGCGGCGGTCACCGCCGTTTCCGGTCGAGTGGCATCCATGACGACAAGAGCACCCGTTACACCGCGCAGGTAGGTGGTGGGCACTTCGAGACCCTCGGTTTCGCCATGCATGTCCCAGAGCACCATGGCCATGCTCCACTGTGGCGTGACAATGGTCTTGCGATCCACTTTCACGCCCAGCGTGGATCGGTACTCATCCGAGAAAATGCTGTGCACGAATCGGCGCACCAGGCTCGACTTACCGACGCCGGGCGCACCAATCATCACGACCTTGCCCCGGTACACGGGCGTATCGCTCACCGAATTCGCGCAGACATATGGATCACCGCTGGACCAGCCACCAGATCAGCAGGCCGAGTGCGACAAGAATCACAACGAACCCCAGGTAGCGAAGACCCAGCTGGGTTTTCTCCGCTGCGGACCGCTTCGTCCCAGCCTTGTACAGCTGCCTGAGTCGGGGTCGGGTCGCATCGAATGCGTCGACACGTCCGTTGAAGTTCTCAAGCTCAGATCCGTAGTCGCGGTGAAGCTCTTCAAGCGTGATAGCCGCAGCGCGCCGATAGTCATTGGTGGGCACCCCACGGACAACCGAAGCAAGCACGGCATTTGGACCCCATTCGACCAACACAGACGTGTCGCCGACGCGGAGATCCTGAAGACCATCGTGTTCGGGCGTGTCGAAGGCTTCCTGCACAAACAGGCGGATGGCGTCGAGCATTCCAGACACCACATCGGAGTCTTCGAGGTCCTCCTCGTCGGCAGCACTGGCAGCAAGAAGCACGCCGGACTCACGTTCGATGAGTAGCAGTTGTTGTACACGGAAGCTGCCTGAGGCGGCGCTGTTCGGCGTGAACATTGCCGCAATCATTTTGCGTATCGCCGGGCCCATGACCGGGTACAACGCTTCGGCCAGCACGGTGCTGTCGGCACGAGCCGACAGGGTGACGGCTTTCTCCACCGACGGGGTAAGTGCAGTACCCAGTGCTGTCGCCTGGATTCCGCCAACGGAGTCGACCAGGACTTCACCCACCGCGTTCGCACGTCCATCCTGGCCCATCATGAGAGCTTCAAGCTCTTCGACACGCCTGCGTAGCATCAGGAGTTCGGCTCGCTGGTCGCCACCAAGAAGACGTTGCACCTCAGCGAATTCGGGCGAGACGACTGTCGCGATGAGATCCACGCTGTCGCTGGTCTCGTGAGCGTCGGACACGGCCATTCCTACGAGGGCGGTACGAGCAACCCGAGTCGGGTTGCAACCGCAAGTGCTTCGAGTTGGCTGTTGGCCTTCAGCTTGCGCAGCGTGGACTTGATGCGAGCTCGAATGGTGTGGAGCGAGAGATGGAGCTCGGTTGCGATGTCACCGGCCGACATGCCCTGGTTCAGCATCTCGAGAACTTCAAGCTCGCCAAGTGAAAGTCTCGGCGGATTTTCTGCCACAACGGGTCGCGGGTCAATGCCCTTGAGAACGTTGCGGAGTTCAGTGACCAGCTCAAGAATGGGCGTGTCTTTCGACATGACCGAAAGGTTGTCGACGTCGGCGGCTTCGCGAACAACCTGCGGCGCAAGGAACCCGGTGAGAATGACCATGGGGGCCGTAAAGCCAGCTGCACGGAGCCGTTCGGCGATGGCCACACCGGTGTCGCCATCAGGCAATCGGTAGTCACAGACCACGAGATCCGGTTTCGCAGCCCCGCACATCTCGATGCCCAGTTTGGCGTCCGAAGCTCGTCCGACCAGCTCGAAATCAGGAGTCATGGTGAGCGCGAGACCAAAAGCCTCTGCATAGGAGATCTGGTCTTCGATCATGACGACGCGTGCTGGCTGCGGTTCCACTGGCCTCAACAGTATCTCGCGGTTGCTCTTTTCACCGGGAGATGCCCGGATACGCAGGGGAAATCGCTACGTACCGTGGTCGCATCCACGACCGCCGCACTCAGTCGTCCACGATTGTTCGATCGCCGACGTGGCGGTCGACGAGGCGCAGAAAGCCGCCCACCAGTGACTCGTGTCGGGCAAGGTCGGCCTTGGCCGTATGCGCCGCCATGGCAGAAATTGACTTCGGATTTCGGGCCTTCATGTGCACCTCGGCCACCCGTTCCATGGTCACAAAGGTTGACACCGCCGCCGCAACTGATTCGCCAGCAGCGAGCAGTCCGTGGTTGCGCAGGACGCATGCCCGGTTTGGTCCAAGCGCTTCGGCAATCTTGTAGCCCGTCTCGTTCTCAAGCACCTGGACTTCTTCGCCGTCGTAGAGCGACATGTCTTCGAAGAAGATCGTGGATTCCTGACTGATCGGTTCAAAGATTCGACACTCGGACGCGAACGACGTGCCGAACGGCGTGTGGCAGTGAGCAACGGAGATGACGTCAGGGCGAAGCTCATGGATCGGGTGGTGGATGCGGTAGCCCGCATTGTTGAATGAGCGTATGTCGTCAGGATTTTTGGTCCTGCCGTCCGGGTCTATAAGGACGAGGTCCTTGACGGTTGCCTTACCGAAGTCGATAGCGGCGTCGAGCATCCACATGCAGTCGGTGTGTTCGGGGTCGCGTGCGGTGATGTGCCCGTCTCCCAGGTCACCCCAGCGCAGTGACGCGAAGATGCGGTAGCCAAGCGCCACCTGGCGCTTGCGACGAAGACGTTCCGCTTCGATCGCTTCTGACGTTTCCAGCGTTTCCCCTGCGTGACTCATGACGAAAAGCTACCTCAGAACAGCCACCGCGAAAGCGTGCGAGTAACTCAGTTCTGCATCCAGCCATCGAGGGTGGCGGCAACGCCATCATCCATGTTGCTTGGGGCAATCAGGTCGGCATGGTCGGTGACAGCTCGGTGAGCATTGCCCATCGCCACAGCGAAGCCGGCCCATTTCATCATGGCGACGTCGTTGAGGTTGTCTCCGAACACAGCCACCTGGTCAGGCGCTGCACCGAGGGATCGCATGAGGATGTCGAGCGTCGTTGCCTTGTCCACGCCGGCTGCCGTGGTCTCAACGAAGTCCGCTCCAGAGGCACTGCCATTCACGCTGTCCGGCAAACCGGCCTGCACTGCCTTCTGGAGTTCCAGTCGACGTAGCCCCGGTATGCACACAAACAGTTTCGTGATCTCCATATCGGCGCGGATGGGACCAGGGTCAGAGCCCATGCCGATTTCATCAACCGTCGGGCAGTTCGCGACAAAGACATCATCGAACCTGAACCCGTCCAGTGTTTCCCACCCAAATCCGGCAGTCGGTTGCACGCGGAGAAGCCGTTCCATCGCCGCACGTGCGACGCTGCCGGTCATGGGACGATGCAACGCCGGCTCGTCGAGCTCGCGGTCCCAGATGAGTCCTCCGTTGGAACAGACCACCCAGCGAATCGAAACCGGGGCCAACTTCGGGAGGGCAGATCGAAAGCTGCGACCGGTCGCCGCTACGAGGTCAGCGCCTGCGCCCAGAACCCGCTCAACAGTCTCAATGGTGCGTGATGACAGCTCGCTGGAACCGTCGAGCAGTGTGCCGTCAAGGTCTGTTGCGATGGCCTTCCACGTGAGGCCACGCTCAGGGTTGTCCGCGCGTGCGTCCTGCCGGTCAGACAACGGAGGCTCGTGCCGCGTTCGCGACGATGGCGTCAACAATCTCACCGCAACGATTCATTGGAATATCGTGACCCATGTCCGGGAACATCAGCAGGCGCGAACCGGGCACCGCAGCCGCCGTGGCGGTACCTCCGCTGGGTCGAACAAGCTTGTCCTGCATACCGTGCACCACGAGGGTCGGCACCGAGAGCTTGCGCAGTTCAGGTGTGCGGTCGGGGGCAGCAGCGATTGCGGCAAGTTGGCGGCCGACACCGTCGGGGTGCCAGCTGCGATTGAAACTGTGTCGGCTTCGCGCTTCGTGACGCTCCGCGCTCCAGGATGACCCGGCGAACAAACGGAACTTCGCCACAGAGGATTCCACGGCTTCTTCAACGGTGGTGGGCAAATCCATCCGCCCCATGGAAAGCATGACCTTCGGATCGATGGAACCTGCTTTGATGTCACCGGTGGTGGACATGATCGACGTGAGTGAGCGAATGCGATCCGGATAGATAATGGCCAACGTCTGAGCGATCATCCCACCCATGGAAAGGCCGACGGCATGAACCGAGGAGATGCCCAGCTCGTCAACCAGACCTATGGCATCGGCTGCCATGTCCACCAGCGTGTAGTCCGAGGGGATGGACCGCTTCAGGAGACGGGCCTTCATGAAATCTCTTGTCGTCGGTGCTGCGCCAGGAGAGATCGTGCTGAGTCCAACGTCGCGATTGTCAAAGGTAATCACGGTGAAGTGTTCCGCAAGGCCCTCAATCAGCTCCGGAGTCCAGTCGGTCAGCTGACCGCCGAGTCCCATCACCGCAAGCAGCGCCGGGCCTGAACCCTGGATGCGATAGGCGATGGTAACTCCGTTGACCTTCACGCTGGACTCGGCCACTGATGCTGTGTGTTTGGACATGTGATCTCCTTCAGCTCCGACCTTGCGTCACTGACCGTAGCGCTGTGCAACAGCGTGCCACGGCAGGCGCCGACGGGAGGCTTCCGGGCAGGCAAACTCAAAACAGGGATCGGGCGCTATCGATACCCTGAACACATGATTCAAGCTGCTGGTCGTCGTGGAATCGCCTTCCTCCCACCTGCCCTCCTTGCAGTCGGTGTGCTCTTCGCCGCCTGCTCGGGAAGTTCGCCTGCTTCCGCCGCAACTGCCGTTGCAGAGGCGGGGCTCGCGCCAACGACGGAACCGACTTCTGCGCCACCCTCGCCCACCGCCGAGCCAACTCCAGCTCCAACCGCCACCGCGGAGCCGACCGTCGCCCCGGTGACCTTCGGACCTGAGTTTGAAGAGACTGAATCGCGTCGCGCCCTCGCCACATTCGTCGGTTGGCTCAATGATGGCCCGCCACTTCGCGAGGAGTACGAGTCGTTCATGTCCGAGGACATGCTCGGCGCGCTCAGCTACGACGACTTCCTCACCACGCAGCTGAGCGCAAGATCGGAGATTCCTTTCACGTTGTCGGACCCAACGGATTCAGGCATCACCGCCACTGCCACCCTGACCAACACCACCGGGGAGAAACTCGCCATCGATGTGACGGTGGTCGACGGCGAAGTAGCCGGAGTGCTGCTGTATCCCGTCAGTTCGACGGAACCTCCGACCAGCTTCGACGAGGCCATAGCCGACCTTGAGTCTGAGGGCACGGTCCAGTTTCTCGTGGCGGACGGTTCCGACTGTGCGGTCCTGAGCGGATCGGGCGAAGACACGGTGATGCCCATCGCCTCAATGTTCAAGCTTTTCGTCCTTGGCGCGGTGGCCGACGCAGTCGATGCAGGAACAGTCACCTGGGATGAGCCGGTGACCATCCGCGACGAACTCGATTCACTGCCGTCCGGCACCACACAGAACGACGAACCGGGCTCCGCTCGAACCGTGGAGGAGCTTGCGGCGCTCATGATCACAATCTCGGACAACACGGCAACTGATCACCTCATCGACCTTGTCGGACGCGAGGCCGTGGAGGCTGGGCTGACAGACTGGGGACACAGCAATCCAGCAGGTATGCAACCGCTGTTGCTGACCAGCGATCTGTTCAAGCTGAAGTACCTGCTGTCCGCTGATGAACGCGCCGCTTTCGTAGCGCTCGACCCCGATGCCCAACGCAACGAACTCAAAGCGATTGGCGAAGGCCCGCTCCCCGAACTGTCAGACTTTGTGAACGAGCCCCGCGACCTCACAACACTTGAGTGGTTCGCCACACCGCTCGACCTGTGTCGTGTCATGGTCAAGCTGCGAGCCACAGCTGTGGCCAGCGACATCGTCGCTCTCCCATCGCTCACCAGCGAAGCATCACCCGATCAGTCCTGGACCTGGCACGGTTCAAAGGGTGGGGCCGAGGTTGGCTTGTTCGCTCTCGTCTCACTCATCGAGACCACAGACAGTTCCGTGGTGGTCGTCAGTTCGGTCCTGAACGAAGAACGCTCGTTGGATCAGGGCGTGATTGGCGAAGCGATGTTTGCCCTCCGCAGCTTCGCTGTGGCAGACAACTGATTACACGGACTGAGCTGACTCCAGCGTCAACCCATAAGGTCGGCCAGGCCCTGATTCACTTCGTCGAGTGTCATGTCAGTGATCTGCGTGGCGAGGAACCAGTTGTGTCCAAACGGGTCACGGATCTTGCAGGTCCGACGGCCGTCGAAGGAGTCTTCCATCGGTCGAACCACCTCCCCACCCGCTGCCAGCGCGGCCGCAAAGACCGCGTCCACATCGTCGACATAGAGGTGCAGCTGCATGGTGGATGCGCCAAGGTCGGTGGGCGTCTCGACCTTCTCGCCAGGGAGACCGCCATCGGCCAACATGATTGCGGCGTCGCCAATGCGCATCTCGGCGTGAGCGATGAGGCCACCGGGCACGACCAAGGGTCCAACGGTCACCTCGGCACCGAAGGCCTCGGTGTAGAAGTGGATTGCGTTCTGAGCGTCGTTGACCGCCAGATACGGCGTCAACGGCGCTCCCCATGCCGGTGTCTTCGTCATGGATGAAGTCTGTCATGCGATGGCGGTTGGCGCTTCGCCGCTCTGGGATGATGGAGGGTGCCTTCGACAGAGCCCGGAACACCGGCACAGACCTGGTGGAAGACCAACGAGCGGATTCTCGCCGTTTGCATCGCCACATTTCTGGTGATGGTCGGTCAGGGCATGACCAGTCCAATCCTTCCGCTGTATGCCCGCGAGTTCGGCGTATCGACCGCGATGGTCGGACTCACGCTCACCGTCTTTGCACTCGCCCGCCTGCTGCTGAACCTTCCCGCTGGCACGCTTGCCGATCGGCATGGGAGACGCCTGCTGCTCATCTGCGGCCCGCTGATGCTCTCGGTCGGGATGTTCGGTTCGGGCCTCGCTCAGGGCATCTGGGATCTGCTCGCATGGCGGTTCGTTGCTGGTGCCGGTTCCGCGCTGTACATGACTGCCGCCCAGCTCTACATTCTGGATGTGTCCTCGCCGGAGCAGCGGGCCCGCAACCTGGCGTTCAATTCCGGGGCTCTCCTCGGCGGCGTCGCTCTTGGACCGGCTGTTGGCGGGCTGCTTTCCGAAGTCACCGGGCTGCGCGGGCCGTTCCTGATCGTCGGTGGGTTATTCGTTGGGGCCACGGTCTACGGCTGGTTCCGCCTCGCCGAGACCAAGCCGGAAGTTGATGCTCCTCTGATGGGCAGCACAGAAGAGGCCGAACTGAAGGGATCCCGCTCTTTCCTGCTTCCGGGCACCCGCGTCGGGTTCGTTGGGGTGTGCCTGGTGAGCTTCTGTCTCTTCTCTGTGCGAGCGGGTAGTCGTGGCACGCTCGTGCCGCTGCTGGCCATCGACGACTTCGGCATGTCGAGAGGAGCGCTGGGTGCGGCTCTTGGCGCCGCCGGGCTGGTCGGTCTGGCACTCGTTGTTCCCGCAGGCGCCGCGGCGGACAGGTTCGGGCGCAAGAAGATCATCGTGCCATCCGGTTTCGCTGCGGTAACCGGCTTGCTGCTGATTGCGTTCGCCGGGTCACCTTCAGCGCTGGTGGTCGGGCTGTTCGCACTCGCGTTTGGCACGCAGTTGACCGGCCCCGCGCAATACGCGTTCCTGGCGGACATCACCGAGCCGGATCAACGCGGTCGAGCGCTCGGCATCTACCGGTCCGCAGGGGATGTCGGATTCCTGCTATCGCCACCACTGCTGGGGTTTCTCGCCGACCAGACCAGGATCAGCACGGCCATCCTGGTGAACGCCGCAATCGTCGCCGCCTCTGCCCTCTTCTTCCTCGTCGCAGTCAAAGAACCCAAACGCGCACTCACCTGACCCAACCTGGTGTCAGACACACCGTTACAAGCTGCGGTTGAGCTATCGCCCGGTTCCATCACCGAGGACGCGGTTTACGTAGTCGTTGCTGAACATTCCGGTTGGGTCCACGCCGGTTCGTACCCGCTGGAACTCATCCCACTGCGGGTACAGCGGAGCAAGAGACTCTGCGGAGCGGAAGTGCATCTTTCCCCAGTGCGGGCGGCCGGCGTGCTCCATCATGATGCGCTCAACCAGTTCGAAGTACGGCCGGTATTCGCGACCTTTGAACATGTGCACGGCAATGAACGCAGAGTCGCGACCTGTCGCAGTGGACAGCGGAATGTCGTCCGCGGCCACGGCGCGCACTTCAACGGGAAACAGCACGTCAATATTCGATGCCGTGACCTCGGCCTGAAGTTGGGCGAGCACGTCAGGAGCTTGTGCAACGGGAATGCTGTACTCCATCTCCATGAACTTCACCAGACGGCTGCTGGTGAGGATCCGGTCGGAGCGATCGATGTACTCGTTGTCGCTCACTGCCGAGGCGATGAGCGGCGTCATCTTCGGGATCAGCGACGGCTTCACCCTGCCGAGCTGACACATCGCTCCAAAGCCCACATTTTCAAAGAGCACACTGTCGCGGAAGTGCGCCAGGCGCGACCGCGGTTGCGCCGGGCGTTCTGTGCGGTCGGTGGACTTCGAGAGGACCGACTCAGTTCCCGGAATGAAGAAGAACTCGAAGTGATCATGGACGTTGATGCGCTCATCCCACGACGCCAGTACGTCCGCCAGGGGTTCAGAGGCTTCGCGGGTGTGGAGGTTGAACGCAGGTTCCACCGCCAGGGTGACCTGCGTGATGATGCCCAGCGCTCCGAGACTCACCCGAGCGGCGTGAAAGAGCTCGGGATTGTCCAACGGAGAGGCATCGATGCCTTCCCCGTCAGCGCCCATCAGGCGCAGCCCGCGCACCTGGGTGGCCATACCTCCGAAGCGCAGGCCGGTGCCGTGGGTGCCCGTGCTGATTGCCCCTGCCACCGACTGATACGCAACGTCGCCCATGTTTGTCATTGCCAGGCCGACGTTTGCCAGTTGCTCGTTGAGGTCACTGAGTCGGATACCAGCCTGCACCGTGACCGTGCGGTTGAGTCGATCCACTTCGAGCACGCGTCGGAAATGCTCCAGCGACACCAGGACGTCGTTGGTGATGACGGCGGCGGTGAAGCTGTGCCCCGAAGCAGCGACGCGAACGTTCTGCTGATTGCGATTCGCGTTGCGGACAATCTTCTGCAGCTGTTCCTCTGATCGAGGGCGTTCGATGACCGCAGGAGTGCAGGTCTGATTGCCCGCCCAGTTCTGCCAGCGCAGCGCGTTGGCGGTGTTCGCACGCCCGGGCAAACGATCGAAGAGAGATGTTCGACTCACCAGTGCCTCAGATCCACGGGCCATTCCTCAGCCGCATTTTCGCCAGATGTGCCACCGACGAGCCACATCCGTTCGTGTTTGGCGACGGTGGGATCCACGTGAGCGGGAGCGAGACGCACTCGGTCACCAACCGACCATGCATCCATGTCGGTGGGCGCGAGCGTCACGTGTTCATCGGAGCAGAACCAGAGGTCGCCGCCGTGCCAGGTGGGATCGCCGTGATCCATACCGAGAGACTTGAGTCCGCAGTCCGCCACCATCCAACCGCCAGCCTGGTTCATCGAGATGACCGTCGCTTCCACATACAACGCCTGTCGGAACGGCAGATCCAGCGTTGAGTACTGCGCGTCCATGAGCGTGTACGAACCGGCCTGAATCTCGGTGGCAACCGTGTTCGTGTCAAAGGTTCCGGTGCCGCCCGCGGAGATCACATCGCCACCAACCGCATCGGCGGCAGCCTGGAGCAGCTGCATCGATTGCGAGACCTTGTCCACTCGCTTTGCCCGATCCTCCACCATCATCAAGTGGCCCTCGTACCCCATGACGCCGCGCACCGCCATGCCACGGGAACGAGCAAGTTCGGCCAACGCCCCTGCATCTTCGGGAGCGCAACCGCAGCGGGGCAGACCAACGTTCACATCGATCAGCACCTCAGAAACACCGGCGTCCGCTGCGACGGTGACCGTCTCCGGCGAATCCACGGCAATGGTGACGCGAGCTGGCTGCGATGAAACGGCGGCGAGCTCAACAACCTGGCGCAGCTTCTCCACGTTCAGCGTCTCGTTCGCCAAAAGGAGGTCTGCTCCCAACCCGGCGCGAATCATGCCGGCCACCTCTTCCAACGTGGCGCAGGTGAAGTTGGCGTGACCAAGCTCAGCGAGGCGGGATGCAAGTGCCGTGCACTTGAAGGCTTTGACGTGCGGTCGCAGACGGGCACCGGGCAAAGCGGCGCTCATCGTTTCGAGGTTGTGCACCAACGCAGCCTCATCAATGACAAGACATGGGGTGGGCGCATCGATTGACCGGTCAGCAAAGGTGGCAGTCACAGCGTCTGCAATCAGGCTTCGGCGAGAGCGCAGACCGATGCCCACACCGCTGGTTCAAGGTCCACCGCGTCTGGGGTGGTGCGTTGTGAGCCTGGCAGGCGCGCGCCCGGCTGGGCTTCCACCGCTTCGCCAAGAAGTTCAATGCGATCCCAGAAGCCGTCACCGGCATAGGACTGCGGGTCGATGATCAGGTAAAACTGACCAATGTCGTGATGCGGGCCCTCGGGAGCCTTCAGTGGCGGAATCTGTGTGCTCATCAGAGAGCCGGTGAGGGCGCTGGCGAGCACCTCAACCATGAGCCCAAGACCGTAACCCTTGTAGCCGCCCGCGGAGACGAGGGAACCCTTGAGCGCCTCGGCCGGATCCGTGGTCGGTTCGCCTTCAGCGTCGACGGCCCACCCCAGAGGAATGGACTCCCCGGCTGCTTTGGCCATGGTGATCTTGCCAAGCGCTATTGCGCTGGTGCTGTAGTCGAACTGGAAGGCCACTCCGCCGCCCCGGGCAGGAACGGCCATGGCCATTGGATTGGTGCCAAGGACCGGCGTGGCCCCACCAGGAGGCGCCACGCGCGCCGTGGAGTTTGTGAAGCCCAGAGCAACCAGACCAGCGTTCGCGAGCTGCTCGGTGAAGTAGCCAAGCGAGGTGCAGGTGTGGCTGTGTTCGATGGAGAACCCGCAGGTGCCATTCGCCTTCGCGGCGGCAACTGCGGTGTCGAAGCCGGCCCGAAATGCGGTCTGGGCGAACCCGTACTTGGCGTCCACGCGAACCGCGCCGGGCTTGTCCTGGGTGACCACCGGATCAACGGTGCCGAACACGCGGCCGGTCACAAGCTGCTTGCAATAGCTTTCGACGTAGTACAGCCCGCAGATCTTGTTGCCGTTGGATTCAGCGACGCGAACCGCATGGGCCACATCCGCAGCAGCAGCGTCACCCGCGCCGTGTGCCATCAAGGCACGGGCGGTGACCGCTTCAATGTCGTCCAGCGTGACGGACTGCACCGCTGGTTGTCCTTCTGAAGTGTCTGCGTTCATAGGGTGAACCTTCGGTTGCTTGTCGGGTAGGAGCGCCGCCAGCGAGGTCGCAGCTCGTGCGCACGTCGACGCTAACGCGCAGTTGCCAGATGCCGTCACGCGCGACCGAGACGGTGACCCGTGGCGGCTCGCAGACGCAGAAACTTTCGTAACTGCGAGCTCTTTGCACTCGACTGTTTGATTTCCGTGGTTTCTTGGGCCGGTCGCTGGAGGGCAGTTGCCCATAGACGTTGGCATGACGGTACGTATCTTCGGCGCCTTCGGCCAGGTGACTGCCCTCCGTGGTGTCGCACACTTCGACTACGTTTGGCCAATGCGAACCACCCTCGCCAGACCTCTCGTTGCCGCTCTGATCCTGGTTGCTTTCATTGCGTCTGCGTGCAGCACCGAGACGGCCGCAACCCCAACACCAACTCCCACCCCACTCGTCATCGCCGAACCAACCGAGCTCCCCGACCAAACCCCACCGACACAGGTTCCGACCGTGACCCCTGTGCCGGCCACTCCGACTGCGACGGCTGAGCCGATCGTGGAGCCCCCTACGGCCGTGGTTGCCGACGTGTTCTTCCAACCAATCACTCCTGATGTCGGCCCGTGGGATTACCCGACTGTTGGCCTCGATCAGATCGATGATCAGCTGCTGGCTGAAGCGGTGTGGACCATCATCGAACATCACAACGCAACCGTGCGTATGGCACAGAACCAAAGCGCCGAGGGCATCGAGAGCTGGGACCGGCTCGTTGCCGGAAACCGGATGGTCACCGAATACGCAGATGGGTACATCAACGCCGACTGGTCGACAGAGACAAACCGTATTGGTGAGCAGTCAGTGATCACCGAGATGTCCGTATCTACCGATGACAAACTGCGCATTTTCATGTGCGGTCACCTGGAACTCGTCGATGACGGCACCTCTACGTTCGTCACCCTCGAACTCGAACACACCTTCGTATTCGATCAAGGTCTCTACAAGCTGGCCGGCTACCAACAGACGCCGGTAAGCAGCAGCGAGTTCATCTCATGCGATCTCTGAGACTGCTGCTGTGGATCGTTGCGATCACCATCGCCTCAACCGCCACTGTTGCGCTGAGCGTTTCGCCGCCCGCCGACGCTCAAATGCCCAAACCCCCATGCAGGCTCGGAAACAACGGAGCAGGATGCAATTTCTCCGTCTTCTCAGACAGCGGTGACGGCCCATCCACCCAGGTCACATGCGACCCGAACGACAACCTCAAATGCTGGGTCAACCAGTGCAACAACACCTACATCCCCGACGATTCTCAACGCTGGGGCGTCGGTTGGAACAGCGACCCAACCAGAGCCCCGGTCCCGACCCTGTTCTTAACGTTCACAGATGATGAAACCGTAGCCAACAACTGGGCGACGACCACACTCGGCGATACCGGATCAGTGCGGAACTATTCAGAGACCGGCACATGGTGGATGTGCACCGAAGTCAACGCCGAATTCATCCAAGCGAACCCCGGAGCGTTCCTACCATCGACAGAAAGGCGCGATGTCACCTTCGGCCCCGGCGGCGGGATCATCCCGGTAACCGCAATCCGTGGCAGCGCCTACGCCCAAGCCGAACCAGGCATACCGCCAATTGATAAGGCACCGCCGGTAGGGACCGGGGCAACAGCCAAGTTGCCGGCATGGTTCTGGGTCGATGACGGATACTGGCAAACCAACGTCGGTCGTGCTCAGTCATCGCTGGGACGGATGGTTGTCACCGTCACCGCCACACCCGAAGAAACCACCTGGGACACCGGAGAAGGAACCACTGTTGTCTGCACCGACGCCGGCACCCAATGGATTTCCGGCATGGACCCATACACCGACAGCAACTGCGCCCACACCTTCGTCGATTCAAGCTCAATCATGTCCAACGGTTTCCACCGCATCGAAGCAATCTCACGCTTCACGATGACCTGGACCATGACCTTCGACAACGGCCAAATCCACGACGGAGGAGCACTCCCGGACTACACCGCCACCAACGGCTGGGACGTCGTCGTCGACGAGATCCTGTCCGTCGCCGTCTCACCCAGCGACATGGCACAGCTCATCCAACAAGGCCAACAGGGTTCCGGAGGATGAGGTGCCGGTACGATCGTCCCCGTCGCGTTACGCCGCGAATCTCCGGGAAGTTCTGATCGAAAAGCGCGGAGAATGCTCCATGAGTTACCTGACGCGCGTCAGGTTGGTCCGCACCTGCGCCCGTTGGGCGCTTGCTTCGCCGAGGGCTGACAGAGCGCAGCGAAGGAGAGTCGAAAGAGTGGGCCAAACTGATTCATGTCCGTCCTCGAACGGATCTGTCAGGAGTTCATATCTGGAGTAGTGCGGTGCAGTTCCCGTCATGGTCAAACCCGGCTCAACTACGATCGCCTTCGGCGGAGACAAAGAGGGACGGCGGTAAAGACGATGACCAGTTCGAATGGTTTCATGGAGCGGCTTGGGGAACTGCGGCGGCAGATCCACAACCACGAGATTGAGGAAGCACATCGGTCCTGGACCGTGATCATGCTGCTCCTCGGCGGAAGCCTCGCGATAGTGCTCGGCTGGATCCTGACGGGCATGGCGTCATGCACCAGACAACATCGCCTGCTTGGGTTCGCCGGCACCAATGAACGGCTGGAGGTAGGCGGCTGGAGCTGCGACAACCCATGGCCCGGAATGCTCGCTCAGAGCGGCTACGCCATCCTGTACGGCTTCGTCGGTGCTGTCCTGGTCTATCTGCTCTGGCCGGAGCGAATTCACATGAAGCCGCTGCAGACAATGCACGGCAACAGCCAGGCCCGTCCTCTCGCACTGGTGCCGCTGACGGCGGCCGCCGTCGATCTGGCGGAGAATGGCATCAGTTCCCTCGCGCTTGCTTTCGCCGACGACGGAGAGAGTGTGAGCGGGCTGATAGCGCTCGTTCCTCTGCTGGCGTGGACGAAGTGGTTTCTGGTTGCGGCGTTGGCTCTGGCACTCGTGGCTATCGCAGGAGCCTGGGTTGCGCTGGCTCTGGCGAAGCCCCGGGCGCGCGTTCTCAATCAACTGGACCGGATCCTGAGCCGGCCGGGAGCACTGCTGTTTGGTAACGCCAAGTCGCCGAACCGTCGAGCGCTTCTCGGTCACGCCTACGAGTCGACACTCCCAACCGTCGAAACACTCGAGGGGGATCCGCTTCATGACGATCGGGTTCTGGGCGGCACTCTGGGCATCAGCTGTTCCGGCGGAGGCATTCGATCTGCCGCGTTCAATCTCGGTGCGCTGAGTGCACTCGAAGAAGCACGGGTTCGGTCCGCACCTGACAGCTGTCAATCCGAGTCTCCGAGTGCCTCCGACAATCCCGATACGGCGCGAGTTGATTCACGCGACTGCGGCGTGCACGGACTCCTGGGCGAGGCCAGCTATCTCGCGTCGGTGTCAGGCGGAGGATTCGCCGCTACCGCATGGCGCACCGCCGCGGGCACAGGCCGACTACCAGCCCGCCGGATCATCGGTAGTCCGTATGAGGACGACTCACCAGAGATTCGGTATCCGAATTCGTCCATCCATGGGCAGGCAACGAACCTGATCCAGTACGCGCGACGCCATCGTCAATATCTGAAGAACGGTCGGGGCGGCTTCATGTGGTCGCTGCTGCTTGTCATCGCCAGAATGGCGCTTCACGCCGGCATGGTCGCGGGTGCCGTCTTTACGATTGGATGGCCGCTGGGCAGGCTGGCTGCCTCGTGGCTCATTGCCGACGTGCCCCCGGAAGGATTCTTCGCCAACGGAGACACATGGGACTACGCCATTGGAGACCGGCACTGGACATCAATCCGAATCACTCTGGGGCTACTTGGCGCAGTGTTTGTCGCCCGGCTCTTCACCCGACGCACGGTGCGCAGACGCCAGTTCGACCGCGCCGCCATGGGTCTGGCCGCACTGGCCCTTTCCTTGACGGCGGTCCTCATTGTCGTGCCCTTTGTGCTGGCTGAGGTCGTGCCCCGGGTAGCCGATGGACGAGCGGTGACCCTGGCTGGCGCGTACGCCGGCGTCCTCGGCATTGTGTGGGGCCTGGCTCGCAGTGAGTTGGGCCGCCGAGCGAAGTACCTCGGCGGCGTGCTGCTCGCCGGGCTGCTGTTGTCGTTCGGTGCGGTCATCTCCACCCACGCTGCGTCGCCCGGAAAGTTCTTCACGCTGAACTGGTGGCAGTATGGCGCCGTCGTCGGGTTCCTTGCCGTCTCGGCCGTACTGGCCAACCCGGACTCGTGGTCGCTTCATGGCCTCTGGCGACGAAAGCTGGCCGGGACGTTCGCCACCCGCATTGCGTATGAGCCTGACACCGGCGACTCCTTCGTGGTGGCTCTCGACTACGCAGACGAACCCCGCCTCAGCGAGTACGCCGCTGCTTCCACCGAAGGGCCCCAGCCCATCATCTGTGCTGCTGCTGCTCGCGTCGATGCAACCATCACCGGCGTGCCGGCGTTGTCGATGACCTTTGAGCCGGACAAGGTAACGGTGCACGGCATTGCCAGCGAGACCCTTGGCAATGAGGCTCCGAACGACGCTCCCGGCGGACATCTGGCCAGGAACCAGATCGTGTCGAGTCAGACGTCGACCACCGAGTACGAAGCTCGATTGGAAGCACAGCGGGTAGCCAGGCGATCCGCGCCGTTGACCGGCCTGGCCGCGGTGTCTGGCGCCGCGGTTGCCCCCTCGATGGGCCGGATGAACATGAAGTCAACGAACGCCCTGCTGGCCGCGCTGAATGTACGGCTTGGCGTCTGGTTGCCCAATCCGTCGATCGCGCCGGAACGGGACATGCCTCCCCGCCTGCTCAACATGTTCAAGGAGCTACTCGGTTGGTACGACATCAATGAGGAGATTCTCTACGTCACCGACGGCGGACATTGGGAGAACCTCGGCCTGGTGGAGGTCATTCGCGCCAAAGATCCACGATGTGACTGGGTGATCTGCATCGACGTGTCCGGCGACAAGCCCGGCTCGTTCTCCACGTTGCGTCAGGCCATCAAACTGGCGCGCCTGGAGCTCGATGTTGAGATCACGCTGGAAGACTCCGAGTGGGCGGCAATCACGCCGGTCGGCGGCGTGTCCGAGCGAAGCTTTGCGCACGGCACGATCACCTGGGGCGAAGATCTCAGTACCGCAAAGCTGCTGTATGTGAAAGCGGGGATCGCCGACGCCACGCCGCTGGACATCCAACGCTTCGCGTCCGAAGACCCAAAGTTCCCGAACTACTCCACGGGCGACCAGTTCCTCACGGATCGCGAGTTCACCAACCTGGCCAGGCTCGGCTACCACACCATGTGGAACGCGCTCTGCGCCGAGACGGGCGATGCCGTGTTCGGGGCCGAGCTGGCGCAGACAATCCGTCAGTCAAGCCCGGCGCACCTCAAGGTTGGTCGATTGGGATCCAACCCGTACGTCGACGTGCGGGACCCCCTCACCCAACCAGCTGCAACAAGCTGATCGTCTGAGTTTCGGCGACGATCTCGCAAACCGCTACGGTCCTTTGCATGTTCATCAATGGTCAGTGGATCGACGCAATCAACGGCGGCACGTTTGCCGTCACCAACCCGGCGACAGGCGAGCACCTCGGCGATATGCCCGACGGTGAAACCGACGATGCAACCGCGGCCATTGCCGCAGCAGGTGAGGCGTTTGCGGCGTGGTCTTCGACAACGCCGTTCGCCCGGGCCGACATTCTCATGAGGGCCTGGGAGATCATGAATGACCGGGCTGGTGAACTTGCCGAGCTCATGACAACCGAACAGGGCAAGCCGCTCAAAGCCAGCCGGTTCGAGGTTGGCTACGGCGCAGATTTCATTCGCTGGTTTGCCGAAGAAGCCCGTCGCCTGGAAGGTTCCTGGCTGCCGTCTGGCCGCGCCGACCAGCGATTCCTGAGCGTGCGCCAGGCCGTCGGCGTTGTGGCCGCGGTGACACCGTGGAATTATCCGATGTCGATGCTCACCCGCAAGATGGCGCCGGCTCTGGCAGCCGGATGCACCCTCGTTCTGAAGCCGGCGGAGGCCACGCCACTGTGCGCAAAAGCGATCTTCGATGTGTTCACCGAAGCCGGCGTCCCGCCCGGCGTTATCAACATGGTCACGGCGCAGAATCCGGTGCCCATCGGCGATGTGTTCACCAGCGACTCCCGGGTCCGCAAACTCACCTTCACCGGCTCCACTGCTGTAGGCCGCATCCTTGCTGCCAAGGCTGGCGCATCACTGCAACGGGTGTCGGTCGAGCTCGGCGGCCACGCACCCTTCATCGTGTATCCCGACGCAGACCCGGTGAACGCAGCCAAAGGTGCCGCCGCACTCAAGTTCCTGAACTCCGGCCAGGCGTGCATCAGCCCGAACCGTCTCTATGTGCATCGCGATGCCGCGGACGCGTTCATCGAGACGCTCACAAAGCGCGTCGCCGGACTCACCACCGGAAACGGCATGCACGACGGCGTGGGCGTCGGCCCGCTCGTCAACGACGCAGCAGTGGAGAAAGTCTCTGCTCAGGTGGAAGATGCCCGCGAGCGCGGCGCCGGCGTTCCCGTTGGCGGTCACCGTCTCACCGATGACGGCCTGGGAGAAGGCCACTTCTATGCGCCGACCATCCTCACCGACGTCACACCAGAGATGACCGTGTATCGCGAGGAGACGTTCGGGCCGGTGGCACCCGTGGTCATCTACGACGACGTTGATCAGGTCATCGAGCTCGCCAACGACACGCACTACGGACTCGCCGCCTACGTCTACACCGCCAGCCTCAAGACGGCGATCACCGCCTTCGAAGCGCTGCGGTTTGGCATCATCGGCATCAACGACGTGAACCCCACATCAGCCTCCGTGCCCTTCGGCGGGATGGGCGACTCCGGCCTCGGCCGCGAAGGTGGCCACGAAGGCCTCAGCGAATACCTCGAAACCAAAACCGCCGGCATCAGCCTGCGGTAGTCCTTGTTCCTGTCTTTTATTAGCTGTCTTTCTTCGCGTTTTTGCGGGTGCGGTGGCGGGTGGTGGCGTCGAGGTCGACCTTACGCAACCGGATGTGGTTGGGGGTGACTTCGATGCACTCGTCGGCGGCGATGAACTCGAGTGCCTGTTCGAGGTTCATGATCTTCGGCGGGGTGAGCCGAACCGTGTCGTCGGAGGATGACGTGCGCATGTTCGTGAGCTTCTTCTCACGAACAATGTTGACGTCCATCTCTTCGAGGCGGGGGTTCTCGCCCACGATCATGCCTTCGTACACGTCGGTTCCGGGTCCGACGAACAGTGCTGTGCGTTCCTGGATCATCGTGATGGCGTAGGCCGTTGTGGGGCCGGTGCGATCGGCGACAACGGAACCGGTGTGGCGCGTACGCAGATCGCCCATCCAGGGCTCATAGCCCTCGAATACGGAGTGCAACATGCCAGTGCCGCGGGTTTCGGTGAGGAACTCGGTGCGGAAACCAATTAAGCCGCGAGCCGGGACGATGTAGTCCAGCCGGACCCAGCCGGTGCCGTGGTTGACCATGTCGAGCATGCGGGCCTTGCGCTCACCGAGGAGTTGGGTGGCAGCTCCCACGAACTCTTCCGGGATATCGATGGTGAGGCGCTCGGTTGGCTCGTGGAGCTTGCCGTCAATCTCCTGGGTGACAACGGCGGGCTTACCAACGGTGAGTTCGAAACCTTCGCGGCGCATCATCTCCACAAGGATGGCGAGCTGCAGTTCTCCACGACCCTGGACTTCCCAGGCATCAGGGCGTTCCGTGTTAAGCACACGAAGGGAGACGTTGCCGATGAGTTCGCGATCAAGTCGGTCCTTGATCTGGCGGGCGGTCAACTTGTCGCCGTCGCGCCCGGCGACCGGTGAGTTGTTCGTGCCGATGGTCATCGACAGGGAGGGCTCGTCCACCGCAATGACGGGCAGCGGGCGCGGGTCGGCCGGGTCGGCGAGGGTTTCGCCAATGGTGATCTCGGGGATGCCGGAAATGGCCATGAGGTCGCCGGGGCCGGCTTCTTTGGCCTCCTGGCGTTCGTGGCTTTCCGTGATGTACATCGTGCCGATTTTGGCGTTCTCGATGGTGCCATCTGCGCGACACCAGGCAATGGGCGCACCGGACTTGATGGTGCCGTGCATAACGCGACACATGGCGAGACGGCCAACGTACGGTGACGAGTCGAGGTTGGTCACCCAGGCTTGAGCGGGGTGGTCCTCGTCGTAGGTTGGCGCGGGAATGGTTTCGATGAGCTGCTGAAAGAGCGGTTCCAGGTTCGTGCCTTCAACGGCCATGTCGAGCGTCGCGGTTCCCTTGCGGGCATCGGTGTAGACAATCGGGAAGTCGATCTGGTTTTCATCGGCATCGAGATCGAGGAACAGTTCGTAGGCCTCGTCGACCACCGCAGAGACGCGTGCGTCAGGCCGGTCGATCTTGTTGATCACAAGAATCACGGGCAGGTTGTCGGCGAGCGCCTTGCGGAGCACGAACCGGGTCTGGGGCAGCGGTCCCTCAGAACTGTCAACCAGCAGGACAACTCCGTCGACCATGGTCAGCGCGCGCTCAACCTCGCCACCGAAGTCTGCGTGACCGGGCGTGTCGACGATGTTGATCTTGACGTCGCCATGGCGAATGGACGTGTTCTTCGCCAGGATGGTGATGCCCTTTTCCTTTTCCAGGTCCATCGAGTCCATGACCCGATCCGCGGCTTCCTGGTGATCGCCGAAGGCGCCCGCCTGGGTGAGCATGGCGTCCACAAGGGTCGTCTTGCCGTGATCGACGTGGGCAATGATGGCCACGTTTCGTAGGTCTTCTCTGATGGCCATAAGGGCGCTAATCTACCGCCGCTGCGCAGGGTTGGTCCTTTGCGTGTCGCCTTTGGCCCACGGCGCAAGCCCGCAATGCTTGAATCAGGCGTGCTCTGTTGCCGGTTCTGCGCCGGCCGGGTGACCAATGCCACATCGGTGACTGGCACACCGACTTGCGTGATACGGGTGACCTCGGCGGAGGCGTTGCGACCTCTGCATCCATGAAGTCAGGTGGTCAGTGGCATCGCAGCTGTTCGAAGACGCGTCCGAAGATCTTGATCAACGCCAAATATGGGAATTATGTAGAGGACTGTCATACGTCGGCCATGCCATCTCTGGCACTCCCCCACCGACCACACACAGCGAACACCTTTACGCGC
>ENA-ORXT01000615-ORXT01000615.1-marine-metagenome-genome-assembly--contig:-NODE-615-length-54763-cov-32.985097_pt1 | contig 54763 bp, 55 predicted proteins | sample MGYA00237868_ERZ511482 | MGnify/ENA metagenome assembly ERZ511482 | reverse complement strand
GAGATGACACCCTTGTTGCCGTGGCGTCCAGCGAGCTTGTCGCCGACACTGATCTTGCGCTTCTGGGCAACGTAGACCCGCACCAGCTGGTTGACACCGGGTGGCAATTCGTCGCCGTCGTCGCGGCTAAAGACACGGACGTTGGTGACCTTGCCCTGTTCGCCGTGAGGGACCTTGAGGCTCGTGTCGCGAACTTCGCGGGCCTTCTCGCCGAAAATGGCACGCAGCAAACGTTCTTCGGGAGTGAGTTCGGTCTCGCCCTTAGGCGTGACCTTGCCGACCAGAACATCGCCGGGCTTGACTTCGGCGCCGACACGGATGATGCCGCGTTCGTCGAGGTCGGCCAGGATTTCGTCGCTCAGGTTCGGGATGTCGCGAGTGATCTCTTCGGGACCGAGCTTGGTGTCACGGGCATCGATTTCGTGCTCGTGAATGTGGATCGAGGTGAGCACGTCGTCTTTGACGAGCCGTTCGCTCAAGATGATCGCATCTTCGAAGTTGTAACCACGCCATGGCATGAACGCCACCATGAGGTTCTTGCCGAGCGCCAGTTCGCCCCAGTCGGTCGACGGGCCGTCGCAGATGAGCTGGCCCTTCTTGACGGCATCGCCCACCATGACTCGGGTCTTGTGGTTAATGCAGGTGTCTTGGTTTGACCGGTTGAACTTGGACATCACGTGGGTGTGACGCCCGCTGTTGTAGTCGACGACGATCGAGTTGCCGTTGACTTCGGCAATGGTGCCGTCGTCGAGTGCAAGGATCATGTCGGCCGCATCGTTGGCCGCGCGTGCCTCTACACCGGTGCCGATGTACGGGGCCTCGGCCCGAAGCAGCGGTACGGCTTGGCGCTGCATGTTCGCGCCCATGAGCGCGCGGTTGGCGTCGTCGTGCTCAAGGAAGGGAATGAGTGCAGTGGCGATGGAGATGATCTGCTTCGGCGAAACGTCCATCATCTGAACTTCGGCGCCGGGCACGAACGAAATCTCGGTGGTCGCACCGAAGAAGACATCCTGCTCCAGTTGCAGTCGCAGACCCTCGAGAGTTGCGGCCTGCGGCGAGCGACGCACGAGAACCTTGTCGGTGGCAAATGAGCCATCAGGGTTCAGCTCGGCGTTGGCCTGCGCAACAACGTATTCCTCTTCCTCGTCGGCGGCGAGGTAGCGGATGGTGTCGTGCTGTACGACGCCGTTGTGTACCTCTCGGTACGGCGACTCGATGAAACCAAAGGCATTCACGCGAGCGAAGCTGGCGAGGCCACCAATCAGGCCGATGTTCGGGCCCTCGGGTGTTTCGATCGGACACATGCGGCCGTAGTGGCTGAAGTGCACATCTCGCACCTCGAAGCCAGCACGTTCACGGCTGAGACCACCCGGGCCGAGCGCCGACAGGCGACGACGGTGGGTCAGACCCGAGAGCGGGTTGACCTGGTCCATGAACTGCGACAGCTGCGAGGTTCCGAAGAACTCCTTGACTGCAGCCACGACCGGGCGAATGTTGATGAGCGTCTGGGGCGTGATGGCCTCGACGTCTTGGGTGGTCATGCGCTCGCGCACGACCCGCTCCATACGGCTGAGACCGATGCGAACCTGGTTCTGGATCAGTTCCCCCACGGAACGGATACGACGGTTTGCGAAGTGGTCCTGGTCATCGAGGCGGTACCCAGGTTCGGCGCGCACCAGGTGCAGCAGGTAGGTACAGCTGGCGAGAACTTCGGCTGGCGTGAGGACCGGTTGATCGGCTTCGGGACGTTCGAGCGCAATGCCGAACGTTTCTTCGATGCGGTCGATTTCTGGACCGAGTTTGCGGTTCAGCTTGTAACGGCCAACCCGGCTCAGGTCATAGCGACGGTTCTCGAAGAACGCGCTACGGAAGTAGTTGCGGGCTGACTCGACCGACGGTGGTTCACCGGGGCGAACCCGCTTGTAGATCTCGAGCAGGGCTTCGTCTTGGGTTTGCGCCAGCAGCTTGGTCTGGTCTTCTTCCCACTGGCCTTCGAGGAAGTCGAAGTGGCGCACGAATGCCGGCAAGAAACCGGGCGCGTTTTCTTCGTCGAAACCAAGGGCACGGATCAGCGTGAACATCGACAGGCGTCGCTTGCGGGCAACCCGGGTACCCGCAGTTACGTCTTTGCCGGGCTTTTGTTCGACGTCGAACTCGATCCATTCACCGCGGTACGGGTGGATGGTGCCGGTCACAAGCTGGTGCTTGCTCAGGTTACGCAGGCGGTAACGCTCACCAGGTTGGAAGATCACGCCGGGGCTGCGGACGAGCTGCGATACGACGACGCGCTCGGTGCCGTTGATAACGAACGTGCCGTTTTCGGTCATCATGGGGAAGTCACCCATGAACACGGTCTGCTCTTTGATCTCGCCGGTTTCGGCGTTCATGAAGCGAGCCCGCACAAAGATCGGCGCACTAAACGTCATGTCTTGACGTTTGCACTCTGACACCGTGAATTTGGGTGGTGGTCGGAGATCTTCGTCGGTTGCATCGAATTCGAGTTCTAGCTGCAGGTTTTCCGAAAAATCAGTGATTGGACTGATGTCACGGAAGATCTGCTGCAAGCCGTGGTCCAAGAACCACTTGAACGAATCGCGTTGCACTGAGATCAGGTCGGGCAGTTCAAGAACCTCTTCGAGGTTGCCGAACGAGTAACGCACTGGCGCTGTAGCGCGAGTTGCCACGTGTAACTCCTAGGTGTGGGGGTGCATCGAGCAACGATGCGAGGAAGAAAAGGAGCTCATGAAGAGACGCGCGAGAAAGACAAAAAGCTCCGCACAGCGCGCCGACGACAAGGCTCGAACAGTCTAAAGGACCTATTTAGGGTTTAACAACCTTGTTGCACCACTCCGTTCGGGCCGGCGTTCGCCGGACACGGTCACAGTTCAGCCTGGTCGCCTCCTCCGTCGGCTACTCCCGCTCCTCCGGCGCTCCTGACTTTTCTGGCGTCTTTTGTCTACTTGCTTCGCTGCGCAGACCACGTTGGCACGCAGCAATAAACTTTTGTCTACTTGCTTCGCTGCGCAGACCACGTTGGCACGCAGCAACAAACTTTTGTCTACTTGCTTCGCTGCGCAGACCACGTTGGCACGCAGCAATAAACTCGTCGGTTGGTGCGACTCGTCCCTCGCTGGCGCAACTTAGCTTTTTGCTACTTCGTTGAGGAAGTCGGCGTTGGTTTTGAAGTTGGTGAGCCGGTCTAGCAGCAGGTCGAGCGATGCGACTGTTTTCGACGAACCTTCGTCGCCTACTGCGTCGAGCACTCGACGCATCTTGGTGGTGGCACCTTGGCTCTTGGAGTCGAGCAGCAATTCGTCGTGACGGGTGGAGCTGGCAGCGATGTCGACCGCCGGATACATGCGCTTTTCGGCGGCATCTCTGGAAAGCCGCAGTTCCATGTTGCCGGTGCCTTTGAATTCTTCGAAGATGACTTCGTCCATGCGTGAGCCGGTCTCTACCAGCGCGGTTGCCAAGATTGTAAGCGACCCGCCACCTTCGATGTTGCGGGCTGCACCAAAGAATCGCTTGGGCGGGTACAACGCACCGGCGTCGACGCCGCCCGACATCGTGCGTCCGCTGAAGCGACCGCTCAGGTTGTACGCGCGGGCCAGCCGGGTAATGCCATCCATCACGATGCAGACGTCGTCGCCAGATTCGACCATGCGTCGAGCACGTTCGTTGACCAGTTCGGCGACAGCGATGTGCTCATCGGTCGGCCGATCAAAGGTCGAGGCGACAACCTCGCCGTTTTTGAGCCACCGTTTCATGTCTGTGACTTCTTCGGGCCGTTCGTCGACCAGCAACACGATCAGGCGAACCTCGGGGTTGTTGGCTTCGATCGAGCGCACGATCTCTTTGATGACGGTGGTCTTACCCGCCTTGGGCGGAGCAACAATGAGTCCGCGTTGGCCTTTTCCGATCGGCGCAACCAAGTCAACAATCCGGGCGGTCAGATCCGCCGGTGTAGAAGCCCGCTCGAGTACCAGTTGGTCATTGGGGAAAATCGGAACGAGATCGTCGAAGTTCGGGCGGTTGCGAGCATCTTCTGGATCTCGCTCGTTGACTGCGTCGACACTCAGTAGCGCTGGGTTCTTTTCGTTGCGCGCTGCAGGCCGCGACGAACCACGGATGCGGTCGCCGGATCGCAATCCGAAGTCGCGGACCATCTTGACCGGCACGTAGCAGTCATCGCGGCTGGAGATGCCGCCTTGGACCCGAAGAAAGCCGTAGCCATCGGATCGAAGGTCAAGGAAACCGTCGACCGATACGGGCTCACCTTCCCACGGGAGTTCTTCGCGGTCGCGGCCTCGGCGCCGTCGTCGGCGTTTGTTGCCAGAGTCGCCGTCTTGTGGACGCGAGCCATCGTCGTTGTTCGAGCCATCCGAATTGTTGCCACCGGAGTTCGACCCGGAATTGTTGTCGCCGTTGTTGCTGTCACCGCTCTTGTTGCCACCAGAGCTTGAGCCGGAATTATTGCCGCCGTTGTTGCTGTCACCGCTCTTGTTGCCACCGGAGTTCGACCCGGAATTGTTGCCGCCGTTGTTTGAGCCACCGCCGTTGCTCTTGCCTTGGTCATTGCCCCGGTCAGAGTTCGAACGGTCCTGGCCGCTGCGGTCGCGACCTGACCCCCGGGAGTCTTTGTCATCGCTGGTCTTGTCGCCGCTGTTTCTGGTGTCGTCGTCACTGCTTTCATTGCGGGATCGGCTGCGGTTCTCAGACGACGAAGTGGGATCAGCCGAGTCGTTGGAATCGCTGGCTGAAGCGCCATCGTTCTCACCCACGATCAGGTCGACGATTTGCGCCTTGCGCATGCGCGACCCAACCTTGTGTCCCATTGCTTTGGCAATGACGGTTAGTTCGGCACGGTCTTTGCCTTCGAGGGTGCTGCGATCGGAAGCCACGGGAACTCCTGGAGAGTGGTGATGTCGTGTCAGTCCGCGAGCGCGAAGCGACGAGGATGAAACGACTCGGGTCGGGCCCTGGTTGGTGCGGACCCGTGATGAGAAGAAAACCGGTGGTGTTCCACCTGGCGGAAACGCTATCAGTCACACCCGCGGGTTCCTACAACCCACCGGCCGTCGACTACAGCGATTTGATCCAGCCGAGGAAGTCATCGAACTCGTCGAATGCTGGAAGTTCGGGATTCGATTCGATGATCGACACCGGCGCATGGAACAGGCATCCTGCTTCGGCAGCCTCGAGCATGGACAGGTCGTTGAACGAGTCACCGCCAGCGGTCACGTGGAAGTTCAGCGCCTGCATGGCCTCGACGGTTTTGCGTTTGTGATCTGGTGTACGCAGCTCGTAGTTCGTGATGCGGTCATCGGTGACTGTCAGTCGATGACAAAAGATTGTGGGAAGCCCAAGATGCGGCATCATCGCGCTGGCATATTGCTCGAACGTGTCGCTCAGCAGTAGTACTTGGTGTCCGGCGCGGAGCTCGTCGAGGAAGTCTCGCGCCCCGTCGAGGGGCTGAATTTCGGCGAGCACCTCAGCTACGGTCGTCATGGTCAAGTCGTGCTGGGCCAAGATGCCGAGTCGATGCCTCATCAGCACGTCGTAGTCAGGTTCGTCGCGAGTGGTGCGCCGGAGTTCTTCGATGCCGGTCAGCTCGGCGAGCTGAACCCACACCTCGGGCATCAACACGCCCTCTACATCCAGACAAATAACTCGCTGCTGCTCAATCACCGGCAGAAGGATAGAGCGATGACCTCGTCGTCGGACTTGTTCTAGCGTTTCTAGAGCGACTTGGTGTAGTACATAACCGTGTCCAGGTGTGTCCAATCAAGCGACCTCCAGAAGGCTTGGCCAGCGGTATTGTCATCCCACACCTCAAGTCGCAGCTCGGTGATACCGCGGTCTCGAAAGCGCTGCTCGAGATCAGCAACGATGATCCGGCCGACACCGCTCCCCCGCGCGGCTGGGTCGACCACGCAACGCTTGATGCGGCCGCGATGACCGTCGTAGGTACCCATGATCGAAGCCACCAGAACACCATCTTTGAGCGCGACCAGGAATAGGTCGCCGTCGTAGTCGAGCTTGGTCACGATCTCGTCGCGGTCGGTATCTGGATGGTGGTCGACACCGCCCCGCAGCCAAAGGCTGACCACGTCGTCGACGTCGTCGAGCGTGACCGGGCGGATGGTGAGCTCACGCGGGCTCACCGCAACGAGCGAACGTGCGCTTGGACCGACGCCAGGTCGTTGGGCAGCACTTCGTACCGCTCCGTGCGTTCGAACAGGTCGCCGATGCGAGCAGGTAACGGTGGTCGAACACCGGTTGCTTTCTCGACGGCATCGGGGAACTTGGCCGGATCCGCAGTTCCAAGGCACACCATCGGCGAGCCAGCGCTGGCGATGGTGCGCGCTGCCCCCAACCCGACAGCGGTGTGAGGGTCGAGCAAGATGCCATGGGTGTCATGCACGTGGGCAATGGTGTCTAGCACTCCCCCGGGACCGTCGTCGTCGACCCGTACTGCGCTCCATAGTTCGGCGAGCAGGTTGCGGTGTTCGGAATCGAGTGTGAGCGACCCGGTATCTCGGAACTGGGCCATGGCTTCGGCGATGCGGTGGCCGTCGCGGCCATGAGTCTCGAACAACAGCCGTTCGAGATTGCTCGAGATCTGAATGTCCATGCTCGGCGACAACGTCGGCACGACTTCGGTGATGTCCATGGTGCCGGTGTTGAACAGTCGAGCCAAGATGTCGTTGCTATTGCTTGCGACACAGAAACGATCGATGGGTAGGCCCATGCTGCGGGCGCCCCATCCGGCGAAGACGTTGCCAAAGTTCCCGGTCGGCACGGTGAACGAGACCGGAGTTGTCACCGACGCAACTCGCCCCGATGCGACCACGTAGTAAACGATCTGGGCCATGACTCGCGCCCAGTTGATCGAGTTCACTGCCCCCAGTCGAACCTCGTCGCGAAATGTGGCGTCGGCAAACATTGCCTTGACCAGATCCTGGCAGTCGTCGAATGTTCCCTCGATCGCCACATTGTGCACGTTGGCCGAACCAACAGTGGTCATCTGGCGACGCTGTACATCGCTGACGCGACCGTGTGGGTGCAAGATGAAGATCTCGATGGCGTCGCGATCGCGACACGCCTCGATAGCGGCTGATCCGGTGTCGCCCGACGTTGCGCCAACAATCGTGATGCGTTCGTTGCGGCGACTCAACTCGTAATCGAAGAGCCGTCCAACGAGCTGGAGTGCAATATCTTTGAAGGCCAACGTAGGTCCGTGAAAGAGCTCCATTAGCCACACATTGGGATCGACTTCGATGAGTTCTACGACGTTGTCGGTCTCGAAGGTGCCATAGGTCTCGGCCACGATCGATTCGAAATCGTCGCGATCGATGACCCCGTCGACAAATGGCCACATCACGTCGACCGCAGTGTTGACGTAGGTGTCGGTGCGTGCAGTCGCTACCGCCTGCGGCCAGAATTCAGGCAGGTAGAGACCACCATCGTTTGCGAGACCAGTCAACAAGACATCGCCGAACGCCATCGCTGGCGCTGCGCCGCGAGTGCTGACGAACTGCATGGGGCTCATGAGCCCATGACTCGATAGAGGGCCCCGACGCGCTTCACGCTTGGCAGCGAGGTCAGCTTCTCGATCGTGGCCGCCATGTCGGCCTCGGATGCTTGGTGGGTGATGAACACCAGGTTGGCTTCGGCGCCGAGGCCTTGTTGTTCCATCGATTTGATTGACACACTGTTGGCTCCAAACGCGCCAGAAACCTGGGCGAGCACGCCCGGGCTGTCGTCGACCCCCAGGTCGAGATAGAACGCAGACATCGCAGCTTCGGGTGGGCGCACGAGTGCGTCGCCCAGGCCAGGAAGCTGGCGCAATGAGCCGTGCGCAATGCTGGCCGCAGCTTCGATCACATCACCGAGCACTGCCGAGGCAGTCGGGCGGCCGCCAGCGCCTCGGCCATACAGCATCAACTCGCCGACCGCGCCGCCTTCGATGAACACTGCGTTGAAACTGCCGCGAACCGTGGCGAGCGGATGGTCAAGCGGCACCATCGTTGGATGCACGCGCGCCGAAATTTCATAGGGCGCCTCGGCCCCGGAACGTTCGACGACCGCAAGCAGTTTGATCACGAATCCCAGGCGCTGCGCAGTGGCGATGTCGATCGAGGTGACCGAACTGATGCCTTCGACGGGAACGTCGTCGCTGGTGATTGCGACCCCGAACGCAACGGTAGCAATGATTGCCGCCTTGGCCTGTGCGTCGAGACCTTCGACATCGGCAGTGGGGTCCGCCTCGGCGTAACCGAGACGTTGTGCTTCGAGCAGGATCTCGCTGTAGTCGGCGCCGTCTTCGGTCATCGCCGACAGCATGTAGTTGGTCGTGCCGTTGACGATGCCCACGATGCGGTCGATGGGTTCGCCTCGCAGTGAGCGCTGCAGCGTGCGCATTAACGGAATCGCACCGGCAACCGAAGCTTCGAATAGGAGTTCGACGTTGTTTTCGCTCGCCAGGTCGAACAGTTCGCGACCGTGGGCGGCAAGCAGCGCCTTGTTGCCAGTCACGACCGACTTTCCAGCACGAAGCGCCTGGCCAATCCACTCGCGGGCAAGGTCGACCGCGCCAACAAGCTCAACGACAAGATCAACGTCGTCGGCGGCGATTACTTCACTGGCTTGATCGGTCAAGACAGCGTCGCCCAGACCGGGACGAGCCTTCGTCAGGTCGTTGACCGCAACCCGGGTCACGGTCAGGTCAAGGCCGGTGAGCGCGGCAATGTCGGTTCGCTGCTCAGCGATCAGTCCAACAAGCGGACCGCCCACGTTTCCAAAGCCAAGGAGACCAATACGCACCGGGTGCAAACTCATGGCGCAACGCTACTTTGTTGCTCCAGCGTTGCCACGACTGTTGCGCGGCCGGGAACCGTTTAGATCACGTCGTGCGAGACGAGGTCGTTGAGCGTCTCCCGACGAACAACGAGCCGTGCATGACCGTTGCGCACGAACACGACAGCCGGTCGGGTGACCTTGTTGTAGTTCGAAGCCAGCGAGTGTCCGTAGGCGCCGGTCACCGGCGTCACGAGAAAGTCCCCCACAGCAAGGTCGGCAGGCACGCGTGCATCGCGGATGATGATGTCGCCGGACTCGCAGTGTTTGCCCACAACACGCACTTGACGGGCTCGTTCGGCATCGGCGCGGTCGGGAACAAATGCTTCGTAGCCACTGCCATAGAGAACCGGACGCGGGTTGTCGCTCATGCCACCGTCGACCGCTACATAGGTGCGAATGCCTTCGAGCTGCTTCACGGTACCGACCTGATAGATCGTCATTCCGGCCGTAGCCACGATCGATCGTCCCGGCTCGGCAAGCACGTGCGCGTCGATGCCTGCCTGCCCCGTCGCTTCGAGAACCGAACGTCCCCATTGGGAGATGGTCGGGGCTTCTTCGTGGCCCACGTAGGCCACGCCCAGGCCACCCCCGACCGAGAGCTCCGGAAGCGCGTACCGCTGCGAGATCTCGGCCAGCACTTCGCCAGATTGACGCATGGAGTCGATCCGGAAGACCTGCGAGCCAATGTGGGCGTGAATGCCCAGCAGTTCGATTGCGCTCGACGCGGTCGCTTTGGTGATTGCCTGATCGGCCAGCCCAGTCGAGACCGTGAAACCGAACTTCGAGTCGTCCTGACCGGTAGCGATGAACTCGTGCGTGTGAGCCTCGACGCCCGGCGTGATGCGCAACAGCGCTCGAGCGACGAGCCCGGTGTCGGCATGGATGGCTTCGATTCGTTCGATCTCATCAAAGCTGTCGATGACAATGCGCCCGACGCTCGCTTGCATGGCTGCCTGCAGCTCAACGGTCGACTTGTTGTTGCCGTGAAACACGAGGTCGCTGGCGGGAACACCGGCGACTTCGGCAACATGGAGCTCGCCGAGTGTTGCGACATCGAGATGCATGCCTTCTTCGTGGGCGAGCTTGGCCATCGCTACACACAGGAACGCCTTGGTGGCATAGGCCACGCCAGTGCCAAAGACCTCGACTGCTTCGCGGCAGCGGGCGCGCAAGTGCTCTTCGTCATATACGAAGAGCGGCGTGCCGTATTCCTGCGCCAGCTCGACCAGGTCGACGCCGCCGACGCTCATGTGACCTTCGGCCGAGATCTCCGCATTGTCTGGCAATAGGTGTCGGGGTATCGGCGCAACCGAAATCGCGCCTGGCGGGGTCGTCATCACATCTCCAGGGGAGCCGAGACGCCGACAAGATCAAGCCCAGCCGTAAGACCGATTCGCGCGGCTTCGATGAGCCACAGTCGAGCTTGGGTGAGTTCGGAGCTCACACCATCGCCCACGACGTAACAATCGTGGTAGAAGCCGTGGAATGCAGCTGCCAGTTCTCGCAACCAGGTGGTGACCTTGTGCGGTGCCCGCTCTCGGGCGGCAATTGCAACGATCTCGGGAAATGCGTTGAGCACCCGCAAGATATCGAGCTCGCGATCATGGGTCAGCAGCGTGAGATCGGATGCGTCGAGGTTGCCGCGCGTGTGTCCGGCCGATTCGGCGTTGTTCGCAAGCGAGTTGATACGTGCGGTGGCGTACTGCACGTAGTGCACGGGATTGTCCATGCTCTTTTCGGCAAGAGCACCCAGGTCGACGGTCTGGCGGGTGTCCATCGATTGAGTCAAGAACGTGTAGCGGGCCGCGTCGGGCCCAACTTCGTCGATCACCTCGTCGAACGAGACCATGTCGCCGAGGCGGCCCGACATCGCCACTTCTTCGCCGTCGCGTTGAAGACTGACGATCTGAGTGATGATGATCTCGAGGTCCTCGGGTTCGTGACCCAGGAAATGCATCGCCGCTTTCATCCGTGCGATGTAGCCGTGGTGGTCGGCGCCCCACACGTTGATGAGCTTGTCGGCCCGCTCGAACTTGTCGCGGTGATAGGCAATGTCGGGCGTCAGGTACGTCATGTCACCGTCGGCCTTGACGATCACCCGGTCTTTGTCGTCGCCAAAATCGGTGGTTCGCAGCCATGTCGCCCCATCCTCTTCGAACACTTTGCCAGCAGCGGTCAATTCGGCGACCGCAGCCGGGACCTTGCCAGCGTCGACCAGCGCCTTTTCCGATGACCAGACATCGTGATGCACGTTGACGCGTCCGAGGGTCTCCTTGTGGCTTCGTAGTGCCCGGGCGTAACCCCATTCGAACACATCGGCGCCGTCGGGCATCTCGGCGGCCCACTCGACAAGGTAGTCGCCGTGGTAGCCGTTTTCGGGAACGTCTTCGCCCCGTTTGCGCGCCGCCAAGGACTCTGCGAACAGGGTCATCTGCACGCCCCGATCGTTCAGGTAGAACTCGGTCGTGACCTGATATCCCACTGCTTTGAGCAGCCGAGCAATGGAGTCGCCGTAGACCGCGCCCCGAGCGTGGCCAGCGTGCAGCGGCTTGTTCGGGTTGGCGCTCACGAATTCGACGTTGATGTGTGCATCGCCGAAATCGTGGCGACCGAACCGTTCTACACCGGCATCGACTGTCGCCTTGAGTTCATCGTGTAGCCAGGTATCAAACAACCGGAAGTTCACAAATCCTGGTCCGGCGATCTCTACCAATTCGACGTGCTGCGGCAGGTTGGCATTGAGATGGTTGGTGATCTCGCCTGCAAGTTCCCGCGGGTTTCCTCGACCCGCCGGCTTCCAGTTCGCCATCGCCACGTTCGAAGACCAGTCGCCGTGCTCGCGGCGTGCCGGGCGCTCGAGTTCGATCGTGCTGGCATCGATCTCGATCCCCAACGAATCGAGCGCGCCAGCAAGCGCTGCGGTCAACTGATCTCTCATCATGCAGCAAAGGTTATTGCCCGTTCGCCGCCTCGCCGTGAGCTTTCTGACGATTCCGGTCCACATAGTGGACCAAAATCTTCAGGAACGTTGGTTTGGGCTAACGGGTGATGCCGGCCGCGACGGCCGCAGCAGAGACTGCCGGCGCTACGGCTTCGAGGACTCTCTTGTCGAACACCGAAGGAATGATGTAGTCGGGGGCCAGGTCGTCGCCAACGACCGAGGCGATGTTTTCGGCAGCTGCAAGCTTCATGGCCTCGTTGATGTCGGTCGCACCAACATCGAGAGCACCCCGAAACAGGCCCGGAAAAGCAAGCACGTTGTTGATCTGATTGGGGTAGTCGCTGCGGCCGGTCGCCATCACCGCAGCAAGACCGTCGGCTTCTTCGGGCGTGATCTCGGGGTTCGGGTTCGCCATTGCGAACACGATGGGGTCTTTGGCCATGTTTCGCAGGTCGGCGGCGGTCAGCAGGTCGGGCGCACTTACGCCCATGAAGACGTCGGTGCCAGCCATGACCTCGTGCAGGGTCCCCCTCTGGCCCTCTTTGTTCGTGTTTGCTGCGAACCATTCTTTGGCCGGGTTCAGACGGTCGCGACCGGGGTAGATCGCACCGGTTGAGTCCACGCCGATCACGTTGCCAACACCAGCACTGAGCAAGATCTTGCCGATCGCCACACCAGCAGCGCCGATGCCAGAGATGACAACTTGCACGTCGCCCATTTCTTTGTCGACGAGCTTGAGGGAATTCCACAGCGCTGCGAGTGCGACTACCGCAGTTCCGTGCTGGTCGTCGTGGAAAACCGGAATGTCGAGTGATGCCTTCAGGCGTTCTTCTATCTCGAAGCACGCCGGTGCAGCGATGTCTTCGAGGTTGATGCCTCCGAAGGTCGGCGCGATGCGCTCGACGGTCTCGATGATCTCTTCGGTGTCGGTGGTGGCCAGACAAATCGGAAACGCGTCGACACCAGCAAACTCTTTGAACAGCAGCGCCTTGCCTTCCATGACCGGCATGGCGGCTTCGGGACCAATATTGCCGAGACCCAGCACCGCTGTGCCGTCGCTGACGATGGCCACCGTGTTCTTGCGGATGGTCAACTCGTGCGAGCGGGAGACATCCTCGTGGATGGCCATGCAAACTCGGGCAACGCCAGGCGTGTACGCCATAGAGAGATCCGATGCATCGGCCACTGAACATAATGCCAACGTCTCGATCTTGCCAGCCTCGTGCATGCGGAAGGTGCGGTCGAACCAGTCGATGAGCTCGACGTTGTCGAGTCCCTCGACTGCTTCGACGATCCGCAGTTGATGCGCTTCGTCGCGGGCGTTGACACAGATGCTGCGTTCGAGAGTTGCACCCTTGGCCTCGAAGCCCTCGACGACCGCAATGTTGCCGCCCGCATCGCCAATCACGGTCGCCAGCGCACCGAGCACACCCGGCACATTGCGGAGTCGTACCCGCAGTTGAATTTGGAACGCCGCAGTAGGAGCAGTAGGAACAGCCATGGCCGAGCACTCTAATGTGTTCACCCCAGGTTGTGTTCAGGGGTCAGCACATTGCGCCCTAGTGCCGATTTACTCGGCTACCTGAGCTCAACCGCCCCGGAAACCCTGGGCTAGCGAGGGAGTTGGAAGATGATGCCGGTTTCGGTCCCTTCGGGGAAGCGGAAGTCGTAGCGCACGGGATCTACGCCGAATTCGGTGTTGTCGGTTTCGATGCGCAGGGTTTGTGCGTCGACCCAATGCAGCTGGGCGGCGAAGCCCGGCACATACGGGGACAGGTCGATCTCGTGAATGTCGATGATGCGGCCATCTTGGAGCTGCGATCCAACCAGCACCCGCCCCGGCTCATCACCACACACGTCGGCAAAGGCGATCTGACCCGAACCTGGTTCGATAGCGGCGGCCGTCACTGTGCCGAGCGGGAATTCGTCAGCGACGGCGAGCTGCCATTGACCTTCGCCCTGGCGGAGCCACAATGTGTCAGAGACGCCAGAGCCAAAGAGCTCAGGACACGCACTAATGGTGCCAGCTGGCGCCTTGCCGTCCCAATAGGTGAGGCCACCGTCGGGCGTCGCCGCCAGCGGGGTGAGGCTTCGCTCAGCCGGGGCGCCAGCTTCGATCATGATGCGACTCGGACCACCATTGCGGCTGAGCAGTTTCGACTCGACGTTATAGGCCACCGAGAACGCTTGACCCCCGGGCTCGATGGCGTTGAGGTTCACTTCGCTGCCATCCCACAAGACAAGCGCGCTTGGTACCGAACCCTCGCCCAGCCAGACCAGGTCCAGGTCTGCGATCTGGCCGGTCGGTTCGAGTGTCGCTACGTAAAGTTCGAGTTGGGTGCCACACGAGGACACCCACGCAGCCTGATCCTCATCCGAGCGCACCGCGAAGTGTGAGATGTCGCCACTGAACTGCAGCTGAGGGTCGCGAGTGGGTTGAGTGATACCGGAATCGTTCACGAGCCGGATCTCACTGAATTGACCGTTCGCACACGTCGTGTCATTGTCGGTGACGCCATACCAGCTGAGCTGGCGCTGTTCCCACGTCCCCAGGAAGGTCGCATCGGCCGGTAGCCCTTGGTCGAGCGGCAAATGATCTTGGTCGCCGATCGCTCCGGGGGCTCGCTCGAAATCAGGAATAGCCGGAACTGGCGTAGCTACAGGAAGAACGTTGGTTGAGTCGGTGCCGGTGCCGGTCGCTTCGGGGATGCCGTCGTCCGCGACGGGATCGGGATCGAGGTCGCCCGCTGCACCGGGAGCTGGCTCGACAGTAGGCACTGTCACCGCAGTGGTCGCAGGGTCATCGCCGGTGGGTGTCGGCTCCCCCGCCACCTCGTCAGCGTCGCTTTGAGACGTGTCGTCTTCGTCGGTCGGACCGTCGAGAGGGTTCACATCGACCGTGGGTGTTGAGCCGTCGCCGGAGGACTGTGTGAGCTCGCCGGAAACTACCTCGGACGAGGTTGATGGATCGTTGCCCATGCGGGTGACCACGAACCCAAGCCCGACAATCACCAGCAGCGCCGCTGCAGCCGCCATGGGCCACATCCGGCGGGCCGGGCTGATCGGAACAACGGTGGTCGGTCGTGGGGTCCATGCACCCACCTCGATGCGGTCCATCTGCGCTGTCTGATCGACGCGCGGCGTCGCAGTTGTCGAATCTGCCGCCATAGAGCTGTCGAGCTGGGCCCAGAAATCTGGGCTGTGATCAGGAGCAGCTTCGCGGGGAACCAGTGGTTCGTCGCCAAGGTTTAGATTGTCGCTCATGAGTGGTCCTCGGCGCGGTGCGGTTGGTCAGAGGACAGGGCCTTGCGAAGCGTCGCTCGTGCTCTGCTCAGTCGACTTCCGACCGTGCCAGAGCTAATGCCCAGCAGCTCGGCGACATCGTCGTAGCTCTCGCCCTGCCCATCGACGAGCGCCACGACACACAGCTGATCAGGAGGTAACTCGGCGAGAGCATCACGCAGCGCAGCTGCGTCGACAATCGATGCCGACGCATCTTGCACCGTGCCCGCCGTGTGCTCTTCCAGCGGCACCACCGGACGGCGTCTCGCCGCTTTCAAGTGATCGAGCGCAGTGGTGTACACGATCCGGTACAACCAGGAGCTGAATGCGGAGTCGCCCCTGAACTGCGGAAGACCACGCCATGCCTTGAGGTAGGCGTCTTGAAGCACGTCGTCCATCTCCGAGCGAGAGGGAACCAGCCGCCATACGACGCCGCGCATCTTGTCGTCGTGGCGTTTCAACAGCGCCGCAAATGCAGCGCTGTCTCCTTGGCTGGCCTGGGCTACCAGCGATCGATCGTCGCTCAATGTTGCCCCTTCAAGGCCACGAGCTGTGGCGCTGCTGGTCGATAGACCCGATACTCGATTGTCAGAACAGATTCCTCGGCTGGGCAATGTCGTCGGGTCACAACCGAGTCGAACCAGCGACGCAGTTGATGGCGGGTAGATCGTTGCTTGCACAACCTTAGGACGACCGAGCTTGCAGGTTTCTTCCAAGAAATCTTGTGGTCACCAAGGTCTTGGCAGCCGCGCCCGCTCCGTGAGCTGACCATGCCAGCGGTGCGGACAGGTTCAGCCTGCCGAACTCAAGTTCGCTGGGCGACCATCCACTTCGGTCGGAAAGGGACTGCCCTCGACACCATCGTTCTGTTCGAACCAAGCTTCGATTTCTTCGGCCGGGCGAGGTTTCGCGAACAGATAACCCTGGAAGTACGGGACTCCCATGCGATGCAGCACTTCGGCCTGCTCCCAGGTCTCGACACCTTCGGCAATGACGTTGATGTCCAGCGCCAGCGCCATCTCGGTGATGGCCTGCACGACCGACGCAGTCGCCATGTCTTCGGGCAAAAGGCTGACGAAGGCACGATCGATCTTTAGCGTTGTCGGCCGGAACTGAGTGAGATAACTGAGCGACGAGTAGCCGGTGCCGAAGTCGTCGATAGCGACCCGGACACCCATTTGTTTCAGTGCTTCAATTGCTTGCAGCGCGCCGTCGGCGTCGTCAAGAAGTGCGTTCTCGACGACCTCGACGACGAGCAGGCCTGGCGGCAGCCCGGTCGAGGCGACGATCTCGCGAATCTGTTGCACGAACTGGGGGAAGTTTTTGGGGACCTTGTTGGCAGACACGTAGAGTTCGTTGGCCAACGGGAATCGGGCGGCCCACCGTGCCATCTGGGCGCAGGTCTTCTTTAGCGCAACCGTGTCGAGCCGGGCAACGAGTCCAGCTTCTTCGGCCACACCGAGAAACTGGCCAGGCGTCAGCAGACCACGGGTCGGGTGCGGCCAGCGAATCAATGCCTCGAAACCTGCCGTGGCATAGGTGCCGCTGTCGACAATCGGCTGGAAGTACATGGTGACGTCTTCGGTGTCGATCGCATGGCGCAGTTCGCTCTCGAGCGTCATCTGCTCAACCAGCAGCTTGCGCATGCCCTCGTCGAACACTTCGACCCGATTACGACCGCGCTCTTTGGCGCGGTACATGGCAGCGTCGGCATCACGAAGCAGCTCGTCGGCGGCCATCTCGCCAGCGTTGCAGACGGCAATTCCGATGCTGAGGGTGGGGTGGATCGTCGCACCGTCGTCGAGATAAGGGGCTGCCAGCGATGCCCGAATGCGCTCCGCGACCGCCATTGCTTCGGAAACGCCTGCAAGATGGTCGCATAGCACCACGAACTCGTCTCCGCCGAATCGAGAGACAGTGTCATTGACGCGCACTGCGGTTTCCATGCGCTCGCCCACATGTTGGAGTAGCCGATCGCCAACGTCGTGGCCGAGCGAGTCGTTGACCATCTTGAACCGGTCGACATCGATGAACATCACGCCGATGAGTGGTTTCTCGCCGGTGTCTAGGTCAACGCCAGCGTTGAGCGCAGTGCGCAGGCGGTGCACCAACATGGCCCGGTTCGCCAACCCGGTGAGTTCGTCGTGCAGTGCCTGTTTGGCGAGCTCCCACGTGGCATAGCGCCGAAACGTGATGTCTTGGGACTGCACCAATATCCGAGAACCGTCGCTACCTTCGCTGCGCGACAGATGCTCGAGCACCCAGACTTCAGAGCCTTCATCGCTGTTAAGGATTCGGTGCTCGACCTGGGTCGTTCGGGCGGCGCCAGTCATGAGTTTGTCGAGCGCGGCGAGATGACGGGTTCGGTCGGCGGGCTCGGTCAGCGACAGCAGCGATGTACCGAGCAACTTGCTTCGCTCTCGGCGAACTTGATCGCAGTAAGCCTGGTTTGCGCCGACGATGATTCCCATCTCATCGAGTTCGACAACACCGATGATGTTCTGTTCGAAATCGGTGCTCGATCCGTACGGAGTTGCCTCGGCGTTTTGCAGTCGTCGACTCGCGACTTGGTAATTCTTGCGCACAAAGTGGCCCAGGACGAACACACCTGCCAGGGCAATCGCAGCACCCAGCGCTCGCAGGATGAATGGCAACCAGCCTGGCGCCGCACCGCCCGGAATGGGCACAGAGCGAGTTGCGACAAACTGGCCGCCGGTGAAGGGCACCGCAGCAGTAATGATGGCGTTGGGGCCATCGTTGCTGATCGAGGATTCGACAGCGCCTGCCGGAGTAAGACGGTCATAGGTGCTGTCGACCGCAAGATCATCGCCTTGAAGGATTAGGACGAGCCAACCTCGGTCTGCGTTCTCGCCCACCGGGAAGTACGACGAGAATCCGTCGCTGACGAAAACGTTGCCTCGGTCATCAGAAAAGGGCGAAAAGTCGGTTCGCCCGAGCACGACCGCACGGTCATATCCAGCAGCAACTGCATCGGGTGCTCGATTGCCGAAACGGTCGACAGTCACGACTTCGGCGACCGAGTCCTGATAGATCACGCGATTGAGTGCTGGAAGCGTCCGACCGACTGACTCGTCTTTGACCGCTGATGCAAGCGCGACCGCAGAAGAATCAGGGGTATCGGCCAGATACTCAGCAAGTGCGTCGCCGACTTCTTCGGCCGCGGCGAGGCTGCGCTTCAGATCACCTTCGAGCTCGTCGAGCGACTCCCGAAGCGACTCCTCAGACGATGTTTCGACAAGTGCCCGCTGGTCTCGGCGGTCTCGGAAGTCGTCGAAGAGCACGAGTGAGCTCACCAGCAACAAGCCAACGGCAAGCACGATGGTGGCCACAGACACCAGTCGGGCGGTCGTTAGCTCAGCGCGTGGCGATGACATGAGATTTGAGGGCTTTCTTCTACGAGAATTGGGTGCGCATGAAAGAACAGAGTAAATTTATTTCTTTTTGGGTACGTGCGGCGGGTTGCACAGTGAATGGCGTCGACCGAGCCACACGAGTCAAGCTTAGTCCCGGCCTCCGCACAAGCAACAGGAACCCCATTTCGGGGGACCGTCGCCCGGTGCATGAGGTGGGCGGGCATGAGGTGGGCGGGCATGAGGTGGGCGGGCATGAGGTGGTCTGGATCGGGTGTCGGGTTCGGCAGTGAGGCTGTTGATCGTCAGGGGACCGCCGGAGCAAGCGGGATTGGGATTGGCTGGAAGTACATCGAGAACACAGCTCGGTTGCCGAGCTTGAACTCGCTCGCTCCAATACCGACCGCAGCCTCAGATGTTGTTTCGACATAGACGCCGAGACTGTCGCCGATCACATTGCGCCGCAACAAGGGGCACCACGCAGCGTCGGGAGCGGTCGAGTCGCACACGATGTCACCACCGGGCAGAATCGACGAGGCTGCGAAGTCGGCTGGGTTGAGATTGGCGAGCTGGGCGCCGGTGTACACGTTGCAGAGACCAGGGGTACTTGTCGTGCATTCGGGTGGCACCGAACCATCGCTGCCCGCAGGGCTGCGATAGATCACGATGCGTTGCACCTGGGCTTCGATCTCGGCGGCGGTCTCGCCGTCAGCTCCAAATTCGGCCAACAGTGCGTCGAGTGCCCGATAGTCAGCATCGCGGCTCTCGCCGGCCTTGGATGCGACCAATGCAGCAGACCGGGCAGCCGATGACGAGGACCGGGATGCCGAGTAGCCCAATCCAGCATCGAAGATGAGCGCAAGCAGCGCAATGAAGATGGGGAGTGCAATGGCGAACTCGACGAGGGCGGCGCCGCGTTCGTCGCGTTTGCGCAGGCGCTTGAGTCTTGTCTGCATCAGCGCTCTCCGCTTGTTTCGATCACTTGTAGGCTGTTGGCGTTGACATCAAAGGAAAAGTCGACGAGGAGCTGATCGAGGATCGGCTCGTACTTTGCCTTGACATAGACGCCAAGGAAGCTGAGTTCGTCCTCAGAGGTTCGGGTATTTGGGCACCACGAGGTGCCGTTTCCGCTGGGACAGCCAAAGCCAGATTCGTCGGTATCGAAGGTGCCGGGGTAAAACACATTGCACACTTTGTCGACGGGAACGCCCGCTTTACAGTCGGCGGGAACTTCGGCGCTGCCATTGTCGGCCTTGTAGACAACTACGTATTCGACGGTCGCTGCGTCGCGAGCGCCTCGACCGAACAACTGTTGCAGCACCAAATAGTCCGCATTGTTGTTCGTACCTGCCACAGCGCCCCTGCGGGCGGCGTCGTCGACGGCATTGTTGATGGTGTTGCGGGCTCGCACGGCGAAGGCACCTTCGATGATCCCGAAGATCATCGAAAATAAAGCGATAGCAATGATGGCAAATTCGACCATCGTTGCACCCCGGTCTGTTCGACCGATGCGCCGAGAGCGGGCCTTTGCCTCTGAGGAACTGGAAGTCACAGGAATCATTGTCGGCCTCGTCACAGCCTTTTTAAGCGATTGGGTAGAACTGCTCTCGCGAGCACCCCAAGTCTAGGGTGCAAGTTTCAGTTACGACAGCAACCCATCACCCGCTTTGGGTAGAGTTCTGATGTCCATTAGATAACTGCTGATATCGAGAGGGAACGGCGGGAAGCAAATAGGTCGCGGGAACTACTCAACTTTGGGCCACGCCCGCCGATCTGTGACGAGTCAAATCGAAGTTGAGAGCGCTACGCGGCATACGCAGGCTCTGATCGAGCGATCCGCACTACCACTCAAACCCCCCATTCCTTGGAGCATCCATGTTCTCGAGATCTGAAAAGACCGAAGAAGTAAACGAAGCAATGTCAGACCCGACTGGGGCCTCTGGCGAACGCAGCCCGATGGTGTTAGCTGCCCTGGCTGGCCTGCTCGCGATCGCTGGCGCCTTCTTACTTGTCTGGTACCTCGGCAACGACTCCGACAGCGTTGCCGGGGGAACCACCTCTTCGGCCGCCAACGGCTCAGGCGGTAGCTCGAGCGGCACCGCAACCGGCGATAAGAAGCCGGTACTCGTTGCCACTCGAGCAATTCCTCGTGGCACCTCGATCCGCGAGCTGCGCGATGCTCCCACCGTCTATCTCACCTCGGACCTTCTCGACGAAGACTCGGTCATCTCGTCAGCGATTGCATCGGTGCCCGATTTGCGAGATGCAAGCCTCGACAATCAGGTTCTGGCCGCCGATGTGCTCCCCGGCGAGCAACTCTTGCGTGACCGCTTCCGCAACCCGAGCGAGTTCGATACCGACGAGACATTCCTCGAAGCGTCGACCGGCATCGACGCTCCAGAAAATCATCACTCGGTCGTCATCGAACTTCCGGCCTTCCGTGCAATGGGTGGCAACATTCGAGCCGGCGAGAACGTGACAGTGGTCGGAAACTTCAACGTGGTCGACGATGCGGGCGAACGATACGAGCAGTCGATCGTGGTGTTCAACTCGGTCGAAGTGCTGAGCGTCGAGTCCTCACTCGAGGTCTTGGGCTCGCTAGCCAACGAAGTTGACCAAGTGGGTATCGCAAACCGAGGCAGCTACACCATCACCTTGGCTGTCGAACCTGACGAACTCACCGACCTGACCTACGCCATGGAATGGGGCGACCTCATTCTCGCAACCGCAGTCGAAGGATTCGACAACGAGAACGATCCCCGAGCAGTCACCAACATCGACGGTATTGTCGGCGACGACGGTGTCTGGCTCGCCGAGATCGAAGACGGCAACCTCGTTGACCTGCTTGGCTTCTTGGCCAACGGTGAAGTTGGCGCCGGTTCGAGCATTGAGGTCGAAATCGAAAGCGACGACGACGGACCGGGCCCAGCACCCGTTAACGAGGAGCTCGAAGAAGATCCTGGAGCCGGCGCCGAGCTCGTCGATGATCCCGAGCAAAACGAACCTGGGGACTCATGAAGATTTTCAAGAAAGGCGGCGACTCCGACGCTGCGACCGCAGCACCAGCACCTTCGGCTGCGACCCCCGCCGCAGCCCCAGACAGCGATATCACCGACCTCGTCGACTGGTACCTCAACCCCGAGGCGCCGTCGCCGGTAGAGAAGCAGCAAGCGACCGACTGGAACACCGCTGCGCAAGCAGCGGCGCCGTCTGGCCAGGCCACCGGACCGAATGACACCATCGAGTTCACGCCGGTTTCTACTGCACAGCCCGAGATATCGATGACTGGCCCGGCCGACGCTGCAACGCCTGCACCGACTCCCGACGAAGCCAAACCTGCCTCCAACGGCAACCTGCCCGTCCGGTTCGAGCGACCGCCACTGACCGAGGAACTCAATGATCTCAAGCGCGAGGCCAAAGATGCGCTGACGATCCGCCTCGGTTCATTGCTCTCCGATAGCACCGTTTCTGAAGAACAGCTTCAGGAAATGGTCATCGAGGGCCTGGCCGATGTTCTTCTCAACCAGGACACTTCTTCTTACAGCGAAGGCCAACTCGATCAGCTCGGCGACGAACTCCTGCACGATATTCTGGGGCACGGTCCGATCGAGCCTCTGCTCGAAGACCCACTGGTCTCAGAGATCATGGTCAACGGACCAAACCAGGTGTTTGTCGAGCGTGCAGGCAAGATCTACGAGACGAGCGCACGGTTTGAATCCGACGCTCAGGTCCGTCGAGTCATCGACCGCATCGTGAGCCGCATCGGTCGTCGTATTGACGAGTCGTCACCCATGGTCGACGCCCGTCTGCCCGACGGTTCTCGGGTGAATGCAATCATCCCGCCGCTTGCCGTCGATGGCCCCTCGATCACCATTCGCAAATTCTCCAAGACAGCGCTGACCGAACAAGATCTGGTTGCGTACCAAACGCTGACCTGGGAGTCGGTTGGCCTGCTGCGAGCGTTCGTTGCCGGCAAGCTCAACATGCTGATCTCTGGCGGTACCGGTTCTGGCAAGACCACGCTCCTGAACGTATGTTCCAACTTCATTCCCGAAGGCGAACGAGTTGTCACCATCGAGGACTCTGTTGAGCTGCGTCTCAACCAACGCCATGTCGTGCGACTCGAGTCACGCCCTCCCAACGTCGAGGGTCGAGGCGAGGTCGCCATTCGCGACCTAGTCAAGAACTCGCTACGGATGCGTCCTGATCGCATCGTCGTCGGCGAGTGCCGAGGCGGCGAGGCGCTCGACATGCTTCAGGCCATGAACACCGGTCACGACGGCTCGCTCACCACGCTGCATGCCAACAGTCCTCGTGACTGCGTTGCCCGACTTGAGACTCTGGTACTGATGGCCGGTATGGATCTTCCGATCCGGGCCATCCGCGAGCAGATTGCGTCAGCAATCGACGTCATCGTGCAGCTGAGTCGCCTCCGAGATGGCACCCGTCGAGTCACACACATTACCGAAGTTGTCGGCATGGAGGGCGAGACAATCACGCTCTCTGACATCTTCTTGCTCGAAACCCGAGGCATCGACGAACAGGGCAACTACATCGCGGACCTGAAGCCGACCGGATTGCGTCCGCTTGTTGCCGAACGACTTCTGGACCATGGCATTGAGCTGCGGTCCTCGTTGTTTGGCGATCCAATGAACATGGAGATTGGCATATGAATCCCGTCCTCATCGGTGGCGTCGCCCTGATTCTGGGCGCTCTCTTCATCGGCGCCAAGTTAGTTCTGCCTGGCCTCAAGACAAAGGGCGCCAATTCGCACTCGGCCCAGGGTTTCAGCGATGCTCGTACCCGTATGGTCGAGAGCACTTCGAACCTGATCGAAGCCCGCTCAGGACGAAGTCTGCAGGACAAGCTCGAAAAGAGCGGCAGCCATCTGCGCTCCGGCGAGTGGGTTCTGGGTGTCGTTGCATCAACTCTGCTGCTCGCAAGCCTAGGTCTCATCCGTGGCGGAGTCGTCATCATTGTGTTGATGGTCATCTTTGTGCCCATCGTGTGGTGGGCCTTGCTCAACCGCAAGATCAACAAGCGCCAGGAAGCGTTCGCCGATCAACTCCCCGACTTCTTGCAGAACCTGTCCTCGGCGCTTCGCTCTGGTCAGTCTCTTCCGCAATCGATTGCCTCGATGGCTCCCGACATGGCGTCACCAGCCGGCGACGAGCTTCGGCGAGTGGTCATCGAAAACCGCATCGGACGCGATTTGATTCTGTCGTTCAAGGACCTCGCAAACCGTATGGACAGCCTGGACTTCGACTGGGTGGTGCGAGCTATCGAGATCAATTACCGCACCGGTGGTGACCTTTCGGTCATCCTGCGGCGTCTCGACTCCACCATCCGAGCCCGTAACCAGGTTGCTGGCGCCGTTCGAGCGCTCACGGCCGAAGGCCGCATCTCTGGGCTAGTTCTGACCGCTTTGCCACCCGGTCTGATGCTGGCCGTCCAATTTCTGAATCCGGAGTTTCTCGCTCCTATGTTCGAGCAGCGACTTGGCAACTTCTTGCTCGTCCTGTCGGGCGTCCTGCTCCTTGTTGGCAGTATCTGGCTCTCACGGATGGCGAGGTTTAAGTTCTGATGGATGCCATTGTGCTCTTCGCAAGTTGCGCCCTCATGGGCGTCTCGGTTGCGATGTTCGTCTACCTACTGCTCATGCGCGGCGCGTCAGAGATCGCCGCCGATGGGGCCCCGATCGCCAACGAAATCGAGTACGTCTCGGTTCAGGCCGAACCAGCTCGCCAGTTCGCCAACGAAACCGGCTCGTCGAACTTGCACGAAGTGCTACTCGCACGTTCTCGTTCCGAACGCGTGGTCCAACCATGGCTGAAAAAGGTCAACTCTCTGATGACCGGCGCCACGCCTCAGGGCCGGATCGCCAAGTTGCACGAGATGGCAGTCACCGCTGGTATCTCGCGAACCTGGACTCCGCAGCGCATTGCCACCGCTCGCACCGTTTCGCTTGCGAGCGGCCTCACGCTCGCCCTGCTTGCATGGCGCACCGTCGACGGCCTGCCCGGCATCCTTCTTGCCCTGATCACGTTTGGCATCGGCTGGCGAGGCTTCGACACGTTCCTCACCAATCGGGCCCGAGGTCGTCAGGAACAGATCCAACGCGAGCTGCCCGACATCGCCGACCAAATCGCAATCACTGTGCAAGCTGGCCTGAGCTTCGAACAGGCAATTGCCCGCACCGTCGACTCGACCACGGGGCCGTTGTCCGACGAGCTTGGCCGATTCTTGCACGACGTCCGAATCGGCATGTCTCGGACCCAAGCCTTTAAGGGTCTGCAACATCGCGCCGACGTGCCCGACATGACGAACTTCGTGCGGGCCATCGCTCAAGCCGAGAAGACCGGTGTGTCAATTGCCGACGTGCTGCAGATTCAGGCCGATGAGCTGCGCAACAAGCGCAAACAACGAGCCGAAGAACGTGCGATGAAGCTTCCGGTGCTGATGCTGCTGCCCCTGGTGACATGCATCTTGCCGCCGCTGCTCATCGTGCTACTCGGTCCTGCGGTTCTCCAGATCGCAGAAAATGGCCTCGGAGTCTAGGAGTAGTCCGGATTCGGAGCAGAGGCGGACTACCCCTGGACCGCTTCGCTGCCTTCAGTAGCTGTATTCAAAGTTGGTGGGTGCTTGTAGAGTGCCAGCCGTGCCGTGCATTTGTTGCACAGCACACCCGCCCTCGTAGCTCAGTGGATAGAGCATTGGCCTCCGGAGCCATGTGCGTAGGTTCGACTCCTACCGAGGGCGCCGCCGTTCACTTCGTTCACTAACCGAGTGTGCTCGCTGCGCTCACAACTCGCGATAATAGCTCGCTTAGGCTCGTTCCTTTTCGGCCGGGTGTACTAGTCAGGTCTTTGTGAGTGAGCACTTTCCTGTTGGGTTCTTTTCTCGGGGGGACGAATCAGACGATGGTCGGTTTTATGAGCCGATACGGATGGTGACCCATATCGACGACGGCGCCATCGCTGCAGTTGGTGAGCTCTACACCCAGCTTGCGATCGATGGGCGGGTCCTCGATTTGATGGGTTCGTGGATCTCGCATTTCGCCGCTGCCCCCGACGAGCTGGTCGTGCTGGGTATGAACTGGACTGAGCTGCACGCGAACCCAATGGCAACCGACGTTCTGGCGCACGATCTCAACGAGACACCAACACTGCCCTACGGCGACAACAGCTTCGACCATGTGGTGTGCGCCGTGTCGGTCGACTACCTGATCCACCCAGTCGAAGTGTTTCGCGACGTCGCACGGGTGCTGCGCCCTGGTGGAAACTTTGTATGCACCTTCAGCAACCGATGCTTCCCCAGCAAAGCAATCCGCGGCTGGCTCATCGCAACCGAAATCGAACGCTGTCAGATCGTGGCGACCTACTTCAAACTGGCTGGTGGCTTCGGCCGGGTGCGAGTCGAACATCGCAACCAGGGAATCCCTGGCGACCCGCTCTACGCCGTCTGGGCAGCTGTCGCGTAGGCTCGGACCCATGAGCACCGCCCAGGCCACCAAGCCAGCACGAGTCCGTTGGACACATCAGTGGAAAGAACTCTATGACGAGGTCATCGACAGCGGCCTCTGTACCGGCTGCGCTGGCTGTGTGATTGCCTGCCCACACGACGTGATTGGCTACAAACACGAGCCCGGTCACTACAAGCCGTTCCACCTCGAAGACGAACTCGGCGCCACGAATTGCATCCACGGCGAGAAAGGCTGCACCAGCTGCACCCGAGCGTGCCCACGATTTCGCGACTGGGAAACCGAAGCCGACCAGCACATCTTTGGGCGGGTACGCGAGCCCGAGGAGATGTCTGGTGTCTACAAAGACATCTTGTTAGTCCGAGCCAGCGACGACTTCGTCTACGACACGGGTCAAGACGGCGGCCTGGTGTCAGCGATCCTGATCTGGTGCCTTGAAAACGACATCATCGATGGTGCGTTGGTCTCTCACCTCGAAGGGGGAACCGACGGAGGTTGGAAGGCCATTCCCGGGGTCGCCAGCAACCGCGAAGAAGTCCTGGCTGGCGCCGGAAGCCGCTACACCTATTCGGCCAACACCATGGCCTACGACGAGGCGAAAGAGCGCGGTCTGAGCCGCCTGGCGCTCGTCGGTATGAGCTGTCAGACTTCGATCGCGCCGGTCATGTGGCATCGCAAGGTCGGCAAAGTATCGAAGCCGATCAAGCTCAACATCGGCTTGTTGTGCTCGAAGTCTTTCGACGATTCACTCTTCGACGACTTGTTCGGCGTCAAGTACGGCATCGTCAAAGAAGACATCGTCAAAATGAATATCAAGGGTGTGTTCCAGGTCTGGATGAAAGACGGCACCTATCACGAGATCAATCTCAAAGAGTGCCACGCCTGGACACGCGAGGGTTGCACCCACTGCCCCGACTTTGCGGCTGAACATGCCGACATCAGCACCGGCGGCATCGGCAACGAAACCGACTGGACGCTGACCGTCGTGCGCACCGATCTTGGCCGAGCAGTCATCGACGCCATGATCAAAGACGGCGTGATCGACACCCGCCCGGGCGACGATGACCCAGCAGCGGTTGCACTCATGCATCGCCTGGCCCAGAAAAGCCGCGAGCGTTGGCCCAAGTGGGCCAACGAGACCGCGGCGCTTGGTCTGCCTACCCGAAAGAAGTAGAGAGCCGGCCCCAGAAGTCAGCTCGAGGCAATACAGCCTTTGACGATGGTGGCCAGTGCAGCCTCGGCCGAGGTAGGGCTCTCGCCGCCAAGATTTGTCGGGTCTTGACGAAGATCGGCGTCGAGCACAATGAACTCATCGAACGGAATGCCGTTGACGCCCGAGAGTGCGGTGTAGCTGCACTGACAGACCGCGTTGGCATCTTCGGCAAGTGGTGATTGAGTCACAGCGACTTCGCACCCCCGGAGCCAGTTGCCCTCGACTTCGCTCAGACCAGTTTCTTCGTCGACTTGGCCGGCATAGCTGTTTGTGGGTTCCTGCGAGCTACACCCAGCCGCCATGAGCACGGCAAGACAAACCGCTACCGCCGCACTGACCAAACGGAAGATCCCCTGTTCCGGAACATGGCGAGACATGGTCAGATCATAGAGGTTGGGCAAATAGGCGCGTTCAGGAATCCGCAGGAGCTGCTTCGATACCCAGACAACCGCTGACGATCTCGACGATTCGTTCCTCGGCTGCAGTCGGGCTTTCTTTGCCCAAGGCCCCGGCGTCGCCATCGAGATCGTTGTCGATTGAGCGGAAGTCGTCGAACAAGATCCCAGGCTCGCCGCCGTCGGCGCTGATCGCATCGAAGCTGCACTGACATACAGATGTTGCGTCTTTGCTGAACGGTTCGTCGCGCGCTTCTTCGGTCGAGGCATAGGCAACGGTGCAGCCCTGAATCCAGTTGCTTTCGACGTTGCTGATATTGGTCTCTTGATCAACCTGGTCGGCGTAGCTCTCGGGAAAGCCATCGCTGCTGCAAGCACCCAGCACGAACACGACGAATGCAAGCGATGCGAACGACTTGATGAAGCGGCGGATGTGTGACTGTGGATCTGGTCGAGACACGGCCATGAGGTTATCTGGCCGACGTCAACTCGCGGGCTCGGCCGAAAACTGCGTCGAGCATTTCCTCAGTAAGTCGACCGGTGAAGGTGTTCTGCTGGCTGACGTGGTACGAGCACAAAATGGTGAGTCCGTTGTCAAGCGGGACCTCGACACCGTGACCGAACTTGGGCCGAGGTCGGATCTCCAGGTGTTGCGCCACCGCTTGGTAGCCAATGCCGCCGAGGGCGATCACGACCTTGAGGTTGCTCAGCGCCTCGAACTCACGAGTGAAAAACGGGCGACACGCGGCGCGCTCATCAGGGGTTGGTTTGTTCGCTGGAGGCGCGCACTTGACCGGCGACGTGACCCAGGCGTCAGTCAACGCAAGGCCATCGTCGATCGCTGTGCTTTCTGGCTGATTCGCATACCCAGCCCGATACATCGCCCGATAGAGCCAGTCGCCTGATCGGTCACCGGTGAACATCCTGCCTGTCCGATTGGCCCCATGAGCGGCTGGGGCGAGCCCTACAACCATCAGCGCTGCGTCAGGATCCCCGAAGCCCGGAACCGCCTTCCCCCAGTATTCGTCGTCTCGGTAGGAGGCTCGTTTCTCGATCGCAACCTGCTCGCGCCACTCGACGAGGCGCGGACATTGTCGACACTTCTCGACCTCAATCTGCAATCCGTGCAGTGCATTCACGCTGACAACGCTAGTTTTCGAAAACACATGTCACGCAAGAAGAGCAAAAACACCACCCCCCCGGCCATGACCACTGTTTTATTGGTCCGGCACGGTCAGACTCCAACGACTGGCAAAGTCCTGCCCGGACGAGCCAAAGGCCTGCATCTAGGCGATACAGGCCTTGCCCAAGCCGTCAAGGCCGGCGAGCGTATCGGCGCGCTCAAAAAGGTCTCGGCGGTATACGCGTCGCCGATGGAGCGAACCCAAGAGACCGCCGCGCCAATCGCCAAAGCGACCGGGTGCCGTATTCGGACCCGGGCCGGACTCAACGAGTGCGATTTTGGCGACTGGACGGGCAAGAATCTGAGTGACCTACGCAAGCTTCCCGAGTGGCGCACCGTGCAGAGCTACCCCAGCGGGTTCCGATTTCCCAAAGGCGAGTCATTCCCCGAGATGCAAGCGCGCATCGGTGGCGCACTGGCAGACATCGTGGCTGCGCATCCCGGCGAGACCGTAGTGGCGGTCTCGCATGCCGACACCATCAAAGCTGCGATTGCCTCAGCGATGGGCACTCACCTCGATCAGTTCCAGCGCATAGTTGTTTCGCCGTGCTCGGTGAGCGCAATCATGTACAGCGCCACCGGTCCAATCGTGCTGGCGGTGAACTCGACCGGTGATGATCTCACCACTTTGGTTCCGTCATGAGCGCGTTCGATCGTTCCTTTGATCTACCCGATGTAGATGCGTTTGTTGCTGGCACCGTTGGCCCTGCCGGCGAACGAGCGTTCTTCTTGCAAGCGGTCGCCGGCAGGCAGGTGATCACCCTCAAAGTCGAAAAGAACCAGGTCATTGCCCTGGCGGAATACTTGGCAAACATGTTGACCGACCTGCCGGAGCCGGCGGTCGATTCAGTTCCCGCTGCCGCCGGTCTGACCACGCCGGTCGAACCTGAATGGGCGGTTGCTTCGATGGGCGTCGCCTACGTCGAAAGTCGTGACCGGGTTGCGCTGTGGGCCGAGCAGCTCATGCTGAACGAAGATGAAGACGCTCCTGCCACCAGCCGGTTCCAGCTCACCCGTGCCCAGGTACGAGGATTCGTGAATCATGCGACCGCTCTTGTCTCGGCAGGACGTCCCCCGTGCCCGTACTGCGACATGCCGCTGAACAACGGCGATACCTGGTGCCCGTGCTGGAACTAGCGCCCCGCTCGGACACTCTGGCGGCGCGATTCATCGTGGGTCGTGACATCGGGTGAGCAACGACGAGTCACCGTTTCGCGACCGTGAACCGATCCCGAACGGCATTGCCGAGACAATCCTGACCGAGGGCACCATCGATGTCTTGGGGCAGATGCCCTGGAGTTCGAACACAACGCTGCTCTGCGACGTAAAACTCGATGATCAGATCGCCCAAGCCGTCTACAAGCCGGGCCGCGGTGAACGGCCGCTGTGGGACTTCCCCGACGGGCTGTATCTGCGCGAGGTCGCCTGTTACGAACTTGCCAAGGCCGTGGGTTGGGACCTCGTGCCACCAACGGTTTTGATCGATGGGCCGGTCGGGCCCGGGTCGCTGCAGTTGTTCATTCCGTGTGACTTTCAAGAGCATTATTTGACCATCAACGAACAACCGCAATTCGAGCGGGCTTTCCAACAGCTCACGGCGTTCGACATCGTGGCCAACAGCACCGACCGCAAGAGTGGCCATGTGCTGCTCGGTAACGATGGCCATATCTGGGCGATCGACAATGGCCTGTCGTTTCATGAAGAGTTCAAGCTGCGAACCGTGCTGTGGGACTTTGCGGGCGATGCTATCCCCGACGACATTCGCAACGATCTGAAGTCGTTGGTCGCAACTGGCTTGGGCGGCGCGCTCCAGGAATTGCTCAACGTCGACGAACTCGATGCTGCGATCCATCGCGCCCGAATCATGATCAACGAGGGTCGATTCCCGACCGACCCCACCGGCCGCCGCTGGCCCTGGCCGCTGGTCTGACCAGCGCAGGCGCTTAGGGCGCCAGTACGCCGGTGCCGAAGCACTCGGGGCACGGGGCAAGCTTGCCTCGCGCGTTGAGGGCTCCTACGCCGTCACACACGGTGCACGGTGCGTCGGTTGTCGTGGCTACTGGCTGGGTGAAGTCACCAACACCGTCGACTTCGGTCGTGGTCGCACCGCCGTGACCGTGAAAACGGCCTGAGAGCCACATCATGGCGCCCCAGCACAAGCCCACCACGATCAGCAAGGCAAGCAGGTTGAGCGCCAACGCAGTCACGTTCTGAGTTTACGAGCTAACGGGCAGCTAGAGCCTCGAGGAGCTGTGGGAGCACCTTGTGAACGTCGCCAACGATGCCGAGATCGGCGACGCCGAAGATCGGTGCTTCGGCGTCCTTGTTGATCGCAATGATCGTCTTGGAGCCCTTCATGCCAACCAGGTGCTGGGTAGCACCCGAGATGCCAGCAGCGATGTAGACGTCGGGCTTGACGACCTTGCCGGTCTGGCCGACCTGATAGCTGTAAGGAACCCAGCCGGCATCGACGATGGCACGGCTTGCGCCCGGTGCAGCCTTGAGTGCGCTTGCGAGTTGCTCGACCAGTTCGTAATTTTCGGCTTCGCCCATGCCACGGCCGCCAGAAACAACAACGGCTGCTTCGTCGAGTTTGGGGCCCTCGGTCTGCTCAACGAACGTGTTCGTGACCACTGCAGTGCCGGTTGCACCAAGGTCCGGCACCGCCAGAGCGCTGACGGCAGCAGCGCCGCCGCCGGTCTCTGATGCTTCGAACGACTTGGGACGGATTAAGAAGATGCCCGGCTTGTCCGATGTGAACTTGGTCTTCACGAGCGAAGCACCACCAAAGATTGGCTCGGTGCCGACCAGCCCACCGTCGTCGGCGATGTCGACGACGTTGGTGATGACCGATGCATCGAGCTTGACCGAAAGGCGGCCAGCGATGTCGCGGCCACCATAGGTCGTGCCAAACAATATGGCGACCGGAGAAGCACCACCGGCGATGGCCTCGGCCATTGCGCCAGCTACCGACGGACCGGGCAGCGCAGCGCCAAGGTCGCCAGTTGCGAGAACACTCGATGCACCGTGTGCACCAAGTTCGGCCGCAACAGCATCGCCGTCGCCGCCAACAACAGCGACAACGTCGCCAGAAATCTCGCGGGCCTTGGCCAGCATTTCGAGGGTGATCGAAGCGACCGAGCCCTCGGCGACCTCGGCGTGTACCCAAACAGTTCCTACAGACATATCCAGCCTCCTCAGATGACCTTGAGTTCGTCGAGGAAGGCAACGATGCGTTGATACGCCTCGCCTTCGTCTTCGATGATTTCACCGGCATCTCTGACCGGTGCCTCTTCTACGGCAATGATCTCTTGGCCAGCGCCGGCCCAGCCCACAGAACCGGTGTCGATACCGAGGTCCGCACATGTGACCTCGTCGACCGGCTTTGACTTGGCCGCCATAATGCCTTTGAACGACGGGTATCGAGGCTCAACCACGCCTGCGGTCACCGAGATCAGACACGGCATTGGGCAGGTGACGTCGTCGTAGCCGGCTTCGGTCTGACGTTGCACCTTGACCCCGCCATCGGCTGCCTCGATCGACTTTGCGAACGTTACCGACGGCAGACCCATCAACTCAGCAATCTGCTCGGGCACAGTGCCCGTGTAGCCATCGCTGGACTCGGTCGCAGCAAGGACCAGGTCTGGCTCGGCGCGAGCAATGGCGGCAGCAAGGATCTTGGCGGTCCCGAGTGCGTCTGAACCAGCAAGCGCCTCGTCGCTGATCAAGATGGCTTTGTCAGCACCCATGGCGAGCGCGGTTCGAAGACCGTTGACCTCGCTGTTGGGAGCCATCGACACCAGAGTGACTTCGCCACCACCGGCAGCGTCGACAAGCTGCAATGCCATCTCGACGCCATAACTATCTGACTCGTCGAGGATGAGTTTCATGTCACGCTTGAGCGTCTTGGTAGACGGATCAAGGGCGCCCGGATCAGCCGGGTCTGGGATCTGCTTCACGCAAACGGCAACCTTCATGTATGCAGTCTGCGCCCTTCGTGCACTCTTTCACAAACCATACGCAATGAAATTCATCTTTCTTTTTGCCGAATCAGCCGCAACACTGCATTGCTCGTGCAGCTTCTCTTGATCGTCAACCCGTTCGCGTCGTCGGTTTCACCGCGCACACAGGTGTTGGTCCAGCGGGCGTTGGGCGAGTCTCACGACGTTCAGGTGGCAGAAACAACTCGGCGAAACCATGCCACCCGGTTGGCCGAAGATGCGGCCCGCCGTGGTGTTGACGCAATCGTGGTCCTTGGAGGCGATGGCACCGTGAACGAGGTCGCCAATGGTGTTGTGGGCACCGACTGTGCCATGTTGCCGCTGCCCGGCGGTTCGACCAACGTGTTTTGTCGCACGCTCGGCTTGCCCGACGATCCTCAAGATGCGGTCAGGTACTCGCTGGCGGCAATCGACCAGGACCTGATCCGCTCGGTTGGTATCGGCAGCGTCAACGGTCGCTACTTCTTGTTCCATACCGGTGTTGGTTTCGATGCAGCGGTTGTCGAACAGGTGGAACGCCAGGGTGACCTCAAGCGGTACCTGAATCATCCGCTGTTCGTGTACGCCGCGATCAAAACCTGGCTCAAACACTACGACCGCAGCGAACCGGCCTTCTCGATCGAATTCAGCGACGGCCGTGTCGACGACGGATACTTCGCGATCTGCTTGAACACCGACCCCTACACCTACTTGGGGAACTTGCCGCTGAGCGTGGCGCCCGACGCAACGCTCGATCGCGGGTTGGCGACCGTGACGCTGCGGAGCCTGCGCAGCTCACATCTGTTGCGCATCGTCATGGATGCGCTGCGACCGCCCGCTGGGCTGACGGCGAACCAGTTCCTTGACCTGCGGTCCGATCTCACCAATGCCACCCTGCGAGCGCGCCGTCCCGTCCCGGTGCAGGTCGACGGCGACTTCATCGGCACCGCCGACGAGATTGTCTTCAAGCACCACCCCGGCGTACTCCGCCTGGCCCGCACTGACCTCGTCACCCTCGACAGCTGACGGACTGGCCGTGCGACCTCCCCATGGGAGGTCACACTGACGAGGAACGTTCTCAGTCAGTGTCGAGGTAGCGCTGGCCGAGCAGCACGACCACAGTGTTGGACGTGCCTGCGTCTTGAAACCACTGATCGCGTTCGTCAAGGCCGAGGTTTGCCAGCTGCTGGCTGGGATCACCCCGCAGCACCTGGTCGGCAACTGGCAGGCCGAGAGAGTCAAGGTCGAAACAGGTTGCGTCGGGGCCGACGATCCACGCCACACCGCCGTCCCAAGCAGCCGCATTCGTAGGTTCGAGAGGCCCACCCGACATCGTGTTGTCGAGGTTGATGGCCTCGCGGATGGCCACGGTCGCGCGAGATGCTGACCCGGCGGCTGGTCCTGCGTTGTAGATGCGAACTCTGATCGAGCAGTCACCCTGGTCGATCGTTCCACTTGCGTCAGCGACCGACGAGCCGGCGTCGGGCCCGCCCGCTGTGGCGGCAAAGGAGGTAAGCACTTCCCATCCAGCTTGTACCGTCAAATCACCGTCGGCCACGATGAATTCGGCGAAGTTGACTCGCGGGCCAGCTTGGCTCTCGGGTCTACCGATATCCCACAGGCGCACTCCAACAGTTTCAGCCGCGACGCCAGACACCTCTAACTCGACGCCGCTCGCCCGGTCGTTCAACCCACCCGCAGGATTGGTCCCAGGCACGGGCATTGCGCCGGTTGCAGCGTCGAATAGTGCCACCTGCGGAACTGCACCAGTTGGGCTAGAGATGGTCGCAGTCAAGAGAGAATCTGCGAACGTGATGTCTTCGACGTCGAAGCCGATGGTTGCCGCCGAAAGCGCAACCCATGCATCGGGATCCTGCCCGGTCCTGCCCAGGAGCACCAAACCGTCGCTGGCGTCGTCTGGACTCCGCAAGGTGAATACGACCATCGCTCGCGACTCACCAATCAGTGATGCGATGCCGATATCTGCGGTCAGTTCCAGCCCGGCGGGAGCCGAAGCAATGCGGTCTGCCAGATAGGCCGACGCTGCGGCCTCGGGCGTCTCCAGACCAACCCTGGTTCCAACCGGAAACAGGCCAACACCTTGGCCGAGCTGAAGAGCTACCGGCGTCGTCGATACCACGTCTCGTTGCTCAGTGTCTTGGGAGAACTTGGCAATTCCAGCCACTACCCCACCAAGCAACACGAGGGCCGCAGCAACTCGGAGAACCACGCTGCCGACGGGGCGCTTCGGCCGTCGTTCCGAAGCCGAATCCACGGCTTGGGGATCGAGGTCGACCAGCATGGCGGCTCGGCCGTTGGCACTGATCGTTCGTTGCTCGCGTTCGGTATCGAGATGATCGCCCAGCGCATCGAGTCGTTGTTCGAGATCGGTCATATTCACTTCGCCTCCACGACGGTTCGCAGACGGGCAAGGCCCCGGTTGAGGTAGTTGGTGATGGTGGTCAACGGCACATCGAGAACATCGGCCGCCTCGGCGTAGCTGTAGCCGTGGGCATAGACGAGCACCACCGCGACCCGGTGTTCGGGTTTGAGTTTGAGCAACGCCCGTTGCAGGTCCACATCGAGCGGTTGATCGACCGACTGCGGCTCTTCGACTAGCGCTGCGACCCGATTCCACCGCCGCCGCAGCCGCTGTCCAGCGGTGTCGCCAACCCGATACAGGTAGCCAATGGGGTTCGTCATCGTCGACAGCTTCGGCCAGTGCTCGACTCCATAGGCCAGCGCTTCGGCGGCGGCATCGAGGCCGTCGTCGATCCCGAAGCGGGCAACGAGCGCTCGCTCGAGCCTGGGCCGGGCGTCGTCTAAGAGTGCTGAAACATCGGCACGATTGTCTGCGTGTTCGGTAATCACTACTTCATAGAGTGCGTAGCGGCCCGAATCCATTCACCGAACATGCAAGCACGCTCTGGTTCTCGCGAAGGTCCCTGACGAGAGGCCGCTTGGGAAGATCTTGCGGTTCTATAGGTTCTCGACGATCACCGCAGGGTCGTCGCCGATGATCATGTCAACGCCCAGCTCGGCTGCCTTGCGCACCTGCTGGGGCGAGTTGACTGTCCATGTCACGACCCCGAGCCCAAAAGCACGAGCCTGCTGCACGAGCTGTGCGTCGAGCAACCTGATCGAAGGAGCGATCGTGCCATGGCCTGCCTGCACCGCAGCCGTCATCGCTTCAGCCGGATCGCCTCGGTGGAAGAGGAAACCGGTGCGAAGTCGGGGCCTTAACTGATGCACACCAGCAAGCGCAGCGGCGTCGAACGAAGTCACCAGCAGCTGGTCAGGGTCGACGTGTTGGACGTGAGTGTCAAGCTCGCTGACGATCAGATCAACGTAGTCGTCTGATCCCATGCCTACGTCGTCGGCCTTGATCTCGAAATCGAAGCCGACGCCAGGCATCGCGGCAGCGAGGTCGCGAAAGCGCGGAATGATCGGATCGAGATCTTGATAGCGGGTAGAGGCAATATGGACGCCATCGGCGGTGACCGGATCGTGATGGATGACGAGCTGGTGATCGGCGGTTGGCCTCACGTCGAACTCGACCCAGGTTGCGCCTCGCTCGACCGCAGCAGCGAAACTCGCCAGTGTGTTCTCGACTTCGACCGCGGGCGCTCCTCGGTGGCCGCACACGATTGGTCCCGACTGGTTGCTCGTCGCCTCTGTCATCGCTCATCTCTTTCGTCGTGCAAAAGTGCCGTTGCGCATCCATTGCGCTTGCTGCGCAACGTGGTTGAACGTTATCTCGGATCGCAAGTCCCCGAATTCCTGCGCTTTTTTGGCCAAATTGCCCCTTGATGCGCAAACAGAATACGCGCTATGTTCTTTGCGAGCGGTCACCACGGCCGACTCCAGGGGGAAACCGCAACGGCCCGCCAGCTGTTGCACGAAAATGAGGGGGACCATTGGCACTAACGATGCCTAAGTACGACCCAAGCGAGCATGATTGGCGCTTGAACGCAGCTTGTAAGGACACCGATCCGTCGTTGTTCTTTCCAATAGGAACAACTGGGTTAGCCATCGATCAGATCGAAGCGGCCAAGCAGGTGTGCACCACGTGCCCTTGCATGGTCGACTGTCTGAAGTTTGCTCTCGATACGAACCAAGACGCTGGCGTCTGGGGCGGTCTTGGCGAAGAAGACCGACGTGTCATCCGTCGTCAACGAGCGGCGGCTCGTCGAGCGGCACGACTGGCAGCAGCCGAGGCCCAAGCCGGGCTTTAGGTCAAACCAGAATCCGAAGTATGTGAAGAGCCCGGCTTTCGAGCCGGGCTCTTGCGCGTCGTGCGAGACCTTCGTTGGTTAGCTGAAGCCGATGCGTTGGTCTTCGCTGTTACCAATTTCGACATAGGCGATCTTGTCCGCGGGGAACCCGCTTTGGCGGTCCTTCTTGTCGGTCAGCCACACCAGACCAGAGCCGGCAGCTATCGCCGAATCGATGAGCGCCTTTACGTCGTCGATCGACATGTCATCTGACATTTCGATCGTGACCTCGCGCGGGGCATTGACGATGCCAATACGAATATCCATGGGTGCCTCCTACGGCAAAGATCAGATGATTTTGAGTTCTGCGTTGTAGCGACGTTTGGGTGCCAGTTCGACATCGATTGTCTCGGCCATCGTGGCGAAGATGGCGCCCGCCTCGCTTGTTGGGTCCATCGCCACGAGCGGTCGACCAGTATCGGCACCCTCGCGCAACGCCGGTGTGAGCGGAATCTTGCCCAGCAGCGGCACGCCGCATTGTTCGGCCAAGACCTCGCCGCCGCCGGATCCAAACAACTCGTAGCGCTTGCCGTCGTCGCCGGTGAACCACGACATGTTCTCGATGACGCCCCGGACTTCTAGGTTCACTTTGTCAGCCATGACCGCGGCTCGTTGCGCAACTTTTTGAGCAACCGGCTGCGGGGTCGTCACCACATAGACCTCGGCGCGGGGCAGAAACCCTGCCATCGAAATCGATATATCGCCAGTGCCAGGTGGCAAGTCGATGAGCAAGAAGTCGGGTTCGTCCCAGAACACGTCGGTGAGAAATTGTTCGAGCGCTTTGTGCAGCATCGGTCCACGCCAGATCACGGCTTGGTCTTCTTCGGCGAAGAAACCCATCGAGATCACGCTCACGCCGTGCGCTTCCGGCGGGATCAACATGGTGTCGATCACCACCGGGGGCCGATCGATGCCAAGCATGCGTGGGACGGAGAACCCCCAGACATCGGCATCGATGATCGCTACTTTGTGATCGCGATTGGCAAGAGCGACCGCCAGATTGGTGGTCACCGACGATTTGCCGACACCCCCCTTGCCAGACGCAATGAGCAGAACACGGGTCTTCGACGATGGATCTGCCATCGGTATCGAACGACCCTCGGAGTGGCCGTGAGATTGTTGGCTGCCGGCGGTTGATGCCGGATCGCCGTGCAACATTTCGCGAACCGCGGCGCGCTCTTCGTCGGTCATGACTGTGAACTCGGGTGCGGCAGTAGTGACACCGTCGAGCGCTTCGACTGCGGTGCGGACACGGTTGTCGATTTCGGCCCGCAGTGGACAGCCAGCAATCGTGAGCGCTACGACCACGTTGACATGTCCATCGGTGATCGTGATCTCGCGCACCATGCCAAGATCGACAATGCTGCGATGCAGTTCGGGGTCTTCGACCGGCCGCAGTGCTTCGATGACTTCGGCTTCGGTAACGGCCATGGATTCCTCTGAACGGGGTGGTGTAGATCGGATGCACCATGCGGCGCGCACTAGTTCGGCTTCGAGACTATCGAGTACCGGCCGCGCTTTGGCTGGTCGAACATTGGTCGATATCGTTTCGCTTGTGACGCTTTATCTCGTACGCCATGCAGTCGCCGGGTCCCGCAATAACTTGGACCCCTCTGACGACCGTCGTCCTCTCGACACAATCGGACTCGGTCAGGCCGCAGCGATTGCAGAGTCGTGGTCCGACGACGCGGTCGAAGCAATTTATGCAAGCCCTGCGTTGCGATGTGTGCAGACCGTCGAGCCGCTTGCCGCCAGGCTCGGGCTTGGCGTCGAAGTCGCGCCGCAGCTGTTCGAAGGTGCGTCGACGTCGCGCTCCATTGAGTTTGTGCGCTCGTTCACTGGCCGTACCGTCGTGCTCTGCAGCCACGGCGACGTGATTCCCGATGTACTGCGTAATCTTGAGGTTGGTGGCTGCAAGCTCCAGGGCCGCGGCTGCGCCAAGGGTTCGATTTGGCAGCTCGACAACAGCACCGAGCGAATAGATTCCGGGAGCTACGCCGAGCCGCCCGGTCTGCGTATCTGACGTTCATCGGCAGCGACTGCAGCTGGCTCAGCCAACCCACGAGTGGGGTCACATAGACTGCGGCATGGAACCAACAGACGGGAACGCCCCGCTGACAAGCGAGTCATTGCGACTCGCACCCAAAGTCCTCCTGCACGATCATCTCGACGGGGGCCTCCGTCCGAGCACCGTCGTTGATCTGGCCAAAGATGCCGGATATGAGCTTCCGACCAACGATGCCGACGAACTCGCAACCTGGATGGTTCGGGGCGCAAGCCGGCTTGACCTCACGTTGTACCTCGAGACCTTCGCCCACACCGTTGGTGTAATGCAAAGCCGAGATGCGCTGTATCGAGTGGCCGCAGAATGCGCCGAGGATCTGGCCGCCGACGGTGTGGTCTATGCCGAAGTTCGCTTTGCCCCGGAACTACATGTCGAAGACGGCCTGAGCCTCGACGAAGTGGTCAAAGCGGTCGTCGACGGATTCACCGACGGCTCAGCTGGCCGTGGAATTCGGGTCGGAACATTGGTCACGGCAATGCGCCATGCCGCTCGTTCGCTCGAGATCGCCGAGCTTGCGGTCCGACACCGCGATCGTGGTGTCGTCGGATTCGACATTGCGGGCGCCGAAGCCGGAAATCCGCCGACTCGTCATCTCGACGCGTTCCAGTACATCCAGCGTGAGAACTTCCATTGCACCATCCACGCCGGCGAGGCATATGGGCCGCCGTCGATCTGGGAGGCTATTCAATACTGCGGCGCCGAGCGACTCGGCCACGGCGTGCGCATCGTCGACGACATCGAGGTCGGCGACGAAGGCCAGATAGAGCTCGGCCGGTTGGCGTCCTACGTTCGAGATCGCCGTATCCCGCTCGAAGTCTGCCCCACGTCCAACGTGCACACCGGCGCTGCGGCGTCGATCGCCGAGCATCCCATTGGCTTACTGACCGACCTGTCGTTCCGTATCACCATGAACACCGACAATCGTCTGATGAGCTCAACCACGTTGTCACACGAGTTTGCGGTATGCGCCGAGGCATTCGACTGGGATTGGCAGAAAGTGCGATGGATGACCGTCAATGCCATGAAGAGCGCCTTCATTCCGTTTGATCAACGCCTCGAGCTCATCAACACCACAATCAAACCCTGGTACGAAACCCACCACAACGCCTAACCCCCCGGGGCTACCCGAGTTCGCTGGCGAGGAAGTCGTAGAGTTGGTGCAGGTTGGGCGAGAGGGTGTCGCGATCGACCGACAGAAGGTCGGCTTGTGCGCCCTCTGGGTCCTGCTGAACGAGTCGAGCCTCAGCGCGGTACAGGCGGATGACTGGCTCATCGGGAGCGAGCTCGACTGCCTTGTCGAACGCCAGCAACGACTCGGCGGCGATCTCGGGGTCAAGTTCGAAGACACCGGCGTCGCGTGCAAGTTGACCTTTACCGACGAGTGCGATGACCTGATCAGGGTCCTGTTCGAGCACTGCGTCGAAGGTGGCTCTCGCCAACACAGCATCGCCAAGTTGGGATAAGACGGCGCCAGCGCGAGCTGCGTCGTCGAGCGTGCCGGTTACCTGGTCGAGATCGATTTGTTCGCCGGGCGAGAACCGTTCCTTGATCTGGCCGGCCATCACATTGCCACGAAGGTTGAAGCCTTCGACCAAACCCAACATTTCCTCTGGTGGATCAAGTTTGTCGAACGCTTCGATCTGTTCGGCAGCCTCGCCGAATCGTTGCAGATCATCGAGCACGATGGCCGAGAAGACCCGCGCATCGGGAAAGTCTGGATCGACCGCAACTGCTTCGCTTAAATCGACCAGCCCAGCTTCGTTGTCGCCGAGTCGGGCGGTCAGCCAGCCTCGATAGGTCAGCGCCTCGACGTTCGCAGGCGAGATCTCAAGTACCTCGTTGTAGAGGATGATTGCCTGGGGCCATTCGCCTTCGCGGGTGAGCGTGTCGGCCTCGTTGAGCAGGCCTGCCGACGACTGACGGATGTCGCCCGTCACGCTGTCGGTCGGGCTACGAAAGCCAGACGCTCTAGCCAGCAATATGCCTGCCAACACGGCAACGACTACGACGGCCGCCACGGTGAGTGCTCGTTGGCGGCCACTGAGTTTGGTTTCTACCTCGGCAAACGCAGTGCGCTCCTGTTCGATCGAACGCGCGACTTCGGCTAGGCGGCGGGTGTAGTCGTCGGACAAACCCTGGTAGTCGTGTTCGTCGAGGTCGCCTGCCGAGCGCTCGTCGTCGAGATCATCGAGCGACGCCAGCAGGAACTCTCGTTCTCGCTCAAGACCTGCAAGCACGTCGGGGTCAAGCGTGACGCTAGACGTGCCAGACGTGGGAGACTTTGCGGTCACAGCTTTTTACGGCGAAGTGATGCAACGAGTTCGCGATCAGCTTCGGTGGCGGCCTGCATACTTTCGGCTTCGGCGCGCCATCGCTGAAACGCAAGGCCGATCGCAGCGATTGCAAGGCCAGCTGCGACTACTGGGACGATCCACACCAAGCCGGTGAAACCTCCGCTGTCAGGGGTGAGCACAATCGAGCGGCCGTATCGATCGATGTAGACCTGAAGGATCTCATCGTTGGACTCGCCTGCGGAGATCCGCGTCCGGATGTCAGCACGGATCTCGCGGGCGATCGCGACGTCGGACTCGCTCACGGCTTGGCCCCGGCACTGGGGACAACGAATGGTCGAGGCCAGCTCGCTCATCTGTTCGCCCTCACTTTTGGTACCGCCATCGGCCGCGGCGCCAATGACCAGCGCGGCAACACCGACGATAGCCATGAGTACCCACGACAGCCAGCGCCACTGGGCTTTGAAACCGCTCATCAGTTGGCCGGTACCGGGTCAGGCGCAGGGGCCGAAAACGCAACGATGGCTTCATCGAGACCGTCGGCGGTCACACCTCGACTGCCGAGCCACTTGAAGACGACACGGCCACTCGGTGAGATGAGAAGCGTTTCTGGCACTGCGGTCACGCTGTAGTCGATGCCGATGCGGCCGGTGCCTTCGACCAAGGTTGGCCACTCGCCGCCGAGTTCTTCGAAGAACTCGAGCGCCTTCTTCTCGGTGTCACCGAACATCACGCTGACCAGTTGCACGTTGTCGTTGGCGTGGCGTTCGGAGAACTCGATCAGCTCGGGATGCTCGACGCGACAGCCCACACACCACGATGCGAAAAAGTTCAGCACGACCCAGTCGCCGCGATGTTCCCGCAGCGAGAACTCTCCCCCGCCAATGGTCGGCCCCGTGAAATCGGGGCCGATCTGGTTAATGATCTCGAAGTTCGCCGACCCAGTCTGCTCGGTATCGCTTGTGGCCAGCAATAGGACGAACAGCGCCAGTATTGCGGCGACGATCGCCGCCGCTATCGCAGCTCTATGGCGCACTATCGGGTCGCGACGGGAAGCGCCGCTGGCTTGTCGTTGTCGGTTCCGACGTCTGTGTCACGTGAATGGCCGTTGCCGGTTGCGGGGCTGTCGGCCAACGGTTCTGCTGCAACGGGGCCAAGACCTGCTGGTGTTGCCGACACTGCTTCGGTTGGCCGCCGGTGCAGGCGATGAGGGAACGCGGAGAAGAGGGTCCCGACCGCCATCAAGACGCCGCCGATCCACAGCCATGCGATCAACGGCTGCGTGGTGACCCGAATGACTACCTTGGGTTCGTCTTCGACGATCGTGACCAGCGCGATCTGGGTGTCACGGGTGAAGCTTCCGAGCGTGTCCGGAGTTCCGATGATGTCGCCTCGCAAGAAGAACTGGTTCAGTGCTGGTCGAAGCTCTTCGCCGTTGACGACCACTCGAGCCGCGCTGACTCGTTTCTCGGCCAAGTCCTCAATGGCGAGGCCCTCGTAGCGAAAGGTCATGTCAGCGAACTCGATCGATTCGCCTTCGGTCAAGGTGACCTCGGTCTGGCGCAGATAGCTATTGCTGGCCGCGAACCCGACCGCCAAGATGATCACTCCGAGATGCACGATCATGCCGCCGTTGGTTCGCCCGACGAGCCCACGCCATCCGTTGCGGCGGGTGGCCAGAACGATCTGGCGCAGTGCGGCTCCCGATGCAAAGCCTGCCAGCGCAAAGGCGATGAGCGGCGTGAGACCGTTGGCTCCGAGCAGCACCGACAACACCAGCGCACCAATGCCGAACCAGGCCGGCCACTCGAGCCGCTTGCGCAGTAACTCGCCGCTGGCCTTGCGCCACGGCAGTACTGGCGCAACGGCCATCAGAAACAGCATGACCATGCCCACCGGCATGGTCATGCGCTGGAAATACGGAACGCCGACCGAGATGCGTTCGGCTTGTACCGCCTCGACGATCAGCGGGAACACGGTGCCAAGCAAGATCACAAACGCGAACACCGCGAACAGCACGTTGTTCGCCAGGAACGAGCCTTCGCGGCTTAGCGGCGAGTCGATGCGGCCCGGCGCTCGCAGTCGGTCGCCTCGCCACCCGATGAGACCGACCGCCAACGCGGCGATGACGCAGAAAAATCCGAGGAACAAAGGCCCGATTGAACTCTCACTGAAGGCGTGCACCGACTCGAGAACGCCTGAACGGGTGATGAACGTGCCCAGGATGGTGAGGCTGAAGGTCGCACACAGCAGCGATAGGTTCCACACCCGAAGCATGCCTCTTCGTTCTTGGATCATGACCGAGTGCAGATACGCCGTTCCGGTCAGCCACGGCAGCAGCGACGCGTTCTCGACCGGGTCCCATCCCCAATAGCCACCCCAGCCCAACACGTCGTAGCTCCACCATGCGCCGGCCACGATGCCTAGGGTCAGGAAACCCCAGGCAAACAACGTCCAGCGACGAGTTTCGACCAGCCAGCCTTCGCCGACGCGCCCAGTTATGAGTGCGGCCATGGCGAACGCGAACGGCACGGTGAAGCCCACGTAGCCCAAGTACAACATCGGCGGATGAATTGCCATGAGTATGTGGTTCTGAAGCAGCGGATTGGGCCCTGGCCCGTCGACGAAGTCGGGCGGAAGTTCGACCAGCTGAAACGGATCAGCTGGCCCGAGCAACAACGCAAAGAAGAACGTGCACACGCCCAGCATTACGACCAGCGCCCACGTCACCAGCGGATCAGCGAGCCGGTTCCGGAACTTGGCAAGCACCACACCCAGGTAGCCAGCGAGCACCAGGCCCCACAGCAGAATCGATCCTTCGAGCGAGGACCATGCAGCGGCAAAGTTGTAGACGGGCGGCGTGCGTGAGCTGCCGTTGTCGAAGACGTATTTGACGGTGAAATCGCGAGTGATGAGCGCCCGTTCGAGCGCAAAAAAGCCGACGACCGCACCGACCAGAACCAGCCATGCGACCCGCGCGCCGGTGCGACGCAATCGATCGTCGTTGAGTCGATGAGCGGTCAACAACGTGACCGCAGCGACCACCGATGCGACCAAGGCAACTACGACACCGGCATCGCCGAGCGCAACGTTCACCGCTGGGCTCGTGCTCGATCGGCGACGTCAGTTGGCGCAATAGAAGTCATCACTGCTCGGGCGAGAACCCGCCCCGTTCTGCATCGTCGATCCGGTCGTCGTTCGAGGTGCGGTACTCGTTGCTGTGCTTTACGACCATGTCGGTGCTCGCGAAATACCACCCATCGTTGGCGCCGTCGCCAACGGCGTCGACCCCAGCAGGAAGCCCCTTCACCCATGCGCCCTCGAGCACCACAGGAACACCCGGCTGGAACTGCTCGGCGGGCTGGCCGGTATGCACCACATCGACGACGACTCCCTCGAAGTTGACCGGAAACACGACTGCGGTTTGCAGTCTTCCGTCTCGTTCGATGTCGGCTGCGAACGGATCACCGAACGGTGTGCCCTGCATGCGAAATCGCTGATCGACGAGATCGTCGCGACGCTCGACGGCTTGGTCCGCATTGTAGAAAAACAGTGAGGCATCGCCCAGCGTTTGAAACAGGACGAAACCCAAACCAGCAACAACGGCCACCAGCGCAACCGCTGGCAGTAGCCGACGTCGACCAGAACCATTATCGGCGACCTGCCGAGGCGTGAGATCGATCTGTGCACTGCGATCTCGGGCACTGGTACCGGTTGCGCTGGCGCCCAGCTTTTCGTCGATCAGTTCTTCGAGGCGTTCGTCTATCAGTTCGTCGCCGACGTCGTCGAAGCGGTTCGTTGGCTCAATCATCGGTGGAAATCCACCGACGACGTTCGACTGGAACCCGGGCGCTCAGGACTTTAGATCGCCGCATCAGCGAGCCAGCGTAGAGAGCAATTGCGCCCAGCGAGATGCCCCACCCAGCAATGAGATAGCCCAAATGTGTCATGTGTCGACTCCTGAGTCAGGCAGTGAAGATCGAGTGTCGGTTACGGCATTGCGAATGTCATCGGGCGCTTGGGCCCGACGTTCGGCAATCGCAACCGCCAATCCGGCGGTTTCGGCCTGGTGCTCGAGCCAGCCAATGCGGAACCGGTGCACCATCAGCCAGACGTAGATCATCAAGAAGACGGTCATGCCGAAGATCATTGCGAACAGGGTCAGATCTTCGACCTTGAGCTCTGCCAGCGTCGACTGCTGGTGCAGCGTGCGGTTCTCCCACCATTCGACGGACTTGTACACGATCGGGATGTTGATAGCACCTATCAGCCCGACCACGGCACTTCGTTTCGCACGTATCTGAGGGTCAGTCATGGTGCGGCGATAGGCCAGATAGCCAACGAAGATCAGAAACAGAATCGTGGTGGTCATAAGCCGGACGTCGCCCCACTCCCACCAGGTGTTCCAGATCGGGCGCCCCCAGATCGAACCCGTTACCAAGGTCAGCCCGCAGAACAGCACACCAACCTCGGCCGACGCCGCTGCGGTGTTGTCCCACCAGGTGGAGTTTTTCCAGAGCACCATGATGCAACCAGCTGCGGTCACCAGAAAAGCGGTGTAGGTCACGATCGCGACCGGGAAGTGCACGTAGAGCAATCGGACAGCGTCGAACTGACCGGTCACGATGTTGGTCTCTTCGTCGACTCGTTCGTCGGGATTTGTGAGCCAGAACGCCAGCATCAGCAGCGTCGCCATGCCGACCAGACATGCAGCGCCAAGTATTCGAGTGGCACGAGAACCTGTCCCGTGCAGGTCAGGCGCGGCGGCCTCGACGCGTGTTCTAACCGTTGCGAGTGGCATCAGGCATCCTCGATCACAACGGCATAGGCAAGCGCACCAACAGTGCCGTAGATGACGGCGAAGAACGCCAGTAGCGCACACCATGACCAGCCGTTGACGGCGGTGGTTCCGAGGCCGTCGTCGAAGGCCCGGGTCGCAGCGACCAGCACCGGCGCAAGAACAGGAAGTAACAGCATGGGCAAGATCGTGTCTCGAACACCCATCCCGACAGCTAACACACCATAGAGACTACCGGCTGATGCGATAGCGACAGTCGCGGCAAGCGCAGCCGTGACGACAAGCACAGGGTCGGCAAAGCTGGCGCGGTACAAAACCACCACGCCGAGCCCAAGCACTGCTTCAATCGCCAAAAGCTGCAATGCCACTGCCAGCGCCTTTCCAGCAAACAACTTCCAGCCAGGCGCTCCCGAGAGTCGCAGCGCCTCGAAGGCCGCCGACGACGTCTCGACCGAGACCGAGCGTTGAATTGCCAAGATGCCCGCAAACAGCGTGGCCACCCAAAATAACCCGGGAGTAAAGGATCGAAGGGTGCTGCGGTCGGCGTCGAGAGCCAGCCCGAACAGGATCAGTATTACCAACGCAAAGGGCAATACTTGAGTGGCGACCACCTTGGATCGAGCCTCGATCAGCAGATCCTTGCGGGCGACCGCCCATATCTCACGCATGATCGGATCCATTGCCGACCGCCTCGAATGCGTGCACGATCCCACCCGCAACTGTGGCGACGTGGGTGGCGAGGGGGCGCACCCTGTCAAGTTCGTGTGAGGCCACGACAACTGTGGCCCCGGCGACAAGCGCATCGGCGATCAGCCCATCGACAATGTCGCGGCCAGCTTGATCGAGCCCGGCGTGGGGCTCGTCGAGTAGCCACAGCCGTGGCCGGCGAATAGCGACTACCGCAATGGCGGCCCGACGCCGTTGGCCGGTAGACAGCGTCTCGACATGCTGATCGGCAAACGGGGCCATCGACACTCGATCGAGCACCGCCATGAGGTCGACGTCGTTGTGTCCAGACAACGAAGCCCAGAACGAGAGATTCTCGATAATGGTCAGCTGCTCGTACAACATCGTTGCCGGGCTCAGCAGCCCTACCGAAGCACGAACCTGCCGGGTCTCAGTCCTCACATCGTGCCCGAGCACCGAAACCTGACCGCTTTCCAAGGGCGCAAGGCCAGCAAGCAGCCGCAACAGTGTGGTCTTTCCGGCCCCGTTCGGGCCCTGCACAAGCGTCACGGTGCCTGGCTCGAGCGTGAGATCAAGACCTGCGAGCGCCGGAAAACGACCAAGTAGAACCACCGCATCACGAACCCGTACTGCGGGTTCCAAGGCTGATTCCGTCACTCAGTGCTGAGGATATGTCTACCAACGGCGCATCGCGTAGCCCGACGGCTGTGATTGCGGTGTCGTGGGCTCTGTAGGGCTTCTGGCTAGGAGGAACAGCCCAAACGTTGGAGAACGCACGAGCTTTCTGCCAGTTTTAGCCAGACTGGGTTCATACTGTTCGCCATGAGACTGGCACGAGCACTTGGCGCAATTGGGCGCGCACTGATCAGCGCAGGCGTCATCGTTTTGCTGTTTGTGGCGTACCAGCTCTGGGGCACAGGACTGCAGCACTCCGCCGCCCAGAACAACCTCGGCAGTGACTTCGCGGCATCGACTGGCGTCGAAGCTAGTGCCGACGCCGAATCGCTCGCCGAGGCCGCCGCCGCAAGCCGAGAGCGAATCGATCAGGGTCTGATCTTCACGAACAACAACGATGCGCTGACTATTGCCGACGGCGACGACGCTGGCCCGGCGCGTGCTGACCTGAGCCTCAACGACTTCAGCGCCTCGGAACGTCAACAAATCCTCGCCGAGCTCTATCCCGACGAGGGCGAGCCGTTCGCCCGCATCGTCATTCAGGACATCAACGTCGACCAGATCACGGTCGAAGGCGTATCGGTCGAAGACCTTCGCAAGGGGCCTGGTCACTATCAGTCCACGCCGAACCCCGGTCAAGCGGGTAACGCTGGCATTGCCGGTCACCGCACGACCTACGGCGCTCCTTTCCACCGGGTAGATGAGCTACAGCCCGGAGATCCGATCTTCGTGACGACAGCTCAGGGCACGTTCGAATACCTAGTGCTGCCCTTCAGCGAGACCGGTAGCCGCGTTCCTTACGAAGAAGTCGACGACGGCGTCTTCGTCGACGGCCAAGGTGCCCCCGTCGACGGTTTGGGCTACTTCATCGTGAGCCCCAGCGATACGTGGGTACTCGACCAAGGCGACGAGAACCTGCTCACGTTGACCGCGTGTCATCCGAAATACAGCGCACGCCAGCGCATCATTGTCCAAGCGGTACTCGTGGGCGAGCCCGTACTCACGATCCCTCGGGACGAGGCTGTCGATATCGGCTCAATCTCGCTCGACTCTGGTGCTAGTGATGAAGAAGCTGGCGATACCAGCGACATCGCCGAGCCAAGCGAAGCCATCGATGCCGACGTGCCGGTTGAAGAGCAGGTGATCATCGGCGACGACGTTGCTGCCGACGACGACCCCACGGTCGATGCCGACGGTGACCCCATCGAAGACACCGCTTCTGCGGCCGCCGCGGCTACTGATGACGTCGACTCTAACCAGTCGGCGACCGACGAGTCCGACGAGGTAGAACTCACGGCCAGCGAAGGCCCACTCAGCACCGATGATTTCGGCGAAGGACTCAACGGCGATCCAACCAAGGTCAAGCCCGCCATCATGTGGGGCATTGCCGGGCTGTTCGTCTGGATGGCAGCGTGGTTCATGGGCAACCAACTCGATCGTAAATGGACGCTGTATGCGGTGGCGCTGTTGCCGTTTGGGTTCGTTCTCTGGTCGACCTTTGTGAACGTCGACCAAGCCCTTCCAAGTTACTGAGCGGCCCCACTAACCTTGCCTCGATGCGTCGTCTCGTTGCCTTCTGTGTTCTCACGCTTGCGCTGACCGCATGCTCATCGGGTAGCGACGAAGTTATCGACGACGATCAACCGATCATCGTCGCCGCCGTACCAACACCCGAAACGTTCGACGCAAGCGACCCAGACCAACTTGCGGGCGTATCGACCGTCCCGTCAGATATCGAAGCGGGCGACTGCTTCAACGAATACGTCTATCGAGACCGTTCGGACTTTTTGCAACAAATCACCACGCTGGTTGGATGCGACGGACCTCATGACCGCGAGGCGTACTTGGTCACTGAGTATCCCGCCGACCCCGACGATGCCGCTCCGACCGAGGACGTGCTGCGCCGGTGGGCACAGCTGGCGTGCCTCGAAGAGTTCGAGGACTTTGTTGGGCTCGAATACGTGTTGTCGAAGCTCGAGATCGGCGCCATTGTTCCTACGTTCGAGACCTGGACCGACGAGGGCGACCGCAACGTGATCTGCTTTGTCTACCCCGACCAAGACAACCGGCGCCTTCGCAGCTCGGTTGCGAACTCGGGCATCTGAACACACTGACCACATTGGTCGCGTCAGTACAAAGTCCAATTAGCTTTACGTAGTGGCAAACCGACCGGACGCCGAGATCGATATCACCCTGGCGCTCGCCCGGCAGTTGGTCGGTGGGCAATTTCCCGAGCTGAACAACATGCGACTCGCCGTCCTGTCACGAGGCTGGGATAATACAAACTTCCGGCTCGGCGACAACCACATCGTGCGGATCCCCCATCGCGAAGCTGCCGCCCCGCTCATCGTCCACGAGCAACGTTGGCTACCCGAGATTGCCCAACTCGTGTCGCTGTCCATCCCGACGCCAACTCACCACGGCGAGCCAACCGACGACTATCCGTGGCGATGGTCGATCACGCCTTGGTTCCCAGGCGAAGAGGCCGCCACCGCGACGCTCGATGAGCCCCAGCGCACCGTCGAGATCCTGGCCGAGTTCTACAACCAACTGCACGTATCGGCTCCGGCAGACGCCGTGACAAATCCCTACCGGGGTGGCCCGCTTCGCGAGTGCAGCGCACGTTTCGAATCTCGGGTCACCAGCAACGATGCAGCATGTGACATCCAGGCCATTGCCGCCGTGTTCGACCGGGCGCTGGTTGCTGAACCGTCGTCGCAGCAGGTGTGGCTTCACGGCGATCTGCACGGTCGAAATATGATCGTGCATCATGGCCGACTCAGCGCCGTGATCGACTGGGGTGACCTCTGCACGGGCGACCGAGCCACCGACTTGGCGGGCGCCTACATGTTGGTTCCTGATCACCTCGACGAGCTTCGCTCTCGGGTAAACGCAACCGACGCTGACTGGGAACGGGCACGAGGTTGGGCTGCGCACTTTGCGGTCATGTACTTGACCCATAGCGACGATGACCCCGTTATGGGCTCCATCGGCGCCCGACTGTGCGACACGCTGTTGGCCACCCACGGCGCGTAGGTTCGTTTCCCAACGTTGAGGTAACGTCGCGACCAGCAAACGTTTGCGACTCCAACAACGTGACGAAGGACTACACCGTGGCTGCAGAAATGATCGAATTCGCCGTGAATGGCACCAATGCTCGGGGCTATTTGGCCACACCCGCTAGCGGTTCGGGACCCGGTGTGATCGTGTTGCAAGAGTGGTGGGGGCTGGTCCCTCAGATCAAAGCGGTGTGTGACCGTCTGGCCATTGCCGGGTACACCGCACTGGCCCCAGATCTCTACCACGGTGAAATGGCCGAACACACCGAGATGGACAAGGCTGGCGAGTTGATGACGAACTTGCCGCCCGAACGCGCCGCCAAGGACATGCTTGGCGCGGTGAATGCACTTCTTGCGATGGACGAATGCTCCAGTGCTGCGGTAGGCGTGACCGGGTTCTGCATGGGCGGCATGCTCACCTTGCGGCTCTGCGCTCTCGGTGGCGACTCGATCGCTGCTGCCGCTCCGTTCTACGGTGCGCCGCTCGGCGATGACTCGATCGACTGGTCAAATCTCAGCGCAAAGATCGAAGGTCACTTTGCCGCCGACGACGATTTCTTCCCACCCGAGGCATGCGAGGCGCTTGCCGCAAAGCTCCGTGATCTCGGCAACGATGTGGTGTTTCACGTCTATCCCGGCACGAGCCACGGTTTCACCAACGAAGAGAACCCCTTGGGAGCGTGGGACGTCGAGGCAACTGCGACCGCGTGGGACCGTACCCTCGATCTACTAAGCACCGTTTCGTAGTGGGAGAGCTTGCTGCGACCGACCGTTTCGTAGCCGCCGCTCAGAAGCTTGGCCTTGAGCCCGACGTGAAGACGTTTCCAAGCGACACCCGCACCGCACAACAAGCAGCCGATGCTTTGGGATGCGAACTCGGCCAAATCGTCAAATCGCTCATATTTCGAGCCGGTGATGAACTGGTGCTGGTGCTGACCTCGGGCCTGAACCGGGTCGACGAACGCAAGGCGGCTCCTCTGTTCGGCGTCAGCAAGCTCGGCAAAGCCGATGCGGCCGACGCTCGCGCCGCCACCGGCTTTTCGATCGGCGGTATTCCGCCGTGTGGTCACCCCATAGCGCTGCGGTCATTGATCGACCACGATCTGCTCGAGTGGGAAACCGTGTGGGCAGCTGCGGGAGCGCCCGACGCGGTTTTCGAAATTACTCCCACTCGACTGGTCGAGGTCACCGGCGCCTTACCGAGCGACGTCGCCAGGCTCCCGACTTCGTAGCCGAGCACTCGCTGTCGAACAGGTCAAGTTCTTGCGGTCGCGTCGGTTCGCGGTAGCGTCGTGGTGTTGGCCCCGACTCAGGAGAGCAATGTATGAACGTCACCGATGCGGTGATGGCACGAAAGACGGTTCGCGACTTTCTTCCCGACCCAATTGACACCGAAGTCATTCGTGCACTACTCGACAAGGCGTCGCGGGCTCCGTCGGGTGGCAATGTACAGCCGTGGAAGATCTGGGTCATCAACGATGACTCAATGGCGGCGTTTCGCCAGCACATGGTCGACGCACCCCGAACAACCGAGATGGAATACGACGTCTACCCGCCGGGCCTCTGGGACCCATACCGGACCTACCGCTATGAGCTTGGCGAGCAAATGTACGCAACCATCGGTGTCGGGCGCGACGACAAGCCGGGACGGCTGAAGCAGTTCGCCCGCAACATGGACTTTTTCGGCGCTCCCGCTGCCCTCTTTTGTTTCATAGATCGCAAGTTCGGCCCGCCGCAATGGTCCGATCTGGGAATGTTCCTGCAGACCTTCATGCTGCTCGCCGAGGAAGCTGGCTACCAGACATGCCCCCAAGAGGCGTGGGCGAGCGCGCACGAACAGGTCCGCAGCTTCACGAACGCTCCCGATGAACTGATGCTGTTCTGCGGCGTGGCCATCGGCAAAGAAAATTCTGACCATCCGATCAATTCACTCGTGTCCGAGCGGGCTCCGGTCGACGAGTTTGCGACGTTCCTATGACCCAAGACCGGGTCCCCATCATTGACCTCGCCGCCCCATCGAGCGAGTCGATCGCTGCACTCGACGAGGCATGTCGTGACCACGGCTTCTTTCTGATCAGTGGTCATGGCGCCGATGATCTGATCGCGCAGACGTGGGCCGAAACTGCCCGCTTCTTCGACGCAGGCCAGCCTGTCACCGAACCACTCCGCCGTACCGCAGAGAACCCCATGGGCTTCTTCGACCGCGAGCTCACCAAACGCAAGCGCGACCACAAGGCCGTCTTCGACTACCTCGATCCAGCCACACCGGCCCGCGACAAGTTCAATCGCTGGCCCGACAACTTGCCGGGCTTTCGCGACTCGATGTCGCAGTTTCATGCCGAATTCACGGGGCTGGCCCAACGCACGTTGGAGCTGCTGCACCATGTGCTTGAGTTGGGCACCGAGTCACAGGCCAAGATGAGCTTCGACCAAGGCAACAGCACCGTGCGACTCAATCATTACCCCGTTGGTGATCCTGTTCCCGAAAGCGAGCGCGATGGCCTGATCGACTTGGGCGAAACCGCGCTTGGGTACCACACCGACCCCGGCGTCATCACACTGCTTCTGCAGGACGACACCGGAGGCCTGCAGACCCAAGCCCGCAACGGGGCGTGGCTCGATGTAGAACCGCAACCGGGCACGATCGTGGTCAACTTGGCCGATGCCGTGCAGGTGCAGACGAATGACCGCTGGCGGGCTGCGGTCCATCGCGTCATTCCAATGACCACCCAACGCCGGTTCAGCATCCCGTACTTTGCGAACCCGTCGCGCCATGCCACGATCGCACCGCTGCCCGAGTTGGCAACCACGCCCCGCTACCGCTCCTTCGATTGGAGCGACTTCATGGCCGCACGGACTGCAGACAACTTTGCCGATCTGGGCGCCGAAGACGCACAGATCACCAACTATCTCGTCGACTCACTCCACTAGGGACACGCCAGATGGATCTCAGCACGCTCATGCTTGCACTCACCTACGACGATGTCCTGATCGTCCCGCAGCGCTCAGCGATTCGGTCGCGCTCTCAAGTCAACCTGGCGTCGCGCCTCAGCCGCGACATCGAAATGGCCACGCCGGTAATCGCCGCAAATATGGACACTGTCTGCGGTTGGGAAATGGCGGCCACCATGTCCAAGCTGGGGGCAGCGGGAATCATTCACCGATTCCTGCCCATCGACGGCCAACAGGCCGAAGTGCGAAAAGCGTTCGAGGCAAGCTCGGGCGGCACCATCGGTGCTGCGATTGGCACCGACCACGACATGATTGAACGCACGCTGGCTTGTGCCGATGCTGGCGCTTCGGTGGTGGTGCTCGACATCGCCCACGGCCACGCCGAGCACGCCATCGAAGGCGTGCGTCGACTCAAGGCCGAGGCGCCTCACGTGCAAGTCATCGCCGGCAATATTGCGACTGCTCGAGGCGCCTTGGATCTCGCCGAGGCAGGTGCCGACGCCATCAAGGTCGGCGTTGGTCCCGGCGGAGTGTGTACCACTCGGTTGGTTGCTGGGGTCGGTGTCCCCCAACTCACCGCAGTGAGCGAAGCGGTCAACGCAGACTGCGGCGTACCGATCATCGCCGACGGTGGCATTCGTACATCAGGCGACATTGCCAAAGCGCTGGCGGTAGGAGCCGACAGCGTCATGATCGGCTCGATGTTTGCGGGGACCAAAGAAGCTCCTGGCGAGGTCGAACAGACCGACCGTGGTCTGTTCAAGCGAGTTCGCGGCATGGCGTCGCGCGAGGCGGCCGAACAACGAGCCGCTCGATCAGGCGAGCAACTCGACGATGAGTACTTCGAGCATCGCGCCGCCGAAGGGGTCGAAGGACTCGTTCCCTACCGCGGTTCGGTCGAGCTACTGCTCAACGAGCTCATGGCCGGCCTCAAGAGTTCGATGTCCTATTCCAATTCCGCCTCGCTCGAAGAATTTCGGGCACAAGCCAAGATGGTCCGCATCACCGGCGCCGGCCTCAACGAGAACCATCCCCACGCCACCCATTCCTGATAGCGAAGCCGTCCGGAACCGTAGACCTGCAGACCAGAAAACACGATGAGGCGCCCCGGCGCCGAATCCGGACTACCCGAGGTAGCGAAGCGGTCCGGGACCGTAGACCCGCAGACCAGAAAACAGGATGAGGCGCCCCGGCGCCGAATCCGGACTACCCGAGGTAGCGAAGCGGTCCGGGACCGTAGACCCGCAGACCAGAA